>WNFB01003483.1_pt1 | contig 13867 bp, 16 predicted proteins | sample 5400501 | NCBI WGS metagenome assembly WNFB01 (sample SAMN13153341, study PRJNA577476) | soil metagenome | isolation source: 200 cm saprolite under Douglas fir tree site 2 hole 1 | place: USA:California | collected 2015-04-18
AACGTCCCGCACCGGAAAACTAACCTGTCACTCTGCCGGACTGCCGTATTCTGAGAGCAGGATGCAGTATTGGGCGGCGAGGTCCGAGTGACCGGAAATATCTGGAAGGCGTGGCTGGTTCCCGGGGGCCTGTTGCTGGCGCTGTCGGCAGCGCTCGTCAACAGCTCTCTGCTGGGGCGGGTTGCCCCCTCGCTGGCCTTCTATTACTTCGCAGTGTTTGCCGCCGGACTGCTGCTCTCCTGGCGTTTCAATTCAAGCCGTGTATTGTTTTCGTTATTGGTCTTGCTTCTGGCACACCGGGCGGTAGAGTTCTTCTCGCTCGGACAAACTCATGCCGGCCCCGGCCGCACCGCGCTCATTCTGGCGGCGTTGCTCGTTCCCCTGAACTACATCGGGTTGGCCTTCATGCGTGAACGCGGATTGACGGTCTCCGGGGTCGCGCCGCATTTCGGAATGCTCTTTCTCCAATCGGTCGCGGTAGCTGTGTTATGCAGGCCGGAAAACAGCCGCACGGTTTCGGCACCGACCGGCGGGAATGTCCTTCCATCCTGGGCTCTCATCGGTTTTGTGGCGGCGGCAGCGGTGCTGGTCGTGCGTTTCTATCAAAACCGCAAGCCGGTGGAGACCGGCTTTTTCTGGTCTCTGCTGGCGGTGTTTCTGTGGCTTGATTTCGCTCCGATCGGCAACGCGGCTGACGCATACGTGGCCACCGCCAGTCTGATCTTAGCGGCTTCGCTAATCGAAACTTCGTACGTGCTTGCCTATCACGACGAACTCACAGGGATCCGCGGCCGCCGCGCTTTCAACGAAGCCCTGCTCTCGCTCGATCAGCAATACGCGATCGCCATCGTGGACATCGACCACTTCAAGCACTTCAACGACACCTACGGACACGACACCGGCGACCAGGTGCTGCGCATGGTGGCGTCGCGCCTTGCCGACGTTGGCGGTGGCGGCCAGGCTTTTCGCTGCGGAGGCGAGGAGTTTGCCATCCTCTTCCGCAACAGCTCGACGAAAGACGCCTTCGAGCGGCTCGATCAGCTTCGGCAGGTGATTCAAGGCTCTGTTTTCCACTTTCGCGGCTCGGAGCGAAGAAGCGAGACTCGCTCGGGAGTGTCGGAACGCAGAAAGCCCGGCAGGAAGAAGGTCACTCCGGTTCTCCAGCGCCCGGCGGATGATTTGTCGGTGACCGTCAGCATCGGAGTCGCCGAGCCGAGCACTCGCTATCGCCAGCCCGAGCAAGTCATCCACGCCGCTGATCAAGCCCTCTACCGCGCCAAGCACAACGGACGTAACCGCGTGGAACTGGCTTCGAACACAGCACTTCAGCTGACGCGGAAAAAACGTGCGAGTGCATTCCGCAGCTAACCAGAACCCAAGTGTAGAGACGGTGGGTGCCCGGTCTCAGACCCGGCGCGGAGGTCGGGAGTGGACGCGGAGACGCGGCAAGCCGCGTCTCTACCATTCTTTCAGGTGAATTAGAAAGAGGATTATTGTCGCGACGAAGGGCACCGCCAATCCCGCCCGGAGGTTTCCGGCAGACTGCGAGATCACTCCGACCAGCCAGGGAAGGGCGGCCGGCCCGAGCGCCGCAATCGAAAACATGATCGCGCCGACACTCCGTGCTTCCACGCCAAACCGGTGCGAAAGCCGCGCGACCGTGACCGGATACAAGGTGGCAAAACTCAACCCTGTAATCAGCGCGCTGGCAACGACTCCCGGCAGCGAGGAAGACCACAGCAGCAGTCCGATACCCGCTGCCCCCAGTCCGTACCCCGCGCGAAGAACCTGACGCTCGGACGCGTAGTGCAGCAGAGCGCCGCCCGCACCGCGGCCGCATGTAAGAGCAGCGAGGAAAAGAGCCGGCATCATCGCGCCCATGCTTGCTCCGCGCGAACCCATTCTTGTTGCATACGATCCGATCCATCCCCCGACAGCGGTCTCGGTACCGGGATAAAGAAAAAACACGCAGGCAAACAGCCAGGTAGCGGGATTCTGGGAAATCTCGCGCCATGAAATGGGCGCGTCAGTCGATTTCTTGGCTGCGGGGAATGACAGATTGCGCACCGCAACCGCCATAAGCACCAGAAACAGCGCTACCGATTCGAGAAGAACCGGCAGCAGTTGATGCGCCTGGGCCCACGCGACTAGCAACGAGCACAGGACTGCGCCCAGCCCCCAGAAAAAGTTCAGCAGGCTCACAGCCGCCGCTCGCGAACCGGTGCTGACCTCGGCGATCATCAGGTTGTCGGTTGGAATGATCAGCCCGAGTCCCAAGCCATAGACAGCCACTGAGGCCCTTCCCAGCCAAGGCGATCCCAGGTAGAGCGTGCCCACGCCGCTCGCCATCAGCAGCAACCCGGAGAGAAATGCCGGACGGAATCCAAACCGCGCCAGCATCAGGCCGGAGAGTTGTACGCCTGCCAGTTGGGCCAGGAACTGAATCGGAAAAAGATTTCCGGACTGTGTGTCAGTCAACCCCCAGCGCGCGCTCAAGATGGGCAACATCGGCCAGAGCAGGGTCGTAAGCATGCCAGTGGGCAGGAACGCAACTTGCCCAGCCACGATCAGCCATCGCCGCTGGCGGGCGGTAGCAGGTTGCAACGTCGAACCAGCGTTGGACTCGGGAGGAATGTGCACGCCCTAGAATATCCGAGCGTTACCGGAAACGACTATGTTTCCTCATTGCAGGAAGTCGTGCTCTTCGTCCGGAGGCAGACGAAATGTCCGTCCGGTCTGTTGCTTCAGAAACGGCGAGAGTGAAAGCTTCCAGGCAATTCCAGGGAATGCTGAGCAAGCCATGCGCCGCCGATCAGTCACGTTCCCTACGTCGTTCCCCCCAGCCACCGGTCCAGCGCTCGCGACCCCAGTCGCCCCCGCCCCAGCCGGTAAACTGATTGCCGTCGACGAAACTGCCTTCGACGTATTCGAACATGCGGTTCTGGCCGTCGGGCCCGCGTGTGTAAATGCGCAGAGTCTTGACGTGGCCTCGGTCCGGATCCACTCCAAAGGTAGAATTTCCCATGCGGAAGGTTACGTCCCGGCGGGCCAATTCCTTGAGTCGTTCCGTGACATCCACATTACGTCTGTGGGTTCCGTAGCGGGCTCCAAGGATCTGATATTGCCCGTCATCTCTATTTCCATTTCCAAAACCTTCACCCCAGCTGCCAGTCCAGCCGCCTTCGCCCCACTCGCCGCGGCCCCAGCCCGTAAACTGATTGCCGTCGACGACGCTACCTTCGCGAAACTCGAACATGCGGTTCTGGCCGTCGCGGTCGCGAGTGTAGATGCGCAGAGTCTTGACTCTCCCCGGATCAGGGTCTTCGCCAAAAGTAGAGTTGCCCATCCGGAAGGTGATATCCGCGCGAGCTAGTTCCTTGAGCCGCCGGGTTACGTCTACATTTCTCTCGCGAGTACCATAGCGAGCCGCAAGAATTTGATACTGCCCATCATCGCCGTTGCGATTGCCGCTGCCGCCACCCCATTCGCCGGTCCATTCGCCGCGTCCCCAATCACCCCGGCCCCAGCCCGTGAACTGATTGCCATCGACGACACTGCCCTCCTGGTATTCGAACATGCGTTCCTGGCCGTTGCGTCCGCGAACATAGATGCGAAGAGTCTTGACGCGGCCCGGGTCGGGATCCACTCCAAAAGTAGAATTGCCCATGCGAAAGGTTATGTCTGCACGAGCGAGTTCCCTGAGTCGTTGCGTGACATCCACATTTCTTTCGGCCGTGCCATAACGTGCATGCAGGATCTGGTACTGCCCCTCATCACCGTTGCCATACTGCCGCGCCGCTGCCCACGCAGCCACCAGCAGCACGAACCCCACTGCCACTAACCCTCTCCGCAAGATTCTTTGGGGATGCATGATCGGGCCTCCTGAATTTGTTCGAGAAATGCTCAGATTATAGACCGTGCTCCCGAATACAAACGGCGCTGCGGGACATGGGAACATACTGAAGTAACCAACCTGATATCCGTACCATCGGCAGCCAAGCTGCTCCGCCAGGATGCGAACGCATCGTCAACCCATGTCGGTGTTAAACTAGAAAGCCACGCCGGAGAGGTGGCAGAGCGGCCGAATGCGGCGGTTTGCTAAACCGTTGTACGGGCTAACACCTGTACCGAGGGTTCGAATCCCTCCCTCTCCGCCAGTTCCAACAATCTCAACCATTTCGGCCTTACTGAACTCCGAAGGCCGCCACGGCAAGATTGCATTCCAGTGTCCCACAAGTGTCCCATTGGATTTCTGAGGACGCTTGCCGTTGAGGAATACTAGATAGCTGCTCACTTCGTCTGTCCGTGGCCGTCGCCGTTGTCGGTTTCACGTCCAGCTTTGCATTTGTCCGCGATAGTAGAACCGCGTGATAGGAGTGCACAAAGAATAGTGCTGTACTTAGGGAGCTAAGTCAGGGCTGCCTTGGCGCACCTGAAACGGGCGAGAGCTTGCTAACGAGCAAGCGCCTATCGTACAACTCTAGCTGCACTGCTGAACCAACCGGCCCTAGGTCCCTATCGAGCAATCTTGGGTAGAACAACGAAAGACCATCTTCGAAGCTGCGGTGCAAGAATGCCTCGGGGAGCCATTCTTGACAGCTATGAAGCGTTTGTCTCACACCATCGCAATCCGCGTGACTGAGCGTCCCACATTGATGGGAGAATGCATATAAATCAAATGTTCTGAAGACATGGGTTGAAATCCTTTCGCCGGCGCGCTCGAGAGCATGGATTGCTGTCATGTCTTGAGACACGAGCGGAACATTTAAGATTGCGGCTGCAGCGTGGCTATATGCTTCTCCGTAATCAGCAACATTGTGGTAGCGCGTGCCAGTGATCGATATTTCCGTGTCGACTGCATGTGCACCGGCACCGACCACGGCCGGCAGGCTGCGCCCATCCAGGAGTAGAAGAGTTCCGTTGCCGAGCGCTTTTTGTAAGCGAGGCTCGAGGCTTGCCATATGTCGCCTCAGGGACCTTCCCGGTGTTCTCGTCTCCATCTCGACAGCCTCCACTATGGCAGGCTGAATCTTGTAGAGGCGCTTTAAGTCGCGAAGAGGACGAAATTCATTCGCTAGGAGAAGTTGCACCAGAACATCAGTATCGATAATGATCAGGGGAGGATTGGGCGGAGCCGCCTGCGCCAAGGGAAGAGGCCGCCCGTCGAGCACTTTATTTTCCGACACCTAGATCGGCTGCAAACCGCTCTACAAGCGTGTCTTTGTCGATCATCAACATTTCGGCGGCTTTCCGCAGGCTGATGTCCTGCGCACATGCGGCGGTTAGGACATCTTTGACATAGGTCACTGGCAAACGAAGACGCAAGGAAGAAATCGTCGTAGTGCGTTTGTTCGCGGGCCATATAGACTGCTCACCGATAGTTTGCCTGAGAAACTCTTTTGTGCTCAACGCTCGTGGAGTCAGTTGCCTGAGATCGTCCCAAATCTGATATTCAGAATACTTTGCGTAGAGCTGCTCATCGATAAAGCCCGCTTCCCATGCCGCTCTCATCGCGGTCCCTGCTTCAACATCCGTTCCAGCCACAATCAAAGCGAGATCTCGTGATTTAAGATCGTGCCACTTAAACCCATTTGAGGTCTGGATGTGTCGAAGTACTTCCATTGGGACTAGCATCTCTAGCGCAAAGGCCTGGGCGCGGCGTTCCTGCAACTGGCTGTACTCTTCTTCACCTTTGTAATCCACGGATAAGGCTTCGGACTCGAGATCAAAAAGCGCGTGACCCAATTCATGCATCAAGACAAGGTTGCGCCGAAACCAGGTCGTGCCATATGTGTTCGCAAATAGGCATGGCACATCCGATCCTGTTTGCCCGACGTAAAAGCTGCAGCCTTCGATGTTGCTTTTTGGAAGTGGAGTCTCAATAAGTAGCAGCCCAGTTCCGCGCAGATTTTCGCGAATTGCCATACCGATCCCGCGCGCTCCGTGGCTCAGATTTCTTGCCGAGCGATATAGCCTTGCGGCCAGTCTGCCCTGATCGGAAGGGGATGCCTGCTTGCTGATGTGTGTCCTGATTTGCTCGAAGAGTGCTTTCCAGAGCACATTCTTTGACTTGGTTACATCCTGCAGTTGCGCAAAGAAAAAACCTAGGTTGCGAATAAGCACGATCGATTCACGATCCGATGGGACGAATCGCGAATCGCGAAGCTTGTACCAAATCGCCGGCGCGTCCGAGATCCGTTTGGCACTCACGAGATCTTGCGCTGACACTCCAAAAACTGTCGAAAGCTGTGGGATCAAAAACTCGGGCATCGGTCGTTGACCCATAACCCACTCATTGAAGAGCTTGGGGTCTATTCCGAGCAGGGAAGCACATGAATCCTGCTCAAGGCCGGTGGCACTGACGACGTCCTTCAGCAAGGTGTTTGCTCCGTCCGCGAGACTACTTCGTTCATCGCGTATATGATGCGCTTCGACTTGCCAACGCGCCTTTCAAAAAGTGGTTTCAGGAACGCGATTCGCATTTGTGCTTGGGGGGAAGCTAACGAAGTAGAGCATACACCAGGACATGTCAGGTAAGGTAGTGGAGGCGCATCTACATGAGTACTCAGTGTTTAGACAAACGTAAAGGCTTGCGGCCACTTTATCGCGCCAAGCTTTTTTCGGCCGCTCGAATCGCCTCGCGAAACAATTCGACCTGCTCGTGATTGTCTCGCATTCCTCGCCATATTAAATAACATCGGTCGGATCACAACCTTTGCCATCCTTGCCTGCTTACCAGGGTCCGAGTTCATCCTTTCTATTCCGGCCTCGCGATTCCAACCACTTTAGCTCTACTGAATCGTGGAGTGCTCCACGTGCGAATTTCTATCCGGGGTTCCCTTGTTGTCCGATTCAATCCGTCCCACCTCCGTGATGCGTTTTTCCAGCGTCGTCATCGCCTTGCGGACATCGTCGGCAGCGGTTTTGATGTAATACGTCGCCGTGGTGCTCACATTTGCGTGTCTCAGGATTCGTTGAATTACCATGTCCGGCACACCAAGGCGATACAGGTTGCTTCCGAGTCCACGCCGCGCCGCGTGCCAGCCCTGCCATTCTGGGATGCGAGCGTCACGCCGGTAAGGGTGGTCGGCTTTCTGGTGATCTCTCTCCGTACTTCCGCAAGCTTCACAACGATTGACTGCGGGGAGGATCACGCGATTGACCACGCTGCCTAGCGACAGGGCCTTGCCTAGTGAGTTTGCGAAGATCGGTCCAGCAAGCGGGTTTCCTGAACGCAGCCGATGCATTTCCAGCCGATCCGCAAGTTGCCGAATAACAGGAATAGGTGCGCGGCCCTTGCGGGTCTTGGGGTCCGAGACGCGGCCATTCCAGATTGAGCGAGAAACATACAATTCCCCGTCCCGGTAGTTTTCCCACAGTAGGCCCTGTATTTCGCCGTGCCGTAGCCCCATGAACGCCGCAACTGCGAAGGCCGTTGCCGCGGGCTCGGTGAGTAAGGCAAGGATCCTCTGAATCTCTTCCAGCGTGTAGGCATACGTTTCCTGCGGTTCTGCGGCCTTTGGGTTCACGGCAGAATCGCGGGCGGGGTTCTCACCCTGGAAATAATCCTGCTGCTTTGCCAGAGTGAAAATTCCGCTGATTACACTCTTGACGTGTTTCAGGGTGTTGCGGCTCAACTTGCCCGCTCCAATCTGATTCAGCCAGCCTTGGACGTGGTACGTGCGCGTGTCCTTAAGCCAAACTTGCTCGGAGAGTGGTTTGAGATGATCTTCCCAGATGTCCCGGTAGCCCTTCGCGGTGGAGGGCCGCTTGTGTTGCTCAATCCAGGGCAAGTACACCCGTTCCACGAAATCGCCTATCGTGACGATTCGCTCGGCGGGGACTGTGCCGCTGTTGACGGTTGCCATGTGCCGCTCGGCTTCGGTCTTGATGTCTGCGGGTGGACGTTTTCCGCGTGTCGTAACCTCGCCGATTGAATGGGTGATTCGCTTCCGTTCGACAGCCCCGCCGACGTTCCGGCGCTCCCAGTAACGAACGTACCAACGATCCCCGATACGGATAATCTGCCCCTGCTGTTTTCGGTTCCGCATTTCTACTTACCCCCTTTTCTCTTGCGTTCACGGGCTGCAACAGCTAGCTTCGCGATCCGGCTGCGCTCAGCAGCGGACAGCTTAGCTGCCCTTGCCTTCCCGCCCTTGCTGGCGATCTTGGCGACCTGGGCCTCGGACAGATTCCGCGCCCGTGCCTTGCCGCCAAGACTACCTAGCGCCTGTGCATTTGGGTTAAGTTTCTTTCCCATGCCCCTATTATCTTGCTTAGCGCTATGTAAGTCAAGAGAAAAGACTCCGGCTAGTGCCGTCTCTTCGCCAGCCATTCCGCAAGCCTGGGACACCCCCATTCGAAGCGGACATACCGTCCCAGCCGTATGCAGGGGATGCGCTCGTCCTTCGGAGTGCGGGCGCGGGTGTGGCTCCGAATCCAAGACTCGGGCACTTTCCAGCGGTTTGCCAACTCTGTCGAATCAATCAATTCGACGGGGTTCCCGCTGCTGCGGGACATCGTTGGGACATCGGCTGTTTCTAGGTTCATATTTTCTGCCACTTAGGGGTGTACAGCGGTTACACTAACCGCGATTCTTAGCTGCTTGCCTTTGACGGGCGAACCGAGAATCGGGACGCCCGCCCCTTGGGTGTGGGATGAGAGTGATTCACGCCCTCGACCCCGGCTAGGGCCGAAACCTTTTGCCATTCACTTTCCCTAACCCCTCGTTCCTGCGTGGTTTAACCCATGCCTTCCTTGACTGTGTGACTGGATGACTGAGTGACCCCGAAACGGGGCCGGTTTCCCATGAAAGAATCTTGCGAACAACGGAGTACGGGGCGGGGCTTTTGTTCGGGTCGGTATCACCAACCTCTACCCGTGCCATTCGCCGAGCAAATACTCGCGGCGAGAGGCGGTCGCCTCTAGCGGGCGGTCCGCCGTTGGCCCTTACCCATTCCTTGAGATACTTCCCCCGCCGTGAAGCCCACGGCTTCTCCCGCTTTCCCAGAGGCAGCCAGCAGGGTACGGAAGCAATCACGGTCACGAGATCGTCCGCGAGCACGTCCCAGCGCAGCAAGCAAGTCCAACGTCTGAACACTGGGTCCCGGTATCCCTTCGCCCATCTGCAATAGGCCGAATACTCACGGGATTGAATGAGGGGGTACTCCCGCCATTCGATCTTGCCGCCGCTCATTGCTTGCCATCCCGCTCGGGGTCGAACGTGAGGAAGTAGCGGGAGCGCACCACTTCGCCGGCGCGGTCCGTTTCATTCACCACCACGAACCCGCGTGATCGGATTTCGTGAAAGCGGGCGCCGTGCTGAGCTATTCCAGCGGCCATGATTTCGGGAAGTTCAAGTGGTTTCCCCAGGGCGCGCTTCTCGCGCAGCAGTTCGACAATCACGTCGGCCTGTGTGCGCCGTGCGCGATTCCTGCTCGGCTTGAAAAGCAACTGTTCTTGCCTCGGAGTTGCCAGGTGGTCGCGCCAGAGTCCGCTAGTCACGGGCACCCTCGCCTTCCTCGAAGCAAGTGGCGATCTTCGATAGCGGAATACTCAATTCGCGGATTCCCGTCGCGAGGAATCGCAGGCGGTCACAACTGTATCGGTCAGGGGTTGTCTGGCTCGCGGCCTGGAGTTGCTCCCCGGCGCGGGACAAAAGGATTATCGCCCTTGCGACGCGGCGGCTTGCAATGCGATGCGAAGTGGCGTGTAATTCGGATTGTCTCAACTTTTTCCTTTCCGAGAGCGTTCGGCCCTACTTGGCAAAGATGGCCGGACGCTTTCTTATTGAGGGAACTCTATCAATGTCAGAGTGTGGGAAGTGGTGCAGCAACTGGGTATTTGGTGGGTATTTTTGAGTGAACAGCCTAGTCCTGCGATTCCTTTTCTTCCTAGGTGGGGAGCCGGAGGCAAACCATATCCTTCATCTTTCCCGCTTTGACTATCAACTTCCAAAGCTTCGGACCATCGCCGCTCCTGAACGAATCCCGAAGGCGGCTGCTCGGGCTACCAATCCTTCCTAGCAGAATTGTCATGGCTACTCCGGCTAGACCCAGTTGGTGGTATTGGTGAAGCACCTGGAACACTAAGGCTTGGTTTGGCGTCAGGCAGTATTTGTCGCCGTTCACTGTAATTGCTCTGTAGTCCTCAGAATAGACGAATGGCGGTGGAGTAGGACGGGCGACTGACGAGGGTGCAGGATGGACGAACGGCGATGGGGCCACGAAAGGTGAAGGCTCAGAGGAGTCTGCGCGCTTTCCCGCACTCTGTGCAGCCATGCGTTGAATCTGCTCAAGGGCTGCCTCGAAAACTAGCCGTTGCTCAATCGCCACACGCCTAAAGCGCGCCTCTCCCGGAGGATCTCGGCGCAAACGATCGTTGATCTCTTCAATACGAGCCTTGTAGCTGCGAATTGCCGTCGCAAAGTCTTGCGGGTGTTTGGTAGGCAAGCGTCACCTTCCCGAGTGACCTTCCCGCGCTTGTGGAATCACCTGGAAGGCGGGAGCGGGAAGGCATCCCGCCTTGTCGCTGCCAAGAGCGACCTGGCAGCTATCCGGTTCTTAAGCGATCTTATCGCTTCGAGGGGACCTGACGCATCTCTTCGATTCCGCTTATTTTGCAGCGGCTTGCCTATTTGCCAGGAAGTGCCTTGCAAGGAAACGGGTTGCCGCTACAATGCAAACAGAATGGCAAACTTGCATCCCAAACCGTTCACTCGGGAAGCGACAGGGTTAGCCGTGCACAATCGCCTTGCGTATTCGCGCAGTTGGTACAGGAAGCAGCTTATCGCCGTTGCCACCGGGCAAAGCGCCATGACCTCGACGCAGTTCCGTGCTCTGGTCGAATACGGGAGATTCATGGGCTGGTATGCGAATGCCAGGGTCAAAGGAGAACATCGCCAGGCCCAAAGGCCGTGTATCACGGACGACCTGCTAGCGCGGGCGGCCCAATTTCACTAGCAGAGAAAGTGCGTCGCCCATTGGACGACCGTCCCTTGCGTTGGGAGGCTCGTATGAAATTGCTCAGATCCATGGGCGAGATTCTGGTCTGGTCCGTCTATGCAGCCTTGATCTTTGCCTGCCTTGCAAGCCGCAACTTGACCGGCCTAACAATTCTGTTTGCCTGTTTTCTGGGCTATTTAGGGTACGTTAGACCACGTTTTCCAGGCTCTTCAGCCACAACTCCCGCTCTAGGGATCACGCAACAGCAACTGCGAAATATCTACATGTTGCTTGCCGTCCGCACCGTGGGTCCATTAGGGCCGTTAGATGAAAACCCCGGAACACTCAATGGTCTCGTGGCAAGTGACTCAGAGTTACTGGCCCGATGGGAGAAACATCTATGCCACCATTTCCTAGCATCTGGCCTCACCCCAGAACGAGCTTCCGATGCTGTCTCGTCCACAATGGACGCAAACGCGAAATTCATTGCAGCGCTTGCGCCAGAACGCATCAAGAATGCCTGTAACGGGAGAACCTACGACCTCGACGAAGACTTATACGACGACGACACTTGTGAAGCCTGCACCAAGGCAATCGATGAAGCAAAGAATCGCCTCAAGGAAGTTCTTGCCGAGGAAGGACGACGCAAACTCGACCCTTGGGAATACTCGATTCCAACTCCCCCTTGTCCGCTTCCCAGAAAAGAATCGTTGTGACACGAATCGTCACCGAAGAGCAGAGCTCACGTTAGCTTGACCTTTCTCAGCACCCCCTCGCGGTCCATCTCCCCCCTGGGCTGTCGCGCTGTACCACCCGCTCTTTCCAAAGTGAGGATTGGTTCCTGGGACAAAAGGGTGGGGGCGACGCCTTGGGAGCCGGGCGGTCGCGAACGGGTGGGCAGGGGTTCTGAGTGTAATCGCGATTTTTCAACAACTACTCGGTCCAGGGAGACCTGTTCAGTATCATTAAACCGCGATGAACGAAAATCTACGTAGCATGCTGATGGGAACGGCCGGCCTTTCGGCGGGAGCCGTAGTGGCGCTTCTGCTGACGATTCTGCGCAAGCCGGTAGACGGCGATCTGGCCGGCCGGGAGCGCACGGCACGCCTCTTCTTGATCGGGCTGGCTGCGCAGTGTCTGCATTTCATGGAGGAGTTTGTTACGCGATTTCCCGACCGGTTTCCCGCGCTGCTGGGCCTCCCCGCATGGTCTGAGAACCTCTTCGTCGTTTTCAACCTGATCTGGCTGAGCGTTTGGACCCTGTCGGTGATTGGCCTGCAAAAAGGGTACCGGTTCGCCCTGTTCCCGGTGTGGTTCTTCGCGATTGCAGCGATCGCAAATGGAATCGCACATCCCATGCTCGCGCTCGTGGCTCAGGGATATTTCCCTGGCCTGATCACTTCTCCAGTGGTGGGAGTATTGGGTGTGTTGCTCTGGCTAAGGCTGCAAGCGCTGACCAGGTCCTCGGCATGAAACGCGGCCGGGTAAACCGTCGTAAACAGGGATTTCACCAATTACGGGTCAATGAGTGCAATGGCGATTTTTGCACGCCCCCTGGCCCGCCTCTGGGGGTTCTGAGTGTAATCGCGATGTTACAACAACCATCCGACACCTAATATGCTTTTCGTGGTGTAATTGGACGCTATGCGACGGGGTCTCAAATCGGTAGGGGCTGTGGCGCAAATCGCGGCTGTCATCGCTAGCGGTGCGTTAACTTCAGTCCTTTGTTTTGGGCAGGCAACCGGAGACGGCTGCCGCTCACTCTCGGAACAGATTTGGTACGACATCGTCCCGCCACGGAATGCTCACTCTGCAGGCATCGTCAACGTCCAGAGTCAATCGGGTCATACTTCAGTGGTTGCCATTTTCAGCGGAATCGGTTCTCAACGTACGGATGACTACGGCGAACACTGGACACCAATTAGCGAAGAGGCCGCGAAACACGTCACGCAGCTTTGGGGCAAGGTCGCGCCGTCCGACCCTAACACGATGTACAAGTACGAGTCCAATGGTGTCATCACGCGGTCAGAGGATGGCGGGAAGAAGTGGGTAAAGCCGTCACCGACGATTGACGGCAAGCCGGCAGCGCAGATAGCGTCTGCAATGAGTGGCGAACTGGACTATGTTATCGAGTTCGAGATTACCGCAATTCACCCACACAAGCCCCTGACGATTTACGCGACGCTGAGAGTTGGACCTCCAAGGCGGCCCGGCGGCGACGACCGTGAGCAGTATGCCATGAAAGGAATGTACGTCTCCGATGACGGCGGAAGTAGCTGGAAGGAATTTAGCGACGCGGTCGGAATATTTGATAAGTATCCATGGAGCGTAGTGCTCGGCATCAGTCCCTCGAATCCCGATGTGATGTTCGGACAGGGAGAACAGGGTGTTTTGCGATCAGATGACGGTGGAAAGACTTGGAGTTCAGTCGGGCAGAACGACTTACTGAACCTGCAACCGCTTGACACAGAGGACAGAGATGCTGGAATACGAGTACCCAAGAGAGTCCCACTAAATCCGACAGAATTTGTGTTTGACCCCGATTCTGCGCAAGTCGTCTATATCTTGTCGAGGAAAGGCATTCACAGGAGCTTGGACGGCGGCGACACGTGGACACTCCTTAACGTTGGTTTTGATCGGTTGGGCGCGATCCACAATATGGCGGTTGATCCCGTTGAGACAAAGAGGCTCTTTGTCGGCACAGACAGGGGCCTGTTCATATCTGAAGACCGGGGTTGTATGTTTGCAAGAATGCACACGACCGAACCCTGACAGCGATGATGCGTTTGCGAAATAGCGCCGTCACAATTTCTCCCATAGGTCTGGTCTTAACGCTCGCCAGTTGCGCCTATCGCCTGCCTACTTTTGCTCCGCCATCCCAAGAGCTAATTCGCATTATCGCAAACGAAGTCAATGAGTGATAT
>WNFB01003484.1_pt1 | contig 13862 bp, 10 predicted proteins | sample 5400501 | NCBI WGS metagenome assembly WNFB01 (sample SAMN13153341, study PRJNA577476) | soil metagenome | isolation source: 200 cm saprolite under Douglas fir tree site 2 hole 1 | place: USA:California | collected 2015-04-18
CGGGGTCGGCGCTGACGCGCTGCTCGCGCACCACGACGTTGCCCAGGCTTGCCAGCCTGGCCAAGATCTGGATCTGGTCGCCCAGGTACATCTTGGTGATGACCTCGGCGGTGGCCGAGTTGGCGGTGCCGCCGGAGGCCCCGGCCGCGGCCACGATGCGCTCGGGCCGGATGCCGACACGCACGCGCGTGCCCTTGACAGCATGGCCACGGCCGCGCACGACAATGCCCGAGCCGGCATCGACGGCGAAGCCGCCGTCGGCCGCCTCGGCGACCTCCCCGACCAGGAAGTTCATGTCCCCGATGAAGTCAGCCACGAACGGCGTCAGCGGCCGGTCGTAGATCGCGCGCGGCTCGTCGAGCTGCTCGATCGCGCCGTTTGACATGACTGCTACCCGGTCGGACATGGACAGCGCCTCACCCTGGTCATGGGTGACGTAGATGAAGGTGATCCCGACCTGATCCTGGATGCGCTTGAGCTCTATCTGCATCTCCTTCCGGAGCTTCAGGTCGAGCGCGCCCAGCGGCTCGTCCAGGAGCAGCACACGCGGGTTCATCACCAGCGCCCGGGCAAGCGCGACGCGCTGCTGCTGGCCGCCGGAGAGCGTTGCGGGTCGTTGCTTCTCCCGGCCGGTCAGCTGCACCAGCTCAAGCGCCTCACGCGCCTTGACGTAGCGCTCGGACTTGCCGACCTTGCGCTGCTTGAGCCCGTAGGCAACGTTGTCGAGCACCGACATGTGCGGGAACAGCGCGTATGCCTGGAAGACGGTGTTGACCTCGCGCTTGTAGGGCGGCGCGCCGACCACGTCCACGCCGCCGATCAGGACCTCGCCCTCGTCCGGTTGCTCGAAGCCCGCGATCAACCGCAGCGACGTCGTCTTACCGCAGCCGGATGGCCCCAAGAGCGACAGGAACTCGCCCTTGCGCACCTTCAGATTGACGGCGTCGACGGCGGTCAGAGAGCCGAACCGCTTGGTCACGGCACGAAGTTCTACGTCGTAGGCCCTGTCGCCGTTTGGGAAACTCACACTCAACATCATCCCCCCGCCAACGACTGTTAGGGGCACTGTAAGGCAACCGTGACCTGCGGTCTATGGGCCAGGAGTGAGCGCCCCAGACGTCAGGCACGTTGCCGGGGTCAGCGCCACCCTGATCATCGCCGAGCAGACCACCAAAATCACGTCAGCCGCATCCTGACCAAGCTGAACTTGTGCGACCGTCCTGGACGCCGACGAGCTGTCGGTCGCAGCCGTCTCCGTTGCTGAGTAGCGGGTCGGCATCGAGCTTGCTGACACTCCCGGCCGCGCGGCCGATCGCGCCCGCGCCCTCGTCGCCATCACGTCGGCCGTCGATGTTCTTGATTACACCGAAGCCACCGCCGCCTATCACGCGCGGCTGATCGCGCACGCCCGCCGGACCGGGACGCCCCGCGGCGCGCATGACCTGATCATCGCGGCGCATGCCCTGCAGAGCGACCGCATCATCCTTGCTTTCGACGCGAAGGCACGCTTCGGTGACCTTCCCGGCGTGAGCGCCATCGAAGCCTGAGATCGCGACCGGGCCAGCCGACCATCCAGTTGGTGCCTGATTCTGACCGGGCGGAGCTGGAATGGCGTGCCCGGCCGAAGGGGTGCCCGGCCCGGGTGGTGAAGCGGGCGAGGGTCGTGCTTCGGCCGTGGATGGGCCGACGGGCCCGCAGATCGCAAATCCGCGACCCTATTTGCCGTTGCTGGTGGTCCGCTTCGCGTCATTCGGTATCGCCGAGGTGGTGCCATCATAAGCATGATGTGCTCGACGGCCACGCGGACAGGGAGTGAATCGTCGCGATGGCGATTGCAGGCGGCCAAGCCGGCCCATACGATCTGGACACCCTCGCGGTCAGCGACAGGTTCCGCCTGTTCAACTTCACCCGCCGCGACGACTACGTCGCGTACCTGTGGGTCCTGCGCGCCATGGACCGGCTTCGCGCGATGCACGTGGCGCAGTCCCACGCCGACGACGTGGCAGCCGTGCTGGCCGAGTTCGCCGCTGAGCACGACAGCGTTCCCGCGAACATCGGCAACCTGCGGGAACGGCTGGACAACCTGGCCGACGACAAGGTCCTGCACCGGCTGGAGGATGCATCGCGCGCCGGAACCCTCGCGCTCTACCGGAACCGGCAGTCGGTGTACCAGTTCAGCGAGCTGGGGCACCGCGCGTACACCGCGGTCGAGAGCGTGCTGGCTGCGCGGGTGCAGGACGCGAACCTGTCCCGCCTGGTGTTCTCCGACATCCTGCGCGACCTGCACGGCCTGGCTGAGGCGAACCGCGGCGCCGATGGCGACGAGATCGTGCGCCGCCTGACCAGCCTCGACCGGGTCATGGAGGACATGGCCCGGCGGTCGGCGCGCTTCCACCTGACGCTCGGCGACATCACCCGCTCGACGGACGCGTCACCGGAGCTGTTCCTGCGTTACAAGCACGCGCTGATGGCGCACATGAGCGACTTCATGGCGGAACTCGACCGGTACCTGCCGCGCCTTGCCGTGGCGGTCGAGCAGGTCGAAGCGGCTGGCATCGGCACCCTGCTGAACCGCGCGGCTGAGGCGGATGAACGGCCGCTGATGCGGCCGGAGGAGATCCTTGAGGACTGGCGGCGCCGGTGGGCGGCGGTCCGCGCCTGGTTCGCAGACCAGGGCAGCGAGGACTCGCGTGCCGCTGAGCTGGCCGCCGCGACCCGAGCCGGGGTCTCCAGCGTGATTGCGCTGCTGCGCCAGATCACCGAGTCGCAGCGGGGCGGGGTAAACCGGTCCACCCAGCTCAGGCACCTGGCCGCGTGGGTAGTGGACGTGGCGGACGAAGATGCCGCGCACGCGCTGATGTCCGCTGCGTTCAACCTGCGCCGGGCGCGGCATCTCGGCGGCGTGCATGACGACACTGAACTGATCTCGCCCCGGCTGTCCTGGCAGGACGCACCGGGCGTGGAGGTCGCGGTAACCTTGTTCCGCCGCGGCAAGGCACCCACCCCGGGCGTGCCGCAGCGGCTTGCGGCCCATGCCGGCATCCGGGCGGAACTGCGCCGCCGCCAGGCCATGCAGCGGGCGGCGGAACGAGATGCCGCGCAGCAGCTGCTCACCTCGGGCCCGGCCGACCGGGTACTGGACGAGCCCCAGACCCGGGTGCTGCTGAAGCTGCTGACCCGAGCACTGGAGTCCAGGTCGGTCGTCGCCGGCCGGATCACCGGCGGGTCGGGCGGGAACGACGTGATGGTCATCCGGCTGGTGCCCTCGCTCGCCGGCAGCGCCGTGCGCACCGCGCACGGGACGCTGCACCTGCCCGGCCTGCGGCTGGAGATATCGCCCGCCCGGACCCGGGCCACCGCTGCGGCGGGAGCGCCCGATGGCTGAGCAGGGCGCCGCCCGCGGGGTCGCGCCGAGCGATCTCGGTTCGTACCAGCACGCCGTCCGGCTCGTGCTGACCAACGATTTCATCACCGCTGCACGTCCCCGCGCCGGAGCGCTCGCGGCAGTGCTCCGCTGGGCAGACCTGATCGCCAGGGACTTCACTGAGCTGCTCGGGTACACGCTGATCGCGACCGCCCATCAGGTGCGGCTGATACGGCAGCTCGACACGCTGGACGCGACGCAGCGGTCAGTCTTCGCCGCCAGAAGCGGCAGGGCCTTCGACCGGCGCCGACTGGCCTACCTGTGCCTGGTGCTGGCAGTCTTCCAGCGATCCAGGATCGAGATCAGCCTCGCGGACCTCGTCCGCGCTCTCACCCCGTCGGCCAACGTGATCGACGGTCTCGGCTTCGAGGCGACCGTCACCGAACACAAGCGCGCCGTCGTCGACGTCCTGGACTGGCTCGCCGATCACGGCGGGCTGAGCCTTTCCGACGGTTCGGCAGAGAACTGGGCCCACGACAGCGAGCGCGGGGACGCCCTGTACGACGTCGACCACGACATCTGCGCATCCCTGTTCCGCCCGGGCCGCCCGATCCAGCACCTCCCGGGCGCTGTCGGCCTGCTGGATAATGCCGACGTCGGCGCGAGGCGGTCCGCTCAGCGGGAGGCCGCCGCCCGCCGCGCCCGGCGCCTGCTGCTGGAACATCCCGTGCTCTATTACGCGGCGCTCGACGCCGAGACCGCCACAGCGCTGCGCGGGACCGAGCTGGCGGACAACCTGGCCAGGCTCACCGGCCTTGTCGTGGAACGGCGGGCCGAGGGCGTGATGCTGGTCGACCCCACCGGCCGGTTCACCGATCAGCCGTTCCCTGGACGCGGCGGCGCCGTCAACCGGACGGCAGGGCTGCTACTGGCGAAGATCGCCGACCTGGTGGAGGATCCTGACGCCGGCCCAGCGCTGACCCGGATGCCCGTACCGTCGGCCAGCGATGATCTCCGGGAGCTGCTGGAGCGAATTGACGCCGGGGCGGCTTCGGACGCTGCAGATCATGATCATGACCAAGCAGGGCCGCCGGGCGCGCGGGCGGCCGAGGGCGGCGAGCCCGGTGCCGGGCCATTGCCGCTGGAGGCTCCGTTTGTCGAGCGAACCCGCCTGGAAAGCATGCTTGCAGAGCTCTACGATGAATTTGGCGCGGCCTCGTTCACCGCCCAATGGCAGTACGACCCGCACGGGCTGCTGGACGCCGCGACGCGGCTGCTCGGCGACCTGCGCCTGATCCGGCAGCTGCCCGGCGGCGCGCTAATACTTCCCGCCGCCGGGCGTTACCGCAATATCACCGCCGCGCTGCCCGGCAGCGGAAAGCGGGACGGCCAGGGCATGCTTGACTTCACTAGTTTCGTAACGGAAGGATCCGCGTGACCGCCAGCCAGCAGACGGCTGCCGAAGCGCGGTTCAAGCCCACCCGTGCCGGGATCATCAACCTGTGGGACTACTCCGATGAGGAGTTCGCCTTCGGCGACGGTCGGCTCGCCCTGCGGGGTCACAACGGCTCCGGCAAGACAAAGGCGCTTGAGGTGCTCTTCCCCTTCATCCTGGACGGCAGCCTGGACGCCCGCCGCCTCGACCCGTTCAGCGGCGAGAACCGCACGATGAAGGCGAACCTGCTCTACCGAGGGCAGGATGCCGAGCACGGTTACGTGTGGATGGAGTTCGCCCGACCGGATGAAACCGTCACCCTCGTCATCGGCCTGGCGGCGCACAAAAACTGGGACCGGCCGCGCCCGTCCTTTTACCTCACCGGCAAGCGGATGGGCATTGACTTCGGCCTGCTGTCGGCGGACTCCCGTCCGCTGACGGCCAAGCAGCTCACCGCGGTCCTCGGCCGGGACGCGTACTACGGCGACCGGAAGGGGAAATACCAGGATGCCGTTGACGCGCGGCTGTTCGGCCTCGGCCGCGAACGGTACACCCAGCTGCTCGACCTGCTGATCGCCTTGCGCCGCCCGCTACTCGCCAAGGACCTCGATCCCGCGAAGGTCTCCGACACGCTGACCGCGGGCCTGAGCCCGGTTGATGAAGACCTCGTCGAGCAGGCAGCGCGGGACTTCGAGAACCTGGCCGCCGTCCAGAAGCAATACGACGATCTGGCCGCCGCCGACGCGGCGGTGCGGGCCTTTCTCGTCCAGTACGTCGCCTACCTGCGCATCCACACCCGGCATCAGCTGGATCAGGTCGCCGCCCGGCAGACAGCGGCGACGCGGCAGGTCGGTGCGATTACTGAGGCAGCGCGGGAGGTCGCGCGGGCGGGACGAGAGCAGCAGCGAGCGATCGACGCGGGGAAGGCTGCCAGCATCAGCGTCGGCACGTTCGAGGCGCAGCTGTTCGCGCTCAAGAACCTGGACGCGTATAAGGACCACGAGAAGCTGGCGCTGCGGCGGGGCCAGCTGGAGAAGGACGAACGAGGGCTGGCCGACGAGGCGAAACGGCTTGACCGCGCGGTGGCCAATGTCGGCGAGCTGGAGCAGGAGGCCGCAGGCGGAGCGGCCGAGCTCGCCGAGATCGGCCGTACCGCGGACCGGCACGCCCGGCGGCTAGTGGAGACCGCGGATCGCGCGGGTCTCACCCGTGATGGCGAGCCTGCTGACACCGGGGAGGATCTGCAGGTCACCGCGAAGGCGCGGGTCGCGGCGCGGCGGGATGACATCCGCGAGATCCGCGGCCACATCGGGCGGGTCCGCGACGCCGAGCGGGATCGCAGGGGCGCGGAAGCCGCACTCGGCACAGCGCAGCAGCTGCTGGCGGGGCGCGAGCAGTCCCGCCGCGACGCTGATGACCAGCTGGAAGCTGCTCGCGCGGGCATTGCCGAGGACTTGCGCTCCTGGGCGGGCCGGTGGGGCAGCGCCGGGCCATACGCGGTCGTCACGTCCGGCCAGGCTGAGACTCTGGCTGGTCAGCTGGACCAGATCGGCGAGCCGGACGCGCCGAACCTGACCGAGACGTTTACCGCGTTGACCCAGGAGCGCAAGACAGCACTGATCACCACCGGCGAGCAGCTCAGGAATCGCCACAAGGGCCTGGGCGAGGAGGAAGCGCGGCTGGCCGGTGATCGGGAGAAGATCGCGGCGAAGTACGATGATGCCCCGTCGCCTTCTGATCTCCGGCCCGCCGACCGCACCGGACGCCCTGGTGCACCGCTGTGGCAGCTTGTCCATTTCGCCGATGATCTTGGCAATGATGCGGCCGCCGCCATCGAAGGTGCGCTCTACGGTGCAGGCATTCTCACCGCGTGGATCCATCCCGACCCCGCGCTGACCTCGGCGGCGGTCGCCGCAGCTGAAGCCGACGGCTACCTGGTCGCGCTCCCGCCGCAGGCCCGGCCAGCGGGCCGGACCCTCGCCGACGTGCTCGTGCCCGAGCAGCAGGACAAGGTGGCCCAAGACGTCGTTGTCGCCGTGCTGGCTTCGGTGGCCGTTGCGGACCACGTCTTGACCGGGCCTGATTCTCCAGCCTCGGCCGTGCCTGACGGGACTGCCACCGCGGGGCCAGTGCCGGATGGTCCTGCGCCTACTGGGGCTGTTCCCGTCGTGACTACCCGGGCCCAGTTTAGTTACGGCATGCATCTGGGTGCCCGCCCCAAGCCAGCGCCTGAGTTCATCGGCGCGACAAACCGGGCCGCCCGGCGACGGGCCCGCCTCGCCGAACTCGACCTGGGGATCGCCGCCATCAGGAGCCAGCGAGACGAGGTGGCATCGGAGTTCAAGCGCGTCGACGGCACGCTGTCGGATCTCGAACGGGCGCAGGGTGAGCTACCCCGGACAGCGCCGGTGGCCGGCGCGCTGACGAAGGTCACGCACGCGGTGGCGCTGCTATCCGCCGCCAGGGAGCAGCTGGGCGAGGCGAGGTCGCTACTCGACAAGCTCATCGCGGAACTCGACGCGCGGCTCCGGCGCCTTCGCCGCGCCGGGTCTGACCGGGAGATGCCGACCGGCTCCGATGAGGTCGACGCGGTGGAGGGAGCCGTCACCGACTTCGAGCGCACGGCGGACGACCTGACCCGCGCACGCGGCAACGCGGCCAGGCTCGATCAGGACCTGGCCGGGCGGGAAGACCGCATCGACCGGCTGCGAGCCGACAACGAAGAGGCGGCCAAGATCCTGGCCGACAACCAGGCGGCGCATACCGCCGCTGACGTGGAACTGCGCGTCGCGGAGCGCGCTTCCGGGGCCGAGTACGAGCAGATCCAGGCAGAGATAGCCGAGGCGGAAGGAAAGCTCGGCGCGGCCAAGGCGGAACTGCGCGCCGCCAGAGACCTGGAGTCGAAGGAGCACGACAAGCTCGTGACGGCTCAGAACGATCTTGGCCACGGCCGCACCGCCCTGACCGGGGCCATGGCCGAGCTGGTCGCGCAGGCGACCGCGTTCGCGCCCTACGCCCACGGCGACCTGCGCCCGCTGCTGGAGGTAACCGAGTCAGCGCCCTGGCCTGCCGCCAGTCAATGGCCCGCCGCCGAGCATGTGACCGCGGAGCTCGTCGATCACCTCCTGGGCGCAGAGCAGCCGCCCGAGCCCGCTGCGGCGATCAGCGCGATGCTGCCCGAAGGGGCCGCCGTGATCCTGGACGCGTTCACCGCCGCGACCCGAGGCGGGCGCGCGATCACCGACGGCGTACTCAAGGGCACCGTTGACCGGATGTGGAGTGCATACCGGGAATTCGAGAACGCGCTCAAGGCAGGCGAGGATGGCTATCAGGCGGACCTGACCGGGGATGCGCCGTTTATCGTTGATGTCGCCACCAATGCCGGGCGGGCATCCGCCGCTGCCTTCGCGCGCAAGATCGCGGAGGATGTCGAGAACCAGGGCATCCTGCTGGAGGAACGCGAGCGGACGGTCCTGGAAGACTCGCTGCTGACGGCGCTGGCCCAGCAGATTCACTCCCGCGTGCTCGCCGCCAAGGATCTCGTCGACGAGATGGATGCCGATACCCGGTCCAAGCCGATGTCCTCCGGCATGGCGGTCGGAATCCGCTGGGTCAGGTCAGACAAGCTCACCGAGCAGCAGGCAACGGTGTCACGCCTGCTCGACAAGGACGCCAGGGATCTGGGCCCAGACGGGCTGGCAGAGCTGCGCGGCCTGCTGCGGGCAATGATCCATGATCACCGCGCGAGCAATCCGCGGGATACCTATCGCGAGGTGCTGGCGACGGTGCTCGACTACCGGTCCTGGCGTACCTTCGAGCTGCGAATACTGCAGCCTGGCGGGCCGCCGGAACGGCTCACCAGGAAGAAGCACTCCGAGATGTCCGGCGGGGAGAAATCCGCCGCGATCCACATGCCGCTGTTCGCCGCGGCCAATGCGCTGTACTCGTCGTCGAAGCCGGCCTGCCCGCGCATGGTCGCGCTGGACGAGGCCTTCGCTGGGATTGACGACAAGTTTAAGCCCGAGCTGCTGGGCCTGACCGTCAGGTTCGATCTCGACCTGTTCATGACCGGCCACGACCTGTGGGCCACGTACCCGACCGTGCCGATGATCGCCCACTACGACATGCAGCACGACAAGGCCGCGCACGCGCTGTCCGCATTCCTGGCCCTGTGGGATGGCGAGCAGCTCGTCGATGCCGATGCCGGGTACTCGGGCAACGAGGATCTCGCCGCCGAACTGCTCGGCTTCCGCCCCACCCGGCATGTCCCCGCCGGCGTCGGCGGCGTGCTCACGATGAACCTGGACGGAGACGACGACGATGAGGGCGATGAGGACGCCGGATGAACGGCGGCACGCTGGATCTGGACCGGTACCGCGGACCTGAATACCGACGGCTGCTCGCCGCGGCGCGCAAATCCCTGGAGCGAACCGGCGGCGGGCTGACCGGCCGGATCAGCGTCGCTCAGCCCGACGATGCCGAGCGGAAGGCGATCATCGGCATCACCGGCGTCCACCAGCCTGCCATGACAAAGCGCTTGACCGTGTCCCTGGCAGATCTCGATGCCGCACTGCGCCGGGCGACGGGCCTCGGCCTGGCAGCGGTCCTCGCGGCCCTGGTCGGCCCGCTGGTCGACCGGCCCGCCAAGGCCGCTGGGCTGGCTGCCGCCCGCGCCGTCTTGATCGCGACCGCTGAGGCCAGCCCGTTGCACGAGTCCTGCGACTGGTACCGCAAGTGGCTGGCCGACCTGCACCGGGACGGCACGCTCACCCGGCTGGCGAATGAGGGTGATGAGGCGGTACTCAGACAGGCGATCCGCGTCCTTGATTTTGCTACCCGGCCGGCCAGCGCCGCGCCGATCGCGCTGCCCGCGCTCGCCGCTCAGATCACGGGCGACACCAAGTCGCTAAATCACGGCACCACACTCGCCACGCTGGTCCTGCGGGCCCTCGCCCTTCGCGCAAGCGTCAGCCGCCCGGCTTCCGCAGCTGAGCGCCGGGAATTGTGGGATCTTTCTAACGTCATCGTCGATGACCTTGCGAGCCGGGTGCTGGTCCTCAACGTCACGGCGCAGGGCAACGGCCTGGCTGAGTGGCTGACCGACGCGGCGCGCTACGGCACCCCGTTCCAGGTGACCCTGCATCAGCTCGCCACTCACCCGCTCCAGCTTCGTCATCCCCGGATATTCGTCTGTGAGAACCCCGCTGTCCTCAGGCGCGCCTGCGAGGAGCTTGGCACCGCTTGCCCACCACTCGTATGCACGGAAGGTCGGCCATCAACGGCATTCCACCGGCTGGCCCGGCTTGCCGTGGCGGCAGGCGGCGAACTCTGGTACCACGGCGACTTCGACTGGCCCGGTGTCGCCATCGCGGCGGACATCATCGACCGCCACGGCGCACGCGCCTGGCGGATGGGTGCCAGCGATTACCTGTCGAGGGCTAAGACGGATGATCCCTGCATCGCGCTCAGCGGCGTTCCCATGCCGACGCCATGGGACCCCGGGCTGTGCGAGACAATGCGCGAGACCGGACGAGCCGTCTATGAGGAGACTGTCACCGATCAGCTCCTCACGGATCTCACCGAACACATCTCCGGATCCGCTTCATCGAGAGCGAGGTGCGTCGCGATCGGGCCAGCTCGGCTTGCCTGAGTCATGATCTCGGGCCCGGCTTGTGTCGCGACGCGCTGTGGCCGAGCGTACAGAAGTAGCGGACGCGGTTTCGCAGCCGTCACTGGGCAGGTAGTCGCAGACGTACAGCAGCCAAGGACCTCGACCTCGATGCCGGTTTCCTCGCCCATCTCCCGCACCAGCGCGTCTCCGAGGGACTCACCCTCCTCGACCTTCCCGCCGGGAAGTGACCAGGCGCGGCCGCCGCCGGTGTCCTGGTTGAGCACAAGGATGTGATCGTCCTCGATGACGACTCCGGTAACCCGTATGCGCATCCGCCGAACCTAGCCCAAGAGACATGGCGGTGATAGCCAGCAGCGAGGTGCGGATCGTGGTGACTGCAGGCGGGCTTGGCCGACCTTCCCCAGGCATCCGCGGCGAGCTGCCGCGGACGCGCGCCAGCCCGATCCGGTGATGGCCCGGCGGCTGTTGATGCGTCCTCAGGTTTCAGGAAGCCGCTGTGTGTTCCCGAGCTGGGCCTCTGCTACAGGTTGCCAGTCCCATTGGCGTTCGGCTCCTTGCTGAGCGATGAGGCTGACACTGCTAACAGTGATCTTGCATTCCGGCAGTTCGCGTCCGAGGGCGGCGATGATCGGACCGGCCGGCTGGACAGTGGTGCTGTAGGCCACTGTGACGTGGGGCGTCCAGCATGTCCTCTCGGCATATTCCGGCTTTCCCACGATGCTCTGAGCGGCATCCTGGACAGCGTCGAACACTGAGTCAAGGGCGTCGGCAGGCTGTACGCCCAGCGTGATGGCCTCCGGGTGATACAGCACCCGCCCGAGGCTGACGCTGATCGGCGGAACCGTGCGGAGGCGCCGGCGCGCCTCCTCGATCATCTCGCCAATGCTGGCTGCCGCGATGCCATCCGCGAGGCCGACCCTCAGCACAGTGCTGTGCAGCCACTCCGGCGGCGTGAAGTGCAGTCCTGGGAAGCGAGCCAGCCGTTGCTGTGCGAGGGCAGCCAGCGCTCGCACCTCCTGCTGGTCCTTCATCAGAATGTGCCAGTAGAGCTGCGCCTGGCCCGGCTCAGGCTCGGGACGCCAGTGCCAGCGGTTCGCCATCTCGCGCGGCAGCGGGCTCACGTCATTCTCCCGTCATGACGTGTGCGTGGCGAGCGCCGCGACGTTGAAATCCCGGACGCGGCCCCTGATCTCGACGGCGGTGTCATTGCGCAGGAGTCGGCGCTGCCGCAGGCGCTTGTCAATCTGCCACGTGTAGCCCGTGATTGTTGCCATGCGGAACTCCGGTGCCAGTGTCAGAGCGGGACTGATCTCTATCAGCGCGCCGTCGAGGTCGTCTTTCATGATGCGGGCGATGCCAGCTCCGAGCCGTACCTGCGCCCACGTGCCAGCTACCCATGCATCACCTCCAGCCCACGCCGAGTCGGCCATCTCGGCGGCTCGCAACGCGGCATCAGCATCTTGTGACTGGATAGCCACCGACAGAGCGAACAACGCCTGCCGAGGCCGGGGACAGGACCAGGCTGAGACGCCAGAATCTGGGGCAATTGAATCACTCGCAGCCGCTTCCGCGCGGCCCAGGGCATCCTTAGCCCGGCGCAGGTCGCCCAGAAGCGCGGCGGCGTTCGCTTCCTGACTTGCCAGCAGGACGCGTATCGGTATCGCCGGGCTGCAGTCGTATCCCCGCCTCGCCAGTTCGGCCGAGCTGGCGAACCGCATCCGCCATCGCTCGGTCTTCGCCTGGACGCTGAGCGCGATCGCCTGGTTGGCGCCCGCCTCCTTCGCGCACAATTCCGCGGTGGATCCGTAGGCCGCTGCCGCATCGTCGGAATGAAGATCGCCGAGCAGGAGCGATGCATGTGCGAGCAGGTCCGCATCGACGCGGTACAGCTCACGGGTCTGGCGCAGTCGCTGCTTGCCGGCGCGCAGAAGCTCCTGAATCTGCCGGTGCAGGTCAGCAACGTCTGCGAGCAGTTGTGCTGGGGGACGCTGGGAGTGGGTCTCGGAGAGCGCCGATGTTGCCTGGTACTACAGTCCGGGTTTGTGATCTTCCCGGTTTGATCGCGCGGGTCATGCTGGCGCTGCTTGGAGTTGTGCCTGGTAGTGGTGCCATCGGGCGCGTGCCTGGTGGCGTCGTCGCCAGATGCTCCAGGTGCAGCGGAAGGTCTCGCGTGCGGACGCCGCGAGTAGCCTGCGCGCTTCGGGTACCGTCACGCGGATCAGGCCGATGTCGCGGGGTGGTTTCTCGCCGGGGCGGGCGGGGAGCCTGCCGGTGTCGCGCCAGTGTTCTGGCTGGTCAGTGGTACCGGTGCCGGGTCCGGCCTGCGGCGCGGTGGCCGTGCCCGGACCGGCAGCGGCCCAGGGCGCGGGGGTGCCGGGTGGCCGGGCGGTCGCGACGGCGAGCAGCGCGAGCGCGCACATGGACAGCACGGTGTGCCGGTGGAAGGAGTGCCACAGGCGGAGCTGGTGCTGGTCAAGTCCGGTCTGCCCCTTCCCCTGCTGGAAGCACTCCTCTACTGGCCACCTCTTGCCTGCGATCTTGATCAGGATGGACAGGCACACCATGCCGGGCGCGTGACAGTAGAAGAAGGCCAGCTCGGCGGGGTCGGAGATCTTGCGGCGGATCAGCAGCCAGTGGCGGGGCGAGCTGGTCGCGGCCAGCGCCCACTGGTAGTCGCGGTGGCCTTTGCAGCCCCGTCCGCATGAGCGAGTCTCCCAGCACCGGGCGGGCACCAGCCTGGCCAGGGCGGCGGCGGTCGTCTTGCGGCCCGCAGGGGTGGTGACGGTGAAGTTGACCGGGACCGCGAAGACGTAGCCTTTCCCGGCGTCCTCGCAGGCCGCCCGCAGCTTGGAGCTGCGGCCATACACCTCATCGCCGGCGAGCCAGGCGAACGGCACGCTCGCTGCGACCGCCTCGGTGACCATCTCGGTGCCCTGCTCGGTCTTCGTCGCGAACACCGCGCCCTCGGGGACCTGCGCGCGCTCGCGCCGCCGCCGGTCCGCGCACCACGGTTTCGGCAGGTACAGGCGGAAATTGAACAGCGTGTGCGCGCGGGCGGTCACATACGCCAGGAACACCACCGTCTGGCAGTTCTCGATCTGGCCGGTGATGCCGGCGTGCTGGCGGGCCACGCCGACACTCATCGTCCCCTTCTTCAGCTCCGCCGTCTCATCCAGCACCAGGATCGCCTCCGGGTCGGCCAGGTGCGCGAGGATGAAGCGCTGCAGCCGCTCCAGCACCACCCGCCAGTCCCAGGCGTACTCCGCCAGCAGCGCCTGCATCCGCCGCGGCGTGGCGTGCCCGGCCGCCTCGCCCAGCTGCCAGCACGACTTGCGGTCCCCAGGTTCCGCCAGCAGCGCCGCCACATACGCGAACGCCGCGAAACGCGACCTGGCCTGCGCGAACACCGGGGCGATCAGCGCGCACAGCTC
>WNFB01003487.1_pt1 | contig 13861 bp, 19 predicted proteins | sample 5400501 | NCBI WGS metagenome assembly WNFB01 (sample SAMN13153341, study PRJNA577476) | soil metagenome | isolation source: 200 cm saprolite under Douglas fir tree site 2 hole 1 | place: USA:California | collected 2015-04-18
CCCCAGCATCGGGAAGGACTTCGTTCGCTGGACGCCGCCCACCGGTGGAGATGAAACGCTGGGACTGGTCGACTTTGCGATGTTTCCGCACCTGGATCACCCGGCCCTGCCGGACAATTCCCTGGCCGACGCAGAAAAGTGGGCCGCCGGTATGCCGGTGCCGTGCTACGCGATTGACGACCAGACCGCCATCAAAGTGACCGATGGTGCCGTCGAAGTCGTCTCCGAGGGGCACTGGAAGCTGTTTCCCCGCTAAGGGAGTCATTCAACTGACCCACTACCTCGTCACGCCTCGAGGACGGGGGCGGTTCCTCGCCGGGTTCGCGGACCGCGTATTTCCTCAGCGGGCTGGCGGCGCCGATGGCCGCCGCGGCGAGCGCCAGCGCGCCGGCCGCCGCGAACGCGACCGCGCTCGACGCAGCGATGGCGATGGCCGAGAGCACCGCGGGCGAGGCGGAGTTGGACACGAGCACCAGGGTGCGGAAGGCACCGTTGGCGCGGCCGCGCAGGCTCGCGGGCACGCGCTGGCGCGGGATGAACGCGAAGATGATGAACGCCTGCCACGCGACCTCGCGCGCGGTGAAGCCGGCGGTCACCAGGCGCCAATCGCCGGTGAACGACGTCAGCAGCGCGGCGATCCCCGACAGCAGCACGCTCGCGATCATCGACTGGCCCATCGGCCTGCCGCGCGTGAGGCGCGGGACGAGGAACGATCCGGCGACGAGCGCGATGCCGGAGACCGAGAACGCGAGGCCAATGGTGATCTCGTCGAGGCGCTGCTCCTCGCGCAGCACGTAGAGGATGAGCGTGCGCAGCCCGACGCCACCGAGGTTCGCGATGGACATGACCACGACGAGCCACCGCAGCACCGGCTGCTCCCAGAGGTAGCGGAAGCCCTCGCCGATCTCGCGCATCACGTTTCCGACGGTCAGCGCGCTCTGCTCGACGCGGTCACTGTCGTAGACCGGCGGCATGCGGTAGAAGATCGTGAGCGTCGGGAGGAAGGCAAGCGCCGCGATCCACATCGCGCCGATGTTGCCGATGGCGGCGATCGCGAGGCCGCCGACCGTGGGCCCGATGACGCGCGCGAAGCGGTCCGCGCCGAAGAAGATCGCGTTGGCCTCGGTGAGCTCGTGCTGCTCGACCAGCGACGGCACCACGCTGAAGTCCGTGGTCACGCCCCACATGACCTCGACCGTGCCGAGGAGGAAGCCGATGACGTACACCAGCTCCACCGAGAAGACGCCCGCGGCCGCCGAGACCGGGATGACCAGCGTGAGGAGGACGCTCGCGGAATCGCAGGCGATCAGGAGCAGTCGTTTGTTCGCACGGTCGATGAGCGCTCCGGCTGGAGCGCCGAAGAGGATGTAGGGGACCGATTGGACGACGCGCAGCGTCGCCGCCGCGGCGATGCTGTGTGTAACGTCGAGCATGAGGAGCGGTAACGCCAAACGCGCGATCTCGTCCGCAACCGCGCCGAGACTGAAAGCGCCGACGAAGATCGCAAACCAGCGGTGCCGGAGAGGTCCACGTCGCACGTCGGGCGAGCATACGGGCCGAAGGGTCGGCATGGCGCTTGCGTGGAGGCGCGCCGAATCAGCCGTAAGGAGGTACGCATGGGCCAGGTCAACGTGAACCCGCCGGCGTCGGACAGTGGATTCGGAGCGGGCATGATCGTCGGGATCATCCTCCTCATCCTCATCGTCCTCGTACTCATCTTCTACGCCGGCCCGCAGATCTTCAGCCCGGGGACGACCCCGCGTTCGTTCCTCGACGTGCTGCCGATCGCCTAAGCCGCATCGATCGTGGGCGGCGCCGGGCATGTCCTGGCGCCGCCCCGTCATGCTTAGGTGATGAAGCGCGTGCTGTTCATGTGCTCGCACAACTCCGCGCGCTCCCAGATGGCCGAGGGCTTTCTGCGCGCGCTCGCCGGAGATCGCTTCGTGGTGCAGAGCGCCGGCACGCGCGCGACGCGCGTCCATCCGCTCGCGATCGCCGCGATGAAGGAAACGGGGATCGACATCTCGCGTCAGCGCTCGAAGAGCGTCGATGAGGTCGGTGAAGGTTGGGATGTCGTCGTCACGGTCTGCGATTCCCACTGCCCGATCCCGCCGCGCTCGGGCATGAAGCTCTCGTGGCGCTTCCCCGATCCGTCCCTCGCCGGCGGGACCGATGAGGAGAAGCTCGCCGAATTCCGAAAGATCCGCGACGGTATTCGCGCGCGCGTGAAAGTCCTGGCCGCCCGCGTCTGAGCGGTAACGAGTTCGTTACTCCGTGCGCTTCCCACGGCACGCCGTCTGCTCGATAGGCCTGCGCGTCTCTTCGAGGCGACGACGGACACGGAGGTCGTTCTCTCATGCAGGAGAAGAACACCAACCCAGGCGAGAAGAAGCCGGGCGAGGGCCAGCAGTGGCCGGAGTCGGGCAAGCAGGGTGGCGACGCCGGCAAGGATGTCGGTAAGAAGGGCGGCGGCATGGGCGAGCCCGCGGGCACCGGCGGCGACAACCGCAAGAGTGGTGACACGGAGAAGGAAGGTCACGAGTAATGGCCGACCGCGGACTCCCTCCACGACCCGGCGAACCGACACCGGGCGACGTCCGCCAGAAGGGCGGGGGCGAGCCTGATGGCGAGCGTCCCATCGATGAGCCGACCGAGCTCCCGGGTCGCAATCCCGACGTGAAGAAGGGTCCGGTCCCTCAGCCCACGATCTAGCGCATCTAGTTCCCGGAGACGTTGCCCTCCAGGAGCGACGCGAAGACAACGAGGATCGCGTATCCGGCGATGACGGCAGTGGCGGCGAGCGCGGCGAGCATCGCCAGGCTCAGAAGCCCCGTCTGCCGGGTCGCGGTCCTCGCGTCCATTTGTTTCTCGATCACTTTGTAGGCGACCGTCGCCAGCTGCACCGCGGTGCGCGCGACGAGGAACACGCCGGCGGTGATACCGATGCCGATCGCGAGCCAGACCAGGATCGCGAGCTCTATCGACACCCTGTCACTCTCGCCCCGCGAGCCAGCGCTGGAACATCGCGAGCTCGAGATCGGCCGGCTCGATCGTCCAGTTCGGCCGGTCCGCGAGGTCGTACGGCAGTGGCGCACCCTCGATGAGCGGCGCGAAGTGCGCGCGGATCGGCGGGGGCAGCTCGCTCGTGTCGCGAAAGTTCGTCGGGATATCGGCGAAGTACTCCACAGGGTTGGCGTGGTCGCCTTGTCGGAGGAAGGAGCCGGTCACCCAGCCGTAGTACCGCGGGAACCCCGACAAGAGTTTCCGGCTGTCGCGCACGGCGCGCCTCAGGTACGGGAAGTTCTGATCCTCGTCGGCCCGGTAGCGCGGCTCGTTCCAGCAGATGTAGTGAAAGAGCTCGTGACACGCGGAGAGCTCGACCTGGTGCAGGCCCTCGTAGGTCTCGACTCCGGCGGCGAGCTCGACCTCGTTACGGTCGTTGTAGTAGCCGCCGCCGTAGCGCGCCTCCGGGCGGAGGATCCGGCACCGCTGGCCGAGCGCGCGGACATCGTCGGGGAACCCCGCGAGCGCGCGCCGCGCGAGCTCGTCCCCTGGGGTCACGTAGATGTACGTCTTGCGCGACCACCACGTCCGGCGGAGCGACGCCAGCTGCTCGGGCGGGAGCCGCTCCGCCAGTGCGAGCATCGCGCGCCGGTATGCGAGCACGTCGGAGAATGTAGCCGTGGTCCGCGCCGACGCCCCGGGGCGCGTCAATCTGATCGGCGAGCACACCGACTACAACGAGGGCTTCGTCCTCCCAGCCGTCATACCGCAGCGCGTGACCGTCGAGCTCGTCCCGCGCGATGACGATCTCGTGCGCGTCGAGAGCGAAGGCTTCGCGTCGATCGCGTACTCCTTGAAGGACGATCGACGCGCGGGCGGGAGCGATCACGTGCGCGCGGTGACCTGGGCGCTCGCGCAGGGTGGCCACCAGATCCGTGGGTTCCAGGCGAAGTTCCGCTCAGACCTTCCCGCGGGTGCGGGCCTCGGCTCGAGCGCCGCGCTCGCGGTCGCGCTCCTCCGTGCGCTGCGCGAGGCGTTCGCGCTGACCATCGACGACGTCGCCATCGCGCTCCTCGCGCACACGGGGGAGGTCGAGTTCGTCGGGGCGCGCGTGGGCACCATGGACCAACTCGCCTCGAGTCTCGGACGCCAGGGTGAGGCGCTGTTCATCGACACGCGGTCCAACGCCATCGAGCGCATCCCGCTGCCGAAGGCGTTCGGCCTCGTCGTGATCGACTCAGGGATCGCGCACCGCCACGCGACCGGTGGCTACAACGTGCGCCGCAACGAATGCGAGGACGCCGCGCGCCATCTGGGGCTGCGATCGTTGCGTGACGCGACGGATGCCGACGTCGCGCGCCTCGAGCGGACGCGCCCCGACCTCGCGGCACGCGCGCGCCATGTCGTCACCGAGAACGCCAGGGTCGGCTCGTTCGTCGCCGCGCTGCGCACCGGCGATCTCACCGCGTGCGGGCTGCTGCTGGATGCCTCGCATCGTTCGCTGCGAGACGACTTCGTGGTGTCCCTGCCGGAGATCGACGCGCTCGTGCAGCTCTTACGCGGGCAGCCGGGCGTGCACGGCGCGCGGATCGTCGGTGGTGGCTTCGGCGGCTCGGTCCTCGCGATCGCGACGCCCGACGCGGCGAAGCACGCGGCGCGCGCCGCGGCGGAGGCTTATCGCTCCGGAGTCGGTCGCGAGCCTCGCGTCCTGCTGTCGGGCTGACCTTCGGGAGCGCGATCGCGATGGCACCGCTGCGATCGCGGCAGACAGGCAGGCGTGACTTGCGCGGGCCCGTGGCGTTGCGGACATCAGAAGCGGAAGGGAAGCGATGCAAGGGATCCTCGAGCACCTCTCGGATTTCGGTCAGTACGCCGTCATCCTCGCGGAGTTCGCCTTCGTGGGCGCCGTATGGGTCGCGCTGCTCTGGCGGCCGCGCCATCGGAGCCACCGGCGCGGGCACGATTGCCGCGCGTTCGGCTGCCCCTGGCTGGAGCAGCGCCCCAAGTAAGGCGCTCTGATCGCGCGATAGCCACGCCTGCCTGTCAGACTCGGTAGGTTGGTCGCCGGCGACGCGGAGCGCATCTTCAACGGCATCGGACGGTCGTACGACCGCGTCGCGACGGTGCTCTCGTTCGGTCAGGACCCGCGCTGGCGCAGCGCGCTCGTCGACGCGATCGCCGCGAAGCCTTCCGACCGCGTACTCGATGTCGCGACCGGCACGGGCATGGTGGCGGCGGCGCTGGTGCGCCGGTACGGCTGCCACGTCGTCGGACTCGACCAGAGCCAGGACATGCTCGCGCTCGCGCGCGAGCGTGACGGCGTCTTCGATCAACTGGTCGAGGCGCGGGCGGAGCGTCTGCCGTTCCCTGACGAGAGCTTCGACCACCTCACCTTCACGTACCTGCTGCGTTACGTCGACGACCCGGCGGCCACCATGCGCGAGCTGGCCCGCGTGGTAAAGCCCGGCGGCCGCGTCGCGATGGTGGAATTCGCGGTCCCGAGCGGCGTCTGGCACCCGCTCTGGTTCCTGTACACGCGGATCGGTCTGCCGGTCCTGGGGCAGGTCGTGTCGCGAAAGTGGTCCGTCGTCGGCGGCTTCCTCGGACCGAGCATCAGCGGCTTCTATCGCCGCCATCCCCAATCGGCGATCGAGGGGTACTGGCGCGATGCGGGGCTGACCGGCGTGCGTACTCAGCGGCTGAGCCTGGGGGGCGGCGTGGTCATGAGCGCCATGAAGGCGGCGACCCGGGTCACCATCGCGCCGCCCGAGCGCCTCGCGCCGGCGTTCTACGCCGCGCGCTCCGGCGGATGGCGCGACTACTGGACGCTGCTGCATCCGCCGTACACCGTCTGGCATCTGTCGTACGTGCTGCTCGGTGCGTCGCTCGCGCCGTCGCCCGATCCGCGCATCGTCGCCGGCGCGCTCGTCGCGTTCACGTTGGGCGTCGGCGTCGCCGCGCACGCCTTCGACGAGCTGCGCGGTCGCCCGCTGCGCACGCGCATCCCGTCGCGCGCCCTCGTCGCGCTCGGCACGGTGGCCCTCGCGATCGCGATCGGCCTCGGCGTCTACGGCGCCACGATCCTCGGACCGCTGTTCCTTCTCTTCGTCGCCGTCGGCGGCGCGCTCGTGCTGCTCTACGCCTTCGAGGCGCCGATCATCCACTCGGATGCGGGCTTCGCGCTGGGCTGGGGCGCGTTCCCGGTGGTGACAGGGGCGTACGCCACCGGCGCGCATCCGATCCCAACGCTGCTCGCCGCGTCCGCCGCGGCATTGCTGAGCCTGGCGCAGCGTCACCTCTCGACACGCGCGCGCTCGGTGCGGCGGCGCGCGGTCTCGGTGAGCGGCGAGGTCGTGTATGCCGACGGATCGCGCGAGAGGATCGATCGCGGCTCGTTCATCGCGGCGCCCGAGAGCGCGCTCCGCGTGCTGTGGCTCGCGGTGTTCGCGGTCGCAACCGGCGCGTTGCTGTCGCGCTGGCTCTGAGCCTGGGCCTATGCTCCGCTCGCCAACGGGGCAAAGGGGAGTGAGCGCATGTACGCAGCTGTGCGTCGCTATTCGTTGAAGTCCGGGGCGTCGGTCGCCGCGCTCGTGGGGAAGGTCCAGTCGGGGTTCGTGCCGCTGATCGAGACGGCAGCCGGGTTCGTCTCCTACCAGGTCCTCGACACCGGCTCGGGCGAGATCGCCTCGATCACGGTCTTCAAGGACAAGGCCGGCGCAGAAGAATCGACGCGCAAGGCCGCCGATTGGGTGAAGGGCAACCTCGCGGACATGGTCGGCCCCGCGCAGGTCACGGCCGGGGAGATCCGCTTCGAGCGCAAGGCCTGAGTCTCAGCGCGTCTCAAGCGGGACCGCCGTCTCGGGTGGCGGGAACGACGCGTCGAGCTCCTCGAGATCGCGGTCGGTGAGCATGATGTCGACCGCACCGCGATCCTCGCGCACGTGCGCGACCCTCGCGGCCTTTGGGATCGCGATGACGCCGTCCTTCCTGATGACCCAGGCGAGCGCGATCTGTGCGGGCGTCGCGCCGTGACGTTCCGCGATCTGGCCGAGGACGGGATGCGACCCCGCCGTGAGCAGGCCCTCCTCGATCGGTGAGTAGGCGATGACCGGACGGTGGCGCTTGCGCATCCACAGGATGAGGTCGTACTCGACGCCGCGCCGCTGGAGGTTGTAGAGCACCTCATCGGTCACGATCTTCTCGAGGCCACCCTTGACGCGCGCGAGCTCCTCCATGTCGTCCACATCGAAGTTGCTCACGCCGCCGAAGCGGATCTTCTTCTCGTCGATCAGCTGCGCGAATCCATCGAGCGTGTCGCGAAGCGGCACGCTGCCACGCCAGTGCAGCAGGTAAAGGTCGATCCGCTCGGTGCCCAGACGGTGCAGACTGCGCTCGCAAGCCGCACGCATCTTTGCCGGCGTCGCGTTCTGCGGATAGAACTTCGTGACGACGAAGACGTCGTCGCGGCGACCCTTGATCGCTTCGCCCACCACTTCCTCGGCACCGCCGTCGGCGTACATCTCGGCGGTGTCGATGAGGGTCATGCCGAGCTCGATGCCGGTTCGCAGGGCTTCGATCTCGCTGCGTCGCTTGCGCGGGTCCTCGCCCATGCGCCAGGTGCCCAGGCCGAGCACCGGCAGAGCCTCGCCCGACGGGAGGTCGGTCGTGCGCATGCGCTTCATGGTCGATGACACAGCACGGCGGTCGCCAGCCAGACCCGGCGTTCGAGGGCCGACGCTAGACCAGGTGCGCGTGGCGGAACGCGGCACCGACGAGCGCGGCGCGGTTGGGCACGGCGTAGCGGCGGAAGAGCTGACGCAGGTGCTTGTCCACCGCCGCGCCGCTGATGCCCAGCTCCGCCGCGATCTGCTTGGTCGCATAGCCCAGGGCGACGAGCTCGAGGACCTGCTTCTTCCTCCGGGTCGGCGCCGCGATGTCCGTCACCCGGCCGATGCTCGACCCGGGCCGCGACCGGCGCATGGCCAGAACTGACCAATTCGCCAGGGCCAATCGGCTTAGGCTGACCGTGTGGTCTTCCGATCGGCACGCGTCTCCGCGGCCGAGCTCGAACGCGAGACCGGCTGGCACCTGAGGCCGGAAGGCCTCTGCCGCGAGGACCGCTGCGTCCCCTTCGCCGCACCTGATCCCGGGGCGCTCGACCTCGCGGCGGTCGCCGCGGCGCTGGGGATGCCGCTGGTCGGCGACGAGTGTCACGCGTTGTGGGCGCTCGGAGCGGAGGCCGGCGGCCGCGCGCTGGTGACGGCGACCGCGCCGGACCTCGAGCTGCCCGACGCGAAGGGCGTGCCCTTCCGGCTCTCCTCGCTCCGCGGGCAGAAGGTGCTGCTCGTCGCGTGGGCATCGTGGTGAGGCTGCCGCCTCGACCTGCCCGTGTGGCAGGACCTGCGGTCCGAGCTGCATCCGCGCGGCCTCGAGATCGTCACCGTCGCCGTCGATGCCGCAGGTCTATCCGCGGCCGGGCCGTGGATCGCCAAGGCCGCGCCCGGTCATCCGTCGCTCATCGACCGCGCGCATGTCGTGGACGCGCTCTTCGGGATCGTGAACGTCCCCAGCGGCGTGTGGATCGACGAGGCCGGCACGATCGTGCGGCCGCCCGAGCCGGCACACCCGAAGCGACCCGCCTATCTCGATCGCGAGGTCCCACCCGATGCGACGCCGGCGCTGCGCGAGGCCATCACGATCACGCGGTCGCTCACCGTCGACGCCGACGCATACGTCGGCGCGCTGCGCGACTGGGGGCGGCTCGGCGCGAAGAGCCGCTTCGCGCTCGCTCCGGCTGAGGTCGTCCGCCGAAGCCGACCGCGGCCGCTGGACGAAGCGACCGCCGCCGCGCATTTCGCGCTCGGACAGGCGTTGCACGCCGACGGCCTGCACGACGACGCGACCCGTCACTTCCGCGAGGCGCATCGCCTGCATCCGACGAACTGGACGTACCGGCGCGATGCCTGGGCTCTCGCCGGCGACGCTCGCCAAACGATGTACGGCACGAGTTGGATCGAAGAAGTGAAGCGCGAGGGCGTCGAGAACTACTACCCGCGGCTGGCGCTCTGATCGGCTCCTTTTCTACCAGCGGTGACCGTGCAGGCCTGCCTGAAATGAGCGCTTGTCCAAGCGGTGCAGCCGCTTCGCCATCCCCGGCGGCAGCAGCGATGTGTGCGAGATGTCGAGCAGGTATTCGGGGATGAACCACACGTCCTTGTCCGACGTCATCCAGTCGCGGTCATCGAAGCGCGAGAGATCGACCGGCCGTGAGAACCGGCGCAGCGTCCGCTCGCCGCGAAGATTGAAGTACCCATCCCAGTAGCTGATCGCGAGCTCGCGCAGCGTGCGATGGATCGGCTCGCGGAACCGCAGACCGGAGTAGTTGGACATCGCGATCGCGCCCCAGAGCCCGCGCTGCCTGAAGACCGCGATCACGTGGTCGGTGTCGTTGTCGGCCTCGAGGTCGACGATGAGCGGCGGGTGGCCGATCACGCGCAGCGCCGCCGCGGCGAAGATCGCGCCCTCGAGGCAGTGCACGGTGCGCTCCCTCAGGACGCGGCGCGGCGACCAGGCGGAGGTCGCGAGGTGATAGGGCATCGCGTCCATGAAGCGCTGGATGCCGTACGGATCCTTGAGCGAACGCAGCTTCCGGAGCTCGGCCGGCGTGAATCCTTCCACCCGCCTGATTGTCAGGCCTTGGCCGCACCTCGGGCCGCGGCGCCGGCGCGACGGTCGAGCAGATAGCTCGTACCGGTCAGGACGACGCCGAGGCCGACGATCGCGATCAGGACGAGGAAGAACGGATCGCGGGTCGAGACATACAGCCCGGCGAGCACGACGAGGATCAGGGCGCGGACGACGAGCGTGGTTGGGTAGAGCACCTCGAGCCGGTGGCGGATGATCTGGGCGATGAGGATGCCGAGCGCGAGGAGCACGACGCCGAGCAGCCGGGGCAGCGCGTCGCCGTACTCGCCGTTCGACAGCAGGAGCCGCATCGCGAACTGACCCGTCGCGATCAGCGCGATCCCCGCGAAGAGCAGGTAGCCCGCGAGGTAATAAAGGCTGAGGTGCGTCCGTCGCATGCGGCTAGAGCGGCGTGACTTGCTCTGCGTTCTCCTTGTTGCGGCGCGGGTCCATCGCCTTCTCGTAGCTCACCTTCTGTCCCTCGGTGAGCGAGTCGAACGAACCCACGACCTTTGAACGGTGGAAGAAGATCTCGGTCCCATCGGACTGCGAGATGAAACCGAATCCGCGGTCGCTGACAAGCTTCTTGATCGTGCCTTCTGCCATCTTTTCCTTCTCTGCGTGACCCTTTTGTGCCGGAAGCGGGGTCGCCACTAGTGGGTCTCCGGCCATTCTCCACTAATGCCGGTCGGGGCGCTCAGGTCTCTGGGCGCCATGTCGGGTGGCGGTGTAGCGAGCGGGCCACCAAAGGCCGTTTCTCAAGGGCCATCTCGGTATCGTTCATGCCGCACATGACGGCGGTGGGTCCGACGGAGACAGTGCAGTCGCGGGTCGCGGACGCCAACGAAGAGCATCTTCGAGCGCAGCTCCATCTCGCCAGTCGCGTCGGCGCGCTCGGATCCGGTGCTCGCGATCTGGTCGACCTTTTCCGCGCTCTCTATGTGGAGACTGCCCGCGTGATGGACGCGACCGTCTTCCTCTTCGCGGTCTTCGACGAAGCGAGCCAGACCGTGCACGTCGTCCGGCAGATGGACCGCGGAGAAGAGCACGAGGGCGGCTCGTTCCCCCTTGGCAAAGGATTCACCAGCGAGGTGATCCGCAGCGGCGAGCCCAAGGTCATCCGGAATTGGTCTGCGGAGGGACCGCCCATCCAGCTCCTCTACGGAACCGAGCAGCAGGGCGAGCTCCAGTCGCCGCAGTCGGGATGCATCGTGCCCATCCGCTCCGGCGATCGCATCCTCGGCGCGCTCTCGGCGCAGAGCTACGCGCCGGACGCGTACGGCGAGCTGCAGGTGCTGAGCCTCGAGGCGATCGCCGCGCAGGCCGCGACGCTCGTGACGCACATGCGCCGGACCGACGAGATGGCCGCCGAGCACGAGCGGCACGCGCAGCAGCTCGAGGCCGTCCTCGCTGCGATGAACGAGGCGCTCGTGATCGTCGACGCGCGTGGCTCGATCGTCCGGCTGAATCGCGCCGCGCGAGAGCTCCTCCGTCTCGACAGCACGAGTCTCGTCCTCGGCCAGCCCCTCGAACGCCAGCGCCTGGAGCAGTGGCCGGAGTCGGCACGCGAGCTCGCAGCCGCACTCGTGCCGCTCGTCGGATCGATCCGCGCGAACGCCGCGCCGAAAGAGGTCGAGATCGAGCTTGCCACGGGCGGCCGGCGCGTGCTCCGCGTGGGCGCGTCGGTGCTTCGCGCGGCCGGCGGCGCCGTCGTCGGTGGCGTCATCGCGTTCCACGACGTCACGGCGCAGCGTGACCTCGAGCGCCTGCGCGAGGACATCTTCGCGATGGCCTGGCACGACATGCAGGCGCCGATCACCGTGATCAGAGGGAATGCCGAGCTGCTCCTCCGTCAGCTGGTGACCGGCGACAGAGACGGCGAGCGATCGAAGAAGGCCGCGTCCCTGATCATGCGTCACGCCGACGGGCTCTCCCAGCTGCTCACCACGCTGTTCGACATCTCGTGCCTCGAGGCGGGCGTCTTCTCGATCACCCGCTGGCCCAGCGACCTCGTCGCCGTCGCGAACGAGGTGGCAGAGGGCATCCGGTCCACCAACGGGCACGACATCCAGGTCGTCGCGAGCGAGCCGGTCGTCGGGGAGTGGGACGAGAAGCGGATCCGTCAGGTGCTCACCAACCTCGTGTCGAACGCGGCGAAGTACTCGCCCGACGGCTCGCGGGTCGTGGTCACGGTCGCGGCTGGCGACACAGGCGCGACGGTGTCGGTCCGCGACGACGGGATCGGCTTCGACGGAGCCGAGCGCGCGCAGCTCTTCCGGCGTGGCTTCCGCTCGGATTCGGCGCGCAAGGTGCGCGGACACGGCCTCGGCCTGTATCTCAGCCACGGCATCATCGTGATCCACGGCGGGCGCATGTGGGCGGAGTCGGCCGGCCACGGCAAGGGCAGCACGTTCACCTTCAGCCTCCCGCTCGAGGGCATCGACATCGGCCCGCAGCACATCGCCGCATCATGAGCGGCGCGCTGCGGCGCCTCCTCGGCGCGATCGCCATCCTCGTCCTTCTCCTGGCGAACGTTCCGGTCGCGCGCGCGGATGCCGTCCCCGACAAGATCGATCCGGCCCTGCGTGCCCTCATGCAGGCGGATCCGCTCGCGCTGCGCCCGGTGATCGTCGAGATGCAGCCTCCGGTGCGCCCGATCGCTCCTGGGGCGAACCTCGCGCGCGCGAACGAGGCGCTCGAGCTCCTGCGCTTGAACGGCCGTCCGGGGAACGCGCTCTCGCTGATCCAGAGCGCCGCGGGGTTCGCCGACGCCGCGGGTATCACCGCGATCAGCCTCGTGCCGACGGTGGCGTACGTGCATCACGACGCGACCGTCGGTCCGCGACGCGGCGTCGCGTCGACGATCCTCACGCCGCCGACGCAGCTCTCGGCCGTCTACCCGCGCGTCGTGAACGCCGACCAGCTCTGGGCGCAGGGGACCACCGGGCGAGGCGTGACCGTCGCGGTGCTCGACTCGGGCGTCGCCGCGGACGTCGACCTCACCTCACCGACGAACCGGCTGCTCGCGTCGGTGAACTTCGCGGGCGAGCGTCTCTCGAACGATCCGGGCGGTCACGGCACGCACATCGCCGGGACCATCGCCGGGAACGGCGCGCGTTCCGCAGGTGAGTTCGTCGGCGTGGCGCCGGGCGCGAACATCGTCGACGTCCGCGTGCTCAACGCCTCCGGCAGCGGCCGCATCTCGTCGCTGGTACGCGGGATCGAGTGGGTCGTCGCGCACAAGGCGGCGTACAACATCCGCGTCATCAATCTCTCGTTCGGCGCGCCCGCGAGGTCCTCCTACCGGACGGATCCGCTCGCCGCCGCAGTCGAGATCGCGTGGCGGCTGGGCATCGTCGTCGTCGCGGCCGCGGGCAACACCGGTCCAGCGCGCGGCACCACCGCCAGCCCGGGCATCGACCCGTACGCGATCACCGTGGGCGCCACCGACGACATCGGCACGTTGAGCCCACGCGACGACCTGCTCGCGTGGTTCTCGTCGTGGGGCAGCACCGACGGCGGCGCGAAGCCCGACCTCGTCGCGCCCGGCCGGCGCATCGTCGCGCCGCGGGTCCCAGGCAGCGCGCTCGACACGCTCTTCCCCGATCACGTGGTCACGGCGCGGAACGGCTCGACGTACTTCCGCCTCACCGGCACGTCGATGGCGACCGCGGTCGTGTCCGGCGCGGTCGCGCTGCTCCTCGAGCGACGCCCCGATCTCGCGCCCGATCAGGTGAAGGGGCTGCTCGTCGGCAAGACGCAGGCCTACGGCCAGGACAGCGGCGTGCTGCCGCCCGATCCGACCGCCGGCGGGAGCGGACTGCTCGATGCGTTCGCGGCGACGACCGCGGCGACGCCCGCGACCGGGACGACCGCGCCGTCAGGTCCGCTCGGTCTGGGTGCGGCGCCGGTCGTCGACACGTCGATGCCGCCCGCGGCCAATCGCGCGCTGCGTCCGGCGAACGCGTTCGCGCGGTCGGCGTATGCCGTGCTGAGCACGCTGCCGCTGCGCTGGAAGGATCCCAACGCGGGCGGGATCGCGTGGCAGACGCTCACCTGGGACAGCGTGGCGTGGGACAGCGTCGCCTGGGACAACTACGACTGGGACAGCGTGGCCTGGGACAGCGTGGCCTGGGACAGCGTGGCCTGGGACAGCGTGGCCTGGGACAGCGTG
>WNFB01009194.1_pt1 | contig 13860 bp, 10 predicted proteins | sample 5400501 | NCBI WGS metagenome assembly WNFB01 (sample SAMN13153341, study PRJNA577476) | soil metagenome | isolation source: 200 cm saprolite under Douglas fir tree site 2 hole 1 | place: USA:California | collected 2015-04-18
CCCGATCCGCATCCGAGCGAATAAAGTCCGCTACCTGCGCCGGCAAGTGCGGCAAATACTCCGCCGTGATCACCTCGGTGCGCGACCGCATCACCAGATCGCCAAAGCCATCGGAAAGCGAGATCTCCGCGGGCCGGCCTTTATCGCGGCTCCGCGGTCCCCAGGCTGCCCGGCGCCGGTAGGTCGGAGCGTCGGTGTCGGAAAGATAAACCGACCCGCTCTCCGCCCCGAATAATGACACCACCTGCCGCAACGTAAGATTCAGAATTTCATCCAGGTCGAAGGACTGCGTAGCCACCACCGCCATCGCGTTCAGCGCGTTCAATTCGCGATTCCGGCGGCGCATTTCGTCTTCGGCGCGGCGCTTCTCCGTCATGTCGAGCACGAAGCCCTGATAGCGCTCGACTTTCCCCATCGAATCGCGCGTCGCAAAACTGCTCTCCGCCGCCAGCAGGATCGTCCCATCCTTGCGCCGCAGCGTCGCTTCGAAGTTGCGCACGTAGTTGTGCGTCTCGATCTCTTTCTGAAAGCTTGCCCGCTGATTGGGATCGACGCAGATCTCCGTATTCAGGTTGATCGCCAGCAATTCGTCGCGGCCGTTGTACCCCAGCATGTGTACGAACGCATCGTTGCAGTCGAGTATCTTTCCCTCCGGCGTGGCCACGTACACGCCTTCCTGAACCTGCTCAAATAGCAGTCGATACTTCTCCTCCGCCGATCGGCGGTCGGTAATGTCGCGGACAACGTGAATGATTCCTTTTTGCGGACTTCCCTGCTCGTTGTAAGATGACGTCGAAACCACGGAAAACCCGCCAAAGCAGGGATCCGCGCCCTCGGTAAACTCCTCGTCGCCGCCCATCGCGCAGTACGGACAGCCCGTCCACTCTCCGAAAGTGTGCGGGAGGACTGACTCGCAGGTGTTGCCCAGCACGTCAGCCGTCGCCTGCCCCACGTGCTCCAGCAGGACCTGGTTGGCCTTGATGATGCGGTAGTCCTCGTCATGCGCCAGGATAATGTCGTGGATCGAATCAAACGTATTCATCCACTGCCGCTGGGAACGCAGCACCTGCTCCAGCAACCGGAAGTTCTCTACCGCGATAGCCAGCTGTTGCGCACAGGTCTGCAGGAATCCCAACTCCTCCGGCGTCCAGCAAACCGTCCGCGAATTGCCCAGCAGAAGCAGGCCGATCGCTGATTTCTTTCCCACCACTGGCAGCATTACGACTTGGCGAATCTTCTCCGCCTCCAGGCTCACCGGATTCTCCGGAGCCGCGTCGTCAATCTTTACAACCTGAGCCTGCGCCTTCTCCAGCATGCGCGACACGTCTTCCGTGACTTCCGCAAAACCGGCATCGCGCAGGAAATCCCCGGACACACCCACGGCATGGGTGGCAACCATATGCCCACCTTCTACCAGGCGGAACCATGCTGCCCTCGTCCTGGTCACCCGCTGCAACTCTTGTAGCGCCGTCTGCACCAGGTTTCCGTATTGCTGCGCGCTCGCAATCCCCGCGGTCAAGGCGTGAGTCACTCTCAGCCGCCGGGTTCTGGCCTTGGCTTCGTCGAACACCATCACCAGCATGCTCAATCCAAGCAAGGCCTCCGCCGCCACAAAAATCGCCGCCGGAACCTGATTCGTCAAAGGCTCCCAGGGCAGGTGCAGAAACGGCAAACCCAGCGCCAGTGTCCAGGCTCCCAATTCCCACCTTCCGCGTCGCGCGCGCAGCACTGCAATCGCCGCCGTCAACAGCACCATCCGGTAGCCAGCCTCCAGGGCCATGCGCAGCGGAACCGAATCAGGCCACAGCAACACGCGCGCTGCGGCGAATCCGGCCAACACGGGCGTGATTACCGCCAGCGGAATATACAAATCCCTGCTCTGCGAATAGACAAGAGCCGCCCCGGACAGCAGTCCCACTGCGACTACGAACGCCGCCTGCACCGATAGCGGCAAATATTGTGAGGGGATCCGAGCCGCAAAAACATGCTCCGCCAGCCGCGATGCCGTCAGCACCGTCCAACCCAGAACCCAGATCTTTAGATAGCGCTCACGGAAAGTACGCAGCGCGAGGAAAAAAGTGCCCAGCAGGATCAGCAGAGACAATTCTGCCGCCGTCGGCTTCACCAGCCCAAGCTGTGCCGCATTCCAGATCGACCAGAGGGACGTGCTCATCGCGTTGGGAACGTAGGGATTCCTCGCTCCTGAATACCACGCCGCAGCCCGTTCTCGATGCAGTTTCCGGACCTGATTGATTACTTTCGGCATCTCGCGGTTGGGATACAATCGCCGATAGGCTCTTCAGGAACCCTAATGCCCGATCGCATCCTTGTCGTCGACGACGAAGAAGCCATTCGCGAAATCGTCTCGTCCATGCTTACTTCCGCCGGATATAGCTGTAAACAAGCGCGTTCCGGGATGGAAGCCCTCGCCGTCCTGAACTCTGGCGAGGCCTTCGAACTCCTGCTCTCCGACCTCATGATGGCCGAACTTGACGGCATCGGCCTGCTCGAGCGCACCAAGGAAAAATATCCTGACATGCCGGTTGTGATGGTTACCGCCGTGCACGATATCTCCGTCGCCCTGGCCGCCATCCGCAACGGCGCTTACGACTATCTGCTCAAGCCCTTTGAACGCGAGCAATTGCTGGCCACGGTCAGCCGGGCCATGGAAAATCGACGCCTGAAGGTCGAGAACCGCGTCTACCAAACCAACCTTGAGTCCCTGGTCGAAGCCCGCACCCATCAACTTCAGGATGCGATCGAAGAACTCAAGCGCTCCTACGACATCACCCTCCAGGCGCTGGGTGACGCCCTCGACTTGAAGGATCGTGAAACCGAAGGCCACTCCCGGCGCGTAACCGCCTTCACCATGGCCATCGCCCGCCACATGGGACTGCCCGCCGACCAGGTCGCCATGATCGCCCGCGGTGCCTTCTTGCACGACATCGGTAAAATGGCGATCCCGGATAAGATTCTGAACAAGCCCGGAAAACTCGATCCCGACGAAATCGTCATCATGCGTGAGCACTGCTATAAGGGCTATCAGATCGTCAAAAAGATCCCCTTCCTGGCCGATGCCTGCGACATCATCTACTCCCACCAGGAGCATTTCGATGGCACTGGCTATCCTCGCCAACTGAAGGGCAAGAACATCCCTCTCGGGGCTCGAATCTTCTCCGTCGCCGATACGCTCGATGCCATCATCTCGGACCGCCCTTATCGCAAGGCCAGATCCTTTGGCGCTGCCCGCGAGGAGATCGTGCGTTGCGCCGGCACCCAGTTCGATCCTGAAGTGGTCACGGCCTTCCAAAACATGCCCGACGAGGTCTTTGAAGAACTACGCCGCGCCATCGGCGCCCAGGACTATCCCGCACCGATTCCTCCCGCGCCGAAAAGTAAAGGACACTCAGCTTCCCCCGGACCAGGCGCCGCGCCGCCGCTAATCTAGCAGTTGCTCTGAAAGACTCGATTGCGGTTCTGCTCTGAGCGGTTCTGCTCTGAGCGGCTCTGTTTTGAAAGGGCGCGGCTTCAAGCCGCGCCGTAATGACTGCAAGATTAGCCATGGCTTCCAGCCACCGAGGTCACATCCGGTCTGCGAGTGAGCTTTTCAGCTAAACTGCGTTTTCAGCAAACAGCTGGAGCCAAAATCCTCGCTCGATCCCAGGTAACTACAGTAACTACAGCCCCATCACTTAATTTCTTACAATCGTTGCAGAGCAAAAATTGGACCTTCGTAACCATTCAAAACTCTGGGTGGGTGCCGCTGTGTTTTTCACTGCAGCGCTGATACTCGCGTGTGCCATTCTTCCGCGCGGACTCGCTCGCATCGCAATCAGCGACATCGTTTGTGCTCTCCTGATGTTCTCCGCGCTTCTCGCATTTGCGCAGAATGGCTTTGCCAGCAAGGGCCGCTTTCGAGTTTTCTGGATGCTTCAGGCCGCCGGATGGGGTCTCTGGCTCAGCGACCAAGTCGTCTGGATCATCTGGGATCTCGTGCTGCAAAAGAAAATGCCCGCCATGCATCCCGCGGACATTCTCCTGCTCGTCGCCGGCGTTCCCATGCTTGCCGGCCTCCTGCTGCGCCCCCACTTGCAGCCTTCCAAGTCCACGGCCCGGGTTGGGATTCTCGACTTTTTGCTGCTGATGCTGTGGTGGCTGTATCTGTACGTATTCTTTATCATCTGTTGGCAGTACCTCTCTCCCAACCAAGCCTTCTACGACCATAATTGGGATTGGCTTTCCGTGGCTTCTTTTCTGGTGCTGGCTTCCGTGCTTGCCGTCTTTTGGCGCACCAGTTCTGGAGCCTGGCGCACCTTCTACGCGCGTTTCTGTGCCGTCGCGGCGTTCAACGGAATCGCGTTTTACATCCTCAACCAGGCCATTGAACGAGATGTCTACTTCACCGGCAGCTGGTATGACATCCCCTACGCCGCGTCGTTTGCCGCCTTTACCGCGGTTGCATTGTCCGGACGCGGACTCTCGCCCACCGATGAAACCCGCAGCGACAGCGCTTACGGCTCCTGGCTCGCAACGGCTGCCATGGTGGCGGTGCTCTCCCTTCCCGTGATGGCGCTGTCAGCTCTCCTCAGCAGCGATGCATCGCCCCGGGTGGAGCGCTTTCGCATCATCGCGACCCTGGCCACCATGTTCCTCATGGCTCTGCTGATCTTCGTCAAGCATCATCGCCTCAACCAGGAATTGAAGCGCACCAACAGCGTGCTCCAGGAAGCTTCCCTCACCGACCCGTTGACTGGCGTTCGCAACCGCCGCTATCTTTCCGCCAGCATCGAAGCGGATATCAGTCAGACCCTGCGCTCCTATGCCGACAGCAACGACCCCCGCACCCGCGACTTGGTCTTCTACCTCATCGACGCCGACAACTTCAAAGAGATCAACGATCGTTTCGGCCACGACGCCGGTGATCGTGTGCTCGTTGAAATGTCGCGCAGAATCAGTTCCTGCGTGCGCCTCTCCGATGTTTTGGTGCGCTGGGGTGGCGAAGAATTCCTGATCGTCTCCTTTCCCCTGGTTGACAAATGATCCCGAAGCCATCGACTACGAAGAAGTCCTGAACCTGGCTGATCAGGGCCTTCGCCAAGCCAAGCAGTCGGGGAAAAACCGCGCCGTCGGTATGGCGCCTCCCCATAGAAATGCCCCAGGGCCCGCCAAGCTTGACACTCTTCGCTCCAGCCAGCTGCCCGTCGAAATCCTGGCGATCGCAGGTCCAACCAAACAGTCCCCGCAATAGCGAAAATCAGTGACTCGGGGCATCAAATTCTCTCTACCGCCCATCCAACTACCATATCAATCCTAGGGGGGATTACCCATGCTCGCACGGATCCTTCGCGCTTCCCTGCCCGCTTTTCTTGCTTTCACCCCTTCTTTTTTGTCCGCCCAGGACCAACCCTCAACCCCGCCAAACGTGGTGCCCCAAGGCACCGTCGTAATGATCCAGCTCAGCGACCGCTTGGACACTCACAGCGTGAGAACCGGTGATCGCTTTCACGCCCGGTTGGCCGAACCAGTCTCCACCGCCGATGGCCGCACCCTTGCCGAAGGCAGAAAGATCAAAGGACACATCAGCGCCGTCGAGCCCGGCCTTCGCACCCGCCTGCTGTTAAGCTTCGACGAGATTGAAACTCCGCACGGCTGGGTACCTCTTATGGCCACCGTCACCGGAGTCCCCGGCGAACACGGCCTGCAACCAACCGGAGAAGAAGGTGAAATCGGCCGCAAGGGTATGACCAAGGAGCAGATTGCCGAAGCAGTTGTGGTAGGAGCAGGAGAAGGTGCGATGCACGGAGCCCATAACGGCGGCAAACGCGGGGCCGCCTCTGGCGCAGGAAATGGCGCCGCCAACGGGGCATTCAACGCCTACGAATCCGGCCATGACCTGATTCTCGACAAAGGCACGGCCCTAGAAATCCGCCTGGACCGCAACCTGCAATTACGCTAAGCAAACGAGGGTTAATCAAACAAGGGTGCCCCACCCTCCTCGCGCCCTTCGCGAGAGGGTGGGGTTTTTCGAAACAAAGGCCGAACGCCGCGAGACGCCGCGTACAGCATCTCTTTCACAACCTCAGCCCTGGTTCCCGCAAGATTAAGCTTCCCGACCGTTCTTCAAAGGAACACAGGTTCCACAACATATGCGCACAATTCCATTCTCTCTGCGACCTCTGCGGCCTTTCTCCGCGACCTCTGCGATTAGAATGTTCGTGACCACCCTTACCAAACCTAGTTTTTCCCGGGAGGACCGATGAAATTCGCCCTCGTCGCACTCGCTGTATCGCTTGCCGCCATCCCTCTCATCGCGCAGGAACACCCGTCCGTTACCGCGCAACCCAACACCGTCTACGTCGGCGCCGACGGCAAATTCGAATCCGCTCCCGACACCGCCCTGATCCAGTTCAACGTCTCCGTCCAGGAAGACACATCCCAGGCCGCCTACCAACACGCCTCCAAAGATGTCGAACAAGTCCGCCAGATTCTCCACGCCAACGGCATCGAACCCAAAGCGGCCAACCTCGGATTCCTCTCCGTCCAGCCCGTCTACGACTGGAAAAACCCAAAGCGAAAAGTCATCGCCTACCGCGTCACCACCGACGTAACCCTGAAGTTGAAGGATTTCTCGAAGATCGGCCCGATCACGCAGCAACTCGCCGAAGCCAACGTAAGCGAGACCCAGTCCCTGAACTACACGCTAGAAAATATCGATGACGCCAAGAACAAAGCCGTCGACGATGCCTACCGCCGCGCCCGAAATTCCGCGGACACCCTGGCTCACGCCAGCGGCCGCAGCCTCGGAGAGCTCAACTACGCCTCACTGGACACTTTCGAAAGCCCTCGCCCCATGCTGGCCCGCATGGCGCGCCCCATGGCAATGGCCGGAGCCGCGGCAACTCCACCCCCCACAGAAGAGTTCACACCCCAAACCGTAACGGTCACAGCTCACGTAAACGCCGTCTTCAATCTGAAGTAGAAGCGCAAAAAAGAAAACCGGCGGCCAAAGCCACCGGTAAGAACCACGTAGAGACAGCCGCCTCAGGCTCGGCCGGACAGCCGAGCCCTGAGCGAGTCGAAGCCCGGCCGCCTATTTCACATCGTCACTAGTTCGAATCGTCCCGCCGCTTAAGCGTCGGACGATCGTCATCCGTCTTGTCGCCGCTCTTGTCTTTGTCGCTGCCGGTCGAAGTCCGCCTCAAGCTGGGCTTGTTCGCATCCTTCTCGTCGATCAATTTGTGCTTGTTTTCAATCGCTGCCAGCCGCGCCTTCACCTCATCGAACTCCGACGTAGTCACAACATACTGTTGCTTGGCGGGAAGAATCTTCCGGATCTCTGCCTGCGTCTTCTCGATTCGATCCGGAGTCTGCGGATGCGTGTCAAACGCCTTGGACAGTGTTCCCGGTTTCTTCTTCTCCATGGCCTGAATCTTTTCGAAGAAGGAAACGAACGCCGACGGATCGTACCCGGAGCGGTACATGTATTCCACGCCCAGATAATCAGCCTCAGCCTCAAATCCACGCGAGAACTTGAAGAACGTCAGCGGAATGCCCAGGCCTGCCGCCTCGTATCCCGCATAGCCAATCGCCCCGCCCATGAAGATGAATGGAATCGAAGCCATCTGCAGCAGATTAGCGCGAGTCATTTCACGCCCGTAGTGGCACGCCGCCACGTGAGCAATCTCGTGCGCCATGACTCCCGCCATTTCCGCCTCTTCGTCAGCCGCCAGGATCAATCCCGAGTTCACATAGAAGAATCCGCCGGGTAGCGCCATGGCGTTGACCACGTCGGAATCAATCACCTTGATGGTGAAGGGCACTTGCGCGTCGGAATTCCGTACCAGGTTCTGACCGATGCGGTTCACGTACTCTGTGACCACTGGATCGTTGACCAACTTAACCTGCGATTCGATCTGCTGCGCATACACCCGGCCGCGAGCCACCTGGCCCTCGACCGTATACCAGTTGCCCACGCCCCGACCGCATCCGACGTTGCGGTTTCCCACCGCGTCCACATCGTGCTTGCTGCCGTCGTGCTTGACCTGGCTGTCATCAGCAGTGGGCAACGCCGCAGGCGCCTGCTTCGGCGCATTCTTCACATCGCCTGCTTTGATCTGATCCTTGTCCCCATCCGGGTTCGGATTCTGCGCCAGCGTCCAAGGCACTGCGCTGAACACCGCTATCGCCACCGCGATTGCCAGCCATCTCGATTTCATAGAAACTCCCTTGCCCTGATTATACGCCCCGTCCGAACGGACCAACTCCCAAAACTTAACCCCATGGATTAGACGCGCTAACCCTTGGCTGGGGTTATCCGCTTACCGCTTTTAGATGTAGAACTTGCCCTTGCCCCCTCCGAGCCGTAACATAGCGCGGTTTCCCGCTTCCAACCCAGGAGGGTAGTCCCATGCTCGACCGACGCCGTTTTCTCTGCGCTACAGCCACTACCTTTGCCGCCACCCTCGCCCTCCGCACCAACCTGCTCGCCCAGTTGGAAAAGGCCCCACCCCTGCCCGGCCACGCCCTCCTCGACAAGAACGAAGACGCCTACTGGGCCGAGATGCGCAAGCAATTCCTCATCCCCGAGCACGAAATCTACCTGAACAACGGCACCGTCGGATCGAGCCCTGCGCCTGTTCTCCGGGCCATCTTTGACGGCTACACCACCACCGAGAAAATGGACCAGCAGGATCCCGAGGACTACCCCATCTGGGGATACGCCTCCTGGAACGAATTCCGCGATCCCTTAGCGGATTTCGTCGGCTGCCATCGCGATGAGATCGCCCTGTTGCGCAATGCCACCGAAGCCAACAGCTACATCGCCAACGGCCTCGACATGAAAGCAGGCGACGAAGTCCTCATGACCGACCAGGAGCATCCCGGCGGAGAACACCCGTGGAACTTGAAAGCGAAACGCTACGGAATCGTGGTGAAGAAAGTGACGTTGCCGCGTCCCGTAAAAGACGCCGCCCAGGTTCTCAACCTCTTCAACGACGCCATCACCCCGCGCACCCGCGTGCTTTTCTTCAGCCACATCACAACCTTTTCCGGCGTAGTCCTGCCCGCGAAAGAACTAGCCGCCCTCGCGCGAACAAAGGGAATCCTCTCCGCCGTCGACGGCGCCCACGTCCCCGGCATGATGCGCCTGAACGTCCGCGACCTCGGCTGCGACATGTATTCCTCCAGCCCGCACAAATGGCTGATGGCCCCCAAAGGGTCCGGCTTTCTCTATGTGCGCGACGAAGTCATCGATCGCCTGTGGAACACCATCGCCACTGAAGGCTGGAACGACACTAAGATTCGCGCCGAACGATTCCAGCGCATCGGCAGCTCGAGCGTGCCGGCCCTGTGGGGACTGCGCGCCTCGATTAAGCTAGCCAACGACATCGGTCTCGACCGCATCGAAAGTCGCCACCGCAAGCTCGCCGACTACACCCTCGACGAGATGAAAAAGCGCGGCGCAGAATCCTGGACGTCTCCGGACCCCGCGTTGCGCTGCGCCATCGTTACGGTAAACGTCCCGCCAGTCCCCCGCATGGACCTGGAAAATTGGCTGTGGAAGACGCACAAAATCCGCATCCGTGGCGCCGAACCCAACAAACTCCGCCTCTCGACGCCGTATTACCTTCAGAAGAGAGATATCGACCGGTTTCTGGAAAAGTTTGATGAGTATAAGAAGATGAACCACATGGCGTAAGCGGATCGAAAACGATGGGTTACCAAATCGAACGCACGAGCGGGCTGGCAAGAATTCTTTCATCCTGCGTAATCAGTGTGACTCCCAGTGCTCGCGCCGTAGCGCCGATCAGACGATCCCCCCGATCTTTGGGATAGGGTTCCGGGAAGGCCATAGCCAGCCCTGCGATGTCTGGAGTGATTTCGAGCACGCTTACGGCGGCGCTATCGACGATCTCGCGGATCGAAGCTTCGACCGTGCCGGAGGCTCTCAGGCGGCCTTTGGCAAAGAGAAGGGCCAACTCCCAGAGGCTGATCGAAGCGATGGCGCAGCCGCCTTCGCGTTGCGCTTTGCGAATCTCGCGCACTGCGACTCGCGAGAGTTTGCCGGGACTTGAAACCATAGTGGGGTGGCGAGATGAAAATATCGCAGAAGCCCGCTACTGCCGATATCCAGTACCGGACTACTGTTAGATGGAAGCGGTGCTCGCCGTAACCTCAGTCGTAATACTCCAACCCCAAATGCGTGATCAATTCCTCCCCCTTCAAATACCGCAGCGTATTCTTCAGCTTCATCAACTGAATAAACAAGTCATGCTCTGGATACAGACCCGGCGCCGTCATCGGAGACTTAAAGTAAAAGCTCAACCATTCCTGAATGCCGATAGCCTTCAGTTCCGAGCAGCGTTTCGCCAGATCCATGAGCAGCACCAGGTCCAGCACGATGGGCGCCGCCAGAATTGAATCGCGGCAGAGGAAGTCAACCTTGATCTGCATCGGATAACCAAGCCATCCAAAGATATCAATGTTGTCCCAACCCTCTTTGTTATCACCACGGGGAGGATAGTAGTTAATCCGAACCTTGTGAAAGATATTCCCGTAAAGATCAGGATAAAGAGCAGGCTGCAGAATATGCTCCAGCACGCCCAGCTTCGATTCTTCCTTAGTCTTGAACGACCCCGGATCGTCCAGCACCTCTCCGTCGCGGTTCCCGAGAATGTTGGTCGAATACCATCCGCTCAGCCCCAGCAAACGCGCCTTGAAGGCCGGTGCCAGCACCGTCTTCATTAACGTCTGCCCAGTCTTGAAATCTTTCCCGCAGATCGGCGCCTCGTTCTGTCGCGATAACTCCAACATCACGGGCAAATCGACCGTTAGATTCGGCGCGCCATTGGCGAACGGCACACCCTCCATCAACGACGCATAAGCGTAGATCATGGACGGCGCGATTGTCTCATCGTTCTCGCGCAGCGCCTTCTCGAACGACTTCACCGACTGATGCGCTGCCGTTGGTTCAATATACGATTCCGTCGAACCGCACCACATCGTGATCAGACGGCTCGCCCCGCTCGTCTTCTTGAAGTCGCGGATGTCGTCGCGCAACTGCTCTGCCAGATCCATTTTCGTCTTGCCCTTCTTTACGTTCGGCCCGTCAATCCTCTTCACGTAATTGTGATCGAAAACCGCAGCCCGCGGCTTGACCGAAGTCAGAAACGGCTTCAATTGCTCCAGCAAGCGATGATCGAGCACACCCGCATTCGAGGCCGCCTCATACATGTTGTCCTCGAAGATGTCCCATCCGGTGAAGACCAAATCGTCGAGCCCGGCCAGCGGCACAAACTCTTTCACTTTGGGCGAGCGTCCGTCAGTGCGCTTGCCCAGCCGGATCGTCCCCATCTGCGTGAGCGATCCAATCGGCTTCGCCAGCCCCTTGCGAATCGCCTCCACGCCCGCGACAAATGTAGTGGCCACCGCTCCCATGCCAGGAATCATCACCCCGAGCTTCCCTTTCGCCGGGGCCATCGTGCCGCGGAGCTCGCTGTGCGCCTTACCCTCGCGCTTCGCCGGGTTCTTAACCTCAACCCGCACCGTCTTCATCGCCTTTGCAGACTTCCGCCGTGTCGCCATAAGTAGGCCGCTTCCTCAGTGAGAATCAGGATGGATATGCAAACTTGATATGTTCTCGTACCGGGCAGGATTTATGCAAACGCCAGCAGCCAAACAAGCAGAAACCCGCTCAAACGGCGCACCGGCACCATCGAGCGGGAGAACTCACGTAGCGACAGCCGCCTCGGCTGTCCCCCGAAGGGCGAATGCCCGATCGGACCCGGGCAAAGTCGCAAGTCTACCTAGCCGTAACCGCGAACCACGAAAACAGCCCAAACAAAACCAGCACCGTGATCAAAGCGTAAAGCGAGTGAAGTGGGTGAAACTGGAAATACGGATTCCGCGAAGAGCGGTTGCGAGTTGTAAGCATAGAACCTCCTCGTCCGACCACATTTTCCGTGCGGCGGAGGGACGTCTATCCACCTCTATTTTCTCACCAATGTCACCCTCTGGTACGTAATTCTTATGTCGTCGAGTGACCGGACCCGCGTGGATCTGTCGCCAAAACAAATGCGCTCAACTACCAACGTCACACCCGACCCCAAATACGCATCATCACTTTTTTCAATTGGACTCCGCCGCGCACTTCCTCCATACTCAACTCACTACCTACTTCTCGGCCTGCTCTGCAGCAGCTCCCGCGAAGCCGATGTTTGCAGCCCGGCCCTGAAGCGGCGCTGCAATCTGCTGACCTCGTTGCTCTCCACCGAAACCTGAGCCCATGCCGCGCGGCTGCCGCGCAGTGTGCTCTCTTCCGATGAAGAACAGGAGATTCCATGAACACGATTCGCAGATTCACCTACGCCGCAGCTTTAACTCTCAGCGCCTTAACCTTCGCGCCCACACTGGCTTCCGCCCAGGATGCGCGCGGCACATTCAAACTTACCCACGACGTGCACTGGCAAAACAACCTGGTTCCGTCGGGAGAGTACGCGTTCACCGTTGAATCCAAAGGCCCCTCCGAACTGCTCCTGCTGCGCAAGATCAGCGGGACTAGCGCCGGCTTCATGATACTGGTAAACGATGCCTCGCCAGCGAAGCCGTCCGACATCAGCAAGCTCCTCCTGGTGTCGAGGGCCAGCGGAAGCTTTGTCAGCGCGATGGAGTTGCCCGATGTCGGCATCACCCTGCACTTCGCAGTGCCTCCGGAACCACGCGAGATGGCCAAGGCAGATACCTCTGCAGCCGCCCCATCGGCACGGTAGGTCCTCTGCTCTGCCTGCCGAGAGCGGATTCTCCGGGAATCCGCCCTCGGCTTTTGTTGGGATGAATTGTGTCTTTGGTAAGAGAAAGAGAATTGGGATTGTTGAACCGAAGTTTGGCTACACAGTTTTCGGGAAAAACCGATTGCGTCTCTTGTTCTCCCTCTGGGGCAAAGTTTTGAAAGGGCGCGGCTTCAAGCCGCGCCGTAAGTGCAACAAAATGAACCGCGGCTTTCAGCCACTGAGGGCACACCCAGACTGAGTTGTCATTTCGAGCGGAGCGAGAAATCTGCTTTTCTGCTGCGCCACCACGGAACCATCCAGCTAAGACGGTTCCGAATCGCGGAAGTTCCCCTTCACCTCGTCACTCAGCACGATGGCCTCAGCAATTTCCTTCATCGGTTTACGCTTCTGCCGACTCTGCCGCTGCAGGGTGAGGTAAGCCTGCTCCTCACTCAATCCCAGATCGCGTTGCAGGATCCCTTTAGCCCGCTCCACAATCTTTCGCGTTTCCAGTTGGTCCGCGAGCGACGAATTCGCATCTTCCAGCCGCGCCAACTCGATCTCGGCACCGACAAGGAATCCGATAGTTGAAATCAGCCGGATCTCGCGCCTCCGATAGACATGGTGCTGTTTATGCTGCAGATTGATGACCCCAACCACTCGTCCCCTGCACATCAACGGCACCGAAAGAAACGCCTCAAAGCTGTCCTCAGGAAGCTCGTGAAAAAACTGAAACCGCGGATCCTGCGACGCCTTCTCGGCCACGGCCACGGGTTCGCGATGTTCCGCAACCCATCCCGTAATCCCCTGGCCCACGCGCAACTTCAACCGGTTGACCACTTCAAGGTGCGGATTCTTCGAAGCCCGCAGCACCAACTCCTCTCCCTCCAGCACATACACCAGGCACGAATCACATTTCACTAGCCCAGAAGCAAATTCAACCACTCGAGCCAGTACGTCGTGGAACCCGTCCGCATTCGCCAGCCGGACACCAATTTCATGCAGCGCATCTACGTGTGAATCTTCAACTGCCAAATAGGAATCCATGAGCTAAGGTAGAGGCATGACACGAGCCGTGTCTAATTCCAAATTT
>WNFB01003489.1_pt1 | contig 13859 bp, 16 predicted proteins | sample 5400501 | NCBI WGS metagenome assembly WNFB01 (sample SAMN13153341, study PRJNA577476) | soil metagenome | isolation source: 200 cm saprolite under Douglas fir tree site 2 hole 1 | place: USA:California | collected 2015-04-18
CGTTCCATCCCGATATGGATGGGTGGGAGAGCGGACGCGCTGCTGCGGCGTACGGCACGCCTGGGAGACGGCTGGTTACCGCAGGGGAAACCGGACGAGCGAATGCGTGAGGCTGTCGAGCGCTTGCAGAGCTACATCAGGGAAGTGGGGCGCGACCCCGGCAAGGTGGGGATCGAGGCGCGTATGAATGCACGAGAGGGTGACCTCGACGAGTGGGTGCGCCAGACGGAGGGATGGCGAGATCTAGGGGCGACGCATATCTCCATTAATACGATGGGGGCCGGGTTCAAGTCCCCTGGCGAACACATCGAGGCTATCCGTCGCTACAAAGAGGCAGTTGACCATGCATGAATTACAAGCTCCCTTCGAAGGAAAGCGGTTCGCCGGAACGCTGGCTGCTCGCAGAGCTGCTGGCAAGGAACTTCGCAACAGGGTACCGCGCTCCAGCCATGCCGGGTGGACCCCGGCTACTGATCGCCCAGACCCGCTGAGCCTGTTGCAGGAACAGAACCGCACCCGGCTGGCGCACCTCGTGCCGCTTCGCTATCAACGCATGCTCGCCTCACCTTTTACCTTTCTGCGCGGGTCGGCGATCGTCATGGCACAGGATCTGGCCGCAACTCCCGTCACCGGGATCCAGGTGCAGATCTGTGGCGATGCGCATCTCAGCAACTTCGGCATCTACGCTACGCCGGAACGTAACCAGTTCTTCGATGTCAATGATTTTGACGAGACCCTCCCGGGTCCATGGGAGTGGGATATCAAGCGGCTAGCCGCCAGCATCGTGGTCGCCGGGCGCACGAACGGCTTCCCTGCCGCGACGAACAGGCGGGCGGTCTTGAATTGTGTTCAGTCGTATCGCGAGCACATGTGGAAGTACAGCGACATGCGCCATATCGAGGTCTGGTACTCCCGCATTGACTACGAGAGCTCCCTCCAATTCGTGAGCCGCCCATTTCGCTGGTACATCGATAAACAGCGCGAAAAGTCGCGCCAGCGCTCGAGTTTACAGGTCTTTCCAAGAATCGTCGTGGAAGTTGATGGTGGGTATCAAATCAAGGATGATCCTCCTCTCATCGCACACCTGGATGACGAAGCGCTCACCGAACGGTTAAGAGGACTGGTGGAAGCCTACCGGCCAACGGTGCAGGAGGACCGGCGGGTGCTGCTCAGCAAATACCGTGTTGAGGATATCGCTCAGAAAGTCGTCGGTGTGGGGAGTGTCGGCACGCGTTGCTATGTCGTCTTACTGCTGGGCAACGACGGTAACGACCCGCTCCTCTTGCAGATCAAGGAAGCGCGGGCCTCGGTCCTCGAACGTCACCTTGGCCCAAGCGCCTATCCCAACCACGCACAGCGAGTGGTCTGCGGGCAACGGCTCATGCAGGCAGCCAGCGATCTGTTTCTTGGGTGGACGGGACTGGATGCCACCGACTACTATCTACGCCAGCTACGCGATATGAAGTTGACGGTGGATCTCGAGACCCTGATCCCAGAGGGCTTCATCGAGTATTGTCGCTTCTGTGGATGGGCCCTTGCTCGCGCCCATGCCCGCTCCGGTGACGCTGCGCCCATCAGCGGCTACCTGGGGAGAAGTGATGTGTTTGACCGCGCGCTTGCGGCTTTCGCCGAGACCTACGCCGACCAGACCCAGCGCGATCATGCCGCTTTTGTCGCCGCCATACCGACCAATCAGGCTCCTGCTGCGTTGGCACTTCCAACTCAGCAGGGGTAATCCGCTGTTGACAAATTCGCATATGTGGAGTATCCTATCCTTGTTATGCGAACAGAGAAAACTCGGATGCTGCGGTCAGGAGAAGTCGCCAAACGCCTAGGGCTGCATCCCCTCACCGTTCGCCGGTGGGTGAAGGAAGGCAAAATTGCCGCTGTTCAGATCGGGCGTGAGGCGCGGATTCCCATCACGGAAGTCGAGCGGCTTCTGGGAGAGCAGCGCGCTGGAATCATCGTCCTGTATGCCAGGGTGAGTGGCCATGAGCACAAAGAGGATTTACAGCGGCAAGTGCAGCAGCTTGAGCAGTGGGCACAGCTTGCGCGAACGGGCCAGAAAACCATGACGTTAACCGATATCGGTTCTGGCCTCAATACCGAGCGCAAAAGCTTCCAGCGATTGCTGGCGCGGGTTCTGGACTATCAAGTTGCCGAAGTCGTGGTGACGTTCGCTGATCGACTTACCCGATTTGGGCTGTCGTACCTACGAACGCTATTTTCCGGGTACGGTGTCACCTTGACAGTGCTCTCCCCCGATGAGGACAAAACGCCTGAGCAGGAATTGACAGAGGATTTGTTAGCGGTTATCACCTCCTTTGCCGGTCGGCTCTACGGCATGCGTTCGCGAAAAAAAACCGCGCTGGTCGAGTGCGCCAGGCAGGTGGTGGCCGAACAGGAGTGACTCATGGCCAAAACGCAAATGCTCTCGTTCCCCATTCGCTTGCCTGATGCCCTGCAAACCGAGGCGTTGCGGAGGCTTCATGCCTCACGTTCCGCGATCAACGAGATCATCGTCGATCTGTGGCCTCGGCTTGATCAGTTTGCCGGAGATCGCAGTGGGCCTGCCTGGAAACAAATCGAACCCTACGTGCTCAAGAGATCAGATCATGGGAGTCGCCAAGAGCGCTGCGAAATGGAGCAGGCCGGAAGAATCCTGCGAGCCCAAGCCAGTCGCAAACAGGTTTTCCAGTGCATTCTGCCCCTGCTCTCAGAAGGATTGATCCGACCAGCCGAGGAAAAACGTCCGGCTAGAAAAGATTATCGGGCGATCAAGGAGCAAGTCCGTCAACTGCATGCCGATCAGGAAGCAGCCGGGGAAGACCCAGACGCCTTTATGGCGATGACGAACCTCGTTGAGCAGGCGTGTAATCGGTACCTGCAAATGGAAACGTTCCCGACTACCTATGAAGACCTCCAGCCTGTTCCCGTGCTCTCCGTTGGACAGTTAACCTTTGCTGGAGACGACGGGATGAAACTCGGCCAGACCTACCGGGCACGCATCGAGGTGGCGCAGTTCTGTGACCTGGCTACCCACAACGAACAGCATCGGGCGACCCTCACGCTGAAGCTGCGCACCCCGGACGACCAGGGGAAATGGGCCTGGGGAGGATGGAGTGAAGCGATCCCTCTCCCCGAGACGGTGTGCGGCTATCTGTGGCAGGGAGCAAAGCCCCAGGCTCCTACCTTGCGGGAAATCAGGAGCGATGATGGAAGCCGTGTCGCGGTACTGGATCTGATCCTGGAAGTCGGAGCACAGGTCGTTTCTCCCCTGGAACAGGAAGCTCGCGTGTTGGGATGGGACTGGGGAGTCCGCTCGCTCATCACCGTCTCGGTCCTCGAATTGTCAGAAGGAGACGAGCCGTCCCACCAGGTGAGCCGCCCGGTCTTTCTCGATACCGGAGGCATCGATGGGCGGCAAGCTCGCCTGCGCCGCGAAATTGACCGCCTCAAAGCGTGCAAAGAGCGCTATGAGAGGCTCATCACCCATGCGAAGAAGGAGCAAGAGGCGCATGGAACGGAACTTCCTGCCCATTTTGCTGGCTGGCAAGAGCGGGTGAGCGACTACGATGTGCGCATCAAACAGTGCTGGAAGAAGTACGAGCGTCGGAACGCAGAATTGGCGCACCTGGCCTCGAATCTGCTGATCCTGCTCGCCCTGCTGTACGATTGCCGGTTGATTTGTGGCGAGAATCTGACCACGCTCAAAACGGAAGGGCGCGGGCGTGGCGTTCGCGGGCGCTTCCGCAACTGGCGCAACAACACGACCGTCCGGGGTGAGCTGTGGCGTGTGCTCAAGTACAAATGCCACCTGTTGGGCATCCGAGCGCGTCAGGTGGAGCCGCGAGGAACCACACACACCTGCCCCCGGTGTCATCACCCGGCGAAAACGTATGCGTCACCTGCTCCCGCTGATCGCAAGAAAGCCCTGGATTGGGGACCCTGGCTCTGTTGCAACAATCCCACCTGCTCGTGGAGTGGGGCACGAGACTATGCAGCCTCGCTCAATATCGCCCGGCTCGGCCTGGCCTATCTTGTGACCTATCATCAAACCAAGCGGTACGTGTCGTACCGTATGACTTCTTCGGAGGTCAAGCCAGCTTCCTACAGGGGGGCTGGCGCGACGCTACTGTTGCCGTCGCAGGGGATCACACCCCGCCCGTTTGAGGGCAAAGACCTGTACTATGCTGGTTGGTCTTTTTCCATTGCATTACGCACTTCTCAACCCAGAGCAATCCTTTCTGTGCTTTCTACGTCTCGACTCAGGAAGTATGTGCTCAAGCGTGCCTAATGTTCGCATAGTTACGTGTTTTTGCAACGGTGATGTACACCTCCATATTGCGCGTGCAACTCGCGTGTCTCTCCTTCAGGACTTTCAAATCGCTCTGAGGTAGGGCGATAGATGTTTTCAAAAGGCGTAGCGGAAGCTATAATGTAGAGGAAAACGACGTTCTCGCGTAGAATGAACTCTTCATAGGAGAGCGAGTAATATAATGAAAAAAGTTCGTTGGGGGGTGCTGAGCACCGCCGATATTGCTACTACAAAGGTTATTCCCGCCATGCAGCAGGGCATGTACTGTGAAATCGCGGCCATCGCTTCACGCACTCCAGAAAAAGTACGGGCCGTGGCAGCGCAATTGGGTATTCCAAAGGCATACGGTTCCTATGAGGAACTCCTCGCTGATCCAGACATCGATGCGATTTACAATCCCCTACCCAATTACCTGCACGTCCCCTGGTCGATCAATGCGCTGCATGCCGGCAAACATGTACTCTGCGAAAAACCAATTGCCCTAACCGCTGCGGAAGGGCAATTGCTGGTCGATGTTGCCAGGCAGTATCCTCATCTGAAGGTAATGGAAGCGTTCATGTATCGCCTCCATCCACAGTGGCAGCGAGCCCGGCAACTGGTTCTCGAAGGGAACATCGGAGAACTGCGGACAATCCAATCATTCTTCTCCTACTACCTCGCTGATCCGAATAACATTCGCAATCGGGGCGACCTTGGAGGCGGAGGAATGCTGGACATCGGATGCTATACGATTTCGTCGGCGCGTTTTCTCTTTGGCGCTGAACCCAGGCGCGTCTTCGGCATAGTCGAGTACGATCCCCAGTTCAAGACCGATCGCCTCGCCTCGGGTATATTGGACTTCGGACGCGGCACTGCGACGTTCACCTGCGCGACGCAGTTGTCGCCGTACCAACGGGTCAACATCTTTGGCACAGAGGGTCAGGTTGAGATCGAGATCCCTTTCAACGCCCCTCCCGACAAGCCTTGCACCATCTGGTATCGACATGGAGATGAGACCGAGGAGATCCAGTTCGAGATCTCCAACCAATATACCATCCAGGGCGATGCCTTTTCTCGCGCAGTACTCAACAACACGGACGTACCGACACCAATTGAAGATGCCGTTGCCAATATGAAGGTGATCGAAGCGATTTTCCGTAGTGCCAGGAGCGGTACGTGGGTTTAATTTGCACCCCTTATTGCTATTTCTCCCCGGATGCGTGCGCATCCGGTTTAAAGGAGTTTACTTATGTGCTTCTGCGTTGTCCTTTGGTTTGCCGTTTCATCCCGCATCCGACGCAGGTAGTTGGCAAGATGCGCATTGAAGGTCATCCCGTCATACCATTCAGGATGAGTTGGATGAAGCGATTTGAAAGCGAAGGTGATGACATGCTGAGCAAACACATGCGCATCCATGGCGGTAAGGAGGGTACGTAGATGTTGCGGGGCAGGTGCATGCCATTGCGTCGGCCCTTCACGTTCTACGCCAGGCATGTCAGAATGGTGATGAGAGAGCGGATTGGCGTCAAAGACACGGGAATATCCTAATGCAAAGCGCGTATCTTCTGGTACGTCAAAAGCTACCTCAGACGAATCGCTCTTATCTATCCATTGATGAACGGTGTCGAAAAGGTCAGCATCGCAGAGCGCTAATAAGTCCACCTGGACTTGTTTCACAAAGGATCGGGACTGACCGTTCAGCTTCATGAGAAATCCCCTCTAACAGCCGCGTTTGCAGACCAGGAGAGCACAAGCGCGGCTTCATGGGAAGAGCAGCCGTGATCCATTTTTCTCTTGTGAGGAGACTAAGCCGGAGCGGTCTTTGATGAAGACCGCTTCACAAAGAGAAGCCCCCGTCGCATTAAGAACGTGAAACAATCCCCTACCACTCTTCCCGGTGCCAGACGCTCATTACGATGCTGCTCTAATTAACGAGCACGCCGACGCCTACGACGCTGTGCCTCGGCTTTGCGTTTGCGCCGAGCTTGTGGACTCTCGTAGTGTCTGCGCCGCCGCGCCTCCGACAGGATGCCAGCTTCCTGCACCTTGCGACTGAACCGTTTGAGGACCCACTCAAATGAATCACCTGGCTTAACCACAATCTCTGTCATGAACATTACCAACGCGATCGTCGGTCGTTCGTACGATCAGTACGTTGCGATTGATAACATTCACTGCAATACACGGGTCTGTCACCACGCGGCTGAAAGGGTACCTGCGTCTCCTTACCACAGCTCGCACAGATGGCACTATACATTTGACGTGCTGCATCCCGTTCGCGAAACCCACCGCTACTTCCGCCAAAGGAATCCCTCTGCCCACGATTAGACTGCTTGTGCGCGGCACGACACTCTGGACAGCGACTCGGCGTATTCGTCAGTCCCCGGCTTGCATAAAATTCCTGCTCACCAACGGTAAACGTAAATTCTTGATTGCAGTCGCGGCAATACAGGGTTTGATCAGTCAATGACATTTGTTCTTCTCAATTCTGGGGAACTACCCCCCGCTAAACACTCTGTATCGCGCAGCTTCCAATAGACAATCTACTCTGAGCAACAATGCACTATACAGTATTGTTTGAGTATACCACACGCGTCCACCCTACCCGCTTGCCAGTTTCTGTAGGTCTTTTAACACATCCAATGACAGCATCACTCGTTCCTGGACGGTCCCCACATGGCTAAAGCTGCTCTGCCTTCTAAGTTATATAGACGCAAAATAGGGATCATCTCGAATCGACTCTATGCACTCGTCCACCGTCAGATCTGTGTAAATTTGAATCCACTGTCCGGTATAACGCATATAGGAGAGGTGAAAACGCCAGTTTCCGGCATACTGCATACGCGCAAACTTCGCCTCGAAACTCGGCTCTATTGGATTTGGACCAGCCACGCGATAGTCGGCACTAAAGTAGAACGCCTTGTGGTACCACTTGCCATAGATATCGACGATGTAATTGAACTGCGGATTCTCAGGCGGTGGCTGGATGTACCTTGGCTTCAATACCGTCTCGATGAGTTCATTCGCCTTCGTGGTGACTTCCATTTTCAGCGCTTCTGAAAGAGGGGATGAAGACGTTTTGCGTGGGTACATCGCCCACCGATTGATTTCCTTTGGCATCCAATTCCTCCTTGTCGATATGATCAGTCATAATGCTTCTCTCGAAGGTGTGAATATCTTGCTCGGTTGCGGTTGATATGGTACTCATAGCTAGTTGGTCTGTTCTAAAGCTCCTGGCAATGCCTCATATTATGGCCCTATCTTACCATAGCTGGCTAGACCTTATAGCAGCGCTTTTGTTCCTGCCGTTCGTATCGTATCCTTAAACCAGGACATTCCATGTCAAAGCACGTATTGGGCTGGATAGTAGCCGCTGTAACCGAATGCTCGTCCGATAGCCGCTAACAGTCCGAATAACGGACGCTGAATCCAGAGCGGGGGCGTCGCTGAAAATGACGCAGGTTCAAGCGCCTGCCCGACGACCACCTTTTGCAGGAGATTCTTGGGTAAACCGTCTGCACCTATTCTCCCCTCCTGAGCCAACGCGTACAAGGTCTCGAAGAACTCCTCGGATTTTAAGAGCAAGCCCTTGTCTGGTTTGTCTAATTGGGTGATCTTCCGCACGTGCAGTATATCATTGCCCACGTTCCATGGATGGATATGCGGAACGCCTTTCGGTAGCACAATCACGTCACCCACGTTCGCTGGATGCTCGACATTCCCCACTATATAGCGGGCCACACCGGAGAGGATTTCGAATCGCTCATCAAAGTACAGGTGAAAATGGGCTGGTAATCCCCTCCCACTGTTGGGTTTGATAAAGAATTCGATTTCCAAAAGCATCCCGTTTGAGTCGCGTGCTGTTTTATCGAACACCATTCTTTCGCCGGTAATGGGGTTCTCGAATGTCTGACCTGCTGCTGCCATAATTCACCTCCCTGGTTTTGTTTCTTGAAGGGTCCTCAAACTGGCCAGCCCATATAGTCTCCGGCTCGTGAATGTCTCTCTGGCTCTCATTGCTGGTGCTTCCTTGGACCCGGATGTATGCTTTTGTTGCTGCTCCTCAGGCTTTCGCCTTTGGCCACGGCGCGAAGGGATTCTTTACGTTGCTGAGCATGGGTTTCAAGGTGGGAAAATGCCGCAGCAGGACGGTGGTCATATCGTTCTGCACGACCCAGTCGAAGCCGACCTGTGAGTAGACTTTGGGATTGTAATCCGTCGTGAAGAAGCGATCGCTGTTCAAGCGGCGAGACGCCATCAGGATGAAGATACGAAAGGCCGTGTCGCTAAAACCGAATCCCTGTGGCAGACGGTCACTCTCGAATTCGGCGTACATGCCTATCACCAGGTCAATCTGGTCGATATCGTCGTTGTAGATGCGTCGCAGTTCCTCTACCCACGTTTTGTTGGTGGTCAACTCCTCGAAGCTGGTGAGAGGGCGGAGATGGACAAGCGTTCTAAATTCGTTGTACCTGGGTACGCCGCGTTCCCGGTCGCGCAAAATTTCGGTCGTCGCCAGGTCGATCATACTACCATCCGGCGCAATACGATGCATGAGATAGCGAGGATAATTGTGCAAGGTGATGGCGCCAGGGTTGGAAGTCCCGAACGAGTAAAAGAGGTCCGTCATGGAGACCTGCTTTGCTACCTCGCGCGCATGGCTGTCCGCGACCTCGGGCAGCGTCCGCTCCAGGAGGACCCGGTCGTCCGCTGAGGAACGGAAGACGAATACATCCGGTAAGAGGGGATGCATGCGGTAAACGGACACAAACTCTTCCGTTATAGAGTAAGGCACCCCGAAGTGATCTTTGGGGGACCCTGGAATGCCGCTGATGACCTCGCTTTTACTGATGCGTCCGAAGTGCTTGTAGATCCATTCCCCGGCCAGGCCCCACCAGTTGCCATGCATAGCAACCTGCAGGGTAGGGTGAGAGATGATCGCGGGTGTCCAGTTGATAGTGTGGATCTTCGCGATGAGCGCTGCGTTGACCAGCCGGGCATGATTGAACAGTTCATCGTCGGACCAGGATGGATAGGCGGCGCGGAGCTGGTCACAAATGACGTTGTGTTCCAGGGTGAACAAGGTGTGCAGCATACTCAAGCCGATCCACCAGTTGCCGTTGACTCCGGTTATATCGACGCCGGTAGCGGGATCGAGCGGCAGCAGGCCATCCGCGCCGATTGCCAGTTTGCCGCCTTCACCCGACCGCACCTTCGCCAGCGTTGCTGCATCGCTCCCGTACAGTTGGGAGCCATCCCACCAGTGTGTGGCAGTATTGAGATACGTCGGGGGCAAATCGTCGGAGCCAGGGGTGCGCGTGGGGTCGCTGTGTGTGCGCAGAATGCGCATGGGGTGTTCTGGCCAAGGGTCGTCATCGCTGAGCGGGATTTCCCAGGGATTCTCTTTCTGGTTCTTTCCATGACTGAGCCAGTCGTGAATCATGAACTGGACCCAGGAGGCAGCCAGCATATTGAGGATGGTGACAGGCTGAAAGCTATCGCGAGCCAGCAGTTCGAGGCTGACCGTGCGGGGATTCGGCATAAGAACCCGCGGTTCGTCGGGATAGACATCTTTCAGTGGGACATTGCGCCCGAAGCGTGTTCCGGCACTGCCCATCGTAGGATGTTCCAGGTCGTTGTAAGTTCCATCCGCTGTGCGAGCGGTGAGGTAGTCTTCTCCCTGACCAGTTGCAGTGGATTGAGCCGCGCCGGTCAACTTCACGCCGGTAGTATCGTAGAGATTGCGCTGTCTCAGGATGGTACGTAGCCCGACCAGGATTATGAGACCGATGAGCAGAGGCATTCGATACCATCCAAACTTCTGATCGAGCCACTGAGTGAAACGGGTGAATAAGCGGGAGAGCGGTGAACCGGATGCAGTCATGTGCCACCACCTTTTTTTAGGCTAGCTACGCCTTTGTACTTCTAGAGTACATGAGTTGCCCCTAGAAATCAAGCTTTTGTAATAAAAATGGTGACGCGCCGCTATACGCCTCTGATCGAGCTCTTGATTGTTGATGAAGCTAATCGCCTCAAAGATGCGGGATTGGAGCAAATACGCGATATCACGGACCGTGGGGAGTTCGGCCTGGTGTTGCTGGGCATGCCTGGATTGGATAAGCGCCTGCAACGCGCGCCACAACTCTACTCGCGAATTGGGTTCGCGCAGAAGATCGAGCCATTGTCCGATGACGAGACGCGCTTTTTTCTCGATCAGCGTTGGAGTCATCGGGTCTCCGCCCATTCAGATGATTTTACGGACCAGGAGGCGGTTGCAGCCATCATTCGCATCACACAAGGGAACATGCGCTTGATTGAGCGTCTCATGATGCAGGTCGAACATGTGCTCGTCGCAAACCAACTCCAAGTGGTGACCAAAGAAGTGGTGGAGACTGCTCGCGATAATCTCATCATTGGGGATTGAGCGAAGATCACGGATCAGGCGTCAATCAGAACATCTGTTGAGCTGTCTCAAAATCGTTGGCAGCCTGTTGAAAAACGCGAAAAAGCCTGACCAAAACCGCTTGCACACTCAAATCTGTTTTTGATCTCCGAAATGGGGATCATCTGCACAAAAGCAGTCATGAGCCTCAGGTGTTGAGTGATGTAACCAGGCAACGTATTTTTTTATGGAGAGAGGAAATCCTCCGTGTGTTCATGCAATAGCATTGCAGAAGAGGAAGAGACATGCAGAAGACATCTACACCTACCACTACAAAAGCCTGGCTGTGCCTGCTGGCTGTGGGCTTCCTTGTGCTCCTGGCGGCCTGTGGCAGTGCGCCTTCCACCACAGGGACGGGCACGACGCCGACCGCCGCTCCTACCGCTACCCCAACGCCGACCGCCGCTCCTACCGCTACCCCAACGCCGACCATCGCTCCTACCGCTACCCCGACGGCAAACCCAACGCCTACTCCAACGCCGACCACCGCCAGCAGCAGCGGGAACAGCGTCTCGATTATGAACTTCTCGTTCAACCCCAATAGCCTCACCGTCAAAGTGGGCACCAAGGTGACCTGGACGAACCATGATAGCGTGACCCATACCGTCACGGCGAACCAGGGGGCCTTCAATTCGCCTGTCCTCCCCGGCAGCAGCTTTAGCTTCACCTTTACCAAGGCGGGCACCTATGCCTACCACTGCATGATCCATCCCTATATGATGGCAACCATCGTGGTGCAATAGCGTCTTCCTCATCAGAGAAACGGCGAGCTTGCGGAGAAACATGCGCAAAGGGAATGGGCCTATGCCTCGGCGAAAGGCGGCAACTTGTGACAAGCTAGGTGCGTGCAGACCCAATGGGAGGTGATGGCTATGCTTCAGGATGAAGACCAGCCTTCCTTCATCCTCTATCTTTTGTGTAGTGCTTCTCTGTTCGGGAACGATAGCTCGACTGATATCGAGTGAACCATGTGTCCACTCGGAAGGACCCCGATCACTCATGCATGAGAAGGAAGAAGATGTGTCTACACTTGATGAGTGGAAAGTCGTGCTGGTGAAAGACTTCCTGGAGTTGCAACGACTCGAAGGGCAGGATGCTTCCACCAGGGAGAGGCATTCCTTGAAGGAACAAGCAATCGGGCAACATTGTTGCCAGGCAGGAGAACATCTCGGCGATCCCGATCTCGCCTTGCTCAAAAAGACCTTGAGGCTTAATGACTGGCAATGGCAGGGATATAGAGCGAAAGTTCGACCTGCACTCGACTAGGCAAGAGGAAAGGCTATTACTATGATGGGGAGCAAGCAGCGGAGCTTTGCCCCGCTCATCAATAGGTCATTGGAGGACTTGGTGCCGCCAGATCACTTCTATCGGCATCTGGAGCGAACGCTTGATCTCTCGTTTGTGCGACAGTTCGTGCAAGAGACCTATGCAGGCATCGGGCGTCCCTCCATTGACCCGGTGGTCTTTTTCAAACTGCAACTGGTCATGTTTTTTGAGGGAATACGCTCCGAACGGCAACTCATGCGGCATGCAGCAGATCGGCTCAGCGTGTTGTGGTACATCGGATACGATTTGGGTGAGCCGCTGCCCGACCATTCCAGTCTGACCCGTATTCGTGAGCGCTATGGAGTGGAGGTGTTCCACCGCTTCTTCGACACAATCGTAGAACAATGAAAGCCGGGAGAAGCTGGTCTGGGGGCGAGAGTTGTACATTGATAGCACGCAAGTCAACGCCAATGCCGACCTCGATTCGCTGACTCCTCGCTTTGCTGTCGAGGCCCGCGAGGCGATGCAGGCGCATCTCGCCACTCTGTTCGCTCGTGAAGACACTCAGCACGAGCAGCAGGAAGCCTCAGCAGACCGTGCTGACACGCCATGTGGAGAAGCCACTGCAACACAAGTCATTGCCTGCCCAGTACCTCCCCCACTCCCAGTCACCCTCAGCGAAGCAGAGCAAGAGGAACTGGCTACCGAGAATGCGGCTCGGCACGACTGGATCGCGGAGGAAGGTCGACAACAACGGGAGGTTCATGGCCACGACCTTCGGACGGCGGACTTCAAAGTCAGCACCACCGATCCTGATGCGACTCCCATGCGCCTCAAAAATGGCGGCACGCACTTGGGCTACCACGTGCACTACGTCGTCGACGGTGGCAAAGCACGTGTCATTCTTCAGGTGCTGGTGACACCTTCGGAAGTGATGGACAACCAACCCATGCGCGACCTGATCTTTCGCACCCGCTTCCGCTGGAAACTGCGGCCTCGCCACGTGACGGGCGACACAAAGTATGGCACCATCGAGAACATCAAAGCCCTGGAAGACGCAGGCATCCGGGCCTATGTGCCGCTGCCCGATTGGGAGCATATGACGCCCTTTTTCGGGCCCTCCAAATTCACCTACGACGGGGCGCGGAATGTGTATCTCTGCCCTCAGGGTCAACTACTCCGTCCATTTCGCATGGAGCAGAAAGCCGAGAAGGTGGAGTACCGCGCAGACGCCACCACCTGTAATGCCTGTCCACTCAAAGCGCAGTGTACCTCTAGCCAACAGGGGCGGCAACTGCACCGCTCCTTCCATGCCAGCTATCTTGAACGAGTCAAGGCATATCACCAAACCCCCGCCTATCAGAAGGCGATGAACAAGCGCAAGGTCTGGGTCGAACCCTTATTCGCTGAGGCGAAAGACTGGCATGGATTGCGCCGCTTCCGCTTGCGGCTGCTCTGGCGCGTCAACATCGAGGCGCTGCGGATCGCGGCTGGTCAAAATCTCAAACGGCTGCTCAAAAAGCGAGGTTGGGGACGCCGCCCGTTCCCAACGGAGGCGATAAGTGCCTCTTTTTGGGGTCTTTTGCGTGATATGCTTGTCCTCATGTTGGAGAAGGGGTGGTTTCTAGTGTCGATTGGTTCAGTTTCCTCAATACTTAGGACGCCATGCGTCTCTCTTTGCTGATGAGCTTACTGAGGACTTTTTCAACAGGCTGGTTGGTTTTCTGCGACACAAAGAGATGAGGCATGTCACCTCCTCACGTTTGAAGCAGAGTAGCTTCCTCCTCGACCAGGCTTTTGGCTTGTGAAGCCGGTCGAGGAGGAAGTTTCCGGTAGAAGAAGCGGCATGCACTT
>WNFB01003490.1_pt1 | contig 13858 bp, 13 predicted proteins | sample 5400501 | NCBI WGS metagenome assembly WNFB01 (sample SAMN13153341, study PRJNA577476) | soil metagenome | isolation source: 200 cm saprolite under Douglas fir tree site 2 hole 1 | place: USA:California | collected 2015-04-18
CGGTTTGGATGAACTGCACCTGCCCGGACAGCAGCGCGGCCATGGCCTGCGTGCCGTTACTGACCAGCTGCAGGTCAACGTCGAGCCCGTTCTGCCGGAAGATGCCGGCATCCTGGCCGATCCACAGCGCCATGTACCCCGCATCGGGGCTGTTGTAGACAACGGTGATCTTGTCCGGCTCGAGGCTGGCCGCCGGTGCCGGCCCGCCGCAGGCGGCCAGCAGCAGCCCCAGGACTAAGGCGATGCCTCTCCCAACACGCTTGGAGAGGCTGGGTTTGGGCGCCATAAGGGTTGGTTCGGGCCATGGTATCCTACGCCGCTTGGCCATGCACCGGCTTGCTGCCGTCTTCGCGCTCGCCCTCCTTACCGCCTGCGGATCCACAGCCGCGCCCCCACCACCCCGGTCCGTCACCATCGCCACCCCATCTAGAAGCCTGAGCCAGTTCTCGCTGTTCGTGGCCATCCAGCGCGGCTACTTTCGCGAGCTAGGCCTGGACGTCCAGCTCAAGGAGATGGCGCCGCCCGCCCAAGTCGCCGCGGTCGCTGCCGGCGAAGTGGACTACACCACCGCAATCGGCAGCTCCGTGCAGGCCAACGCCCGCGGGCTGCCCATCAAGACCGTCCTGGTGCTGGCCGATAAGCCGCAGCACGTGCTAATGGCCAGGAAAGACATCATTGACGTGAAGCAACTGGCCGGGAAGGTGGTCGGCATCTCCGCCCGCGGCTCGACTACTGAGCGTGAGCTCCAGGTGGTGCTGGCTCAGAACGGTCTGAGTGAGCAGGCGGTGCAGATCTTGGCGCTCGGCGATTCGCCAAATACGGTGGCCGCAATGGCCGCGGGCCGGATCGACGCCACCGTGCTGCCTGTGCCGGACAACTTCATCGCCGAGAAAGAAGCTGGCGCCCACGCGCTGGTTGACATCGCCAAGGTCATGAGTGCGCCCCTGTCGGGCCTCTCGGCCAGCGACAAGAAAGTGAAGGAGCAGCCGGACCAGGTGGTGGCGCTCATCAAGGCCACACTCAAAGGCACGGCCTTCACCAAGAGCAGCAAGGCCGAAGCGGTGCAGCTCATCGCGCAGTTCACGGGCGTGGATCAGGCCACGGCCGCGCAAGCCTATGACCTCGTCCGGGACACCTATACCGATACTGGTATGGTGAGCGACGACTCTATCCGGAACACGATTGTGGAGCCTTCCGCGGCGGCCGCCCTGAACGTGGCGCAGGCTGTGGATTGGAGCTTCGCCAAGCAGGCCAAGCAATGAGCCCCGCCGTCCCCAAATCGCTGGAAGCCTTCATCGAGGCTGCGGAGGCCGTCGGTGACGTGACCCGCATCGACGGCGCCGACTGGGACCTGGAGGTTGGCTGCCTGACCGAGCTGTCCTGCGAGATCGATGGCCCGCTGCTGCTGTTCGACAACTTCACCGGCTGCCAGCCAGGCTATCGAGTAGCCAGCAACGTCATCAACACGCCGCGCCGGCTCGCGCTGGCGATGGGCCTGCCGCCGAATAAGCACCCCATCGACCTGGTGCGGTTGCTGCGCGAGCGCCGCGCCACGCTTCAGCCGATCGCGCCACAAGAAGTGGCGGACGGGCCCGTGCTGGAGTGCAGCCAGCCGGAGGGCTCGGTGAACCTGGAGCTGTTCCCGGCGCCCAAATGGCACGAGCACGATGGCGGCCGCTACATCGGTACCGGAGACCTGGTCATCCTGCGCGACCCCGAGTCGGATTGGGTGAACTGCGGCGTCTATCGGGCCTGCCTGCAGGGGCCGGACCGGCTCAGCCTGTGGGTCATCGGCGCCAAGCATGGTCGCATCATCCTGGAGCGCTGGTGGCAGCGCGGGCAGGCGGCGCCTGTGGCCATCGTGCTGGGCTGCGACCCGGCCACGTGGACCTGTGGCTACAGCGCCACACCGCAAGGCGCCAGCGAGCTGAGTTACGCCGGCGCGATCCACGGCGAGCCGCTGCGCGTGGTCCGCGGCCCTTGCACCGGCTTGCCGGTGCCGGCCGAGGCCGAAATCGTGGTCGAAGGCGAGATCCCGCCGCCGTCCGTGGAAAGCGTCGAAGAGGGGCCGTTCGGCGAATGGCCCGGCTACTACACGCACCAGGGCCGCGAGTGCGTGGTTCGGGTCAAAAGCGTGTGGCACCGGCCGCGTCCCATCCTGCTGGGCATCCCGCCGCTGCGGCCCTTCACCGAAGGCGGCAACCACCCCAGCTACGGCATCCCGCTGTCAGCCGTCGAGCTGTGGGATCACCTGGAGCGCGGCGGCGTCACCGACGTTCAGGGTGTGTGGGGCCATAACAACACCCTGATGCTGGTGATCAGCCTCAAGCAGCGCTACGCCGGTCATGCCAAGCAGGCGCTGCTGAGCGCAGCCGGCTTCCGCTCCGGCGCGAGCATGTACAGCCTGGTCGTGACCGTCGACGAGGATGTCGATCCCACCAACTTGCGCGAGGTGGTGTGGGCCATCTGCACCCGCGCCGACCCGGCCAGCGCCGTCGAGCTGATCAAGGGCGGCTGGGCCACCACGCTCGATCCGCGTCTCTCACCCGCCAAGAAGGTCTCCGGCGACACTACCGTCGGCCGCATGCTCATCGACGCCTGCAAACCCTTCCATTGGAAGGACGAGTTCCCGCGCACCAACGTCTTCTCGGCCGAGATGCGCCAGGCCACCGCCGAGAAGTGGAAGAATGTGCTCAGCGGGCTGCGGCCCTAATCAGTCCCCAATGCTGGCCGCTAGGCAGTTTCCGCGAAGGCCGGCATCACTTCCTTAGCGAACAGACGCATCGCGCGCATGACCTCTTGGTGCGGCAGGCCCCCGAAGTTGAACACGGTGGCGATTGTGTCGAACTCGAAGTTGCGGGCGGCGTTTTCGATGCCGCGGATGCACTGCTCGGGGTTGCCGTAGATGTTGCGGCCCTGCTCCAGCATCGCGTCCGGATCGGACATCTGGAGCTTCCGTTCGCGGCCGATGGAGGCCAGGTAGTCGTAACGCTCGAGTGCCTTGATGGCGTTCTCGCGTGCCTTGACGCCGTCTTCCTCGACCCAAACCCGCACGAGAAGCTGGCTGCGGTGCTGCTCGGGATCGTCGCCGCAGTCGGCCAGGCCAGCTTTCCAGGCGGCCATGGCGACCCGCGCCCGCTCCGGCGGGAAGGTGTGGGCCACGCTCATCATGTCGAAGCCGTGGCGGCCGGCCCAAGCGGCTGACTCCGGCGAGTTGCCGGCTACCCACACTGGCGGATGCGGCTTCTGCGTGGGCCGGGGGTAGACTGCCACCTCATCGAAGCGCCAGAAGCGACCCTCGTGCCGGAGGCAGTCCTGCGACCAGGCGCCGACGATGATATCGGCCGCCTCCTCGAAGCGAGCGCGGCTTTCCTCGCGGTCGACGGCATAGACGTCGTAGTCGATCTGCGTGTTGCCGCGGCCGATGCCGAACTCCAGCCGGCCGCCGGAGATGGCATCGGCCATGGCGTAGTCCTCGGCCGTTTGAATGGGATGGTGAACGGGCAGTATGGAGATGGCCGAGCCCAGCCGGATGCGCGAGGTCCGCGCCGCCGCGGCGGAGATGAACACGGCCGGGTTGGGAATGGGCCCGCCATACAGCAGGAAATGGTGCTCAGTGAACCAGAAGCCCTCGAAGCCTAGGTCTTCGGCGAGCTTGACTTCGTCCAATATCTGCTGGAAATAGGTCTCGAACGGCGGCTGCAACTCGGGGTAGTACATCGGCAGCAGGTTGGCGTGGAAATGCATAGAAGCCTCACTATAGCGGGCGCCTTTCTCATGAGCCGTCGGGCTTATGCCAGTAGCGGTACTTCAAGCGCCAGGGCTTGGCAAACGCGTTGGCCACCGCCCGGCGCTTGCCCCGGAGCCCGCCGGTGAGCGTGAAAAGGCCCAGCACCTTCGTTCGGAATGGGATGTGGTGCCACGGGTAGCGGTCCGCCGGGACGAGCGGCAGCCCATGCTTGGCTAGCGGGGCGGTGAGCACGTTCAGCACGTGCGTGCCGCCGGCCTCCTTCTCGCCATAGACGCTGGCGTTGAGCTCGTCCGCGCGAGCGTGGGCCTGCGCGCTCATGTCCTCTATCAGCCCGAAGGACAGCGCCTCAACCGGGCATATCTGCACGCAGAAGGGCGCCTCGCCCGCGCCGATGCGATCGGCGCACATGGTGCACTTTGTGGCCTTGCCGCTGAGGTGGTGCTTAGCGATGACGTGCCAGGGGCAGGCGTGGATGCAGTACTCGCAGCCGATACAGGTGGCCTGATCGATAACCACTGGGCCCTCTTCGTACTTTGTAATGGCCTCAACCGGGCAGACGGCGGCGCACAGCGGGTACTCGCAGTGCATGCAGCTGTTGCGACCCCACACGTCGGAGCGCCCCTCGATAACCGGCGGCATCATCGTCAGCCAGGTGGAGTCGTTGATATCGTAGTAGTTCCCGCGAGGCAGATCGTTCCAGTCCTTGCAGGCTTCCACGCACTGCCGGCAGCCGATGCACTTGGCGGCGTCGAACAGGATGGCTCGCGGCCGGCCGTCGGCGAGACGACCGGTTGGGTAGGGCGCCGTCACCCCACGTGGGCCCAGTCGCCGAACTCCTCGAGGCCTAGCTCTTGGAGCGTCTCAAGGAAAGGCCGGCCGCTGACCTCGTGGCGGCCGGAGACGCGGTAGTACTCCTGGATGAGGTCCGGCAGCCATTTGGCGATGGTGAAGCCCTCGTATTTGCCATCGGGGATGGGCTCGAGGAAGCGCGGGCCAACGTCCGTCCAGTCGTCCTCGGCGCGCCAGCCGCGCTGCGTGCCAAAGAGGCTCTGCAGTATCATGCTGCGCCGGCCGGCTTTCAGCCCTTCGTCCAGGGTCACGTCCCAGCCGGTGGTGGCATTCAGGGCGTCGACCATGCAGTTCAACCCATCGGGCGCGAAATGGATCTGGGCGAACCAGCAGGCGCCCATGATGCCGGCCATCTGGCGCCACTCCTCGCTCAGCACCTGGGCCCAGGCCCAGCCGTCCGGCTTATCGGGTTCCAGCGGCCCCCACTTCTCGCGATAGGCCAGATCCGGCGGCGGGTTCTTGGCGCCGCCGCCCTGCGGCTTCATGCCGCCACTGGCCACCAGCTCGCGCAGCATGTTGCCCAGCAGCGGCCGCCATTCATGTTGGGCCGGTGTGCCGCCCTTGGTGTGCACCACCCATTGCGGCGCCTCCCCGCCCAGCGCCTCCGCCAGCTCCTTGGGGCCCTCCGCCAGCAGGTTCCCCAGCCAGCCCTCGCGCCGGGCGCACATGTCCAGCAGCCGGTCCACGACTTCCGTCTTGCCCCAGCCCAGCTCCAGGCCCTCGGTCCGGTCGGGCCCCAGCAGGCCTTTCTCCCAGGCTTCGAAGGCCAGCCCGGCGCCGTCCGCGAAGTGGCTGCACTCGATGCCGAGGTCGTTGATGCGCTCGGCGAGGTACAGCACGTCATTGCCGGTGATGTCCAGGTTCACGAACGTGTCCAACCACTCGCTGCCGGCGTTGAAGTGGACTACCAGGCCCTTGTGCGGTCCCTCACGTATCTCTGCGTCCCAGGGGCACATGCGGGGGCACTGGTGACAAGGCCGCAAGGTGACCTTGTTCTGGTCGAACCCGTGCGCGTCCTGCTCTGTGATCTCTGTTGAGCGCCAATTGTGGCGGGTGATGCCGCCAAGGTCCTCGGCGTGACCGATGGTGTGCTTGTCCTCGACCGAGAAGCGGCGCAGCTCAATCACCTTGCGCCAGCGCCGCCCGGCGTCGATCAAGCTCGCTTTGTCGTGGATGGCCGGTCGCTGGGTGCCCCGGGCCACGATGGCCTTCAGTTTCTTGGAGCCCATCACCGCGCCCAGGCCGTGGGACGCGTTGTGGTTGTAGTCGTTGACCAGCATGGCTGCACGGACCAGGTTCTCGCCCGCCGGGCCGATGCAGGCCACGCGAGCGTCGGGCCGGGTCATGTCCCGCAGCCGATCCTCCGTCTCACGCGTGCCTTTGCCCCACACCGGGGTGGCGTCGCGCAGCTCGACCGTGCCGTCGTCGATGTACAAGTAGCTGGGCTGGCTGGCAGCGCCGGTGATGATCAGGCCGTCGTAGCCGGCCGCTTTGAGAGCCATGGCCCAGAAGCCGCTGGTTGCGCCTCGCCCCAGGCTGTACCCGGTGGCCGGGCTGAGGTAGACCGCCGTTATCTTGGTCGCGCCCGGAACCAGGCCCGTGCCGGAGATAGGCCCGGTCATCATCGAGATGACGCTTTCCGGGCCGAGCGGCTTGGCGTCCAGGGGCAGCTCGCGCAGCAGGAAGTAGCTGGCCAGGGCCTGGCCACCCCACAGCTTGCGGAGCACGGTTTCGTCCGGCAGCGGTTCGGTGCGGATGCTGCCGCTGGTCAGGTCGACCCGCAGCAGCTGGCCCATGTAGCCGCCGGGCATGGGATTAAACGCGGATGCCCTCTTTGGCGAGCTGCTCCTTCTGCCGCACGAAAGACTCGGGATCGCGGTGGCCGGTGGCGGCGTACTGCTGCACGTCCGCCTCGATGTCGCGGATGACCTGGTCGATCGGCTTCGTCAGGTCGACGGCCACGCCGTAGGGCTGGCGCGCCTTGAAAGGCGTGGTCCAGTACACTTCACAGCGGTTCCCCTCAGGGTCGAAGAAGTACAGGCCGATGGCGTTGCCGTGCGACACGACCCGATCGAACCGGACCCCGTGCTCTTTGAAGCGGTGGTAGTAGTTGACGATGTCCTGCGGGCTGTCGCAGCTGAACGAGATCTGCTGCACGCAGGTCTGCTCGCCCTTGCCGCGAAACAGTACGAACTCATGGTGCTCCCGCTCCGGGTCGGACGTCATGAATATCGCCCCCAGATCGAGGTCTTCATCGGCGATCTTCAGGCCGACGACGTCTGAGTAGAAACGCCTCAGGTTATCCAGATCCTTGGCATAAATGCCGACGTGCCCAAGCTTCTTGATTGCCATACTGCCCGCAATGGTATACCCTCGCCTGCCGCGGCGGGGAGAGGGCTAGAGAGAGGGTTTTCAGTCAATGCCAGCCAGTTGCTTGGCCAGCCGCACCACTGGTGTTGGGTCATAGGAGGACAGCAGGCGCGCCTTGTTGGTGGCCAGCGTGCCAGCATTATGCTGCTCGAACAGCAGCTGCCGCGAGCCGAACGAGTCGGCGGTGTACTCCCAGGCCAGCTTCAGCATCTTGAACCTGTCGCCCGCCCGCGGGTCGTCCCCGGCCAGGAAGCGCTGGAGCAGTGGCCCAATCTCTGGCTGGCCGAGCTCAGCCTCTCCGGGCGCCATGAGTAGACCGGAGCCGCACAGCTCGCGCACCGCTTCCAGGATGCGCGGATGCTGGTCCAGGCTCAGCACGCGGCCGAGCTGAATAGGCAGCGGATTGGGCAGCGCCAGCCCTTCTTGGGAGATGACCGGATCCTGCTCGGCGGCGCGAATAAACGATCGCAAGCCTTCGAGGTGGGTGACCACGTCGGCCAGAAGCTCCTGGACCCGCGGCGTTCCGCGAGTGCCGAGGTAGTCCGTTACCGCGAAGCAGATGCCGGCCAGCGCCTCGGCCTTAACGGCCAGCCTTATGAGCCCGAAGTAGTAGCCCCAGGCCGATGGCGTCTGCCGGAAGATGGGTTCGTTCAACTCGACCCGGTCTAGGAAGAAGATGCGCTCGCGCGGCACGAACACGTCGTCGAAGATGGCCCAGGCATCGATCTCGTCATACAGCGCGCTGAGCGGGTGATCGGCCCTGCAGGGGTGCGTGAACGACTCACGGCAGACGAACTTCAGGCCCTTCGTAGCCACGGGAATCCCAAAGTACAGCACGTTCTCCGGGGCGAGGTCAGGTCGCGGAGCGGTCAGCCCCAGGTACTCGTCGGCAAAGGGTGCGGCCGTGGCCACCGCTTTGGCGCCGCGAATCACGATCCCGTCCGGCCGGCGCGCCACGACATGCAGGTACTCCAGCGCGGATGACGGCAGCCCGCGGTTCCGCGGCGGGTCGGTGAAGCCGAAAGTCAGGTACAGGTCCTTCTCGCGGCAGTGCTCCAGGTACCGGCTGATGTTTTCCGCAAACTCGGGGCTGGCCTGCGCCAGCAGGCCTCGCGCGTTGTACAGCCCCAGCAGCACCGCGCCCATGTACTGTGGAAAGCGCCCCAGCACCCCACCGCAGCGCCGCTCCAGGAGCTCGAACATCTGCCGCTGCCACACCAGATCCTGAGTGGAGCGCGGCAGCTGGAACGCACGGCTGACCGGCTCGCCTGACGTGGGCGATGGGACGGTCAGCAGCTCCCGATGCGCGGGATCGTGCTGCAGGTCGTAAGTTGTGGCCACCGCCTGAGCGAACGGCGCCAACCGCGAATCGCTGGTCACCTCGACTTTCTGGCCGGCCAGCCATACTTCTCGGCCGTCCTGCAGCGCGGCCAAATACTGGGAGCCGGTGCGGATTGCCATGCAGCCACCGATTCTACGGCTCAGGACAAACGGGAGCCGTACCATTGGCGGCGCATGGGCAAGCTCGACGGCAAGGTCGTGCTGCTGACCGGCAGCAGCCCCAACATCAATGGCGGCATCGCCCTGGGCATGGCCGCGGAGGGCGCAAAGCTGGTGTGCGTGGACGTCCAGCCGGACTACGCGCAGGCCTGCGCCGAGGACATCCGCAAGCGCGGCGGCCAGGCTATTTCTGTGGCGTGTGACGTGACGAAGGAAGATCAGGTCCGCGCAGCAATCGATGGCGCGCGGACGGAGTACGGCGGCATCGACGTGCTGGTCAACGGCGCGGTCATCCAGATCCGAAAGGGGCTGCGCGAGATGGCGGTGGAGGAGTTTCGGCGCCAGATCGACGTGATCCTGGCGGGCTGCTTCCTGTTCACCAAACACGTGGCCGAGCTGATGATCGAGCAGGGCCGAAAGGGCTGCGTCATCAACATCGTCTCGACCGAGGGGCACCAGGGCAATCCCGGAAACATCGGGTACGGCACGGCCAAGAGTGGACTGCTGAACTTCACCCGGGCCGCCGCCATGGAGCTGGCCGAGTTCGGCATTCGCGTCAACAGCCTGACGCCGACGGGCACCGACCCGGCAGAGGGTCTGGCTCGCGCCTCAGAGTGGGGCGTGCACTGGGAGCAGGCTGGCGGTGTCCGGCGCGCTGGCTATGCGGAGGGTGACGTGGGCGTGCCGTTGGGCAAGCGCCCAAGCCCTCGCCACTACGCCAAAGCCGCGGTTTTCTTGGCCTCGGAGGATGCCGAAATGATCACCGGCTTGGACCTGCGGGTGGACGGCGGGACCATTGCTCGCTACTGGCGCTGGAACCCCGGCGCGCGCGAAGTGCGCTAGAACCCCCCGCCTCGATGGACTTGGCGGGGACCCCCAACGAAGCGCGGCACGACATGTGCGCATACAAAGGCAGGAGAGCGTCTTATGAGCGAGCCCAAGGGCGATGGCCTTGACATCCGCTGCCGGGTCCACGGCTGCAAACGCAAGGCTGCCGTCCTCTGGAAGGGCACACCCCTGTGCGCACCGCACTATCAGGAGCGAATCGAGCAGAACGTCCACTCCGAGCCCGTCAACACCCCTGCCGGTCAGCTGGAGCCCGGCATGAACCGGCACCCTTAGCGGGACTCGAAGGCGCCGACCAGGCGCGCCGTTTCGAAGGGCGCGAGCTCATCCTGGATGGCGGCAAGGCGGCCTGAGCCGCCGAAGCGCAGCACGTAGTCGTACTCGAACAGGGCCTGGCCCGCAACGGTGTTGTAGACCGTGAGCAGGCCGTAGCCCGCGCGGGCCAGACCCTGCACCAGCTTCGTCAGCTGGCCGTCGCCGCCAAAGCGGCCGGCAACCACCACCCGCGTCGGGCTGTCACTGAACAGGGGCTTCCCGGCGAAGGCGAAGTAGTTGGCGATGCTGCCGCCGTCGACGTCTTTTGCCTTCTCCTCGAGCCCGAACTGCAGGGCAGCCTCGTGCGTCCCGACGGATGCGATGGAGCCGTCGCTATCGAGCACGGCCTGAGCGGCGCCGAACGAGCTGGTGTCGACGATGAAGATCTCTGCCCAGGGTAGGTTCTTTCGCAGCCAGGCCTCGCTCTGCGTCATCGAGCCCGTATGGCCCTGCACCTGCCGGATGCGCTCAACCGGGGTGCCCGGTTTCACTAGCAGGCAGGCATGGAACTCGTGGGCCACCTCCGCGACAACGTACGCCTTCGCGTCCGGACCGGCGATTTTGCCCTGGCTACCGGTGTGGAAGCCGGTGGCCTTCAGCTGCTCGGGCGCGCACATGGCGTCGACCTTGCCGTCCAGCACGGCGTCGAACGCCGCCTCGGACGTGGGAAAGAACGTGAGCTCCGGCTCGAACTCGGGGTACAGCTGGACCATCCGCGCCGCCGCCTGCGCTCCAAAGGTCACCGCGCCGCCCAGCGCGCCTAATTTCAACCGACCTGCCATAGCCGATGAGGATACCCTAGGGGCGATGCACGACTTGCGCTCCCACCTGACGGACCTGGAAGCTCGCGCTAAGTTGGTGCGCGTCAGCCGGCCGATCAATAAGGACACCGAGCTGCACCCGCTGGTGCGCTGGCAGTTTCGAGGGTTGCCGGAGTCGGAGCGCAAGGCCTTCCTGTTCGAGCGGGTGATCGACGCCCGTGGGCGCGAGTACTCGATGCCCGTGGTCGTTGGCGCGCTGGCTGGCTCCGAGGAGATCTACGCGCTCAGCATGGGCTGCACGTCCGACCAAGTGCTTGACGCCTGGCGCCGCGCGCTGGCTAAGCCGCTGCCGGCGATTGTCGTCGAGGACGCGCCGGTGCAGGAGGTGGTGCATCAGGGCGATAGCCTCCTGGACCACGAGGGTCTGGACGAGCTGCCGGTACCCATCTCCACGCCGGGCTTCGACAACGCGCCGTACTTCAATTCGGCCATCTGGATCACCAAAGACCCGGAGACGGGCGTGCGCAACGCGGGCGTGTACCGGGGCATGCTCAAGTCGCCGCTGCGCACCGGCGTGTTCTGCGACTCCAGCAACAACACCGCGCTCAACTGGGAGCGCTGGAATGCCGCCGGGAAGCCGATGCCCGCCGCGGCGGTGATTGGCGCGCCGCCGGCGGTGTACCTGTCGGCCATCCAGATGGCGCCGGTGGGGCTCGATGAGCTGGCTGTGGCCGGAGCCATTCTGGGACAGCCCGTTCAGACGGTGCGCTGTAAGACCGTCGATCTGGAGGTGCCGGCCCAGGCCGAGATCGTAGTCGAAGGCATCATTCGCACCGATTTCCTGGAGCCTGAGGGTTCCTTCGGCGAGGCCCACGGCTACCAGGACCCGCGCTCGCTGTCGTTCAGCTTCGAGGTGACGGCCATCACCCATCGGCGCGAACCGATCTTCGTGTCCATCCTGAGCCAGGTGACACCCAGCGAGAGCAGCAAGACCAAGCAATCGGGCTATGAGGCGCAGATCCTGCGCCATCTGCGCGAGACGTGCGGGCTGCGTGGCGTGCAGCGCGTGTCCTATCGCGAGGACTTGCTGAACCGGCAACTGTGCGTGATCGTGCTCGATAAGGTCGATCGCTACGAGCCGATGAACGCCCTGTACAGCATGCTCAGCACACGTCAGACGCCCAAGATCATGGTTGCCGTGGATGCCGACATCGACCCGACCAACGACACGATGGTCAATTGGGCCGTGGTCAATCGCAGCCAGCCGCATCGCGATCTGAAGGTGATTTACCCGCGCGTGACCCAATTCGGGCCGCTGCGCTATGTGGACGGTTACGACCGGGACGACTCGTGCATCCTGATCGACGCCACTCGCAAGGCTGATTTTCCACCGGTGGCGCTGCCCGCCCGAGAGTACATGGAGCATGCCCGCGAGCTGTGGGACGAGCTCGGCCTGCCCAAGCTCGAGCCGCGCGCGCCCTGGCATGGCTACTCGCTCGGCCGCTGGCCAGAGGAGCAAGCCGAGGAGGCCAGGCTGGCCACGGAGGGCCGCTACTTCGAGACTGGCGAAAAGCTCATCGCCCGAGCCGTGCCCGCGCCGCCGGGCACGAACCTACGTGAGGCCCGCCGCCACGATCTCTAGCACCTCGATGACATCAACCCTTATGCCAGCAGACCTCGGCCTCCAGGCCGTCGGGATCGCGGAAGAAGACGCTGAGCTGGCTGCCGAAGTCAGTGACGGTGCCGTCGCTGGCGCCCAGCTTCATCAGCCGCTGGCGGATTTCCTCGAGCGCCTCACGCGTGGGGGCGTTCAGGGCGAAGTGATCGAGGCGCCCGCGGCCGAACATCGGCGTCTGGACCTCGGCCTGGGTGTTATCCGGCACCTGGAAGGCGTTGAAGGCGCTCGGTCCGCCCAGGGACATGACCACCATGCGCTCGCCCTCGTGGCCGGCGTGCTTGGGGTTGTCGTGCTCGACCTTGGCGTCGAAGGCATCCTGGTAGAAGCGGATGAAGCGGTCCATATCCTTGGTCAGCACGGCGATGTGGTTTACGCCGTTCAGCAGCTTGTCCATGTGAACAGCCTAGCTCAGGACTGCTGAACTACGGCCACCGCCGGCTCGCCGACCGGCACCGGCGCAGATCGCTTGAACGTCTCCTTGATCTGGGTGCCCATGATGATGCCGGTACCCAGGCTCATGGCGCTCAGCAGGAGAAAGGAGGCGCCGAAGCCCAGCCCTTGCGCCATGGCGGCAAACGTCGCTGGGCTCAAGAAGCTGCCGATGTTGCGGATGAGACCCCACATGCCGAAAAACGCGCCCCGGGCGTGCGGCGGGGCGATGTCCGAGCCGACCACCTGCATGGTGCCCGATACGGTGCTCATCGAGACTCGGGCGAACAGGAACACGGCCACGTAGCTGGTGAACGGCCAGTGGCCAAAGGCCGACGCCGACATCACCAGCAGCGCCACGGCCAGCAGGCAGAAGCCCGGGCCGATGATCTTCCTGCGGCCGAAACGGTCCATCAGGCGGCCGGACATGAACGTCAGCGGCAGGCCAATGGCTCCGCCTGCCACCGCCAGAAGGCCTACAGTCTGGGGCCCGATGCCGTAGACATAGACCGCGTATAAGTCGAGCGTGCCACCGAACAGACTGCCCCGCGTCATGGAGGCTAGGAATTGGGCACACAGCAGCATCAGCACCGGCACCGTGAGCAAGCTGCTGTAGATGGCCAGCGTGGCACGCCAGCCGCGCTGGGCCGGCGCGTCACCGCTGGCGGCCCGCGTCTTTCTCCCGCCGGGGATTTCCGGCACCAGTACAAAGCTGGGCACGACGCTGATCAGCGCGATGAGGCCATACAGTAGGAACGGCGCTCGCAGGCCGAAGGCTCCGGCCACGAAGCCGCCCAGCGCCGGGCCCATCAGCCGCCCGGCGCTGTCCATGGCGAACATGCCCGTAATCTGCGTCCCTCGACGGTTGCCGCCGGTAGCGGTGATGATCTCGAGCCGGCCAATCATCCACATCTGCATGGCCCAGCCCTCCACGAAGCGGTAGATCAGCAGCTCGGGATAAGAGTGCGCATAGGCCATCAACAGCGACGCAATGCCCGTCAGGATCGGGCCCAGCAGGACCATCTTGCGCCCGCCGAAACGATCGATCAGATAGCCGGTCGGCACAGTTGACACCAGCCCGCCCAACTGGTTGACCACCAGGACCATTGAGGCCGTGCCGAAATCGACGTTGAACGATTTGGCGTACAGCGGTAGGGCCGGCGCGGCGATGCTGATGCCCGCCGCGAGGATGAAAGCCGGGACGTAGATCGAGAGGACAGTGCTGCGCGAGGAGGCGTTCGCGCTCAGCAACTCAGCTCTTGCCGGAAGCCGCGCGGATCTTGGTCATGAAGCTGGCGTCCACGACCTGGTCGGCCGTTATCGAGCCGTAGCGCTGGGCGTCGATGTCCCTATAGGCGA
>WNFB01003491.1_pt1 | contig 13858 bp, 11 predicted proteins | sample 5400501 | NCBI WGS metagenome assembly WNFB01 (sample SAMN13153341, study PRJNA577476) | soil metagenome | isolation source: 200 cm saprolite under Douglas fir tree site 2 hole 1 | place: USA:California | collected 2015-04-18
CCTGCCCCGCGCGAAATCAAGGAGGCGGCACAAGAGGCGATTGCTGGGGATGTGAATCAATACGCCATCACCTGGGGCGCCAAGAACCTGCGGCAGGCCATCGCGCGGCAGATGCAGGTCTGGCAAGGGATCTTGGTCGATCCGGAAACAGACGTCACAGTCTGCTGCGGCTCAACTGAAGCGATGATCTCGACACTGCTCGCGGTCTGCAACGCGGGCGATGAGGTCGTGATTCTCGAACCGTTCTACGAGAACTACGGTCCGGATTCGATTCTCAGTGGCGCCAGGCCTCGCTTCGTGAAACTCCGTCCGCCGAGCACATCGGATGGTGAGTGGACCTTCGACGAGCGCGAGCTGCGAGCGGCTTTTCACAATCACACTAAAGCGATCATCCTCAATACTCCCAATAATCCAACCGGCAAAGTGTTCACCCGCGCGGAACTGGAATTAATTCGCGACCTCTGTGTCGAGTTCAACGTTCTGGCGATCACGGATGAAATTTACGAGCACATCCTTTATGACAATGCGAAACACATCTCCATCGCCAGTCTTGACGGTATGCGCGACCGCACGGTCACAATTAATGGACTCTCGAAGAGTTACAGCGTGACCGGATGGCGCGTGGGCTGGACGGTGGCTGCACCGAACATCACATCGGCGATTCGCAAGGTGCATGATTTTCTGACTGTGGGTGCGCCCGCGCCTTTGCAGGAAGCGGGCGCGGCGGCACTGGGCATGCCTTCGGAGTACTACCAAAAACTGGCCGAGGGATACCGTGCACGGCGCGACCGTCTAATCCCAGCACTACTCAAAGCTGGATTCAAGTGCTTTCCTCCGAGGGGAGCGTATTACGTGATGACCGACATTAAAGCTTTCGGCTTCGCGGACGATGTTGCCTTCACCCGTTATCTGGTGCAGGAGATTGGTGTGGCTGCGGTGCCGGGGTCCAGCTTCTACAACGATCCGCGGGATGGCGCACAACAGGTGCGCTTTGCTTTCTGCAAGCGCGACGAAACGCTGGACGAGGCCGCTCGTCGATTGGGGAAATTGCGCTCGAAAACATAACCGTGAATCGGCCTCAGCGCTGTGAAGCCGAATATCAAACCAGGCGCTCTATGCAGCGCTGAAGTGTTGCTCCACCCAAAAGCAGATTTCTTACGGGCTGAAGCCTGTCTCCTTTAGAATTCCGACGCTCGTTCGCTCCATACCAAGAATTTCGAATTGGCACTTCTGATTGTCCTCCTTCCACAGCTTTCTGCGGTATACTGCGCTCTAAAGGTTTGCAAAATCTCTCAGGGAAGATGTGCCATGTCTGCGAAAGCGCTTGAAGACGTATCTGCCCAGATTCCTACCGACGATTTTCAGGAGCTGGAAGCCAAGGTTTATCGCACTATTGAGATGTACAAGGCAGCGAGGGAAGCCAAGGCGGTGGCCGAGCGCGACGGCCAGCGCTTGCGGGAGCAACTGGAGGAGCGCGAAGAGGAAGTCGATACCCTGCGCCGCGATATTGTGAAATTGCGCAAGGACCGCGAAGAGATCCGCAGCCGCGTGGAGAAGATGCTGCAGCAGATCGAAACCGTCGCCGGGGAGCAGGCCGCGAGCTGAAAGTCGCGGCCACCGCCAAGCGATCCGAGCCGGTCGAAGAGGAGTGACATCAGCCATGGCGTCCGCCACAAAACAGCAGCCCCTCAAGGACGTGAGCAACAGCAGCGTCCGTGTCGAGATTTTCGACCAAGCGTACAACCTGCGCGGCTCCGATCCGGACTACATCCTAAAGCTGGCCGGATATGTTGATGCCAAGATGCGCGCCGTCGCCGAACAGACCTCCACCGTGGATTCGGTGCGCCTGGCTGTGCTTGCGGCCCTCAATATCGCTGACGAATATCACCTGATAAAACGCAAATACGACGGCGGAGCTATCAATTACCAGCAACGGGCCCAGCAGCTTGCACAAGCGCTGGATGAAGTGCTGGAGGAGAACCGCCGAGCCGGATAGGCATACTTCCGCACCCCCCCGCGCGGCGTGGAGCAAGCCGGCTGCCATCTTTTTTGCCCTCCCCTCTTGCGAATCTCTCGAGATTTCCCTAGCATCCAAGTGGAAAGCCGGCCTGCAACGTTGGTGATGGTGGTAACCGATTTTTGAACCAACACCGAATGAACGGGAACTTGACTCGAAAATCTGATCCGGTGTGCAATGTTCCGCCATGCGGAAATGCCTAATGGGTCTCGGCGGGTTCCCACCGTCTAGCACGGGTTCATTCTCGGCCCGCCACACGGCTCAGTGGGTCGGCTTGCCTTTTCTGCTACTTGTTTCGCACCCGTTCGTTCCTGCTAAACTGGGCTCGTCGAACTCACTTGCTTTGCATCTAAAAAGATAGTGTTTCCCCAACTTTTTCACATCGGTAAGTTGGCTCTCCCAACATACGGGTTCCTCGTATCTACGGGAGTGTTGGTGGGGCTGTGGATCAGTGTGCGCAATTCCGAGAAGCACGGGATCGATCCCGAAAAAGCTTGGAATCTTGGGATCCTCGTGGTGCTGGCGGGGATCATCGGCGCTAAGATTCTTTACATCATTAATGACTGGAACACATACGTAGATCACCCCCGCGAGATTTTCAGCTTGAGCACGTTGCGAGCGGGCGGGGTGTTCTCCGGTGGGCTGGTTGCGGCGCTGGTTTGTGCCGCCTGGTACATGCGCAAACATCAGTTACCGGCACTCGCCACTTGCGATGCGTTCGCCCCCGGATTGGCCATGGGACACGCCATCGGCCGTGTGGGCTGCTTTGCCGCCGGTTGCTGCTGGGGCAAGCCGACTCACCACTTCTGGGGTGTGACCTTCACCAACCCCTTGGCAAGTCAGCTGGTGGGGACGCCGCTCGGTGAAGCGCTGGAACCTACGCAACTTTTCGAATCGGCGGTAGAGCTGGCGAACTTCTTCATCCTCACCTGGCTACTCAAACGCAAGAAATTCGATGGGCAGGTCATCGGAGCCTATCTGTTCCTCTACGGCGTGGCACGCTATTTCCTGGAGTTCCTGCGCGGCGATCCAGGCCGGGGCGAAGTTTTCGGCGGAGTGATGACGGGCACACAGTTGATCTCAATATGCCTGGTGATTGCCGGCGGACTGATCTGGTGGCTGCGGCCCGCAGCGAGGGGGGTTCCGGCGCAAGCCACGCGGTAGATTCCTGTTTCACCCAGAGACCGGGGCGCCGTCCCCACAGGTGCATCGTCGCCCCCCACATGGACTGCCGCCACACGTGTCAACTCTACGAACCTTCTCTCTTCGCGATATCCTTACTTCATCGCCCCGCTGTAGGCGGTCGCTGGCTGAATGCTGGTTGAGTGCTCCGTGTCCGAACAGCTTCCAATTCTTATTTCCGTCGCGCCGGAAGACGCCGGCAAGCGTCTCGATCAGTTTCTCGTGTCCCATCTTCCCGGCTTAAGCCGCGCCCGCGTGCAGCAACTCATTTCGGAGCAGAAGGTAGTGGTCAATGGCAGCGCCGCCAAAGCTTCGTTCCGTTTACGCGGAAGTGAGCGCATTGCGGTCTTGGGTCCTCAGCAAGCGTCACCCCTCCGGGCGATTCCCGAAGAAATTGCTCTCGATATCGTGTATGAAGATGATGATCTCGGTGTAGTGAACAAGCCCGCGGGGATGATGGTGCACGCCGGGGCTGGCGCCACTGAAGACGAGCGGAACAAGGGAACGCTGGTGAATGCGCTACTGCACCGCTTCGGCAGCCTCTCTGGTCTAGGTGGAGAACTTCGCCCAGGGATTGTGCATCGATTGGACCGCGCTACGAGCGGGCTCATCGTCTTTGCCAAAAATGATCTAGCGCACCAGCAGCTGGCCTCGCAATTTTCCCGGCGCAAGGTGAAGAAGACGTATATCGCCATGGTGCATGGCTGGCTCAAGCAGAACCAAGGTGCCGTCACCAGCGGCATCAGTCGCGATCGCGTGCGTCGAACACGTATGACGACGCGCCGCCAGGGTGGGCGCGAGGCTATCACGCATTACCAAGTGCGCCGGCGGCTGGATTCGCCGTACGGAAAGTTCAGCCTGCTTGAGCTGAAAATTGAAACCGGCCGCACGCATCAGATCCGAGTGCATTTGACGTCGCTGGGTCACCCCGTGGTCGGCGATGCGCTGTATGGCGCGCCGCGCGAGCTACAAATGAAATCGGAAAAGCACCGGCAACCTGACGCTGTCATCAAAACCGTATCTTTACCCCGGAATTTTCTCCACGCATCGGCTCTTGAATTCGAACACCCGCGCACCGGCGCTGTATTGACTTTCTCCCGCCCATTGCCGCGAGAGCTCGAGGATTTCCTTCGCAAGCTGGAGCAGCAGCAGCTTTGAATACCCCGCTTGAGTTCCGGCTATAATTAAGTTTCCGATATGACTCTTCGCTGGATTCTTTTCCGGTTCACGGTGGCGCTACTGGCGTCATTTGCAATGGCACAAAGTTCGGCAAAGGACGAGTTACCCTCTGCTCCTTCTGCCACTCTCGAGCAGCAAAATCAGGCTAAGAAGCCGCCCTCAGCCCCGCCGCAAGCAGCTCCGCCAGAGCAACGGAGTTCGGCCGAGCCTCAGCCTTCGGTCGAGCCGCCGGCTTCACCGAAACAAGAAACGCAAAATCAATCTCCTACAGAAAGCGCAAATCCGGCACCTCGCGGCGGTACCGAATCCACTACACAGCCAGGCCGTACGGAATCCAACAAACATACGGAATCCCAGAACGAAGATGGCGACGAGTCTCGTCCTATAGTGCGCAAGCGCGTCGATGAAGTAAACGTGGTGTTCACCGTTACTGATAAACACGGACGCTACGTCAAGGATTTGAAAAGGGATGATTTCAAAGTCGTCGACGACAACAAGCCAGCGGAACAAATTCGGAGTTTCCGCACTGAGACCGACCTCCCGCTCCAAGTGGGACTTTTGATCGATGCCAGTAACTCGGTGCGTGATCGTTTCAAGTTCGAGCAGGAATCGGCAATTGAATTTCTGAACCAGACCATCCGACGCAAGTATGACAAAGCCTTCGTGATTGGTTTCGATGTGACACCGGAGGTGACGCAGGACTTCACCGACAGCACGGACGCGTTGTCCCGCGGTGTGCGCGCGTTGCGGCCCGGTGGGGGTACGGCCATGTTCGACGCCTTGTACTTCGCCTGCCGCGACAAGCTGAGGAAAGCGCCCCAAGCGGGGCCAGTGCGACGCGCCGTCATCCTGTTGAGCGATGGCGATGACAACCAGAGCCATGTCACGCGCGAGGAGGCTATCGAAATGGCGCAGCGCGCCGAAGTGATCGTCTACACCATCAGCACCAACGTCAGCGGCATGAAAAAGGGAGGAGACAAGGTGCTGGAGCGCATTGCGGCCGCGACCGGGGGGCGCGCCTTCTTCCCCTTCCAGATCCGTGATGTTGCGGATGCCTTCGCCGAAATCCAGGACGAACTGCGCAGCCAGTATGCGCTCTCCTATAAACCCGCAGATTTCAGACCCGACGGCCGATTTCGCACCATAGAAATCATGGCGCAAAACCATAAACACCTGCACGTGCGCGCCCGCCGGGGCTATTACGCGCCAGTAGAGTAGGAGCTATCTGGCTATCTCATGAATGGCCGTTAGCGATAGATGCTGTAAACGGCCTTGTTTACATCAATAATCAATCTCCTACTCGGTCGGTCCGCTATAAACAAGCAGGTAACTTCCGTGTAGCCCTTCACTCGGGCATGATCGCCAAAGTCACACGCAGGGCATCATTGGTCCGCTGTCGCCCGCCGGGTAGCGCGCTTGCCAGAACAGTTTGTCAACCGTGACCAAATTGGCGGAGCAGGTCTCAAGTACAAGTGGTCTCGGGTGGCGGCTCCATTGGTGCCAAAACCAAGGGGCATATGGAATTTGCCAGCGAAAGCAGTTAATTTCTCTTCGGCGGCAAAAACTTCTTCTCGATGGACGCCACTATCACGTAGTTGGGGTCCACCATTTCATTCAGATGAATCTTCGCCACCTTAGAGAGCAACTCATATGCATCCAGTTCTGACAATCCATAGTCCTTATGAATCCATCCCACCAGCTCTGTGAACGCGATGCGCAGGCAATCATCCAAGGGTCGATAGGCACCGACCGTCATGATCGCATCTTCGTTCTCGAAACGGGGCCAGTTGATTTTGCGGCCTTTTATAACGTTCAGCTGTATGCGTGTCCGCAGTGGAACTTCAATCGCCGTTCCGGCAATTTCGCCGTCGCCCATAGCCGCGTGGCCATCGCCCATGTATAACAGCGCTCCTGACACATTCACGGGAAAGTACACTGTGTTGCCCACGCTCGCCTCGGGAGAATCCATGTTGCCGCCAAAGGCCTCCGGCACGATTGAACTGCGTGCCTCACCGCCCGCTGGCGCTACTCCGATACAACCAAAGAACGGATGTAGTGGGATCTTCACCGAGAAGTCCGAATCCAGCGCGTGGAAAGTCGCAGTGTTCGTGGCGTGATCTATGGGATAAAACCAGATTTTCTCCGGCAGCGGCGCATGCAGCATGGGCGTATAGGTTGTCTCATTGAGCGCCCCGAATCCTGGGGCGAATGCGCCCACGCCCTGGTTACTGTCCACTTCGAGATGAAGGATCTTCACCTCCAACGTGTCGCCCGGCTCGGCGCCTTCGATGTAGAACGGACCAGTGAGCGGATTGTCGCCTTTCACCAAGCTCAGAGGGTCGCCAGGTTTTTGAATCACGTTACCGAAGGCATCTACGGTATTGGTCTCCAGGATGTCGCCGGGTTTGAGCCGGGCCACCGGCTGCACCACAGCGTACACATATTTCACATCATTGATCGTGGCGTGGTATTTGACGACATTACTCGCGGGCGCTTGCGCCAGCGCGTTGGCCGCACCCCCAATCAATAGCGTGGCTGCCAGAAACTTAGTGATCACGCTGTCCTCCAGTTTTGTATTTGTCACAAAATAAACCACGAAGGACACGAAGGTACATAAAGGGAAAGCCAACGTTCAAAAAGTCTTCCTTCGCGTTCCTTCATGCCCTTGGTGGTTGGCGCCTTGCAGTCAATCGCCCATCGAAATTCCCTAAAATGTCGCCCGCACTCCGAGCTGCAACTGCCGAGGCGGCGAGATGATGTCGCTGGGCTTGCCAAAGGTCGGGGAACTGATCACCCCGTTGTACGACTCGGAATCGAAGTTCGGATGGTTGACCACGTTGAACATGTCCACGGTGGGACTAATCTCCACCCGTTCGCCGATCTTGAACGGCCGTGATAGCCGCGTATCCCAGATGTAGGTCGCGGCTGCACGGCCGGTGTTCCGTCCCACCCCAGGGGGGCGATCCTTGAAATGGCCATCTCCGTTATCGTCCGTGCCGGTGGTGATGTTAAACGGTCGCCCGCTCTGAATCGCAAGAATATTCGAGGCTTGAATACCCAGAGGCAGGTTAACGATCCCGCTGAGCACGAAGCGGTGGCGCGCGTCACGTAGTGTAGGGCCTTTATCGGCAAAGATATTGTTGCTGTCCTGTGGCACTGTTTCACGGCGGACTTCCTCTTTTCCCCAATTTTCCTGCCAGTATCCCGCATTCCATGCGGTTCCAAAGCCATTTGTTACGACAAAATGTTACGACTGGACGTTTTCGAAAAATGGGTGACCGCTAAGTCCTTGAAAAGATTTGGCTGCCCCCCAGGGATTCGAACCCCGATATGCTGATCCAGAGTCTGCTTACCTAGTTTCCCATCCGGACAAGGAAATCAGGCCCTTAGCCTAGATCCCTTTTTTAACAATTACATAGATTGACAGTCACGTGACGGTGTGCGACACTGATCGCCATGTAATGCCATTTGCGTCGGACACAGGACGGACACAGGAGGGGACCGGAAAGGTGAAAATCAACATCACAGAGAAGACCGTGAAGGCGCTGAAGGCTCCCGATTCGGGAAACCAAATCTATTACGACCGTGAAGTGCGGGGCTTGGGCGTCCGCATCACTTCGAATGGCGCCGTCTCCTTCATCCTCAACTATTCGCTGGGTGGCCGGGAGCGCCGCTACACAATCGCGAGGTATCCTGAAAAAAGCGCTATCTGGGCCCGCGCGGAAGCACTCAGGCTTCGCTCGAAGGTTCATGACGGCATAGATCCGTTAGAGGAGAGGCAGAAAACTTACTCAGAGCCCACGGTCCACGATCTGGCGCACGATTACCTCGAACGGCATGCGCGCCCTCACAAGCGGCGGGGAAGTGTCCGTAACGATGAACAGATGCTCAACAACATCGTGCTGCCCAAGCTCGGCGATCTGCGAGTCTCACGAGTGGGCCGACGCGATGTTGAAAAGTTGCATGCCAGCTTAAAAGCTACACCGTACCATGCCAACCGCGTGCTTTCGCTGCTCTCCAAGATGTTCTCGTTGTGCCATGAGTGGGGATGGCGTGCGGACACACCGACGAAGGGAATCCCGCGATTCCATGAGGACAAGCGCGAGCTGTGGCTCACGACAGAGCAGCTCGAAAATCTCAAGCGCGCACTGGCCGAGTATCCCGATCAGAATGCGGCCGATGCTCTGCGGCTACTCATCCTGACGGGTGCGCGGGAAGGCGAAGTCCTCTCCGCCGAGTGGGAGCAGTTCGACCTGAAGCGCGGCGTCTGGACTAAACCGTCGCATCACACGAAGCAAAAGAAAATTGAGCACGTCCCCTTGAGCCGGGTTGCCCTTGACGTGCTAACGCGCATGGAGAAGGCCAAGACGGGCCCGTATCTCTTCCCCGGCAGATTGCACAACGGGCACAGGGTGACGCTGCGTAGGTGCTGGGTGCAGGTCTTGAAGGCGGCTGGCCTAGCAACGGAGGAAAGAATCCAAGGCAAGCGCCGCGTCCTGGTGCGCTATCGGCCGAGGGTGAGGATTCACGATTTGCGGCACACCTACGCATCGCATCTGGTTTCCGCCGGTCAATCTCTGCACATCGTGGGCAAGCTCTTGGGTCACACGCAGCCTCAGACTACACACCGCTATGCTCACCTCGCCGATGGAGCACTGCGAGACGCTACCAATCAGTTTTCCGGCATCTTTGAAAGTCGAGAAGCGGAAAAGCTTCGGAACGGTGACCCTGAAAGCGTAATCGAGGGTAACCGCCACCGGATTGACCTTCAACAGTCCAGCTTGATGCTCAGCAAGTAATTGTCCTCCTCAGTCAAAAATGTGAGACGAACCTTATCCGGTGCTTAGCCTTATTCCGCGTAAAAGGCGACCGCCAACCTGACCTAAACGCGCCGAATAAAGAGTCGAGTTTTTAACAATTCAACTTGTCTCGGCGCGGGCTGTAAAACGGGACAGTCCCCACTTTGGCTACTCTACGGAGTCGGGATCGCGGCCTGCACTTCCTTGGAGAAATTGCTCTCGTTGTTCTTGCCGTCTACGGCTGTTACGACATAGAAGTAGGTATGACCGGCCTGCACATTATTGTCGCGGAAATTTGCGCTCGCGTTCAGCACCGGGTTGATCATTATGTACGGACCGCCAGACTGGGTTCCGCGATGCACGTTGTAGCCCACAACCTGGGATGTGCTCGCGTTCCAGGAGAGATCTACGTAATGCTGCGGTGCCGTAGTGCCGGTTCCAGTGAGGGACGCAACAGTCGGCGTGTTCGCGTCACTGACAAAAAAAAGACTACCGGAGGCGGCACCGGTCGTTTGCGGAGTGAAGGTAACTGTGAACGATGCGCTCTGGCCCGCCGCAATGGTCAGCGGGAACGAGAGTCCGCTTAAGGCAAACTCGGGACTGCTCAAAGTGGCGGAGGTGACGGTTGCCCTGGCATTAGCGGCGGACAAAGTTCCGGTTTGCCTCCGAGCAGTGCCGACCACAACATCCCCAAAGTTCACGGTTGCAGGCGAAACGCCTACTTGGCTGGGACTAGTCCCATTACCGAGCGAAGGGGCGGGCTGCGGAGCCAAATTCATGCCCTGACAGCCCAGCATAGCCGCGAGGGTCAGCAGGAGAGCTGCGCAGCCCACGGCATCCCAACGAGATATGAGTTCCCTCATGGAAACCTCTTCAGCGCTAGATTCACGCCACGGGGCGGAGATCTGGAGCCGGCCGTTTCCATTTTCTGCAACTATCAGACATCGCGATCATTGCCGAAAAGTTGGAAGTACAGCAGAAACATTGTGGACCTAGCGTCACTTTTGGGCAGGTCTCGAAAGGACTATGCGACAAAGCTGAATGGCCTCGGCCGCCTGACCCCAAGACACCGAGGGGTAAAGATCTCGCTGCTGCATGAGTTACCTCTAGGTAATCACTTACACCAGTAGACGGCTCCTAAAATCCTCGCCCTCCCAAGATTGTTTGTCAAATCGGAAACACCGTCGGAGTTAAACGGTACCGGGCACCGGCCCGTTGCCGTAGATGATTGCGGGCGCGACTTGTTCAACTACGGGGTCGGTATCACCGCCTGAACCTGATTCGAATAACTGCTCTCTTTTACACTCCCGTCCACCGCGGTGGTCACATAGTAATACGTCTGTCCTGCCTGGACGGTCGTATCAGTAAAAGTGGTGCTCGCATCCAGAGTTGAAGTGATCTTTGCGTACGGTCCGCCCGACTGCGTGCCTCGATACACGTTGTAGCCCACAACCGTCGAGGTGCTGGCATTCCAGGACAAGTCCACACTATGTTGTGGCGGCGCAGTTCCATTCCCGCTCAGAGACTCAGCCGTTGGCGTAGTGGCATTGCTGACAAACGAGAGATTAGCGGAGGCGGTGCCGCTCGTCTGCGGCGTAAAGGTCACCGTGTAGGAAACGGTCTGTCCGGAGGCAAGCGTCAGAGGTAGCGCTAAACCGTTTAGAGAAAATTCTGCGCCGGTTATGCCCGCCGAAGAAACCGTAACACTCGCTCCGCTGGCACTCAGAGTTCCGGTCTGATTCTGACTCGTTCCCACAACCACGTTTCCAAAGCTGAGCGCTGCCGGACTGGCGGCGAGCTGACCGGGTGCAGTACCTGTTGCCGAGAGCGGGATGCTGAGGGTTGGATTGGAAGCATTCGAAGCAATGGAGATGCTCCCACTGGCGCTTGTACTGGATTGAGGAGCGAAGGTCAAGCTGAAGGTCACGCTCTGTCCAGCAGTCAAGGTCATCGGCAGGTTCAGGCCGCTGAGGGTGAAGGCGCTTCCCGTTATCGCGGCCTGGGAGATAGTTACGCTGGAACCGCCGGAATTGGTGACAGCTTCAAACAGGGTCTTGCTGCTACCCACTTGAACGCTGCCAAAACTAATACTCGACGGGTTCGCTCCCAGGGCACCCGGCGTTGCGCCTGCACCAGACAGGGATATCGACAAATTTGGATTGGAAGCATTGCTGGTGATAGAAACACTGCCATTTGCATTGCCACTCGACTGCGGAGCAAAGGTTGCGCTAAACGTCGCGCTCTGACCCGCTGCCAGAGTCAAGGGTAAGCTCAGCCCACTCACGCTGAAACCCGATCCGGTTGCTGTAGCCTGCGTGATCGTGAGGCTCGAGCCGCCGGAATTGGTCAACGTTTCGGATTGCGTTTGGTTGCTGCCCAGCTGAACACTTCCGAAAGTAAGACTCAATGGGTTTGCAGCGAGCGCGCCAGTGGTTACTCCTAAACCGGCCAGAGCAACGTTCAGCGTGGAATTTGAAGCATCGCTGACGATTGCAATGTTACCGTTGACATTACCGGCCGATTGCGGAGCAAAGGTCGCGTTGAATGTCGTGCTCTGACCTGCTCCTAAGGTCACCGGCAGTGTCAGTCCGCTGAAGCTCATGCCTGTCCCCGTGGCTGTCGCCTGCGAAACCGTGATGCTCATGCCTCCCGAGTTACTTAGTGCCACCGACTGACTTTGGCTGCTTCCGACTTGCACACTTCCGAAAGTAACGCTGGAGGGTGCGACCGCGAGCTGACCTGCCGGTATACCCGTACCCGAGACAGATACGGTGACCAAAGTGGTGCTGGCGGTCGAGGCGTTCTTGTGTCCCTTACCATGAAGGGGAACTGCGGTGACCAGGGAAATGGTGCCGCTGTCGGGGCTGCGCGACGGGGGAGCGAATGTCACACTGAAAATCGCACTCTGCCCGGCAGAAAGGGTTAGCGGCAGACTCAATCCGTTCAAAGTGAAGCCGGTCGCGTTGACAGTGGCCTGAGATACGGTCACGTTAAAACCACCAGGGTTGGTCAACGAAGCAGATTGTGTTTGACTACTGCCCACCGGCACGCTTCCGAAGCTAATGCTCGCCGGATTCACGGTGATCTGACCGGCGCTGACCGCAGTCAGTATCGTCAGGACAGCTACTAGAGCGGGTATGCAACCGATGCCCGTCGAACGCGAACCGAGATCCCTCACAGGCGCCTCTCTTGTGCCGTACTTGTGGGTTACGGCAGGGGGATTGAGAGCCACTGCACCGTTGCGCATCGAAACGGCAAAAAGACCATTTCCGATGGCAGCGCTTGTGAAAGTGCAGCGATAGCAGTTTGCCGCTGCAACCCGGATCTGGGTAGATAACGAAAGGACGAATTGACAGGCGAGAAATACTCAGTCTTAGTACGAGTATGGACGTTACCCTTCAAGCACAACTTTTGGTGACTTAATCTCCTCTGTCGAAGGGCGCTACCAAGGAGCTCCAGATCATTGCCTATCTTCAGAAGAAGACTGTCACGGACCAGAGACCCATTCCTGTATGCATAGCTTGTCCTTCCGGACAGCACCGTCGGGTGCTCTGGCAAGGGATCGCTGCCGACTGCCAACAATGAATCGAAGTAGCGAAAGGAGGGATTTTGCCTACGCCCTTGATGTGTCCTACGAAGTAGGTGTCTCGAAAGACTGGGGAAAGACTTGTAAGGGCGGGCAGTACTGCGGTTGGAGAACCCGGAAGTCGTTTGCCGAGTTCCTGAAAACTGCAGGAGTTCTTCGCGGCCGTGCCCCAGAAACCAGAGTAGGCGAGAGCGGCCCAGGTATCGTGCAACCTCAAGCCAGCAGTGCCATAGGCGGGGAAAGCCACCAGAATTTTTGGAGCGGTATCTACGCTGCCGGCTGCCTTGAATGCGCCGTGTGAAATTGATTTCAAACTTCGTTCTCAAAAGTCCGTAAGATATGATCGCAGTAGCGGAACGATTTCCTCGGCTCAGTGGGAAGGCCCTGCCGATAGCCTTTTGGGTGTCATTACGGAGACGGCAGCACCGCCTTAACCTGATTCGAATAACTGCTCTGGTTTCCACTTGTACCAACTGACGTCACTACGTAGTAATAGGTCTGCCCACCCAGGACACTGCTATCTGTGTAGCTGGTGCTTGTATCCAGCACTGAGTTGATCTTCGTGTATGGCCCACCGGACTGGCTCCCGCGGTACACGTGGTACCCCATAACATGCGATGTGCTTGCATTCCAGGAGAGGCCCACGCTGTGTTGTTGCGCCGAGGTTCCGCTTCCGCTCAGAGATTCTACCGCCGGAGAATTGGAGGCATCACTCGCCAGTGAAAGACTGGCTGTTGCAACCCCGCTCGTTTGAGGCTTAAAGGTCAACGTAAATGAGGCACGCTTGTCCACGCCCAGCGTAAAGGGAAATGTCAGTCCGCTCAGAGTGAACTCCGAACTGGTCAACCTGTCGGCCGACACAGTCACGCTGGTGTCACGCGCTGACAGGGTTCCAGTCTGACTCTTACTCGAGCCCACGACGACACTACCGAAATTCATCGTTGCCGGCGAGACGATCAACTGGCCGGAACCGGTGCCGAGCCCCGACAGTTTCACCTTTAAGGCTGAATTTGAGGCACTGGAATTGACCGAGACGCTGCCGCTCGCGGTTCCCCCGGTCTTCGGTGTGAATGTAACACTGAAGGTGACGCTGTG
>WNFB01003494.1_pt1 | contig 13854 bp, 12 predicted proteins | sample 5400501 | NCBI WGS metagenome assembly WNFB01 (sample SAMN13153341, study PRJNA577476) | soil metagenome | isolation source: 200 cm saprolite under Douglas fir tree site 2 hole 1 | place: USA:California | collected 2015-04-18
CTCGGCTCCGGGTCGGGCGGGACTCTCAGCGGCACGATCAGCGTCACTGCCAGCGGCGGTCTCGCGATCTTCCCGAGCCTCGTGGTCAACCAGGCCGGCAGCGGATACACGCTGATCGCGTCGGCACCGGGATTGGCGAGCGAATCCAGTGTCCCGTTCACCGTGTTCTAGCGGTCCTATTGCCCCAGGAGTCTCCCCAGCGGCGCGAGGCGTGGCACCTGATCGCCGAGCGCTTTGAGTGTTGCCGCGATCGGGATCGCGAGAAACACGCCCGCGACACCCCAGATGAACCACCCAAACAACACACAGATCATGACCGCGAGCGGGTTGAGCTTCAGCCGGCCGGCATAGACGAAAGGCGACAGCACGTTGTTCTGCAGCATCGTGATGGCGAGGTAGCAGAGGGGCGCAAGCAGCGCGTGGCCGATGCCTGGAAAGGTCGTGAGGCCGGTGATCGTGAGGAGGCCCACCATTGCTGCGGCGCCGAGGTAGGGAATGAACTCCAGGGCGAACGTCAGCAATCCCCACACAAGAGGGTCGGGCATGCCGATCGCCCACATGACGATTCCAACGGCGATTCCTTCGCAACAATTGATGATCGACGACATCGCCAGGTAGCGCGCGACGATCGATTCCGTGTCGGGCAGGAGCTCGCTCGCGGTGCGCATGTACCCTCCGGCCAGCATCAGGTAGAGCAGCACGATCACCTCTACCAGACCGAGCAGAAGCGTCGTCGCTCCCCCGAGGACTCGTGCGAGCAGCGGAGGTCCAGGTGTCGCGCCGGCCAGGCGCGAGAGAGTCTGAGGCGGATCTTGCGTGCCCACCGCCGCATCAGTCAGGCGGTCGAGGGGGCGCACGATGTCGCTCAACTTCGCTCGCGCGTTGGCGAAGCTTGCCGGAGCTTTCTCGGCCCACGCGACGACCGGCCCGGAGAGGGACCACGCGGCCGTAACCCCGACCGCCAGCGCGCCGAGCACGATGATCGCGGCGGCGAGCGGCGTGGGGATGTCTACCCGCTTGAGACCGCGGACGAGAGGACGGAGCAGTGCATGGAGCGCGAGCGCCAGAGCGAGCGGAATGAAGAACGCGCGCGCCACGTACAGCGCGCCCACCGTCAGGATCGCGGCGATGACGCTGAGGGAGACCGCGGGCCGCGACCAGCGTCGATCACTCATGACCCGCAGTCTTGCACGCGCTGTGCCACGCGAGACCCGCTTGCGTTGTGGCACATCCCTCGATTTCCCGTGCAGGCGACTGCCGGTTTGCACGCAATTCTGCTCGACTTCCCGCATCAATCGTTGGGCGTGCCGCGCAGCTGAGCGCCACTGCGGCTGGCATGCGCCGTGCAACCGCGTGGGGGTCAATGAAAACGCGAGAAGCAGTGCGTGGCCTCCCTCAGCTCGAGACGGCGTGGAAGACGTTGGACCGTTGCAGCCAGGGGGACGACGATCCCAGTCGGGCACTGCACGCTGCGGTAGGGGCCATCGGGGCGATCGCCGAGCGGGCAGGCGTGGAGGGCGCGTTCGCCTCCGTGCGCGAACGGCTGATGCGACGGGGGACGAGCACCCTGTCAACCATCATCCGTCGCGGCGTGGCGTCGGGCGCGTTTCAGCCCGATTCGATCGACTGGGCGATCGAGGGCTTGCCGCGCGCCATCGTCGCCGGCGTCTGCGCGCGGTGGGTGTTCGATCTGGTGGAGAAGCGATCTCTGCGGGCCGGCACCGCGGCGGAGGCGGCTCTCGAGATACTCCGTCCCCGGGCGTTCCCTTCCGCTCACGGTGCGCTCACGTAGAATCTCCCCGAGGAATCGTCTCGGGGGCACGCCTGACAGGGATTCGATGGCTGCGCGAGTGGAGCAAGGGGTCAGCAGCGCCATTCGTCTTTGGCTGTGTTGCGCTCGCGTTGTTGACCCTGCTCGGCAGGCTGCTCCATGTTCAGCATGGCGCCGCCGCCCTCGTGTACTTGTCCGCGGTCGTCTTGACGTCGCTCTGGGGCCGTTTCATTCCGGCGCTGCTCGTCCTCGTACTCGCGATTTTGGGCCTGACGTACTTGTTTCCCTCAGAATACTGGGCCTTCCAGATCCTCGGTGGGACGACCGACGTGGTCGCGCTGATTACGTTCGTAGCCCTCGCGTTCCTCGTCACGCGCCTGATCACCAGAACACGCCGAGCAGCTGAGGCCTTGCGCCAGGCGCAGGCCGATGTCGCCCACGTCAGCCGCGTCATGACCATGGGAGAGTTGACGACCTCCATCGCGCACGAAGTGAACCAGCCGCTGGCGGGGATCGTGACCAACGCCGGCGCCGCTCTTCGCTGGCTGGCTGGTGACCCGCCCAACCTCGAGGAAACCCGCGAAGCTGCGCGCCGCATCATCCGGGACGGCAATCGCGCGAGCGAAGTCATCGCACGGATTCGGGCCCTGGCCAGAAAAGCGGATACCGAGAAGCAACCGATGGACTTGAACGAGGCCGTGGAGGACGTGTTGACCCTCACTGAGGGGGAAGTGCGCCGCCACGGGGTGCTCCTGCGGAGAGAGCTGGCCGGGGATCTCCCCCTGGTGCTGGGCGACCGCGTGCAGTTGCAGCAGGTCGTGCTGAATCTCGTGAGGAACGGCATCGAAGCGATGAGCACGGTGGCGGACCGGCCGCGCGTGTTGATGATCAGGACGCAGCGCGAGGAGGGCGATCAGGTCCGCGTCACCGTCCAGGACTCGGGGGTAGGCCTGGACCCAACGAGCGGCGAGCACATCTTCAAGGCCTTCTACTCCACCAAAAGCGGCGGCATGGGCATGGGACTCTCGATCAGCCGTTCCATCGTCGAGAATCACGGCGGGCGGCTGTGGGCGCTGCCGAGCGATGGTGCCGGTGCGACGTTTCACTTTACCGTGCCACAGCGACCATAGGAGCGGCGATGCCGCAGCCGCAGGCGACCGTTTTTGTCGTGGACGACGATGCGTCAGTGCGCGAGGCGCTCGGAGGTCTGGTGCGCTCGGCGGGGTTGGGCGTCGCGATCTATGCGACCGCCCAGGAGTTCCTGGCGGGAGGAGGCCCGCGCGCGGAGGGACCGAGCTGCCTGGTGCTGGATGTGCGGCTCCCCGGTCTCTCAGGCCTCGATCTCCAGACGCGCATGGCCGAGGTCAATCTCGAGATTCCGATCATTTTCATCACCGGTCATGGTGATGTGCCGACATCGGTGCGGGCCATGAAGGCGGGAGCGGTCGAGTTTCTGACCAAGCCATTCGGGGACGAGGATCTCTTGGCGGCGATTCACGAGGCCATCAAGCGCGACCGGGCCGCACGCCGCCAGCACGCCGGGTTGAGCGAGCTACAAGGCCGGTATCAGTCTCTGACGCCGCGCGAGCGGGAAGTGATGGGCCGCGTGGTTTCCGGGCTGCTGAACAAACAGGTGGCCGCCCAGCTGGGGACCAGCGAGATCACGGTCAAAGTGCATCGCGGCCAGGTGATGAAAAAGATGCAGGCCCGCTCGCTGGCGGACCTGGTCAGGATGTCCGAGCGGCTGGGCCTCTATACGAAGGTATAGTAGATCAGCGCGCTGAACCCCCCCAGTTTTCGTCCGTGGCTCCAATCCCTCTGGTTTCGGTCGTCGATGACGATGAGTCGGTCCGCGAATCACTGCGCGGCCTGATCCGCTCGATCGGGTTGGGCGTGCAAACCTTCGCGTCCGCCGAAGACTTCTCGCGTTCGGAGCACCTGGAGAAGACCGACTGCCTCATACTCGACGTCCGGATGCCGGGGATGAGTGGGCTCGAGCTGCAACGTCACTTGGCGGCGAGGAAGCGTGACATCCCCATCATTTTCATCACGGCGCACGGATCCGACGATGGTGAGCGCGCGCGCGCGTTGGGGGACGGTGCGGTGGCGTACTTGATCAAGCCGTTCAGCGAGGACGCGCTGTTGGAAGCAGTCGACGCAGCCCTAAACGCCTAACGACGGTGGGAGGAGGGTGCTTCCAATGAGTCCGATCGATACCCCCGTGTATGTCGTCGATGACGACGCGTCGGTCCGCGAGGCGATAGGGAGTCTGATTCGCTCAGCGGGGCTCAAGGTCCAAACCTTTGGCTCCGCCCAGGAATTTCTGACCACTCCCCGGGCGCAGGCGCCCAGCTGTCTGGTACTGGATCTGCACCTTCCCGGATTGAGCGGACTGGATCTGCAGCAGGAGCTCGCCAAGGCCGATATCCAGATTCCGATCATCTTTCTCACGGGTCACGGGGACATCCCCACGTCGGTGAAAGCGATCAAGGCGGGTGCGCTGGAATTTTTGACGAAGCCGTTTCACGATGAGGATCTCTTGAATGCGATCCGGGACGGCATCGCTCAGGACCGGAGACTGCGAGCGGCACCGCATCAGGACGGAGTCGTCGGCTCGTCGCGACCGTGGCGGCAGGCATTGGCATACGCCGCCAAGGTCGCCGCCACCGAGGCCACGGTCCTCCTCACCGGTGAGTCGGGAACCGGGAAAGAGGTCGTTGCCCACCTGATCCACAAGAGCTCGCGCCGCGCGGGCGGACCGTTCGTCGCTCTCAACTGCGCCGCCCTGCCCGAGGCGCTCCTCGAGTCCGAGTTGTTCGGCTACGAGAAGGGGGCCTTCACCGGCGCCGTCGTGGCGCGCCCGGGGAGGCTTGAGCAGGCCGCCGGCGGCACCCTGTTCCTCGATGAAGTCGGGGAAATGAGCCCCGCGGTGCAGGCAAAGTTCCTCCGGGTGGTGCAGGAACGGGAGTTCCAGCGGCTCGGCGGCACGCGCGTGCAGCAGGCCAACGTCCGCGTGATCGCCGCGACGAATCGCGATCTGCACGCCGCACTCGCCAGCGGCGAATTCCGAGAGGACCTCTACTACCGGCTCCACGTCTTCGCCATCAGTCTCCCGCCACTACGGGAGCGGCCGGAAGACATCCCGGCGCTGGTCGAGCATTTCATCACCGCGCTGGGCCCGGCGGTGTTGGGCCGGCCCGCGGCCGGCATCACCCGCGAGGCGCACGAGCGGCTGCTGGCTCACTCCTGGCCGGGAAACGTGCGGGAACTCCGCAACGCCGTCGAGCGGGCACTCATTCTGTCCGACGGCCGAATGATCACGCCCGAGCATTTGCCCGGGCCGTCTGAATCGCCACGCGAAGCAGCGCCGCCGATCGCGGTGCAAGACGATTTTCCATCCCGCGGTCTCGATCTCGAGACGACGGAGCGCGAGCTCGTCGAGCGGGCGTTGCGGCACGCCGGCCAGAACAAGGCGAAGGCCGCCCGGCTGCTCGGACTCACGCGGACGAAGCTGTACACGCGAATGCAGCGGTTCGGGCTGTCGTAGGCCTGCCGACTTCTCGGCACTTCTGCCCAGTCTTCTACACTCTCCGATTCCGAGCTAGTCCCACACCATCGCTGCCGAGCGGCTGAACGCTCGGCAGCACAGTCACTTGGCGGAATGGCTGTCGCGGTCCGCCGCCGGGCACGGGCAGTGCAAATACACGGGCCCGGCAGAAGAGGGCTCCCGCGCTTCAGAACACACACCCGAGGAGGATGTTCATGCGTATCGCACTACTCGTTCCCACAGCCGCCGTGGTCGCCCTGGCAGCCTGCGCTTCGGCGGTCCAGGTGCGCACGGCCCTGAGCCCGGACGCGAGCCTGAGTGGGCTGCGCACGTTTCGCGTGCAGCCAACGCCGAAGCCGAGTATCGCGAGTGCGCAATCGGCCAACGACCCAATGCTGGTGAACTCGATCTCGAACCGCGCGCTCCGTGCCGATCTGCAGCGAGGGTTCGCGAAGCTCGGCTATGCCGTCAACGACAGCACGCCCGATTTCTGCGTCGCCTATTACGCGAGCACGAACCAACAGCTCGACATCACGACCTACGACTACGGGTATTCGTTGCGGCCGCGCTGGTGGCGGGGTTGGGGACCGCGGTATCGGGACATGTATGCGCCGATGGTGACGCAATACACTCAAGGGACCGTAATCGTCGATGTGTTCGACTCGAAGAGCAAGGAGTTGCTGTGGCGGGGGCAGGGCGTGGCCGCGGTCTCGGACGACCAGCAGCAGTACGTGAAGGAGCTGCAGACGACCGTCGCGGCGATTCTCGCGAAGTTCCCCGCCGCGGCTCCCAGCGTCGCGCAGGGTCAGTGAGCCTCGGTTGAAACATGATCAGTCGCTTGGCGAGGGGGCCCGTCTGGGCCTCCTTGTGGCGACCAGCATCTGGATCTGGCTGGCGATCGTCGATGCGCTCGTCGGCCAGCCGTTCCACACGTTCACCGTGCTGGGCGGCGTGGTGACATTCACCACGCTCCACTATCTGCTCAACATCGCGTATGGCGTCGCCGCGGTGGCGCTCATTCACGCCAGCGCGCGCGAGCCCCGCGTCCTGGTCGCGGTCCTGCTGGGCTGCTTCGTCATCGAGTTCGCGTTCGTGATGCTGACGGTGCTGCTGTCGCACGCCGGTCTCGGCCAGCTCGCCTGGGTGCGGATCCTCGGCGGGAACCTGATCGGCGCGGTGCTGGCCTGGAGTCTCCTGATCCGCTCGCATCCGCTGCGCGAAGAATTGCGCGAGGCCGACGCCGAGGAGAACGAGTAATGCTTCTCCTCGCTCTGGTCCTTGCCGCGGTGCAGACGGATACAGCGGCGCTTGGTCCGCGACTCTCGCTCCAGACCGTCGTCGCACGAACCCTCGCGTATAGCCCGGGGATCGCGAGCGCACATGGCGCCGTGCGCGACGCAGCGGCGGCCCGTCGCGTCGCGCTCGGCGCGTACCTCCCGAGCCTGTTCCTCAATTCGAGCGCCGGTTGGACTGATCCATCGTCACCGTCGTCCGTTTCCTCCACGAGTGCGACGAACACTTACGGCGCTGGGGTGTCCGCGTCGCTCGATCTGTTTACCGGCGGCCGGCGCGGCGCGCAGCGTAGCGCGGCCGATGCACAGAGCCGCGCGATGGACGCCGGATGGGTGTTCACGCGCTACGCCACAATTCTGACAGCCAAGCGAGGCTATTTCGCCCTGCTCCGGGGACGTGAGCTCGTGCGGGTCGCGGAGGAGTTCGTCGCGGTAGCCGAGCTGGGACTCACGTACGCCGCCGACCGTGAAGCGACCGGCACCGCCACGCGCTCCGACGTGCTGCGCGCCCGCCTCGCGCTGGCCGCGGCGCGCCGGCAGTGGCTCGCCGCCCGGGACACGTTCGCCGTAGCTGGCGCCGCCCTTGGCCGGCTGGTCGGCGCCGACGGACCGGTCGATGCCGAGCCACTCGCGTCGCTCGACCCGACGCCGCTCGCGCTGAGCGACTCGGCCCTGGGCGCCATGGCGTCCGTCGTCGCTCCGCAGGTCGCGGCGGCCGACGCACAGGCGGCCGCCGGCAGCGCGCTCGTGCGCGTGTACCGGAGCCAATACATCCCGACGATCTCGGCCGGGGCGGGCTACAGCTGGGCCAATACGTCGACTACTGTCGGAACGACGCGGCCCGGTTGGGCCTTCGTCATCACTACATCTTTTCCGTTGTTCAACGGGTTCGTGCGCGAGGCGTCAGTCACGCAGGCCGAGGCGGCCGCCGAGGTGGCGCGCGTTGCGTCTTTCGATACGCGGCGCTTTATCCGCGCAGAGACGCAGCGGCTGCTCGGCAGCATCCACCTCGCCGAGCAGGACATCGCGCTCACGCGCGAGTCGGTGCGCCTCGCCCGGGAGGACCTGCGCGTCATTCAGGCGCGCTATCGCTCCGGCATCGCCACGATTCTCGACGTGCTCACGTCGCAGACCGCGTTCGTACAGTCCGAGCTCGATCTCGTGAGCGCGCAGTTCACCTATCAAGTCGCCCGCGCCTCGCTCGAAGCGCTGCTGGGGCGGGATCTATGAGGCGGCAGCCATGATGTGGATCGTTCGCGTCGCGCTGCGGCGTCCCTACACGTTCATCTCCGTCGCGATCCTCGTGCTCATCGGCGGCGTCCTGGCAATCATCACGACGCCGGTCGACATCTTTCCCACGATCCCGATCCCGGTCGTCACGGTGATCTGGCAGTATCAGGGCATGTCACCCGAGGAGATGGAGCAGCGCATCGTCACGACCCTCGAGCGCTCGTACTCCGCGGGTGTGAACGGCATCGAGCACATCGAGTCGCAGTCGCTGGACGGCATCGGCGTGATCAAGGTCTTCTTCCAGCCGACGGCGGATGTGCCGACCGGCGTTGCCCAGATCACGGCCGCATCGCAGAGCAACACGCGGACCCTCCCGCCCGGGATCACGCCGCCCATCATTCTGCGCTTCAACGCGACGGACGTGCCGATCCTGCAGATCGGGATCGGCAGTGACAGCATGTCGTCGGCGCAGTTGAACGACTATGTCGGCAACTTTGTGCGGACGCCGCTCGCGACGGCCCCAGGGGCGGTCCTGCCGCCCCCCTTCGGCGGCGTCCCGCGGCTGATCAACGTCGACATCGACCTGTCGCGCCTGTACGCCAAAGGACTGTCGCCGTCGGACGTGAGCGCCGCGATCAACGCGCAGAACGTGATTCTCCCCGCCGGCTCGGCGAAGCTGGGGACGCGCGAGTACAACGTGCGCCTCAACTCGAGCCCCGACGTCGTGGGGCAGCTCAACGACATGCCGATCAAGTGGGTGAACGGCGCGATGGTCTACATCCGGGACGTCGCGTACGTGCGCGATGGCGCCGGCGTGCAGACCAACATCGTCCGGAACAACGGACGGCACGGCACCTACATGAGCGTGCTCAAGAACGGAAACGCGTCGAGCCTGACGGTCGTCAACGAGGTGAAGGCGCTGCTGGCGTCGATCAAGCCGTCACTCCCTGCGTCGCTCGACGTGCAGCTGCTGGCGGATCAGTCGATCTTCGTCCGCTCCTCGATCTCCGGCGTCGTCCGCGAGGCGGTGATCGCCGCGTGTCTGACGGCCCTCATGATCCTTCTGTTCTTGGGGAGCTGGCGCAGCACGCTCATCATCGCCACGTCGATTCCGCTCGCCATCCTCTGCTCGATCATGGGGCTCGCGGCGCTGGGACAGACGCTCAACGTCATGACGCTGGGCGGGCTCGCCCTCGCCGTCGGCATCCTCGTGGATGACGCGACGGTAGAGATCGAGAACGTCAACCGGAACATGGCGCAGGGGAAAGAGATCCTACAGGCGATCATCGACGGCGCCGCGCAGATCGCGACTCCGGCGATGGTGTCGACCATCTCGATCTCGATCGTCTTCGTGCCGTTGTTCTTCCTGAGCGGTCCGGCCGCGTCCCTGTTCCGGCCGCTGGCCATGGCGGTGGTGTTTGCCGTGCTGGCCTCGTACCTCCTGTCCCGCACGGTGGTGCCGACGCTGGCGCGCTACCTGCTCGCCGCTGAGGCGCACCGCTTCGCCACCCACCGCACCACGGTGCCCGGTCCGATCGAGCGCGTGAGCGCGCTGTTCGACCGGTGGTTCGAGCGCTTCCGGGCGGGTTACCGCGACCTGCTCGGCTGGGCGCTGGCGCACCGCCGGCTGGTGCTCGGCGGAGTCGCCGGATTCGCGGTGTTATCCGTCGTCCTGGTCCCGTTCCTCGGCCAGGACTTCTTCCCGGTCACCGACGCGGGCGCATTTCAGCTTCACGTGCGCGCGCCGGCGGGCACGCGCCTGGAGGAAACGGAGCTGGTCTTCGCGGCGGTGGAGCGCAGCATTCGGCGCGAGATCCCCGCCGCCGAGCTGAGCCTCATCCTCGACAACATCGGGATCAACCGCGGCTCGATCAATCTGGCGACGGGCGGCGGCGCCACACTGAATGCCGCAGATGGCGACCTGCTGGTGCAGCTGGTGCCGGGCCATCGGACGTCGACGTGGGACTACCTGCGGCGCTTGCGGTCGACGCTGCCCACGGAGTTTCCTGGCGTGACGTTCTTCTTCATGCCCGCGGACATCGTGAACCAAGTCCTCAACCTCGGACTGCCGGCACCGATCGATGTCCAGGTCGTCGGACAGAACAAGATGGCGAACTATGTCGCCGCGCGGCGGCTCGCGGCGGAGATGCGGCGCATCCCGGGCGCTGTGGACGTCCGGGTGCAGCAGGTCGTGAACATGCCGGAGCTGCTGTTCACGGTCGACCGGGTTCGCGCTCAGGAGATCGGGCTGACGCAGCGCCAGGTCGCGAGCAATCTCCTCATCTCGCTGTCGTCCAGCGGGCAGACGGCGCCCAATTACTGGCTCAATCCACAGAATGGCGTCAGCTACAGCGTCGCCGTGCGCACGCCCACCTACAAGCTGAACTCGCTCGAAGCGCTGGCCAGCACGCCGGTCACGGCGCCGGGCCTTGCGGAGCCGCAGCTCTTCGGCAACCTCGCGACCGCCACGCGCCGTACGTCGTTCGCGGTGGTGAACCACTACAACACGCAGCCCGTCGCCGACGTGTACGCAGCCGTCGACGACCGCGATCTCGGCGCCGTGGCGGCTGACGTCGATCGCGCCATCGCCACGATCCAGCCGACACTGCCGAAAGGCATGAGCGTCGTCATGCGCGGTCAGGTGTCGAGCATGCGGTCATCATTCAGTGGGCTGTTGTTCGGCGTGCTGTTCGCGATGGTGCTCGTGTATCTCCTCCTCGTGATCAACTTCCAATCGTGGCTCGATCCGCTGGTGATCGTTGCCGCGTTGCCGGGAGCCCTGGCGGGGGTGGTATGGATGCTGTTCACGACCCATACCGCGTTGAGCGTGCCGGCGCTCATGGGCACGATCATGGCACTCGGCGTCGCCACCGCGAACAGCGTCCTGCTGATCACGTTCGCGAATGAGCAGCGCGCGGAAGGACACTCTGCGCTGCAGGCGGCGCTCAACGCCGGCTTCGTCCGGCTCCGCCCCGTTTGCATGACGGCGCTCGCGATGATCATCGGCATGCTGCCGATGGCGCTCGCACTGGGCGAAGGCGGCGAGCAGAACGCCCCTCTGGGCCGGGCAGTGATCGGTGGGTTGCTCGTCGCCACCGGTTTCACGCTTGTCGTCGTACCGGTGCTCTACAGCATCCTGCGCGCCGCACCTCCCACATCCTCGATCGTCATTCCGGAGGGACATACATGAGTACGGCATCAGAAGTGGTTCGGGCCTCGCCCGTGTCGCGGCGACGGCTCGCGATCGGGGGAGCAGTCGGTGGGAGCGTGCTGCTCGTCGCCCTCGTGCTGGGTGTCGTGCCGCGGGTGGCTCGGCAGCAACGCCTCGCGGCGGCCGTCGCAGACGTAAACGCCGCGCCGGTTGTGACGGTGGCAACCGTGGCGCGGGCGGCTGCAACCGCGAGCGTCAGTCTGCCGGGGGCGCTCACACCCGCGCGGACGGCAGCGATTTATGCGCGCACGCCCGGGTACGTACGCGAGCGATTCGTGGACATCGGCAGTCGCGTGCGTACCGGACAACTGCTCGCCTACATCGATGCCCCCGACCTCGATCAGCAAGCGGCGCAGGCGCTGGCGGTGGTGGCGCAGATGCGCGCGGCGAAGGCGCTGGCGCAGGCGAACCTCGTCCGCTGGCGGGCGCTCGCGGCCGACAGCGCCGTGACCGCTCAGGAGCTCGATCAGATGCAGGCGGCGTACGACGGGGCGGTAGCAAGTCAGGGTAGCGCCGAAGCAAACCTGCGACGCCTCGCGCAGCTCCAGGAGTTCAAGCGGGTAGTGGCGCCATTCGCCGGTGTGATCACGGCACGCAACGTGGATCCGGGAGCGTTGGTGGGCACCGCCGGCGGTGTGAGCGAGGTGTTGCCGGCCGGCAGCGGGAGCGCGGTGGGAAGCCTGTTCACCGTGGCGCAGACGGACACACTGAGCGTGTATGTGACGGTACCGGAGGACTACGCCGCGGCTGTCGCGGTCGGAAAGGCGGCGATCGTCACCGTGCCCGCACTCCTCGGCGACACGCTGAGGGGCCGCGTGGCGCGCACCGCGGGCTCGCTCGATGCAACTTCTCGGACGCTCCTGACAGAGGTGCAGGTGGCGAACCCGCGGGGCGTGTTCCTGCCGGGGATGTACGCTGATGTGCGGCTCACGCTTGGTGCCGGGGCGCCGCCGCTCAGCGTGCCCGCTACGGCGCTCGTGATCCGCGACGGCCCGCCGCAGGTCGTGATCGTGGACGCCGATTCAACCGTGCACTACCGCACCATCAGCATCGGACGAGATCACGGCAGTTGGGTCGAGGTGACGGGCGGGCTCACCGACGGCGCGCGGATCGTCGTCAGCCCGTCCGTGGATTTGCAAGAAGGTGCGCGGGTGCGGGTGGCACGCTAGGCCAAGCGATCCTCGTCGCGGTATTATCAGCACCGGCGGCAGCTCACTCGGCCGTCGGTGCTGCCCGTTTGCGCTGGCACACTCTGTCACAAACCGCGGGGCTGAAATGTTCCGTCCAATGTCTCCCATTCAAACCCCGACCTGTTGAAGGGGGTAGGTGATGGTTGAGCTCTGGAAGAGGCTTCGCAGAGCCTCCGATTGGCCGGGCGCCGTCTACCTAGGGGCGGTCCTCCTTGTGACGCTGCAAAAGGGAATGATCACCAGGGATGTCGGCAACTTCATGCTGTTCCGGCACACGTTCTACCGTCTCATCTCGGGTGCAAACATCTACAATCCACCCCCCGGCGAGATCACCGGGTTTCTGTACAGCCCCACGTTCGCGCTGCTGTTCGCTCCGTTCGCGATCTGGCCAGTCCCCCTCGGCTTGCTGCTGTGGAACGGCGTGAATGCGCTGGCCGTCTACTACGGGCTCACGCGATTGCTGCGGCCGCGAGCAGCTCGACTCGCACTCGCCATCGTGTTCCTCGACGTCGTGCGCTCGCTCCAGAACTCCCAGAGCAACGCGCTCGTGGCCGGCCTCATTCTCATCGCATTCGTTGCGCTCGAGCAGGGGCGGGAGGTGAAAGCCGCGACCGCCGTCGTCACTGGCGCCTTCATCAAGATCTTTCCGGTCGCCGCGGGTGCGTTCGCGATATTTGTCCCTCGCGCGCGACGTGTCCAATTCCTCGTCTGGTGCGTCGGGATCGGGCTCGCGCTCGCCGCCCTGCCGTTGCTCGTCCTGCCCCCCGCATCGGTCGCTGCTGTCTACAAAGAGTGGTACGGGATCCTCCAGCGCGACACAGTCTTGCAAGGCCACTCGGTGATGCGGATCCTCTCCGACTGGTTCGGCAGCGCCGCGCCCAATTGGACGATCCAGCTGACCGGGGCCCTGCTGCTGCTCCTGCCGGTGTCGCTACGCCGGGATCTGTGGGCCGACGGCGGGTTCCGGAGATTGTTTCTCTGCTCGCTGCTTGTCTTTGTTGTGATCTTCAACCACCAAGCCGAGTCGCCCTCGTTCGTGATCGCTACCTGTGGGATAGCAATCTGGTACGTGTCCAGCCCCAGCCCCCGTGAATGGTGGCGCACCGCGTTGCTTGCGTTCAGCCTACTCGCAGTCGCGGTGTCGCGGTTGCACTTCTTCCCCTACCAGCTCTACCGCGACCTAATCAAGTCCCACGCCCTGGACGCCTTTTCCTGTCTCCTCGTGTGGCTCGTCATGCAGTGGGAGCTCTGGACCTGGCCGAGATCACAACTGGCCGAAGTGACACAGCGCGATGTCCCCGCGGGTGAAGCGGGCTTGCACCACAGCTGACCGCAGGGCGGCGAGCTCTCGCTCGCGCGGACCTGCATAGTCGTCCCACGCTTCGAGCCCGGCATCGGCGTATCCGGGGTGGACCATGAGCTCCGTCGCCCCGGCCGGGAGGTCGTCGAGCAGCTTCAGGAGCGCTCGCTCGTAGTCAGATGCCTGCATGAGCGACAGCCCACGAAACTGGCGTACCAGGCGGACATCGTCTCCTCGGTCACTGCTCGCTGCCACGATCCACGCCGCGCCGAGACATATCTGTTTGATCGACACTCCGGGTTCGCGTGGCACG
>WNFB01003495.1_pt1 | contig 13853 bp, 11 predicted proteins | sample 5400501 | NCBI WGS metagenome assembly WNFB01 (sample SAMN13153341, study PRJNA577476) | soil metagenome | isolation source: 200 cm saprolite under Douglas fir tree site 2 hole 1 | place: USA:California | collected 2015-04-18
TCGCCTTCGACGAACTGGAGCAACTGCGAGTTTACTTATCTTCCTTCCAGCCTTCTGTTTGTGCAATCCACCTTATCGGACCAGCGGACCATATTGAAATCCTTGCAGCGTTCGAAGCCATCGGCATCGATATTATTCCGATCCCTAAGTCGCTTCGAACGGAACAGTTGCCGAAAGAGGTTGGCTGTGGCCTCACCGACTCCCTCAAGGTTGTTCTCGCGACCGCTCTGGATAACGACGCTGATTGCGTCGTCGTCAATGACCCGGCAATGCTGGCATACGTAGATGATTTCGGTAAAGCTGGCGTTTTGTTAACGTCTCCGGACTTCTTACATCGCTATGCCGAGACCTTCGTACGCGGGCACGACATCCCTTGGGCGTTCGCCCACAAGGTGTGGTTTGAGCCTTGGATGAGCTTTTACCAGCTTTCGGAGCAATGGACTTTCCGATCGGGGATGGACTTCCTGAATCTATGCCAATCGAAGGGAGCAAGTCGTGACTCTGTAGAACTCTGCCGTTCACTGACGCTTAATCGCCTAGGTGATTTGTGTTTTACACGTGATCGGCTTTGCTTCTACGAGATGCAACAGGCAGCCGCCAAGCGAGCGCGATGGAAGCGTCAGAGATTTTCGGCTGAAACTGCGTATTATCTGAACTTCTACTACCTTCTGCTCTATGGAACTTTTGACCATGCAGCGACGCTAGTCAATGCTTTGTTCAGTCTCGGGGTAAAGGAGCGACAGGTGACCGCCCGCAATCCGGAGTTTCTGAAGGCGCTGGCGGCGCAAAGACTATCGGGCATTCAGGCGATATTTGAAAAGCCCGCCCACGTCGACTTTATTCGTCGAGTGGCGGCAATTAGGCACACTGCAGCACACCGCGGCGTGCTCACGCCCACCAAGGTCGTTCAGGATCTCGATCATCCTCCTACGAACGACGAACTCGACTAGGATATTCGCGAGGCTGGGTTAGATTATCTCCTTTACCAGTTTCAGTCAGGCCCAGTGCGAAACGCATTTCAGGAAATGCTACGCTCGAATGCCCGCGCGGCTCGGTACGAGAAAGAAACGTTGATGGAGGATGTGGTCCTCATTGAGACTGATGGAGGCTATGGGTTCATACATCCCCTCAATGATACCTGGTGGAACTTTAGGCGCTGCACAGCATTCCTCTACGATGTTTTCGACGCTTGTTCTAGAGCTTTGACCTAATTTCCCGCCAGGTACACTGCTTTCCCATTCACAATCGTCGCCACCACTCTCCCCGTAAACTGCCAACCATCAAATGGTGTGTTGTGCGACAACGACCGTGATTTCGACGCCTCAAACGTCCAGCGCTTCTTGGGATCAAAGATGGTGACGTCGCCGAAATCGCCCCGAGCCAGTGAACCGCGGCCCCGGAGGTCGAACACTCTTGCGGGACCGGCAGTGAAAAGTTCGACGATGCGGGTCAGAGGAATCTTGTGTTCGCGATGGAGTTTCGTAATCGCCAGAGCCAGCGCAGTTTCCAGACCAGTGATTCCGAACGACGCACGTTCGAACTCGACTTCCTTCTCATGCGCAGCATGAGGCGCGTGGTCGGTGGCAATGGCGTCGACGGTGCCGTCAGCGAGCGCAACCAGGATTGCCTCTCGGTCGGTGGACGAGCGCAGAGGCGGGTTCATCTTGCAATTCGTGTTGTATTCGCCAACGTCCTCGTCGAGCAACGTGAAGTGGTGCGGCGTAACTTCACAGGTGACGTGGGCTTTGGCGCGTTTGCCGCGGCGCACCGCCTTCAGCGCCTCCGAAGTCGACAGATGCGCCACGTGCAATCGCGAATCGCGAATCTGCTGTGCAAGGTTCACATCGCGGTCGACGATGGCTGCCTCGGCAGCGGCGGGCATGGCACGCAGGCCAAGACGGAAGCTGGTCGGACCCTCGTGCATGGAGCAGTTTTCGGTGAGGCGCGTGTCTTCCGCGTGTTGCACTACAGGCATGTTCAACTCAGCGCCGAGACGCAGAGCCATGCGCATAATGTCGTCGTCGAGGATGGGCTTGCCATCGTCGGTGACGGCGACAGCCCCGGCCCGCTGCAGCGCCGCGAAGTCGGTCAGCGTAGCGCCACGGGAAGCACGGGTGGCGGCGGCGATCGGAAAAACATTCACCACAGCTCCGCGCTCGGGACTGCGCAGCCACGTAACCCATTCCGCCGTGTCGACCACGGGCGCGGTATTCGGCATGGTGCAGACCGAGGTGAACCCTCCCGCAGCAGCAGCAGCAGTACCCGTCGCGATAGTTTCTTTGTAGCCCTGCCCGGGCTCGCGCAGGTGGACATGCAGGTCAATGAAGCCAGGAGCAACGATGAGCCCGCGGGCATCGAATTTCTCATCAGCGCCGCCACGAATCTTGTTGGGCAGCGCAACTTCAGCCACGCGGCCATCGCGCAGCAGCACATCCATGGGCGCGTTGATCTTCGCCGCAGAGTCGATCAGGTGCCCGCCTTTGACGAGGAGGCTCTTGTTTGCCTGGCGGCTCATGTGCCAGCCTCCGCCAGATCCCGTTTGTCATCCTGAGCGCGCTTTTTGCGCGAAGGACCTATGCACCTGTGCCGGCCTTCAGAGAAATGCATAGGTCCTTCGCTACGCTCAGGATGACAAGTCGGTGGTACGGGATATGGAATATGGCTCACTTAGCCTTTCCTAATGCCCGCGCCAGAATCGCCATGCGCGTGGGAACGCCGTTGTGCACCTCGTCCACGATGACCGACTGCGCACCGTCCGCGACGTCCGCGGTCAACTCGAGACCGCGGATAATCGGTCCCGGATGCATCACAATCGCGTCGCGCCGGGCCAGCTTCACTCGCGCGGCCGTCATCTGATACTTCGCAATGTAGTCCTGCAGGCGAATCTTCTGTCCCGCCAGGCGTTCCTTCTGCACCCGCAGCAGCATGATCACGTCGCTGCCGCGCAGCGCTTCCTCAATGTGGCGCGTAATGCGCAGGCCGGGCACGAGCATCGCCGCAACCTCCGGGACAAACTCCGGCGGCCCGCACAGTGTGATCCTGACTCCGAACTTGCTCAGCAAATGGCAGGCGCTACGGGCCACGCGGCTGTGAAGGATGTCTCCAATGATCGCAACCTGCAAGCCCTTAAACGACTTCTTGTGCTTCAGAATCGTGAACGCATCGAGCAAGGCCTGCGAAGGATGCTCATGCATTCCGTCCCCCGCGTTGATCACGGGAATATCAAGATGCTGCGCCATCAGGTGTGGCGCTCCAGCCGCCGGATGACGGATGACGATCGCATCCGCGCCGACTGCGCGAAGCGTGTATCCCGTATCGAGCAGAGACTCACCTTTTTCGATGCTCGATCCCGACGACTGAACCAGTGTGGTCATCGCGCCCAGCGACTTGGCAGCCAGTTCAAACGAAGATCGCGTACGGGTGGAGGCCTCGTAAAACAAAAGCACGATGCGCTTGCCGCGCAGCAGCGGACGCGCCTTCTGCGGATTCATGCGGCGGGCCAGCTTGAGCAGACCCAGAATATCCTTCGCCTCGAGGTGTTCGATCCCAAGCAGCGAACCGCGTGCCAGCTTATTCATCGCGTGAGGAGAGGAACGCAGCATCATACGCGGCAGGTGTAGGCCGCGGCAAGGGCGGTAGTCACAGCCGCTGATTGCGCTGAGAACACAGATTTCCTCTCATCGAGTTGTAGGATTGGACGTCATCCTGACCGCAGCCGCTTTTCAGGCGGAGGGAAGTTGAGGCGCCTTGCGGGCGTGACCCTGAGCGTTAGCGAAGGGGTGGGCCCGCAGCCGAAATCCCGAACGGAGTGAGGGAGTTCCTGCCTTGAGCACGGATCTCGCGCGTACCCCACCATGACCCAGGCTCCTCACGTCCGGTCGCGACGCCCGAGCAGGGCCCCACCCAACGCTCCGCCGAGTGTCGCCAGAAGGATGAAAATCACGGCCCCAACCACCATCAGCATGGCCAGACCTTCCGGAGTTTTTAAGGCTTCCGTGGCAGCCTGTACTTGCGCGTCACCACTGCGGGACGCGGCTTTCTGAATGGCCTCGAGCATCTGCTCATGAAGTTTCGCCCGAGTCTCAGGCACCGTGGCAGCGACACCCATGGAAATTCCCAAAAACATCGAACAGAAGAGGCCGCTGACTGCGCCCAGTCGAGCACCCATTCCAGCTTTGACCACGGTTCCGGGATGGCGACGGCGAAAAATCGTAACCGCAAGGAATCCCGCGCCTGGCAATGCCGCCAGCGGTGGCAGATGCAGGAACATGGCTGCGACCGCAATCATGGCGGCTGCCGAGCACGACCGCAGAGCCTGAGCCCAGCGCGTCGGCACCTGGATTATGGGAACGATCCGGGGAACGTCGGAGACAACCACAGAAGCTGCGGACGAAGACGCCGTCACGACCGCAGGCGGTCTATCGGGCACCTCCACGCGAATCTGGGGCGCGCCACAATGCGAGCAGAAGGGAACTCCATCTTCGACGGGTTGCGCGCACTTGTGACAGGGATGGTCCATGAGAGAGGGTATTACGACAGTACCGCACCGCCAGCGGAGCGGCAAGACACACGCGCCCTCAGGCTGGCGATCTCGTTGATTGGTGGAATGAATCCGGCCGCACTCAGCATCCCGAAGGCGTTATCCTGAACGGAGCCGCTTTTCAGGCGGAGTGAAGAGCCTGCTCTGAGCGAAGCCGAAGGGATCTCGCGCGGACCGGCAGCGCGCGCGTCACTACCTAAATCTCGCCCTGCTTGCCGCGAGTGCGGACGTAGACCAGCGTAAAGGTCGATCCTTTGCCTGAGCCTGCAGGCTCAACCGCAACCACATGCTGGTTGTCTTCAGTCCCGACTTTCAGCTCGGTGACGGAGCCATTATTCTCATCACACTTGAGCTCTTTGGAGTGCCCCTCTTTCTGATCGGCGTCCGCGTGAATGTTCCCGCCATGCTGGCTGGTGTGACATTCGATCACCTTGCCATAACTCTTCAGCTTGTCACGATAGTAGTTGATGATCCTGGCAGGAGCGTCGTCGGATTCGTAGTGAGCTACCACGAGCTTCAAGCCAAAGGCTTCCGTGACAATACCCATGTTGACTCTATCGTTGTCGTGATCATCGGGCCGGAGGCGCGCTCCCGGGTAGAGAGGCAAACCAGCCTGGCGCGCGTCGGCATCCTTGCCGACGTGCAGATCGCCAACCGAGCTGCGGATGTCGAGATGTTTGTCGTCGTCCCCGCTCTTTTGTTGCGCCCCCGCGGCGAATGCAGGCAAGCCGAGCGCGATTATGAAAACCGTTGCTACTGCGGCCCGGCACAGAGCGTCGGGAGCATAAGAAGATCGGTTTGTAACGGTCGCATGTCTAGACATAACTCCTCCTGGTGCTGGGTCGCAAGTTCGTGGCCTAAAGCGACCCTGTCATCCTGAGCAACGCGAAGGACCTATGCACTCGACTGCACAATGCATCGGTCTTTCTCCTTCGCATTGCAACCACTCGACCCGCGAACTGCGGGACATAACACTAGATATCCGCATCCTTGCCGTGCGTACGAACGTAGACCAGAGAAAAACTCGACCCCTTGCCTTCCGGCTCGACAGCCACGATGTGCTGGTTCTCCTTGGTCCCGACCTTGAGTTCGATGTGGTTGCCTCTGCTGCCGCCGCAGGTCAATTCATGCGAGTCGTTCCTGGACTTGTCGGACATGTTCGTGTCGAGGTTGAGATGGTTGGCGCTGTGACACTCGAGAACATTGCCGTACTTCTTCAGTTGATCCTTGTAGAAAGCGAGCAACTGCTCCGGTGCTGCATCGGACTCGTACTGCAGGGCGACAACTTTGATCCCGAATCCGAAGCCGGAGATGTTGACGTTGGCGCTCTTGTCATCGCCGTTCACGCCCTTCTCCTTCAAGCGCGCTCCAGGATAGACCGCCAGCCCAGTGTCCGAGACATCCGCCTGTTTGCTGACGTGAATGTCGCCCACCAAAGTCTTGATGTCGACCTGTTTCTCCTCTCCGTTAGCCTGCTTCTTAACGTTGACGCTGCAAGCCGGAAGCAGCCACACGCCGGCAAACAGGGCGAGACTGATTACATAAACCATCGCGCGGGAAAAACTAGTTGTGCGCATCTGGAGAACCTCCACGGGCGACTTGCGCTGGGCGCTCGATCCCGGCGCCACGGTCGGCTACGTTAGGGATCGTGACCGGCAAATGTCCCCGAATCGCGATCTCGCCGAATAAGGCCTTCACCGCGGCAACTTCCGAGACCGTCGCGTTGGAAAACGTACACAAATAACTCTCGATCTTGGGGAAGTCCGCGGCCAGATACGGATTGCCCATCGCCACGACCGTCGTCTTCGCCGCCGCATGATCCAGCATCTGCTGCAGCAAACTGCCGGTCGCGTCAGCCATCGCCACTGAATTCCCCACTTTGCCTGCGGTCGGGATCACATACACGGCGGCAACCACGGTCTGCGCCTCGTCGACTGCCTTGAGCACTTCGTCATGCATTCCTCCGGCGACGCGTGGATCCACATAGATCACCCGCGCATCCGGAACGCGCGCACGAAATTCCCTGCCGAAGGCGCGGCCGGAATCCGTACGCATGTCATCAGAAAAGATCACCGCAACCACCTGGTTGTGGGTCTCTTCTTTCGTCATATACGGCAAGCCTGCCTGAATGGTTCCCACATGTTTCAGCGGCAAAATCTTCCCGTTGTCGCGAACCAGGGTGATCGCGGAGTCAGCCACCTCCTGCCCGAAAAGCAGGTTCTGCGGTTTTCCCACCACACTGGGAATCGCTTTTACGTCCACCATGCGCGCATCCTGAAGACCGAGGGAGGCCTTTACTTTCAGGATCTTGAGCACGGACCGGTCGAGCCGCTGCCGGGAAATCTCTCCCGACTTCGCGGCCTGCAGCATCGCGTTATAAGAGGCTGGAAGGTCGGCCGGAATCAGCAGCAGATCGTTGCCGGCCTTGAAGGCCTCCACCGCGGCGCGCCCGATATTGCTGGCAAACAAATGCGTAAGTCCGGCCATATCAAGCGCATCGGTCACGATGAGGCCCTTGAATCCCAACTGCTTTTCGAGCAGGTCTGAGACGATGGCGGGGGATATCGTGGCCACGTGGTTGGGATCGGAATCAAGCGCGGGCACGGTGACGTGAGCCACCATGACCGAGTCAACCCCGGCTGCGATCGCCTGGCGGAAGGGCGGCAACTCCACTGAGTCGAGGCGGGCGCGGTCTCCGCTGACGCTGGCTACGCCTAGATGCGAGTCGGTTGCAGTATCGCCATGGCCGGGAAAGTGCTTCGCCGTAACCAGCATCCCGCCTTCGTGCGCGCCCTTGATGTAGGCGGTGACGAGATCGCCGACCTGCTTCGGGTCCTCGCCGAACGAACGCGTATTGATGATTGGGTTGGCGGGATTGGAATTCACGTCCGCATCGGGAAAGAAATTCCAGTGAATGCCGATGGCGCGCGCTTCTTCGGCGTTGATGCGGCCGAACTTCTCCGTGTCCGCCATGCTGCCCACAGCGCCAAAGGCCATTGCGTGGGGAAAAACCGTCGTGCCGATAAGCCGCATCGCTACTCCGCGTTCAAAGTCGGCTGCGAAAAGCAAGGGCAGTTTGGAGTCGTGCTGTAAACGATTCGTCAGATCGGCGGCTTCGTAAGGCTCGCTTCGCAGCAGGAAGGGACCGTCCACGTGGACGGTCATGGCAAAAGAGCCGATGTGGTACTTCTGCATCGCCTCGCGCCATTGCAGGTACTCGGGGTTCTCGACGTTGAGAAAGCCGGCGCGGCACCAGATCATGAAAACCTGGCCGATTTTTTCCTCGAGCGTGAGCTTGTGCAGAGTCTTCTCCGCCCACTTCTCTCCATCCTTGGTGAGACGTGCGGGACCGGGGCGCTGATACTTGTCGGCGGCGAAAGCAGGCAGGGAAAGAATGAGTGCGAGCAAGATGGCGGCAGAGAACTTTGGCATAGCAGGAACGATAGCAGGAGGGGAGAGGCGGTGTCAGGTCTTAAGGTGTTGGGCTTCGGAGTCGGTTAGTCTTTCACTGAGATGGGGACGGAGGAATCTGAGTTCGTCGGGAAATCTGTTGTGCCTATCGAATGTACATACAGCCGCGTACCTACACCCGGCTAAGATGCTGATTCTTCGTTCAGCGGTTTTGCAGCGAGGAAATCGTGGTCTGGGGCTTGCGCGGAATGCCTCGTGGTTGCGTCAGGGAGCCTCCAGGACGACGTTTGACGACAGGGACGAGGGAAAGATCATCCGCCGGCTCCGAGCCGCTAGAAATGCCTCTAATGCGTGAGTTATCTCAAAGCTAATTCTGCTTCCGGGTGGGCTGGCTCTAGGAATCAATCACTTACAAAGCGCCCTACGCGGAATCAACGACTTACGCTATCCGCAACGGCGGGACGCATCAAATTCACTCTGTCATCCTGAGCAACGCGAAGGACCTGTGTAGTTCGGCGAGTGCATAGTCTTTCGCTTCGCTCAAGATGACACTAGATTAAGAGGTAAGACCCGATTCGACGAGCGCCACAGCTCTCTGCTGGACCATTACATCGTCGCCGAAGCCCTTGACCCACTGCACATCCGGCTCTCGCCGGAACCAGGTCATCTGACGCTTCGCATAATTGCGATGAGCCTGCTGCGCGGCCGCAAGAGCCTGCTCCCGAGTGAGTTCGCCATGCAACAACTGCAGGGCTTGCTTGTAGCCCAGTGACGTTAGCGGCCTGGCATCTGCACCGTATTTCTCCATAAGACTCTTCGTCTCCTCAATCAGTCCGCTCTCAAACATGCGTTGCGCACGCAGGTTGATGCGGCCATAGAGCGCATCGCGATCAGGATCGAGGCCGATTCGCAGAATGCGGAAGCCGCGGAGCGGTTCGGGCTCGTGCTGCTGCCAGAGTTCACTCATTTTCCTACGCGAGGCCAGGCATACCTCGATGGCGCGGATCAGCTTGGGCGTGTCGTTTGCGTGAATTTTCGCCGCAGCGATTCTGTCGAGGCGGAACAGAATTCGATGGAGATAATCTGGAGCCCGGCTGGCTGCCTGCTCGCGCAGGCGTTCCCGCAATTCTTCGGATCGCTGAGGACCCGGAAAGAGTCCCTCGAGCAACGCACGCAGATATAATCCGGTGCCGCCAACTACGATCGGCAAGTGATGACGTGCGCTGATTTCTGCAAGCACGTGTCGCGCCAGCCGGGAATATTCTCCTGCGGTTACGAATCCGCCCGGGTCCACGAAATCCAGAAGATGGTGCGGCGCGCGCGCCCTTTCGGCGGTGTTGGGCTTGGCGGTGCCGATTTCAAACTCGCGGTACATCGCGACTGAATCGCAGTTGACGATTTCGCCGCTGAAGCGTTCCGCGAGCGCCAGCGACAAGGCTGTCTTTCCGCTGGCCGTGGGACCGAGAACCACCACCAGCAGCGGCTCGGGCTGGGCTGTTTCGGGATGCACCGCGTCCACCGTCAGCGCAGGCTCCAGTGAATGGTGTGCCAGTAACGGACGAGCGTGAGCGCAAGCAGCACGAACGCGATCAAGAGCAGCCCGGTGGTCTCCTTGGCATAGATCGCATGGCGATGGTGGTTTTGGGAGTGGTCGTCGTGGCGTCTGGTCTCGGGCACGCGGTTATTGTAGCTCCGGACGGTGCTACACTACGCCTCGCCCATGGCTGCGCTGCAAAACCACAGCAGAATCGCGCGCTTCGGCGTCTTTGAGTTGGACTTCCGGGCGGGCGAGGTGCGCAAGAACGGAGCGAAGCTCCGCTTGCAGGAGCAGCCTTTCCAGGTACTGGCTTTGCTGCTGGAACGTGCCGGCGATGTGGTCACACGCGAGGAACTACGCCAGAAACTGTGGCCGTCCGACACCTTCGTGGACTTCGATCACAGCCTGAACACAGCCATCAACAAAGTGCGCGAGGTGCTGGGAGATTCCGCTTCCAGCCCGCGCTATGTCGAAACGCTGGCCCGCCGCGGATATCGCTTCATCGCTCCAGTGCAGGGAGGTACGACGATGGAAGGCGCACCTCCGGGCGAAAGCGCCGGGACAATGCCTGTTCACGGCACGAGGCATGCAGTCGCGTTCCACCCTGACCTCGAAGTTCCCATCCCGCACCGTGCGCTAACGCGTGGGCTGTTCGCTCTGATCCAGCTGATGTACCTGATCTTTTACGTCTCAGCTCTCTTGCGTTTGCATACCATATGGGGCATCGCGGACTCAATGTTTCCGGGTTGGGGCGCAACCGCGCTCGTGGCGGCGGTGATGGTGACGGCGGGTGCGGGGATTCCCCTGCGCCTCTACCTGATCTCGGCCGTCGGTTTCGACCACCAGCGGCTCGGAGAGAAGTTCGGACAGATGTTCCCATTCGTGCTGGCGCTCGACCAGTTGTGGGCGGTCGCGCCGTTCCTGTTGATCGGGAAGATCGGACTGGGTGCAGCCTTTGCGGCTTGCGCCGGGCTGCTGTATCTGCCATTTTCGGAGCGGACATTGATCCGGATGGCGTATTTGCAACGGAGGGCTCCGCAGTAGCCGCCTGAGATGGTCGCGTCAGGCGAGTAGGAGAGATCATTCGGCTCGACATGTCGGCTCGACATGGAAGATAGACGTCGAAGTCGAAAGAGACGTCAGGCCGAATCCCTGTGGACTATACTCGATGCGCCAGAGAGGTCAGTCATGAATCAGACCCGCCGGGACATGTTGGAGAAATGCGTTGCGTTGGGAGCGGTGACGCTCGCTACTTCCGCTTCACTGTCGGCCATTGCCAGAGCCTGGGATGCGGCCGAAACCAAGCGCAAGCCCACGCCGTTTTGCGAACTTGGTCCGTTCTATAAGCGCGAGGCTCCGCATGTTTCGGTCCTTCGCGCTCCCGGTGATCCTGGGATGCCACTCTCGGTTGCTGGAATGGTGTACAGCGCGAACGGAGAACTTCTTCCCAATGCGAAACTGGAGATCTGGCAGACCGACCACTTCGGCCACTACGATAACGCCGGCTACCACTTCCGCGCGGCCATACAGCCGGACCCGAAAAGTAATTATGGATTTGAGAGCGTTCTGCCCGGACACTATCCCGACCGGGTCTGTCAGCACGTGCACTACCTGGTGACCGCACCCGGGCACAAGCCGCTGACCACACAGCTCTACTTTGCGAGCGATCCCGTCTTCGAAGGAGATCCTGACAAGAATTTTTCCCGCGACCCACTGATTACCAGCCGCGAACTCGTGCGCCCCGTCATACTTAAAGGTGATCCGCAACAGGTGGTTGCAGCCGTGCTATTTGATATCGTTCTCGAGAAAGCCTGATGCCCAATCGAATCCTGCTGTCTGTTGCGATTTTCCTCTTCCTGTTCGTTTCTCTTGATCAACCCGCCCAGAGCCTGGGGATGAAGTCTGCCGCCACGGTTGCCTTGCCCTGTGATTCCCCGCGGCAGATGATTTCGCCCACGGGAGATCAGGTCGCCTTGGGGTGTAAGGATCACACCCTTCGTCTGGTGAATGTCAGTTCCGGAGCAACGCAGCATACCTTCGATCCGGAGCCGGGAATCAATCAGTACAAATATTCACGCGACGGCCGCTGGTTTGCGGTGGGTCTGTGGGATGGCACGGTCGAAGTGGTGCCGACGTCTGGGACTGCGGAGACCAAGCGCTGGCAGAGCGACTCTCGTCGCATTGAAGTTCTAGAGTTCTTTCCCGACTCCAGCGGGATTGTTGTCGGTCCGCTTGACCGGCCTGCACAAATTTGGGACCTGCGCGGAACGCCGAAACAAGTAGCGATCCTGCACACCGATTTTGGAGGATTGGGCGCTTGCAGCTTCAGTCCGGATGGGAGGTTGTTGCTAACCGCGGACGGAGACACGGTAGTACGCTTCTACGACACCGCAACCTGGAAGATGCTGCACGAGTACCGCGGCTTAACGCTTGAGACCTTTGCGGCCGCCTTCACAACTGACGGTCAACGCGCAGTGATCGGCGGTCCCGATGATCGCATCACTGTCCTCGATTCCGCGAGCGGCACCGAACTGCAAAAGTTCTCCAAAGATGCTGACGTGATTCAGCAGCTTCTACCCTTCGGAAACGATGGTGAGACTGTGATTCTCTATACCGATGGCGACGGCAGGAAACCGCCGCACCAATCAATTTGGAACGTGAACACGGGGAAATCCGTCCCCTTGACTGCCGAGCGTGCGCTCACCGGCGGCGGCATCGTCAAAGGGAAGCTCTGGGTATGCAGCGCAAAGGGAAAAGTCCTGGATATCTGGGTTTACGAATAGGACTGCGAACCTGACTCCGGGGATGCGAGCCACCGTTTTCCGTGGAACCGATCTGACAAATTTCGCGTACTTGCGTCTAACAGGCTGGGCGGAGGTGTGCTTGCCCGGCAGGAGGACTCCACATGAATCGTCCACAGAGGAAATACCGATGGTTACTCGTGACTATGATGCTTGGCCTCACGGCGGTTGTACCGGCGCGGGCCGACGAATGGTCAAAGACGTACAAGTTGACCGGCAGGGCCGACCTGCGGGTGGAGACCTCTGACGCCAACATCCGGGTTCACACCTGGGATCAAAACACGATCGAAGCCAAAGTGATTGCGACGCGTTACAAGATTGGTGAAGGCGGCATCCGGGTCGAAGAACATCAGAATGGCGATACTGTCGAGATCAATGTGCGCTACCCGCATCATGGCTTCACCGTCGACTTCGGCAATCACCGCGTTGACATCATCATCCAGATGCCGCGGGAAGGCCGGGTCAACCTGCGGACCGGGGACGGCAAGATCGAAGTCGCAGGCTTGAAGGGCGAAATGGATCTGCACAGCGGCGATGGGTCGGAGAACTTGGAAGCAGTCGACGGCAAGCTGCGAGCCTTCACTGGCGACGGCCACATCCGTGCCAGTGGCCGCTTCGATGAGCTCAAGTTGAAGACAGGCGATGGTCACGTGGACGTACAGGCTGCAGGAGGGTCGTCACTGGCCGGGGAATGGCGGCTTGAAACCGGGGATGGCAATGTTAGTCTCGAAGTCCCGGGAAATCTGGCTGCGGATTTGGACCTGCACACCAGTGATGGGCACATTGACCTTGATTTTCCGGTTACTACTGAAGGCAAGCTTCGCGAGAATGAGGTTCGTGGCAAGATTAACGGCGGCGGACCTTTGATGACGATTCGCACGGGAGATGGGTCGATTCATCTGCGTAAGAGCTGACATTTGTGACTACAGACCGCATCACAGTTCGGATTCCGGAGAGTTTGAGAACTCGTCTCCGACACCAGTGCCGGGCCAGGGGCCAGACTCTTTCGGAATTGGTCAGAGTTGCGCTAGAAAATTACCTGGACAAGAAAAAAGGCAGACGTTCCTCCTACGAGCTCGCCGAGCAAGCTGGGATCATCGGTTGTGCCCCGGGCTTACCCAAGGATCTAAGCACCAACCCGCGCTACTTCTCGATTTACCGCAGCGGCCGTCGGCATACTGCCCGGATCATTCCTAAGGTTGAATGAGAGCTAAATGAGCCGGGTCCATCTTGTCTAATCGTGAGGAGCACGCTGAATGCAAATGCGACGAATCAGTTTGTACGCCGGAGTTCTACTCCTGGTCTCGTTTGGTAGCGCTCAACAGACGCAGTCCCCAGCTAAGCCTCAGCCAGTGTTGGACCTGACTTCGATGGATCAGACTATTGATCCCTGCGCCGACTTCTACACCTACTCCTGCGGCGGATGGATGAAGAAGAATCCCATTCCGCCGGATCAGTCGAGTTGGAGTGCCTACGGCAAACTGCAGGATGAAAATACGGCCCAGTTGCGGGGAATTCTGGAGGCGGCTGCCGTGTCCGATCCGAAGCGAAATGCCGCCAACCA
>WNFB01003496.1_pt1 | contig 13853 bp, 11 predicted proteins | sample 5400501 | NCBI WGS metagenome assembly WNFB01 (sample SAMN13153341, study PRJNA577476) | soil metagenome | isolation source: 200 cm saprolite under Douglas fir tree site 2 hole 1 | place: USA:California | collected 2015-04-18
TCTTCATCGGCGCCCGGACCTTCGCCTACGAAAATCAGTTCGGCTTTCGGGTTTCCGTCGCCGAAAACAATCTTGTGCCGCGTACGGTGCAGCTTGCAGCGCGTGCACTCGCCAAGATCTTCCCGAACCTTGAGCAACGTGTCATCCGCGATCTTGTCCACAGCTTCAAAGAGGGATGGTCCGGCCGCAACCGGCAGCGGTGAGAACCTTGGAGCCGCTGTGGCCGCCACGGGTGCGGCTTTTGGCAATTCGAATGTACGCGCGGTCTTCGGCAAAGTCCTTTCCTCTTGAGGGATCACGCCGGAATCCGCCGCGATTTCGGACGATTCGAAGCGGGCTTCAGTCTCAAGTCCAGCTTGAATCCGGCGGTTCCGATAAAACAGGCGGATTCCGAGGTCTTCGTAGAAGCCGAGCCGTTCGGATAATTTTTTCTGGAGAGTCTCGGGGAGGCGTTCGGCCATGGCGGCATCAAACGGCGGATCGGTTCGCAGCGGTCGCTCCGCGCAGCACGCTTCGCAGCCGGACCACTTCATCCAGAATCCGATGCGCGACTTCGCGTTTGCTCAATTTGGGCAGTGCGAGATCGCGGCCATCCCGGGAGAAGAGCGTCACAATATTCATATCCTGATCGAAGCCCGCGCCTTCGGCGGTGACGTCGTTGGCCACGATCAGATCCGCGTTTTTTGCGGAAAGTTTTTTCCGGGCATTTTCCGCGACGTGGTCCGTCTCCGCGGCAAAGCCAACCACGATTCCCCGGTCTTTGGTTTTCGCCACTTCCGCGAGAATGTCGGTCGTCGGTTCGAGGGAGATCGTCAGCGGCGCATCGCCCTTTTTGATCTTCTCCGCGCGCTGCTGCACCGGCCGGTAATCCGCCACCGCCGCTGCGAGGACCGCAATGGAAGCACCCGCAAACCTCTCTACCACGGCGCGATGCATCTCTTTCGCGGTACGCACGTCAATGCGTTCCACTTCGGCGGGTGTTTCCAGATTCACCGGCCCGCTCACGAGAACCACCTTCGCGCCGCGCGCGGCGGCTGCTTCCGCAACCGCGTAGCCCATTTTTCCGGACGAGCGATTGGTGATATACCGAACCGGATCGAGGTCTTCGCAGGTCGGTCCCGCGGTGACCAAGACCGTTTCGCCTGCCAAATCCCGTTCGGTCTTCAGCGCCTCGCGGACGGCGGCGACAATCTCTTCCTGGCCCGCGAGCCGCCCGGCCCCCGTCATGCCGCAGGCCAGATAGCCTTCGGCGGGATCGACGACGGTGGCGCCCCGGGCGCGCAGCAGCTCCACATTCTCCTGAGTCGCCGCGTGGTTCCACATATTCACGTTCATGGCCGGCGCGAGGACCACGGGAGCCGTCGTTGCCAGATACAAGGTGCTAAGAAAATCGTCTGCGATTCCGCGCGCAAATTTTGCCAGAATATCCGCCGTAGCGGGCGCGACCAGCAACAGGTCTGTCCGCTGCGCAACCGCGATGTGTTCGATGGCGCTGTCGAGATTGGCATCGCCGCCGGAGGATTCCCCGAAGAGATCGGTGATGACCTTCTGCCCGGTGAGCGCCGCAAATGTCAGCGGCATGAGGAACTCGCGCGCCCCGCGCGTCATCACCACCTGGACGCTGAACCCATCCTGCTGCAGCCGGCGCACCAGCTCCGCGGCTTTATAAGCCGCCACACCGCCGGTCACACCTAGCGTGATTCGCATCGCTGCCTCTGCGGGCGGTTACTTCCGCCGCTTCTCGCCGTCTTTACCCTCGCCAATCGAAGCCGGCTCCTTGAACTCGTACTCGAGCAGGCTGTTCTCCAACTCTTCGCAGGCGATTCGCGTGGCCTTCAGAGTTCTCGGGTTTTCGATCAGCGGCGGCGCACCCGCCATCAGCTGTCGCGCGCGCCTGGCCGCGAGCACTACGTACGCAAACTGGCTCTCCGGAGCTTTCGTCTGCACGGTCATTTCAGTCTTTCCCCCCAAATGATGCCAGAAGATTTTCCACCCGGGCCCGCCGCCGCGCGCTGGTGCAGCGCAACGCGGTCACGATCGCCTGCGCTTCGCGTCCCGCGCGTCCCACGTCGTCGTTTACCACGCAAAAATCGTAATATTTGCGGAATGCCGCGATCTCATCGCGCGCCTGGGCCAGCCGCCGGGCAATTTCTTCGCCGGAATCCTGGCCGCGGTTGCGCAGCCTGCGCTCCAACTCCTCGCGCGACGGAGGCAATATGAAAATCGCCACGGATTCCGGCAACTTTTCCTTTACCTGCGCCGCGCCCTGAACATCGATTTCCAGCACGAGATCCAGGCCCCTCCTCCGCGATTCCTCCAGCCATTTATTCGGCGTGCCGTAGGAATATTTTCCAAAAACCCGGGCGTACTCCAGAAACTCGCCGCGCCCCACCATCGCGCCGAATTCCGCTTCCGTCACGAAATCATAGCATTTCCCGCTGGCTTCGGTCGCGCGGCGGGCCCGGGTCGTGCAGGAGATCGAGGGCATCGTTCCCGGCAGCTCCAGAATCTTCTGCACCAAAGTCGACTTTCCCGATCCCGACGGGCCCGACACGATCAACACCAGCGGCGCTAGCTCTGTCCCCGTGCTCATTCGATGTTCTGCACCTGCTCCCGCAATTTTTCGATCCCCGCCTTGATCTCCAACGCCAGACCGGTGATCGCCAGCGCTTCGCTTTCCACGCCGGGCGTCTTGGAGAGCATGGTATTGGCCTCGCGATGCATCTCCTGCAAAAGAAAATCCAGCTTTTTCCCTTGTTCCCCGGCTCCATCCAGCAGCTTCGTAAACTGGAGAAGATGGCTGCGGAGGCGGTCTAATTCTTCACTGATATCGCTGCGTTCCGCAAGCAGTGCCGCCTCCTGCGCAAGCCGCGCCGGTTCGATGGATATTCCGCCGAGCAATTCTTTGAGCCGGGCTTCCAGGCGTCGTGCAAACGCCGGCCGCAGCGTCGCCGCAAGCGCGCGCACTTGCTCCGTTTGCTCGCCGATGCGGCCCAGCCTTCCGCGCAATTCCTCGACGAGGTGCTGGCCTTCCGCGCGCCGCATATCATCCAGCTTTGCCAATGCTTCGCGCAAGCAGGCGTCCAGGGCCTGCCCCAGCAGCTCCTGTTCCTCTTCCGATTCCGGCACCGCCCCGGACAGTCCGGAGATCACTCCCGGCAGCCGCAGCAGCGAAACGACGTCGACGTCCGCCGCCGCGCGCGTCTCCTGACGCAATGCTTCCGCAGCGCGCAAATAGACTTGCGCGAGTTCCTTATTCAACTGCACCGGCACGGCTTTTCCCGGGTCCGCATTCACGTGTATCTCGAGATGCCCCCGGTGAATCCTTTCGCGCACGATCTGACGCAAGCGCAAGTCGTACAGGTCAAATCCTTCCGGCATGCGCAGCTTCAGATCCAGGAACCTGTGGTTTACGCTCTTGACGCTCACGCGCACCACCCAGCCGTGCTGTTCGGTGCGCGCCTGCGCGTACCCGGTCATGGAGAGACACTCGGGCCGCTTCGCTGGCATTGGATTTTTCTCGCTCATGAGCGATCGGCGGGGGCGTCCACACCCGGCGCGGCGGCTTGCGCGGGCGCCAGCATGTCTTCATCGGCAAACTGCAGATCGTGAAGCCGCGCATAGGTCCCGCCGTGCGCCATCAGTTCGGTGTGCGTCCCGCTTTCCCGGATGTGTCCATCTTCCAGTACCAGGATGTGGTCCGCGCGGCGGATGGTGGCCAGCCGGTGCGCGATCACGAAGGTCGTGCGCCCCACCATCAGGTTGGCCAGCGCCTTTTGCACGTTCAGCTCGGATTCTGCATCCAGCTCCGAAGTCGCTTCATCCAGTATCAGGATCGGAGAATTCTTCAAAATCGCCCGGGCAATCGCGATGCGCTGCCTCTGCCCGCCGCTGAGGCGCGTTCCGCGCTCGCCAATCACTGTGTCGTAGCCCTGCGGCAGCTCCCCGATAAAATCATCCGCCAGCGCGGCTTGCGCCGCGGCGATCACTTTCTCTTTGGGAACATTCGTCAGGCCGTAACAGATGTTGTTCCACACGGTGTCGTGAAACAGGATATTTTCCTGGGCGACCATGGCGATTTGCTCGCGGAGAGAGCGAATCGTAACCTCGCGCACGTCCACACCGTCAATCCGGATGGCCCCGGCCGTCGCTTCGTAAAATCGCGGCAACAAATTCACGAGTGTGGATTTGCCCGCTCCGCTCGTGCCCACCAGGGCGATCACCTCGCCGCGCCGCGCACGGAACTGAATTTTCTCCAGCACCCTCCCGGAGTCGTGGTCATAGGAAAAGCCGACGTTATCGAAGACGATCTCCTCCGAAAACGGGGCAAGTTGCTTGGCTCCCGGCTGTTCGTTCACTTCTTCCTGACGGTCGAGGTAGGCAAACACCTGCGTGCTCGCGCCCAGCGCTGCCTGGAACTGCTGATAAATGTATCCGATGCGTTTGATGGGCATATAGGAATTGAACAGCGCGTAAAGAAAAGCGAAGAAATCTCCTCGGGTCAGGACTTGGTGATGGATGCGGTCCCGGGCGTATAACAAGAGCAGGGGAATCACAATGGCTCCGAGAATATCCATGATCGGGCCGGAGATCACGGCGGCTCGTACCCAGCGCATGTTTTCCCGCAATAGCCTGCGCGCCGCGATGCGGAACTTCCCGATTTCAAATTCTTCCATCCCGAAGGCTTTGACCACACGGTTCCCGCTGACCGTCTCCTGCAGAATCTGGCTCAAATCTGCCAAACGCGTCTGGCTGTTCTCCGAAGTGCGGCGGATCTTTTTGCCGAATTTGTTCACGGGAAGCACGACGAGCGGCAGGAGGACCGCGGCGCCAATCGCCATTTTCCAATTCAAATAAAACATCACGCCGACGAAAACCAGGAAAGTGAAGCCTTTCTGGAAAATGTCGGCGAGGTAGTCGCTCAGCGCCAGACGCGCCCTTTCCACGTCGTTGATGACCGTGGAAATGACTCTCCCGGTGGGGTGGTGCTGGAAAAAACCGATGGGCTGACGAATCAGCCGTGAATACACCTGGTTCCTGAGATCCGTGACCGCCGCTTGCCCTACATACTGAATCTGCGTCGCTCCCAGGTACTCGGCAACCGCCTTTCCAAAAAAAAGAACGACCAGCGAAATCGCGAAAATAGTCCAGACGTTATGAATGCTCGGCGGAAAAAACTCATTGAGGAAGATCTGGCGGCCGCCCGGCAACTTCAGCAACGGCAGGCTCGAGACGTTGATCGACGGATCGAGCACAAAGTCGATCGCGAGTTTGATCATGAGCGCCACCAGGCCCTCGGCGAGCGCCACGAACGCCACCAGCGTCACGCCCATCGTCAGCCGGACGCTATAGGGCCGCACGTAACTCAGCAGGCGATTCAATTGTGGTGATAACAACGAGGCCACGCTGCAGGCTCCCTGACTTCCCCACTTGGTACGCTATTCGCCGCCTCGCGGCGTGTCAAGTTTCCGCCCCCCTGCCCGGCACGGGAGCGCGGGCGAATTCCGCCGTTCACTTCTCGATATCGCGGTGGCTGACCTTCGTGGAATAGCCGCGCTTTTCAAGCGCTTTCTGCAGCCACTCCGACATCATGACCGAGCGGTGCTTTCCTCCGGTGCAGCCGAACGCAATCGTCAGATAACTTTTCCCTTCGCGGACGTAATGGGGAATCAGATAGGTCAGCAAACTTTCGATCCGCTGCAGGAATTCCCCGGTCTGTGGGAACGAACGGATGTAACGCCGCACTTTCGCGTCCTTCCCGGTGTAGGGCCGCAACCGCGGAACAAAATGCGGGTTTGGAAGAAAACGGACGTCGAAAACCAGGTCCGCGTCCGACGGCACCCCGTAGCGGTACCCGAAGCTCACCACGGACACGAGCATGGGCCGCTCATCGCGGCTCTTGAAGCGCGTGGTAATAAAGTGCCGCAATTCATGCACGTTGAATTTCGTTGTATCGATCACCGCATCCGCCAGCTTGCGGATGGGTTCCATCAGCGCGCGCTCGTGCGACAAACTCTCGCGCACCGAATAGTTTTTCCCCAGAGGGTGCGGGCGCCGGGTCTCGCTGTAGCGCCGCAGCAAGGCATCTTCACTCGCTTCGATGAAAACCAGCACGATGGGATGATCCTTCTTCAAATGCCGGAGAATGGGAGGCAATTTCTCCAGCTGCAAGCCCTCGCGCGCATCCACCAGGAGCGCGGCGCGCGCAAAGTCTCCTTCGCCGGCGGCATGGAGCTCCGCAAAAATGGGGATGAGTTCCACGGGCAGGTTATCCACGCAGTAGAAACCCATGTCCTCGAAGGCCCGCAGGACCGTGCTTTTCCCGGAACCGGAAAGACCTGTAAGAATGACGAGTTGGCGTGAGTCGTGTCTCGGCGGCTTCACGGGCGGCGCGAGCTCAATTCTTCTCGCGGCGTTGATGGGTGCTGGGAATTCTCATATCTTCGCGGTACTTCGCGACCGTGCGCCGGGTGACGTGAATCCCGGTGTCATCCAGTCTTTTCGCGATCTGTTCATCGGTCAGCGGCTTCGTCGCATCTTCCTCTTCGATCATCTTCTTGACCAGCCGCTTCAGCGTGAGCAGCGACATTCCGCCGCCTTCCGGCCCGTTCACGGACTCGCTGAAAAACGACCGCAACTCCAGCACGCCCTGCGACGTGTGCGCGTACTTGCTGGCCACCGCGCGGCTCACCGTCGAAGGGTGCACACCAACCTCCTCGGCCACTTCCTTGATCATCATCGGCTTCAGGGCATCGGGGCCCTGATCCAGGAATTCCCCCTGGCGCGCAATGATCGACTGGCACACGCGCAGAATCGTATGCTTTCTCTGCTCGATGTTCTTCATCAGCTGTACGGCGGCGGTAAAGCGTTCCTTGACGTAGTTCCGCACGTCGCGGTCCGCGGCATCTTTGACCAGCAGCCGCCGGTACGTGGGGCTCAGGCGCAGCTGCGGCATGTCGTCCTCATTCAAGAACGCCTGCCACTGGTCGTCCACCTTCCGGAAATACACGTCCGGCTCGACGAGGCGCGGTTCCGTTTTGTTGTAGCGGAGCCCGGGGCGCGGGTCGAACTTCTTGATCACCTCCAGAGCGCGCTTGACCACTTCCAGAGGACGGTTCAGCGCCCGGGCCACCTCCTTCAGCTGGTTGGACTGCACTTGCTTCAGATGCTCGGAGACAATCTGTTGCGCCAGCGTGTTCTGTGGATCGAAAGCCTTTATTTGCAGCAGCAAGCATTCGCGCAAATCCCGGGCCCCAACGCCAATCGGATCGAACTCCTGCACCACCGCCACCGCGTCGTCCAGATCATCCTGCGTGTATTTCCCATTCTGCAGCAGTTCTTCGGTCGACGCGGTAAGGTATCCGTTTTCATCCAGGTTGCCGATGATGTTTTCGGCGATTTCCTTGACCGTGTCCGAGCAAATCGTCACGCTCAACTGCCACTCCAGATGGTCGGAGAGCCCGCTGGGGGAGGATAGAAACTTTTCGAACGACGGCCGTTCGGAAACCTCGCGCTCCTGCGATTGGCCGCCGTCGCCGCCGGTATCCAGGTATTGGTTGAAAAAGCTCCCGACGTCGAATTCGTCGAAAGGATTGGCTTCGGGCTTTTCCGGAACTTTCTCTGTTTCCGCCTTGAGGAAAGTTTCATCGCTGTAATTGTCGGTTTGCGTGGGTTCTTCGCTGAGTTCTTCCAGGACCGGATTCGCGATCATCTCCTGGTTGATCATCTCGCGCAGTTCAAGGCGGTTCAGGGCGAGGACACTGACCATCTGCACGAGGCCGGGCGTCAGAATCTGCTTCTGCGTCACTTTGAGGTTGAGTTTGAGTCCCTGCCAAGCCATGGATGGTCCCGTCTATTTCTTTCCCTATCCCTAATTCAGCCGGAAGTGATCGCCTAGATACACGCGCCGCACCTCCGGATCGTTGCTCAACTCCTCCGGGCGGCCCTTACGGAATATTTTCCCACTTTTCAGGATGTATGCGCGATCCGTGACGCTGAGAGTTTCCCGGACGTTATGATCCGTGATCAGAACTCCAATCCCTGAATTTGCCAGATCCCGGATGATCTCTTGCAGGTCTTTGACGGTGAGCGGGTCAATCCCGGAAAAAGGTTCGTCGAGCAGAATAAAAGAAGGTTGCAGCGTAAGCGAACGCGCGATCTCCAGCCGGCGGCGCTCGCCGCCGGACAGCGTATAAGCCTTGCTGGTCCGCACGGTCTCGAGCCCCATTTGCACCAGCAACTCCTCCACCCGGTCGCGCTGCTGTTCCGGTGTGAGCGGCAGGGTTTCCAGCACCGCAAGAAGATTCTCTTCGCTGGTCAGTTGGCGAAAAACCGAGGGTTCCTGAGGCAGGTAACTGATCCCGCTGCGCGCCCGGAGGTACATGGGCAGGTCCGTAATTTCACCGTCGTTCAGCAGAACGCGGCCGGAGTCGGGCCGGGTGAGACCCACCATGATGTAAAACGTCGTCGTCTTGCCTGCGCCGTTCGGGCCCAGCAGCCCGACGACTTCACCCTGACCGATCTCCAGTTTCACGTCGTCAACGACCTTGCGGCCACGGTACGACTTGCTCAAATCGACGGCCTGGAGCTTCAGCATACCTCGTCACGGGCGACCGCAGCGCGGTCGCGTCATTTCTCGACTCGGTGCTTCGTCAACGTCCGCGAACCATTTTCTGAGTCGACGATGATCGTATCATCCGCTAAAAAGAAGGTCAATTGACGCCCCGTGGTCGTGCCTTCGGCAGCGTCGTATATCGTGGGATTTCCGCCGCTCATCACGAATTTTCCGTCCGTTGCGGCGTACTCTCCGCGCTCCGCCGTCGCTCTCCGCGTCCCCTGATCCACGATTACGCCTCCCGTGGCCACGGCACTGCTGATCTGCTGCGGCCCCCTTGCCGGCGCGGCGGCAATGGGGCCGTCGGCGTTCGGTGTTCCCGCTCTGGTGAAGAACAAATCCATCGCGGCCCCGCGAATTTTTTGCTCCACCGATTGCACCACGACGTTCTTTTCCAGGTGTGCGCGGCTCTCCGCATCCCGGTACGTCAGCGTGCCTGCCGTCACGTGCCACAACTTCGGCCGCTTCGCCGCCGTTTGCGCGGCCACCGCCTGCGCTGGCGAGGGCCCCGCGCTTTGTGGAAATACGGCGCGAACATTACCGGCGGCGTTCAATACCTTGCTCCCGCGCAGCAACTCGATCGAATCCGCTTCCAGCACCGAATCGCCTTGCCATAAACGAGCGTGTCCGGTATACAGCGCCCTGCCCGTCCGCGAATTCGCCTCTAACGAGTCCCCCGAAATATTCGCCGGCACGGCCGCAAGCTGCGCCGCGCTTCCTTTCACTGAAAAATCCGTCGAGCGGACGCCGCCCTCCGCGCGAATTTCCCCTGTCGTCTGCGCGAAGGTGATGCGGGGCGCGCGCGTCTCCGTCGTTGTATCGCGCGCCACGGCTTTCCCCGTCAACAGCGCCGTTTGCGTGGCGCGCACAAACACAGCGCGGTCCGCCTGTCCGCTGCGGTCTCCTTCTTTCAGCTTCACGTCGCCCTGCAAATCCATCTGCGACCAGCCGCCGCTTGTCAGCAACTGCGCGACTCCGCTTTGCGCCGTGGCTGTCTGCACAGGCTTCCCGGGCACTGCCCTTTCCGTCAGCACACTGCCGGTCGCGATCAACTGCTTTGCCTTACCCTCTGCTCCGAACTCCATTTCCAGCTTCTCCGCCTGCAATTTCGTGCGCGCCGCACCGTTCGCCGGCGTTGTTGGCGACTTTTCTGGTGAGGTTGCGTCTGTCCACTCGATGGTACCCGCGCCGAGCGTTTCAGCGTGCTTTGGTTTGCCGCCCTCTCCGTTCCTTGCTTCAGCGAACTCGACGAGCAGCCCGCTGGTCCGCAGCGCTTTGGCGTCGCCGGGCGTTTCCGGCTGCGTGCGCAACAGCACATTCCCGCTTAGGTGCAACCGCTTTGGCCGGCTCACTTTGGGTGCAAGCTCCAGGGAGGCGTTCTCCGCGCTGAATTCGTCTGCGTCTTTACTGCTGCGTCGCGATCCCTGCACGTTTCCTGTTCCATCGATGTCTGTCAGCCATCCCGCGGGCGCGAAGCGTGCCGTCAACTTCTCCGCATTCAGGCTTGCCGGGCCATCCTTTCCCTGGAACGCCAACTCCGGTTTCTTCCCGTTTGCTCCCGCCGTAGCCACAAGGTTCTCGGCGCGAAACGCGGTGTCCAGCGTCAGCGTCAATTCTCCAGCCAGCAGCCGCGCCGCACCCGTTTCCGCCTGCACGGGCCCTTCGAGACGCATGGTCCGGGAATTCCGCCGGAAATCGAGACTGTTCCCTGTTACCTGGACAGGTTCTTGCGCCTCCACTTTTGCGGCTTTCTTCCCCGCTGTCCCGCTTCTTGGCGGCTCGAGAATCAAACGCACCTCCCGCAGCAGCCGCATTTGCCCTTCTTCCGAATGGTATTCCACGCCTACGGCTTCCCCATTTCCGCTTGGAAAAACGAATTTCACAGGTTGGTCCGTTTGCGCTGTTCCGGAGGCCCGGTTAAAAGTCACCCCGCGGGTCTCCACATGCACTTTCTCTCCCGCTGCTCCTTCAAGACTCTTCGCCGCCCGCTCTGCTTCCGCCGCGCTTTGCAGGTCGATTTGCACTTCGCCGCTGCAGAGAATGCTTCCGCCCACTTTTTCATACTGGCAGCTCTGCGTATGAATCGTGTCGTGCCGCTCGCCAGTCCTCCCGAAAATAGTGATCTTCACGTCTTCGAGCAAGCTCGCATCCTTATCCTTGAAATCCGTGGCTTTGGATGCTTCCACGGTGAAAATCTTCTGGTTTCCCGCCACCTTTGAAAACGTAAGCCCGCTCGACAACCGCGTCACATCCCGAGGAGCGGGCGGCGGAGCTTTTTCCCTTTCTCGGTGCGCGATCCACTTGCGCTCCAAATACACCCCGGCCGTCACGGTTGCCAGGAGCAACGCCGCCAGCGCCGACCAGCGCGCGTACTTTGCTGCTTCGCTTCTCTTCATGACTTCAGTTAAGCAAAATTTCAGAGGACTGTATAGAAGACGAAATGCTCGGCAGCGGGTCAGTCTCCCAACTGGGTGTTGGCCGGGCAGTGAGGTTCATGATTGCGGTGCATTGCGAACGTCACGGTTTGCTCCGTCCTCGCGGCGACCCCGGCCGGGTTCCCGCGAAGCCCTCGTCCGCGGTGCTCTCAGTTCCTTCCTTGGGGAGAACCGCAGAGTAGTCGGCGCAGCGGCAGCCGGGGAAGTTGCACTTGGCGGGGATTGTTCGCCGTCGCTGAAAAATTCCCGTGTGAATGCTCTTTCCGTGGCCGCACTTGCAGGCCTTGATGATGGTGTGGGCATGCCTCATCGCGCAGTGGGACCTCTCCGGCAGTAGAGCGCAGCTATCCGGCAGATTCGGCGGTCGTGGCCGTATCCGGCAAGATTCCGATGTTGGCCGCGGCAACGCTGTCGCGGTTGGTGTTTTTCACCAGGTACATGGCCTCATCCGCAAGGTGCAGCAGCCCTTGTTTGGTGCGCGAATCCATGGGGTAGGACGCCACACCCACGCTCGCCGTAATCTTCACGTTTAACCCTTCGGGCGACAGCCAAGTCGCCTCGCGGATCAACTGATGCAAACGCCGCGCCACGTTCAGGGCGTTGTCTTTCGACGTCTGCGGTAGCAGGATCACAAATTCATCCCCGCCGTATCGGAAAGCGAAATCGATGAGCCGGCAATGCCCCTTCAGGGCATTCCCGATTTCCGCCAGCAGCCGTGACCCCACCAGGTGCCCATGCGTATCGTTCACCAATTTGAAATGGTCCAGGTCGATAAACACGATGGAGAACTCGTAGTTGTAGCGCTGCGAGCGGTAAATCTCCGTCTCCAGGATGTAACTCATGTGCCGCGCGTTATAGAGCGACGTGCAATCGTCCTTGATCGTCAGATCGTGGATGCGCTTGACGTGCCGCGCGTTCTCCAGGGCGATCGCCGCGAAATCCGAAAGCGCTTCGAGCAGCTTCAGGTCCCGGGGATCGAATCCCTCCGGCCCGATGCAATTGATCAACTCGATCACCCCCAGACAGGTGTCGCGGAACCTCACCGGCACGGCCACGATCGATTGCGTCTCGGTCTTCGTCTTCTCGTCCACCTGGGAGAAAAACCGCGTGTCCTTCGTCGTGTCCGGCACCACTACCGTCTCGCCGTGCTGCGCCACCCAGCCTGCGATGCCCTGCCCGATCTTGATGCGCACGTCCTTCAGTGCCTGCGACGCTTTCCCTACCGCCAGCTCGAAGTAGAGTTCCTGCTTCTCCTCATCCAGCAGCAGCAGCGACCAGTTGTCCGGGCGCAGAAACTCGTCAATCTTTTCCATAATCGTCCGGAGAACTTGATCGAGCTGCAGCGAGGACGTCAGCGCCTTCCCCAACTCCTGGAAGATGGCAACCTCCCCTTTTTCGCGCTGTTCGGACGGCAACGCCGGATTGCGGCGGCGTTCCACGGCCGGAAATTGTTTCACTTCCTCCACGCGCAATTGCACCTGTCCCTTTGCGTTCTTGCCTTCCTGCCCCTGCTCCCCGCGCCGCAAACTCGCGGCTTTGCTGCCCCTGAAAATGTCGACCGCTCTGCGGTTACCTAAAACGCTGACCGCCCTGCGGCCGCCAGGAAAATCTGCACAGTCCGGGCACAAATCCGCGAATCTTCCCGAGTATAGGCCCCTCGCAAAAAGCCGTGCAACCCAGTCGTGGTACAGGCGTGGCCATCTCGCCATCCTCGTTCCGCTCTTGTCGCGCCGGCTTGAACTTGTCCCAGCATGGTCGGCACTGCCATCTTCCCTTTTGGATTTTCCGATGACGAGTCTCGGCTCTACTCGTTTGACACTAGCGGATGGCTCCGCCTATAGTCCGGTGAGGGATCCCACGCCGCGTGGTTGCGAGCGCCCGCCTTCATTTGCTGAGGACAGGTTTCGGTTCATGGCCAGGGGAATTTTTGGTGAACGCCTGAAGCGCGAGCGCGAGATGCGCGAAGTTTCCATGGACGAACTCACCAAGGCCACGCGCATCAGCGGCCGGTTCCTCCAGGCCCTGGAAAATGAGGACTGGGAAAAGCTTCCCGGGGGAATTTTTGGACGCGGATTCGTGCGCAGCCTCGCGCGTTACCTCGGCCTCGACGAAGAAGCGCTTCTCGGCGAGTACGACCTGGCCCGCTCCGGCCAATCCCAAACGCTTCCCGCCAAGCCTGAGGAACGCATCCCCTCGCCGCCGAAGTGGGTTCCCGCGCTCGCCGTTTTCGTCATTCTGCTGATCGCCGCCGGCCTGTTCTACGCGGGCCGCTACGGCTGGCGCCGCTATGCGGCCCATCTCGCCGCAAAGCGGTCCGCCTTCTCTTCCGTGGCACTGCCGCCGCAATCTCCGCGTAACCCGGGAGCGCCCGCGGCCGCAGCCGGCTCTTCTGCGACTTCCGCCACTTCCGCCGCTTCCGCGGCTTCGACTTCCCCGCTCGACCTTTCCGTCTCCACTTCGGCAGTCACACGAGTGCGCATCCTCGCGGACCACCAGCTGCTTCTCGATGCCGAGCTGCCCGCCGGGGAGACCCGTCACTTTTCGGCCATGCAGCGATTCGAGGTCACCGCGGGGGACTCTTCCGCAGTGTTGCTGGAATTGAACGGCCAGGCGATGCCGCCGCTTGGTGCGCCCGGCGCGTCCGGTACAATAGTGCTCAGCCAGAAAGATTTGAGGCAGGCCACGGGTGGAAACTCTCAGCCCTGAAGTTCTCGAAGATCTGCGCCATGGACGCGCACCGCGCGAACGCAAGATGGCTGTCTGCACCGGGGGCGCGCATCTGGCTCCCGCGGACCGCGCGGAAA
>WNFB01003499.1_pt1 | contig 13848 bp, 9 predicted proteins | sample 5400501 | NCBI WGS metagenome assembly WNFB01 (sample SAMN13153341, study PRJNA577476) | soil metagenome | isolation source: 200 cm saprolite under Douglas fir tree site 2 hole 1 | place: USA:California | collected 2015-04-18
CTCGGACAGCACTTACGGCGTTAAGGGAGTTGAGTCGAGAATATCGGCTGTCCGTTGCTTTAGGCGATCTGCTTTACCTTGATGAACGCTGGTATGTAAGCCATGCGGGTCTCTTGAGAATTGCTAAAAGGAGGAAATGTTCTGGAATAAAGGTCGAGTGCATTGGTGAATTCTCCGACCCGGCTGTGGCACGATGGGCATTCAAAGCCACAGTCTTTAAGCCCGGCGATGGCAAAGGATTTGCCGGCTACGGCGACGCCGATCCCTCCAATGTCTCCTCTATCGTTCGCGGGGCCGAAATGCGGGTTGCCGAGACCCGCGCGGTCAACCGCGCATTGCGCAAGGCATATGGGATCGGCGTCTGCTCAGTCGAGGAGCTCGGCTCCTCCGCCGAACCGGGACAATTCTCTCTGCAGTCGAAAAAGCTCCCCGCACAACCGGCTAACGGGAACTACGGTGGACCAAAGGTCCGTGACCGCCTCTGCCAGATCATCCGCCAGAATCAGCTTGACGCCAATTTGGTCAAGGCCTATGCCATCGACTTCTGCGGAACTAAGACGCTGCGCGAAGCCACCCGCGAGCAGGTCGAGAACTTCGTCGCGCACTTGGCCGATTGGGCCGAAAAAGACAGGAATGCCCTGCTCTGCCAACTCAACAGCTACCTGGCCAGCAAGGAAGGTGCAGCATGAAACGCCGAATCCAAGGACTGAACGAGGCAGAACGATCAGCTGCGGATGGACCTCCGGATGGCCTATTCCTGGTCCGGGTCGACAGAGCCCAACATCGCTGGCACACGCAGAAGCCCTACTACATCCTGCGATTTTCGGTGGTTGAACCCAAGCAACTAGCCGGATGCTCAATCACCGATCGTCTTTACTGCACCTCAAAAGCCCTGTGGAAGCTCAGCTGGTTTCTCCGTGCCTTCGGCTACGACACCGAAATGCTCGAACAAGATGAAATCGACGACAAAGCCCAGGTCGGACTCCGCGGTGTGGTCAAGATTAGCCACGCCATCCTCAACGGCATTTCCCTGCTTAACTTCGACGGGTTTGCCCCGGCAAGCCAATGGGAAGAACCGTCGGCTGCGGCACCTGCAAATGTTGGCGGTTCCGAGGTGGCCTAAATGACCTCCAGCTACACCCAGATCAGCCACTACCTGACCTGTCCTCGCCGCTATCGGCATCGCTACCTCGATGGTTGGCAGGAGAAGGATACCCGGGCCGCCATGCTCTTCGGGCGGGCGTTTGAAAGGGCCCTGGCTGCTTACTTCCTCCGCGAAGATCCGCCGGCTGTCCTGTTTCGCGAATGGGCTGCGTGCCAGAAACAAAGCCTGCAGTATTCGAAGGATGACACCTGGGACCGCATGTTGCAGCAAGGGATCCAGCTTTTAGAACGCTTCTGCCAGGACGACCGCATCCGCATTCGCCAGCCGCGCCGCAACCTGCAGGTCAAGTTCACCCGTGCGATATCCAAAAGCAATGACTTCGTAGCCTATATCGACGCCATCGGGCGCCTGGATAGAACCCGCTGCCTGCTCGAGTGGAAGACCACGTCCAGCCGCTATCCAGAGGAACCCGATGGACTGCTTGCCCTGGATCCACAACTGGTCTGCTATTCCTGGATGACGGGCATTGCCGAGGTCGCACAGGTGGTCTTCGTCCGCAAGCGGCTGGTCGAGGTTCAGTACCTGCGTACCACGATCACCGACGAGCAGCGGCAAGAATTCGGCCAGCTCGTCGAAGATACCATCCAGCGGATCGAGTCGGCTCAATTCCTGCCCCATAGCGGTATTCGTTTCCCGCAGAACCCCTGCAGCAGCTGCCCCTATGTCGGGCTCTGTTTGGGACGGCAGGATTTGGTCGAGGCCGCTCTGGTGCGGCGGCCAGGAGCAGAAGACTTGGTTGGCTTGACGAGCTTAATTACTAGACCCCCGCCCATGCTGCCCAAGCTGAATCGCGAGCGAGCCCTGTTTGTGCTGACCAAGATCGACCAGATCCTGGCCTGGGAAAAGAGGAGCGAGGCCGAGCGGGACACCCGGTTCGTTGAACTGGGCAGGTATCTGTGTGAGGTGCGGGCGGGTCAGTACTGGCGGCTGGAGAAGCTGAAATCGTTTGACGAATTCCTAGAGAGACGCTTCCCAGAATCCAGGCGGAAGGCTTATTACCTCATGTCCATCCACGAGCACCTGCCTCCGCAGGCGAAGCGGGAGCTGAAAGAGGTGGGATGGACCAAGGGATTGGAACTGGCGAAGCTGGCCCGCGCGGAGGGGCAGCGGTTCGATTGTGCAACCTGGTTGCACAAGGCCCGTGAGATGCCGAAGGACCAGTTCAAGCGGGAGGTGGAGAAGGAGCTGACCGGGCGGGAAACGGAGCCGTGGGAGATCATCTACTTCAAGCTGTACAAGAGCCAGATCCCCGTTGTCGAGCAGGCGATCGAGACGGCGGCCCTCATGCTGGGGACAGACAAATCCCGAGGCTACTGTCTAGAGATGATCTGCGCCGACTTTTTGGCAGGCGCAAACCTGGACAATGGAAATCCCGAGACGCTGTTTTACTCGATCTCACGATTTTTCAAGTTTTTGCCACGTGCGCAGAAGCAGGCATTCCTGGAACAAGAGAACCAGAAAACATCGTGAACTGCATACCTTCCAAGCAACCTCGCCTGCGACTGGACGCTGATTCGTACAGGCAGCTCCATAAGCAGGTGCTTGAGCGAGATGGCTGGCGCTGCCAAGCATGTGGCAGCATGGAGTCGCTTCAGGTCCACCACAGGCAACTCCGCAGTCATTCCGGCAGCGACATCGAAGATAATCTGATTACGTTATGCGATCGCTGCCACCGGTTCGTCCATTGCGACAACGGTTTGTCGCACTGAGTAAGAATGCTCGGCGACCGCATTCGTTGCAAGGGCACTTTGGCTAAGGCTAACCAGCCAAAGGTCCGGCCGCACCAGCTATTCATAAGTCTTTGCCTCCCTGTATGTTGTCGGCAACCTCATCCGTCCGCCAGTTCCTACCGAGATCCCGGAAAGGGAAGTCTCCCGCAGGTCCGCGAGGCGCTACGTTGCCGGGTCCCGTCGGGCCGGGCGCAAACACCGATGCCGGAACCCGCACTCGATCGAGTCCAGGCAGGCTGGTTTTTTGGGCATGTAGGGCTGTGGCCCCCTTTTTCAAGATTCTCTAGAGCAGGTCTCTTAATGAGAGACTTCGCAAAACGACCACCCCGCCCTACACACCTACGCCCAACGGTTTCGGGTTGTCGCCACATCGCCGGTGCTTGGATTCTCTGACCGTTATCAAGGTCGATCAAGGTCGCTTGCGTAAGGCGGAGTTGGCCAAGCCGTTGGCCTCGGATTTTGCTCACGACCGAAGTGCGATATCGAGAAATCGGAGGCGCGGGCGAGTTTGCGGCGGCTCCCGTTCAGCGAATAAGAGGCGGGGGACTACGGCAGGGTGTACTCGCCCCGCATCTGCCTGATTACAGCTTTGGAGTCAGAGTAGCCTGCAGCGCCGCGGCCTTAAAGCGATTCCTAAACCTATTTCACTAGTTTATGCTGCCTGGCGTTCCTCTGCTTTGTGGATTTCTTCGAGCGCTTGATTTACGTGAGTAATCGCTGCCACTCTGTGACCACCCCATTCTTCGCCTGCGTGCTCCAGCTCTTGGCAGTTTCGAGAGCCTGCCTGGCACGCTGCATTTCAGCAGGCACATCCCGCTGAACATTTTGGTGCTCGCGCCGCTCTTGGGGCCGCCGATTCCTTCTCCTGACGGACTGATTGGGGCACAATGCTCGACGCATTGGGGGAGACCCTCCGGGGTTCCAGGAAATTGCGATGCCAGAGTTCGAACACAAGAAGCAGCCAGATGTCATATGAACGGTCCCGGCGCCCGCTAACATGCTCCGACAACAAACGGCGAACTGCTTCCGGATTGAAATACCCGCGCTGAAGCGTCTTGGGTTCCACTAAGAGCTCCAGCATCTCGTCTTTCAGTTCTTTACGCCACCAGTGCCTCAGGGGCATCGCAAAGCCACGCTTTGGACGGTGCAGCACCTTGGCGGGAATGCCGATGCGCTCCGCCAGCTTCTTCACAATGTACTTACGCTCTCCATTGCGCAATTTCCAGGAGGAAGACAGCCGTGCTGCCCACTCGACGAACACGTGATCGAGGAGCGGGCTGCGCACTTCCAGCGAGTTCGCCATGCTCATCCGATCCACTTTGGCCAGAACATCGGCCGCCAGATAGGTCTTGCTGTCCAAGTAGAGCAGATGGCTGAGGGCATCCGGCGCAGGGGCGTTGTCGAAGTACCGTTGGAAGAGCCGGTTCGGCGAAGGGCATTCGCGGGCCCACGACAGCAGCTCGTCAGAAAAAAGTTGCCGCTCACGATCGAAGACTGGCAGGTGGGCGATGCTGTCCAAATAGCGATCCCGCGGCGGCAGTGACACATTGAACGCGAACCGGCGCCCAGGCATCGAAGGCGATAGCCACGGATACACGTATTGACGAAAATAGTGGCCCATCCAGCGCGGAATCCCATTAAACTTCTGCCGCTCCAGTTGCACCAAATAGCGGTCGTATCCGGCGAACAGCTCATCGCCGCCATCTCCAGAGAGCGCCACGGTCACGTGTTGCCGCGCCATGTGGGAAACATAGTGGGTCGGCACCATGGACGAATCCCCAAACGGCTCTTCCAGCCTCTGCGTGAGGAAGTCCAGCGCTTCATGGATGTTCGGTTCGACAACTAATTCGTGGTGATCCGTGCCAAACCGTTCCGCAACCACCCGGGCGTATCCGGCTTCGTTGAAGTCTTGATTCATGAAGCCGATAGAAAAGGTCTTCACCGGCCGGGAACTGACCCGGGCCATCATAGCCACCACCAGCGAGGAGTCCACGCCCCCGCTCAGTAGCGCACCGAGCGGCACATCGCTGATCAGCCGGATGCGAACAGCCTCCGCCAGCTGTTCTTCCAGTTGCTCCAGGCACTCCTCCTCCGATGTCGGGTTATAAGTTCCGTAGGCCGGCAGGTCCCAATACTGCTGTACCTTGATCTTACCGTTGACATACTCCAGCAGATGTCCGGGCGGCAGCTTTTTTATGCGGGTAAACGCAGTATATGGGTCGGGAATGTAGCCGAAATAGAAATACTGAAGCAGCCCTTCCGGATCGATATCTGTCAGTTCCGGCGCAATTGCCAGCAGTGCCTTGATCTCGGAGCCAAAGAGCAACCGGCCATCGCTTAGCGCATAATGCAAAGGTTTTTTGCCCAGGCGGTCGCGCGCCAGAAGCAGCGACTGTCGCCGCTCATCGTAAAGCGCGATGGCAAACATTCCCCGCAGCTTGCGCACGCAGTCCGCGCCGCACTCTTCGTAGAGATGAACAATGACTTCGGTGTCGGAGTGGGTATAGAACTGGTGACCGCGGCTTTCCAGCTCTTTTCGTAGTTCGGGAAAGTTGTAAATCTCCCCGTTAAAGACGATCCAGATGCTCTTGTCTTCATTGTAGATGGGCTGGCGTCCGCCAGAGAGATCAATGATGCTGAGGCGCCGCATGCCCAGCCCCACAGGGCCTTGGACATAGATGCCCTCATCGTCCGGGCCACGGTGAATGATGGTCTGGCACATCCGTCGGACGTCGGCGGCATCGATCATTTCTCCTTGCCGCCCGACTATGCCGGCTATTCCACACACCGCTCGACCTCCGCATCGTGAATGTTCAAAAGATTAGCTGCGGAAAGCGCCCGGCGTCCTTGCACCGCGATCGGCTGTTCGATAACTCTCAGATCTTCCAGCCCGCAGCCTTCGAACCAGCGAAACACTTCTTCATACGTGTGCTTCGATTGGTACCACGGAGAGTACCAGTCGAAAGTGTCAAGCACTCGCCACTCGGGATTGGGGTCGAAGGACATGGGTATCAGGTAAGCCAGCATTCCGCTGGCCGGGCGTCCGAGCAGCGGAATCCGCCGTAAAACCTGGTGCACACCATAGAGCGGAACCACGCCGTAGCAAAGTGTGTGCAAGAGCTTCGGTGGCATGCGTCGCGTTACTTTACGGTACACGTCGCTGAGCCGGTACCAATGGTTGTATGCGCTGTATAGCCAAACCGCAATCCGCCCGCCGGGCTTAAGCAGGGGTGGTAACGCCTTGAAGGCTTCGGCGCAGTCTGGCGTGTGGTGCAACACCCCTATGCTGTAGATGTAGTCGAAACTCCCGGGTGCGAAAGGGAGATGGAAAACGTCAGCCTGAAAGATTGTGGCAGCACGGCCGGCCAGATTGCGCGCGGCGACTTCCGACGCCAGGCTCAGGTCGATCCCGACCACGTGCGCACCCCAACGGGTGGCAACCTCGGCGAACCGGCCCATTCCGCAGCCCACATCCAAGACGAGTTTTCCCGCCAAATCGTCAGGCAAAAACCCGGTGCGGCGCACGAAGGCATTCTCCGATCGCCGACTTTGCTCACTGTCCAGTTGGGTACGCGCGTGGACTTGCCACTGAAATCCAAAGCTGCCCGCGTAGTGCTGCGCGTCCACGAATCGGACTACACCCCTGATTTCCGGAAACGTACGCTCGCATCCCGTGCAGGCCAGACCGTTCTCGCCTTCCGTCAGACGGCGGCTGCATAACGGGCAGCGCAGTATGGCCAACACCTGCGCAGCAATTCTGGACGAACTTTCCTCACCGCGCCCTTGTAGCATAGCTTCCCTGCTGCCCAATGGAACCACCTTGCTTGCCATCCAGACGTTCCTTCTTTTCCCACGCCATGTACTACCACGTCCGCTTATAGCCTGATGCGCCCGCTCTCTCCAGTTTCAAACCGGGCTGTAGACGGGCTGAGGAACCTGGATTTCTTTTTTCACCACAGCCACGGCCTTGGCCTGCTGCAAGGCAAGTTTGTACAGCAGGACCGTATAAGTGATCATATAGTAGGGGAATAGCTGGTACGCGGTGCTGGCAAAAAAAGCCCCAACGAGGTAGGCCGTCAGGCCCGCCCAGAGCGCACTCCCATAGAGATGCATTTCCGCGGATTCACGAGACCGCGGGAGCTTGCGCACATATCGAAGATTGTGGACCGCCCTCGACAGCAAAACCAGGAACAGCAGCAGCGCTGGAATACCGCATTCGGAGCTGAACTCGGTGTAGGTGTTGTGAGTAACGCGCCAGAGCTTGGTGTAAGACCCAAATTGCCCAGGCCCCACCCCAAACACTGGATGAGTAGCAGTTAGTTCCAGGCTCCGAACCAGCAACTCCTTCCGCGCTTCGGCAGAACCGTTGTCTTTGTCTCCCTGTTGGAACCTACCAACGAGGGTCTCCAGACGCTGGCTGTAATTCCGTGGGACGACAACTATCAGGAGCAACCCGCAGAGCACTGCCCCGGCCAGCATGTAGAACTTCTTTCCGCGCACCCCGAACTCCCACAAACATAGGACGATCGCCAGCGCCAGCGCCAGGAATCCGGCCCGGGAATATGTCGCCATGACCGCGTAGATCATCACCAGCATGCTGAGTCCCCAGAACATCTTCTTCAGCATGCCGCGTGTCCCCAGCACATATGCGAGGCAGAGCGGCCAGTTCAAGGCGATGTTCATGGCTAGGTCGTTCGGGTTGGACAACAACGCGTCTCCAACTCCTGCCAGACGCCCCTGTGGTCTGTGGTTGACCACTACCGATACCATCGTCATCAGAGCGACACCGAAGGCCTGTACGAATATCAGGCGCCGCAACTCGAACATATGGGAGACGGTAAGAGTTAAGGCCAGCGCGATGATGACAGCCTTGGAAAACTCCCAAAACACTACATTGAAACTCCCGCCCCGCCAGGAGGAGAACGGGATGCACAAAATCAACCACCCGAACATCGCGAAAAGCAACTTGACTTCCACCGCCAGCTTTTTCGGACGTCCCTTACTTGTGCCAAGAAGCAAGGCCAGCAGGGCGATGCCACCTGTGATCTTCGCCAACGGGACCGCACCCAGACCGGGGATGATATCCTGAGGGCGGAAGTAGTACAGGAACGAGAATACCAGCATCACCCGATAGGCGGCCTGCGATCGCGCTTTGGGCGACTTCACTGCATCGGTAACCTGGTTTACCAGTGTTGACACTAGCGGTTCCCTCCTGTCTTCATTGCGCGCCCCGGCCCAGCAGCACGATCTTTATGGTCTGGAACATGATCAGCAGGTCCAGCCCGATGGAGGCGTTCTTGATATAAAACAGGTCGTATTGCAGCTTCTCTTTGGCATCTTCCAGGGTGTTGCCGTACCTGTAACGGATCTGTGCCCAGCCCGTGATGCCCGGGCGCACCGCATGCCGCACCGGGTAGTAGGGAATCTCTTTTGTCAGCCACTCGACGAATTCCGGCCGCTCCGGCCGTGGGCCGACGAATCCCATGTCTCCCTTGAGCACGCACCACAATTGCGGGATCTCATCCAGCCGTGAAGCCCGCAGGAACCGGCCCACACGTGTGATCCGGGGATCGTCATCTCCCGCCCAGGTGGGACCGGTGTCCGCCTCGGCGTCCTGCCGCATGGTGCGGAACTTGTAGCAGAAGAAGGTCCCCCCTCCGCGCCCCACGCGTTTTTGGCGGTACAGCACCGGACCCGGCGAATCCAGCTTGATGGCCAGGATCACGAAAGGAATAACGGGCAAAACTACGAGCAGGAGCACCGCCGAGGACAGAACCGAAAACAACCGCCGCATCAGTACGAACCCGGCGCCAAAGCGGAACCCTTCCGAGAAGATGAGCCAACTCGGGTAGAGCTGCTCCACTTCGATCCTGCCCGACATCTTCTCCAGCCAGGACGCGGCCTCTTCCACTTTCACGCCCCCGAGCCGAAGCTGCAGTAATTCTTGCAGGGGAATGATTCCGCGCCGGTCCGCCATGGCCACAATCACCCGGTGGACGTTGCGCTGGCGTGCGAGTTCGATCAGATGCGCCGCGAGCGATTCACGGGTCAGCGCGCCTTCCACATTGCCGCTCCAGCCGACAACTTCAACGCCGAGTTCGGAGCGCGTCCGCAAGCCCTGGACCAACCGCTGCGCCCGTTCCCCGGTGCCCACAACGTAGACCCGTTCCCGCAGGTAGGGCTGTTGCGCCAGCCAGGCATAGGCTGTGCGCCAGCCAAACAGGGCCATGGTCACAATGATCAGCCCCAGCAGAAACGCGGAGTTTCTGATGAACTGAGGGAAAAAATATCCCACCCCAGCCAGCACCAGCGCCAGCAGGCCCGGTACCAGCAGCAAGCGGAAATAGAGTTCTCCCTTCTCATTGACATAGGCGGGATCGTAGAGATCGAACCAGTGTGAAAACAGCAACACGGCGACGGTTACGGCACAGATCTTGTAGTATCCGCCCTCGTAGTTGAGCGCGAGATAGCTGTCGTCGGGATCTTGCAGCACAGCCGCCAGCACGAATGAGGTCCAAACAACCAGAGCCTCGCCTGCCAACAAGATCAGCGTGCGGACCGGGTAATAGACATTGAAGAGGCGAATCACGTTCTACCTCTGGACCTCTCCCTTGCCGTTGGGTCGTCCATAGGCGCTGTAGTAGTACTGGGTGTAAGAAGAACCGGCGTCGATGCCGTTGAGCACCACACCCACCAGATGCTTGTCGCGAAACTCCTGTCTGGCCTTGCGCGCCATGTCGAAGGGCGTGGCGTTGGAGCGCACCACCATTAGGACACCATCGCAGTAATTGGCCAGCAGCCCCGCGTCCGAGACCGGAACCGCGGGCGGCGAATCGATGATGATCCAGTCAAACAACGGTTCCACGCGATTGAGCAGGAATTTCAGGCGTCCGTTGGCCACCAGTTCCGCCGGGTTCGACACGGCGCGCCCGGACGGGATGAAGAACAGATTCTCCATCGGACCGCGCTGCATGATTCCGAACTCGTCATTCTCGCCCAGCAGATATTCTGAAAGTCCGGGGGTGGCGGAAGTCCCCAGCGCTTGGTTCAGCCGCGGGCCACGGAGGTCGCCATCAATCAACAGCGCCCGCCGACCGTGCTGGCGTACCATCACCTGTGCCAGATTCGCGGCGACAAAGGATTTTCCCTCTTTCGGCAGTGCGCTCGTGACCAGCAGCTTTTTCAGCGTCTGCTTCTCCCGCATCTGGTAAAGCCGCGAGCGTAGGGTGCGGAATTCCTCCGTACCGTACCCCTGTTCTTCGGCATTGAAAAACAGCATGGTCTTCGCGTCCGGCGCCCAGTGGCTCTGCGCGCAACGCGCCAGCAGGGTATCGAAGCTGAAAGGCGAGGCGAACGATGGCGCGGCCGGCGCTGTTGCCGACGATGCGCTCCCCACCCCCGGCGCTACCGCCGCCCCGGGTTCGGTGGCGACACCCTCCACCATCCCCGCCGGCTCTGCATGACCTCCCTGAGACGCAGCTCGCTGTTCTTCAGCTTTCTTCAACGCTTCATGAATTCGGCTCATAGTTTCCCTTCCTTGGGGAGGTCTTGTTCTGACTGGCGCAACCGGTCGGCCAGAGTCGCTAAAGTTTTCAAAGCTTCGACCAGATCAAATTTTTCGGTGGACGCGGTTTGCGGCGGCGCCGTCGTCATGGTTGCGGAGACTCGGTTGTCGCCCAGATCGAAGTCACGGGCCACGGCGTCCACCACATTGCTAGTGACCAGCTTTTGCTGATCCACGAAGGTGCTGACTAGGCAGTGTTCGCAGATCAGGTTCACCACCCGCGGAATACCACTGGAGTAGCCGTGGATGGCCAGCAGTGCCTCAGGAACAAACACCTCTTGTCCGTTCGACCCCGCAATACGCAGCCGCTGTGCCACGTATGCTTTCGTCTCCTCCAGCGAGAGCGGATGGGTTTTCGCCCGCAAGGTCAGCCTCTGCCGCAACTGCCGCAGACCCGGCTGCTTCAGCCTCTGCTCCAGTTCCGGCTGGCCCACCAGCACAATTTGCAGCAGCTTCTCGGTGAAGGTCTCCAGATTCGTCATCATGCGAATCTCTTCCAGCACCTCGTCGGAGAGGTTCTGCGCCTCATCCACGATCAGCACCGCGGTTTCGCCCGCCCGGTAGCGATCCAGCAGCCAGTTGTACAAACGCAGCAGCACCTGGCTCTTGGTCTTCGAATCGCACGGGATGCCGAAATCGGTCATCATGTAGTCCAGAAACTGAGGCACATTCATCCGCGAGTTGAAGATGAAGGCGGTGGCCACCTGCTGCAGACGCAGCCATTCCATCAGCTTGTTAATCAGCGTGGTTTTACCCGTTCCCACCTCGCCCGTCAGCAGCACGAATCCCTTGCGGCTCTGGATGCCGTAAGTAAGACAGGCCCGCGCCTCCTCCGTGTGCCGCGTCAGAAACAGATAACGCGGGTCGGGGTTGACGTTGAACGGATTGGCTCGAAGTCCGAAGAACTCTTTGTACATTGATCGCTAGACCTCGACAGTTTCTTTCTTTTCCTCGTCCGGTTCTTTGGCGCGGCCGCGCAACCTGCCATCGCCGCTCCGGTCGCCCGCGTCCGACCCAATCCAGGGCACGGATACCAGCATCGGCAATTCCAGCGCAGCCAGAACGTCCTGTTCGCTGCGGATCGATTTGTCGCGCAGTTCCAGCCACATTGCCAGGCCCAACCCCAGGACGAGTCCGGCGCCCAGTCCGCCTAGCGCGAACATCCAGCGCACGGGGAAACTGGGCGCGTCCGGCAGGTTGGCAGGATTCAGCAGCCTCATCTGTTCGCCCTGCTGCCGGCGCTCCATATCGGTCTGCATTTCGGACTCGCTCTTCTTGGCCAGCAAGTCGTTATACATCTTCTGCGCCGTCTCGTAGTCGCGGGTCAGCGCCTTATACTGTTCTTCGACGGCGGGACTGAGCGCCACCCGGCCCTGGTAGGCGTGGATCTCGTCTTGCAGACGCTTCTGGTCGCGCGTGGCCTGGGCAATGGCCTCACCGTACTGGTGAATCTGCAGCCGCAATTGCCGGATCTCCGGCGGCTCGGTGACCGTCCCCTTGTCCGTGGGATCGATATTTTGTGCCGCGGCCGAGTTCATCTCGTTCAGCTTGCGCTTCACTTCCGCGATATCGTTCTTGGTTTTCACCACATCGGGATAGTCATCCGTGTAGCGGGCTTGCAGGGTGATGAGTTGGCTCTCGAGCGACGCCAATTGCTGCTGCAGAGTCTGGGGACTGGTCGCCGACTGTGAAGCCCTCCACGCCGCCAGCTGTTGCGCCAGCAGCGATTCCGCATAAGCCTTGTCCTGCTGTGCCCGGTTCAAGGTCTGGGTGTTCGCTTCCAACTGCGAATTCAGTGCCATCAGGATCTTGAGGTTGTTGTCTTCGTCGCCGGGCAACTGGCCCATATATCGGCGCTTGAACCCCGCCATTTTGCTGTCCTGGTCATCCAGGTTGCGCTTGGCCTCGTCGAGTTGCCGCGAGAGAAAATCGGTGGTGCTCTGCGCCACCTGCTCGCGCGCTTTGAGGTTCTCTTCCAGCAGCATGGAGGTTAACTCGCTGCACACCGCTTGCGCGTCCTTCGGATTGTCCGCCGTGAAGTTCACGTAAAACCCCGGAACATCACTCCCCTGCCCGGGCCTTCTCTTCGCGGGAGCCGCACCGGTGGCCAGCACCGGTTGGATGTCGAGGTTCAGCCGGATATTGTCCACCACTTCGTCCACGCTCTTGCCTTTCGCCAAACCCAGGCGATCGATCATGGGTTGCAAACGGTTACGGCTCAGCACCTGTTGCTGCATGGTGGCGATGCGCCCGGTGATGTCCTCGGTGACGACGGGCTTGACATAGCCTTCCGGCACCTTCTGCACTTCCACCAGCACCAGCGATTGCGAGGTGTACTTAGGTGGAAAGGCAAAGGAGATCAGGAATCCAACCAGTGGCGCCAGCAGCACCGGGATCAGGATCACCTTCAGGCGCCGGCGTAACATCGCCAGATAATCGTCCATGTTCAATTCGCGATTTTCAATCATGCCAGTTTCCCGTTCTGGCCATCTCTAAGATGGCCTAAAATTAGTCGAGCCGAATCGGGCGAGGATGCCAATCCAAACCAACCGTGGCCACATGCCGCTGCGAAATACGGTTGCACGGAAGCCTGGCAGGACCACAAGCAGAACTGTCGAACGCAAGATCGTTGAATTGATAGCTGATCGACAAACCGAAATTCCGCCCTAATTGCCGGCGCACTCCACCCCCTGCGTACAGGTACTCGTAGGACTGGGCGCTCACGCCAATGCCAAGCGGGTTCGCCACAAGACGGTTGTTGTGGGTAAAGCCGATGTTCGCAGTTCCGCTCCACACCCGGCCTAACGGCCGTGTAGCGTCGAGTCGCGCCACGTCACTCGTGGCTCCCACGAAGAACCCCGAACCGTTGCTGTTGTAGTGGTCGTAATACAAACCTACACTGGTCTTCGGGAAACGGTAGCGCAGCGATGCCCGTCCGGACCCGGAAAGCCGGGAATTCGACACCGGTACACATGGAATACCGGGTATCAGACTAATGCATGTGCGGATGTGTGTCAGTTGCGGCCCGCCGCTGAGGACCAGATCCATGCGCCCCGAGATCCGGTGTCCGTACATCACATTCACCAGATTCGTATTGAAGCTGCTTCCTACGGAACTCGGGTAACGGAAATCCTGGTACCCGTAAACCAGCCCAATCTGGTCCTTGCGGTTGAGCTGGTAGTTGTAACCCGCCTGCGCACTTACCTGCCGGCTGTTGATAAATCCCAGAGCGCTGTTGGTGAAATGCACCAGGCCGTAAGAGCCGGCCAGCGTTACCGAGGAACGCGGGTTGAAGCTTTCGGAAATGTCCGCCAGCGCCACATTGCTGATGCGGGGCTGCTGGCCCAGCGAGGCAAACTGCCCGGGGCCGAAGAAATTGTTGTTCACGC
>WNFB01003500.1_pt1 | contig 13847 bp, 14 predicted proteins | sample 5400501 | NCBI WGS metagenome assembly WNFB01 (sample SAMN13153341, study PRJNA577476) | soil metagenome | isolation source: 200 cm saprolite under Douglas fir tree site 2 hole 1 | place: USA:California | collected 2015-04-18
GGCACGGCCGACGAAGCGAGCGCGTCGCCCGCGGGCGGCTTGGGCGTCGGCGTGGCCGGCGGCGCCGGCGTCGGCGTGGGACCGGCGGGCGGCTTGGGCGACACCGGAGCCGTGGGCACCAGCGTGGACCCCGGCGGCAGGGGCGACGGTTCCTTCGCGGCTTCCGGGAACGGCGTGTGGTGGACGACGCCGGAGTCGATCGTCTGTCCCGTGCGGCTGACGGCCTGGAAGTACATGTCGACGCCGTCGATCTCGACGAGCATGAACGAGTAGTCGCTGTCGAAGCCGACGTCGGTGAGGCCGGTGCCCCGGTCGATGTCGCCCTTGCGCAAAGAGCCACCCGCGCCGCACACCCAGTGGTAGATGCCGTTCTGGACCTTGATCCGCTCGTAGAAGTGGTCGTGGCCGGTGAAGACGACGGTGACCCCGTACTTCATGAAAAGGGGCTCGAGCTGCGAGCGCAAGTCGAGCGACGAGCCGTGGGTCTTCCCCGATGAATAGAGCGGGTGGTGGAAGAAGGCGATCTTCCACTCCGAGCTGGACTTCTTCAGCTCGGCCTCCACCCAGTCGAGCTGCGGCTTGTCCATGTAGTTGCTGTCGAGGGCGAAGAAGCGCACGCCCGGGCTGCCGATCTTCCCCAGGCCCCCCGGCGAGGCGCGCCACGTGTAGTAGCGCTGGCCGTCCATGTTCCAGTCCTTGTAGTTGCGCTCGGAGGGGTTGTCGTGGTTGCCGAGGGCGGCGTAGAACTTCACCTTCGAGCCGAGGAGCTGGGCGTAAGGGCCCTCGAACTTCGTCTTGAAGTCGTCGGCGCTCGCGGAGCCGCCGTAGAGGTTGTCGCCGACCATGATCACGAAATCGAAGGGGAACTTGGACCGGAATGCGACCATCTGCTTGGCCACGTCGTACTGCGCGGTGCTGGCGGTGCCGGTGTCGCCGATGACGGCGAAGCGGATGGAGCCGTCCTTGACCGGCAGGCGCAGCTCCTGGGCGGAGACCGCAGCGGTAGCCACCAGCACGACGAGCGCGGCGCGGATCAGGCACGGGACGGCCTTCGAGAAGGGGGCGGGTCGGCGCATCGGGCTCACCTCGGAATGGATGGGTCAGGTACGACGTCCGGGATGTAGTCCAGGATCACGTTCGCCTCGGTGTCGCGCAGGATCAGCGCGCGGCCGACGAACCGGTAGCGCACCTGTTCGGGCAGCAGCGGCAGCTTCAGCAGGAGCGAGGGGGGCACAGACGAGAAGGGGGCCGCGTCGGGATAGAGCGCGTTGACGGCAACGGTAACGGCCGGCATCACCTCTTTGCTCGGGTCCCTCGGGATCGGGTTTCCCTCGACCTTGGGGTTGCCCTGCTTGATTTCCTTCAGGAGGACCGGTCCCTGCGCGCTCGCGAACTCCCGGTGGAGCGTCCGGCGGATGGCCGCTTCCACGTCGGGCCTGAAGATGTCGCCCCGCTTCGCTCCCTTCCTGTAGGACATGATCGCCTGCGTGAGGGCCTTCTGGTGGGCCTCGAGCTGGGCCGGCGTGGACTTGGTGTCGATGGGCGGGATCTGCTTCAGCACGGACTGGCGCAGCTCGACGTACTCCTCGATCTCGTGCTGGAACTTGCGCAGCGTCTCGGCGTCCATCTCCACGGTCTGGGGTGGAGCGATCGTCTCTTTGGAAGTCGTCGAGCACCCTCCCATCGCCACCGACCCGAGCAGGGCCAGCCGCATGAGCACGGCGCGTTCTTGCATCATCGCGGGCAACCTCATTGCGGGCACCTTTGGTTCACGACCTCGTCCCGCTTCTTCTTGAAAACCTGCACCCAGTCGTCGACCCTCACCCGCCGCTCGCCCTGCGGGGTGTGGATCTTCTGATCGAGGCGCTCGATGCGGGCGGCCGTGAACATATCGCGGATCTGCGCGTCGGAGAGCTGGGCGAGGAGGTCGGCCAGGAACTTCCGCCCGCCTTCGCTGATCCGCGGATCGACGAGGGTCCCGGTGATCGATTTCTTCTGGTTGGCCACGCACTGGCGCGGGTCCTTCCACAGAGGCTGCGACTGCCACGCGTCCAGGTCGACCCGGGTGTTGTTGCGCAGCGTGGCCTTGCCGAAGGTCAAGCCGACGTCGTGGATCAACATGAAGGGCTTCTTGCAGTCTTCGTTGCCTTCTTCGTCTTTGACGGCGCCGTCCGGCAGGCACGTCAAACGCTGGTTGACGGCCTTGCTGTCGCTGTGTTGGAGGAGCACGGCGAGCAGCTTCAAGGCGTCGCGTTGCGCCCGCGGGGCGCCCCCCACGCTTTCGTCGACCCGGTCCAGCTCCGGCCACGCCCATCCATCGAGGTTGGGCAGCGCGATGTCCTTCCCCTCCAGCTTGCGCTGGATGCTCGCGACCGGGAACTTGCTCACGTCCACCCTGCGCTCGCTGCTCCAGAACCAGGGCTCGATCGGGCAATTGCGGCACGTGACCTGGACCGGATAGTCGCGCTCCGTGCCGAAGCCGATGGCCCACAGGAGGCGGCTCGCCGCCACCTCGGCGTAGACCTCGCCGCTGTTGTACTTGACCTTCACGACGTCCCCGCCGCCGAGGTCGCACTGGAACTTCGGCGTGTCGCCGGTCAGCTTCTTCGCGGGGGTCACGTAGTCGCAGGTCACCTGCTGGTCGGGCTCGAAGCTCCCCTTCCCCTGCGGCCCCCTCAGCAGGTCCATGGAGGCGATCGTGGTCGGCCGCCACACGGTCGCGTGCCGGATGTACTCGGCGCGGACCTCCGGCGTGACGTGATCGAGCTTGCGGGGACCGGAGGGCGCCTTGGCGTGAGCGTGGGCGCAGGCGGAGGAGAGCGACAGCGTGAGTAGTCCAGCACCCAGGGTGGTGCCCGGGGCCATGCGCCTCTTCAGATCGGACCTCCTCCGCTCCATGATGCAACGCCGGCGGCCGTTGCGGGGGCCGGGCCGGACGGTTTCGCCCACTCGGCAGTGATTCCCTCGACAATCAGGTAATCTAGTGGCACGCGGGGGCGCGACCCTCAATGCCGCTGTTCGAGATTGCCACCGCCGCTCAACTGGCCGGCAGCGTAGTCCTCGCCCTGTTCTTCGTGCTCCTGGAGAGGCACGACCCCCGTCCCTACCTCGCGGACTGGATGGCGGCCTGGATCGCCCAGGCCGTCGCTCTCGCCGTGTTCCTGGCGTCGCTGCGCTGGGGCTGGACGGTCAGCCTGGCCGCGTACCTCTTCCTGGAGGCCGGCCACGGGCTGCTGCTCTGCTCCGCCGCGCGCCACTATCACGGAAGCTCCCTTCGCCGCAGCCGGTACGGCTGGATGCTGCTGCCCCTCGGCGCGTGGGCGGCCGCCGGTCCCGTCCTCATCAGCGACCCGCTGGCGCTGCATGCGGCGCAGTACGCCGTCCTCGCGGCGACCGAGCTCGCGGCGGCGGCCCTGCTCTGGCCACGCCACGAGCCGGCGGGGATGGGCGTGCGCCTCACCTCCCAGGTGCTCGCGCTCATCGGCCTGCTTCACGCGCTGCACGTCGCCGCTTTCGCGGGCCTCTTCGGCCCCGATGCCCCCACGATGCTCCTGCTCCAGGCCGGTCCCTTCGTCACCCTGCTCCTGCAGACGCTGCTCGCCCTCGGCATGGTCCTCACCGTGACCGAGTCGACGCAGCGGGCCCTGGCGACGAGCAACACCCAGCTTCAGGAGGCCGAGCACCGCCTGAAGATCCTCGCCGAGACCGACCCCCTCACCGGCTGCTTCAACCGCCGGGTCTTCCGCGAGCTCGTGGACGGGGTGCGCTCCGGGCGCGAGGGCCTGCGGGGGGCGGTGCTGATGCTCGACATGGACGGCCTGAAGGACATCAACGACCGCCACGGCCACGCCGCTGGCGACGAGGCCATCCGCCGTGCGGCGGAGGCGATCCGGGGGCATACGCGCGCCACTGACATCGTCGTGCGCTGGGGAGGCGACGAGTTCGTGGTGGTGATCCCGGGCGCCTCGGGTGCGTACGCGCAGGCGCGGCGCGACGAGGTCGCCAACGCGCTCGCCCTCATCGGCCTGCCCGCGAGCGCGGGCCTGGCCGTCTACGAGGAGGGCAAGGACATCATGGTCGCCGTCGACGAGGCGGACCGGGAGATGTACGCGACCAAGGCGATCCGGAAGCGCAAGGCGTCGGTGACCGGGTAACTCGTCCCGGGGCGAGTTCAGTCGCCGATCCGGGTCGCAAACTCCGCCAACGACCGCTGGTCATCCGCCGTCAGCTTGATCGGGAACCCGGGGGCCTCACCCTTCACGACCCGCGCGGTGATCAACGAACGCAGGACTTGCGCGACGCGACACCCGAACAGAGGAGCCACTACGAGTTTTCCGGCCACGGCTACGCCATCCACTGGCCCGAGCTGGACGAAGACATCTCAGTCCCCGGGCTGCTCGGCTTGCCTGACTGATGTACGCGCGCTCGCTGAGCGCGCGCCCGGCGCCCGGCAATCGCAGGAATCGATCTGCGACTCTAAGCTACCGGATCTCCAGCATCCGGTCGAGGGCGACCCTCGCCTGCCGCGCCATCCCGTCCGGCACCTTCACCACGTTCACGAGCCGGCCCTCGACGAGGCCTTCGAGCACCCAGGCGAGGTGCGGCGGGTCGATGCGGAACATCGTGCTGCAGACGCAGAAGCAATCGTCCAGGCTCACGACCTGCCGCTCGGGCGCGCACTCGCGGGCGAGCCGGCTGACGAGGTTCAGCTCGGTGCCCACCGCCCACTTCGTGCCGGGCGCGCTCTCCGTGATCGTCTTGATGATGCCCTCGGTCGAGCCGATGGCATCGGCCTTCTGCGCCACCTCGAACCGGCACTCCGGGTGCACGATCACCTTCACCCCGGGGATCTGGGCGCGGCGGCGGTCGACCATGTCGGGCGTGAAACGGTTGTGCACCGAGCAGTGGCCCTTCCAGAGCAGCACCCGCGCTCCGCGTATCTGCTCCTCGGTGAGCCCGCCGCGCTCCTCGTTCGGGTCCCACACCGCCATCCGCTCGAGCGGGATGCCCATCCGGTAGCCGGTGTTGCGGCCGAGGTGCTGGTCGGGGAAGAACAGCACGCGCGCCTTCCGCCGGAACGCCCAGTCCAGCACCGCCCGCGCGTTCGACGACGTGCAGACGGCGCCGCCCTCTCGTCCCACGAGCGCCTTCAACGACGCAGCGGAGTTCATGTAGGTGACGGGCACGATGTCCTGTCCCACCACCGCCGTCACCTGGTCCCAGCAGTCCTCGACCTGGCCGATCTCCGCCATGTCGGCCATCGTGCAACCCGCGTCCAGGTCGGGAAGGATCACCTTCTGGTGCGGGCCGGAGAGGATGTCGGCCGACTCCGCCATGAAGTGGACGCCGCAGAAGACGATGTACTCCGCTTCCGGGCGCGAGGCGGCGAGCTGGGCGAGCTTGAACGAGTCGCCCGTGAAGTCCGCGTGGCGGATCACCTCGTCGCGCTGGTAGTGATGCCCGAGAATGACGACGCGCCCGCCCAGCGCCCGGCGGGCGGCGGCGATCCGCTCCTGGACGTCTTCCGCCGCCGGCGCGACCGGCAGCACGGCCTGCGCCATGGGGCTATCCTCCCATCCTTAATTATAGGGCGCGCGCGAGCCGGCCCCGGGGGGCGGATCCGCGCCTCTATAATCGAGGGATGCCGTCGAGAAAGCGACGCTGGCAGGCGCCGGAGGGCCTGCGCGTCTACCCCGACGGCACCTGGCGCGTGGGGGACGTGCACGTCATCCACCCCCCCAGCCTTCGTTACTTCAAGTCCCACCTGGTCTTCGAGGAAGCCGGCGTCTTCATCGTGGACGGGGACCAGCGCATGAAGGTGGACGTCGAGGGCCCGGCCTTCCAGGTCACGAGCCTCGTCCTCGACGTGGACAGGGGCGAAGCGCGGGTCGTCCTCGACGACGGCACCGTGGAGACCGTGACCGACGACGCCCTCGGCATGAACCGGGAGACCGGACGCTTCGAGAGCCGCGTCCGCGAGGGCCGGGCGACCGCGCTCCTCGCCCGGGGCCCGCACCAGACGCTGCTCGAGCACATGGAGGAGGACAAGGGCCGCTTCTTCCTCCACGTCGGCGAGCGCCGCATCGCGGTGCGGACCTGATGCTGCTGGGCGCGCACGTTCCCACCTCGGGGGGCGTGGCGATGGCCCCCGGCAACGGGCGCAGCATCGAGGCCACCGCCATCCAGATCTTCACGCGCAGCCAGCGCCAGTGGAAGGCGAAGCCGATGACCGGGGCGGAGTCGGACGCGTTCCGCAGCGCCCTCGGCGGCAGCGGGGTGAAGGCCGTGCTCTCGCACGCTTCGTACCTCATCAACCTCGCGAGCGTCGTCCCGCGATTCCTGGCCCTGAGCCGCCAGACCCTCGCGGACGAGCTGCGACGGTGTCACGCCCTCGGCATACTCCACGCCGTCGTCCATCCCGGGGCCCACATGGGCGCCGGGGACGAGCAGGGGCTGGCGGCGGTCGCGCGCAGCCTCGACGACGTGCTGCGCCGGACGCGCGGCAGCTCGGCCGGGCCCCTGCTCGAGGTGACCGCCGGACAGGGATCGTGCCTCGGGCACCGCTTCGAGCAGGTGGCGGCGATCCTCGCGCGCGTCAAGGAGCCGGGACGCGTCGGCGTCTGCCTCGACACGTGCCACCTCTTCGCGGCCGGATACGACATCGCGACCGAGAGCGGCTACGAGCAGACGCTGGAGCGATTCGACAAGGTGGTCGGCCTGCGCAAGCTGAAGGCGATCCACCTGAACGATTCGCAGAAGCCGCTCGGCAGCCGCGTCGACCGCCACGCGCACGCCGGCGAGGGCTTTCTCGGCCTCGCGGCCTTCGCGCGCTTCCTCAACGATCCGCGGCTGAAGAAGGTGCCCATGGTCGTGGAGACGCCGGGCCCGATCGACGTCTGGAAGAAGGAGATCGCCCTGCTGCGCGGCCTGGTGGGACGCCGGCCGCGGGGCTAGCCCGGTGGATCCCCGCGCCCTCGCCGCGCGCGCCCGGGCCCTCGCCCTCGAGGCCGGCTTCGACCTGGCCGGCGTGGCCGCCGCCGACGCGCCGCACGAGCTCGCCTTCTTCGCGGAGTGGATCGCGCGCGGCTACGCGGGCGAGATGAGCTATCTCACCGCGCAGGCCGCGCGCCGCGGCGACGTTCGCAACGCCTTCCCGTGGGCGCGATCGGTCCTCTCGGTGGGCGTCCAGTACGACACGCCGCATCCGTACTCGACCGACGCCCCCGCCGGATCCGGTTGGATCGCCCGCTACGCGTGGGGCGACGATTACCACGACGTGATGAAGGCGATGCTCGAGCGCCTGGCCGGCGGCCTGGAAGCGGAGATCGGGCCCTTCCGCTCCCTGGCCTACGTGGACACGGGGCCCATCGTCGAGCGGGCCTACGCCGCCGCCGCGGGACTCGGCGCGTGGGGCAAGAACACCTGCCTGCTGCACCCGGAGCACGGCTCGTGGTTCTTCCTCGGCGAGCTGGTGACGGACCTGGAGATGCTTCCCGACGCGCCTCGCCCGGACATGTGCGGGAGCTGCACGGCGTGCCTCGACGCCTGCCCCACCGGCGCTTTCCCGGCGCCCTACGTGCTCGACGCGACCCGCTGCATCAGCTACCTGACCATCGAGCTGAAGGGCGCCATCCCCGATCCGCTGCGGTCCGGCATGGGCCGCCAGGTCTTCGGGTGCGACATCTGCCAGGACGTGTGTCCCTGGAACCGCCGGCGGCGCCACCAGGGGGGCGCGCCGTTCGAGCCACGGCCGGGACAGGTCGCGCCGGACCTCGCCGAGCTGTCGCGGCTCGACGACGAAGGCTTCCGGGAGCGCTTCCGCGGCAGCGCGGTGAAGCGGGCCAAGCGGCGCGGGCTGCTGCGCAACGTGGCCGTCGCGCTCGGCAACTCCACCGATCCCGCCCACCGCTCCGTGCTCACGCGGCTGGCCGAGGATCCCGACCCGCTCGTACAGGAGCACGCGCGCTGGGCGCTCGGCCGCTTAGGCTAGAACCTCACGCCGTCCTTCACACGCACGGTCCAGCGCGAGCCGGCCGGCAGCTCGATCTCCTTGCCCTTCGTTCCGAGCACCGCGCCCGCGCCGGCGAGCCCGCCGATGATCGCGCCCTTGCCGGCGCCCTTGCCGCCCCCGGCGATGCCGCCGATGATCGCGCCCGCGGCCGTGCCCCCGCCGATGATGGCCGCATCGCGCTCGTGGCTGTCGTCGGCCACAGCCTCGATCTCCGTCGTGTCCAGCTTCTGCGTGCGGCCGCGGACCACGATCTGGTCGAAGGCCACGATCACGCGGGCCTTGCCCGAGACGCGGCCGGAAGGACGCGCATCGAGCACGTGGCCCTTCAGCACCGTGCCCCCGGGCAGAAGCACGCGGCCGTCTTCACTCGTCGCTCGCTCGACGCGCGCCTCGACGCGGTCGCCCGGATGGCTCACCGCCGAGGAGAGCGGGGTTTCCAGCACCAGGGAGAGCTGGGTCCCCGCGGGGATGCTCACGCGCTCGACCTGCTCGCCACGCGAGCGCGGGCTCGCATCGGCGGACTCGACCGGACGATCCACCGGCTCGGGCCCCGTGCCGACGCGGTCGGGCTCGCTGCGGCTCGTCACGACCGGCGGCTCCGCGGTCCGGCTCGCACCGGTTGCGCGGGACGGGACGCGCGCGTCGTGGACGCGCGTCGGGGCCGAAGCGCGCGCCGGGGCGCGGCCGGCCGAGCGAGGAGCCTCGGCCACCGGCGGCGCCGAGTGGAGCTGCGTCTCCCACGCGGGCTCCGCGGTCGCCGTCGGCTCGGCGGCCGGCGACGGCGTCGCCTTCCGCTCGAGATCGGCGACCCGCTTCTCGAGGTCCTGGTTCTTCTGCTGCTCGGCAGCGTTCTTCTCCGCCGACTGGCACGCGGCAAGGAGCGCTCCCAGCGCCAGCGCGAGCCCGAGGTTCCATCGAGTCATAGACGCACCCTCTCTTTCCCGAGGAGTAGGTGAGCAAGCCCTGTGCCAGCGACACCATCCGGCCCGCCTGCCGCAAACCCTGTAGACACGGGCTGTTGCGGCCCGCGAATCGCCGTAACGATGAGGGGGCTCACACGTCCTGAGGTGGGCCGCTGTCCTCCCGGCGGGACGCCGCCTCCGCAATGAGACGGTTGTTGTCCCCGAGCACCCGGTACTCGCGGTGGAGCGCCACGAGGCAGACGAGCACCGTCGCCCACGCCGTGGCGTGGTGGACCCAGGCCGGCACCGCCCGCGTGTGCGCCGCCGCCCCCAGCATGAAGTTCGCGATGACCAGCAGGAGGGCGAACGTCATCGCGGGGAAGACCTGCGACTTGAGCGCGATCGTGCGCCGGCGGAACGAGTCGCCCCAGCCGCGCGCCTTCTCCATGTCCTTCAGCTCCACGCCCGTGGCGATGAGGAAGAACATGATGAACGAGTGGGCCATGACGAGCAGAGTCGTGCTGCCGAGGGCGAGGAGGAAGTGTTGCCGCATGCGGGCGGCATCGGAGGGGACGAGATAGCCGAGGGCCGTCGTCACGAGCAGGGTGACGGAGCCGACGACGGCCAGGGTCAGCAGCGCGACGGCCATGTCACCCCTCCGAGGCGACGCGCGGCAGTCAGCCCGGGCGCAGCGCGGGAGCGTCGTCGCCGGGAAGGAAGAGCGGCGGAGGCACCTGCAGGCGGGCGGCGAAGGCCTCGAGGTCGGCGCGCCGGAAGGCTTCGGCGACCGCGTCGATCCGTCCCCGGGGCGTCACGAGGAACAGCGTCGGCACGGTGCCGAGCCCGAGCCGCGCCGCGAGCGGATAAGGGTCTTCCTCGAGGCGCACCGGAAGCTCGAGAGCCAGCTCCTCGACGAAGGCCCGGGCGTCCGCCGCGGCGTCCTGCAGCACCGCCACGACCGTCGAGGTGGGTGGGCGGCGGTGATGGATGCGGTCCACGAAGGGCAGGGTCAGCCGCGTCGTTTCGCATTCGCGGTGGCCGACGACGATGAGCGCCCAGCCCCGGGCCCACGCCTCGGAGATCGGCGCCCGCTTCCCGTGCAGGCCGGAAAGCTCGACGTCGGGGAACGCCGCCGGGGGACCGAGGGGAGCCATTCAGGCCGGAACGAAGTCCACCGCCACGCGGCGCGGGATGATTCCGGCGGCGTGGCCGCGGTCGAGCAGCTCCTGCACCGCCCGCCGCCCGCGCTCGCCGCAGTCCACCGTCATCTCGTTGACCCACATCCCCACGAACCGGTCGGCTACCGCGGGGTCCATGCCCCGCGCGAACTCGAGGGCATACCGCAGCGCCTCGCCGCGGTGGGCCAGCGAGTAGCGCACGCTGTCGCGGACGAGGCGGGTGAGGCGCGCCACGAGCTCGGGCCCCAGGTCCCGCCGCACCGCGTTTCCCCCGAGGGGCAGCGGCAGGCCGGTCTCGTCCTTCCACCAGGCGCCGAGGTCCAGGATCTTGCGCAGGCCCCGGCCCGCATACGTGAGCTGGCCCTCGTGGATCACGAGGCCGGCATCGGCGCGCCCCTCGCGCACCTCGTCGAGGATGCGATCGAAGGCGACGACGCGCGTGCGGGCCTCGGGCGCGAAGAGCTTGAGGGCGAGGTAGGCCGTCGTCAGCGTGCCCGGCACCGCGACCAGCAGGCCGCCACCGCGGAGAGCGGCCGGATCCATCCCCTCGCGCGCCACCAGCAACGGTCCATAGCCGTCACCGATGCTTCCCCCGCAGGGCATCAGCGCGTAGCGCTCGGCAACGTAGGGATAGGCGTGAAAGGAGATGGCGGTGACCTCGTGCACGCCCTCCCGCGCCTGTTGGTTCAAGCTTTCGATGTCGCGCAGGACGTGGACGATCTCGAGGCCGTCCGTGGGCACCTTGTCCCGGGCCAGCCCGTAGAACATGAAGGCGTCGTCGCTGTCGGGGCTGTGCGCGAGGGAGACCTTCATCCGCCGATCATAGTGCCCGACGGCCGACCCCTCCAAGCCGCGTGGTACACTCCCGCCGTGTTTTCGAGGATCACCCGTCTGCTTCCCGTGCTGCTCCCGCTCGCCGTGGGTGCATGCGCCTCGGCCAAGGTCCGGCCCGGCGCGCGCGTGGACCTGAGCGCGGCCCAGCAGGCGGTGGAGGCGGCCCGCAAGGCGGGGGCCCCGGCGAAGGCTCCCGACATGTTCAAGCAGGCGGAGCGCCACCTGCGCGAGGCCGAGTCGGTGGCCGGGAGCAAGGACCTGACCCCCGAGAACTCGGTCCGGGCCCAGGGCCTCGGCGAGCTGGCCACCAGCGAGGCGCACTGCGCCGCCACGCTGGCCCGACTCGCCACCCCCGGGCCGGACCGCACGGCCAGGACGCCGCCCGCGGAGGTCGAGCGCGCGAACACGCGGGTGAGGAAGCTGGAGGAGGACAACCGGCACCTCGAGGAGCGCATCGCGCTGCTGCTCCACGACCTGGACGTCACCGAGACCGAGATCATCCGCACCAAGGCCCGGCTGAAGGGGATCGAAACGAAGGCCGAAGCCTCCTCCGCCATCGCGGAGGCGCGCATCCTGATGGGCCGCCTCGACGCGAAGGCGAACGCGGCGACCCTCAGCATGTGCGAGGACTCGCTCGCCAAGGCGGAGAAGCAGCTCCAGCAGGAGAACTACGGCGCCGCGCTCTTCTTCGCGATGAAGGCCCAGGACGCGGCGACGAAGGCGCAAGAATCGCCCGATTCCCGAAGGCCGTCGCCGACTCCCCCGCCCGAGTAGCTCAGCGACCTCCGGCGGCTTTTCCGGGGGCGGTGGCCTCTTCGCCGGCAAGCACTACCCGGTCGCGGCCCTGCGCCTTGGCTGCGTACAGCGCGGCGTCGGCCGCGTCGACGAGGGCCCGGCCTGCCTGCCCATCCTCGGGGAAGGTCGCGACGCCGATCGACACGGTGGTGAACGGCTTCTCCGCCGCCGCGGTGCGCGTCGGGCGCACGTTGACGGCGGCGCGGATCTTCTCGGCCACGGAAAGCGCCTGCTGCTTCGAGCACGAGGGCAGCAGCACCGCAAGCTCCTCGCCGCCGTAGCGGAACGCGGAGTCCGTCGAGCGGATGTTCTTCATGACGATGGTGGCCACCCGTGTGAGCTCGAGGTCGCCCTCGGTGTGGCCCCATCGGTCGTTGAACTGCTTGAAGTGGTCGAGGTCGAGGAGCAGGAGGCTCAGCGGGCGATCGTCGCGCGCGCTGCGTCGCATCTCCTTCTCCAGCGTGTCCTGGAAGTGGCGGCGGTTGTAGAGCTGCGTCAGCTCGTCGGTGATGGCCAGCGACTCCAGCCGCTCCCGCGCCTCGCGCATCCTGGCCGACATGTCGTTGAAGGTGCGGGTCAGATCGGCCAGCTCGTCGCTGCCCGCCACGGGCAGCGAGACGTCCGTCTCGCCGCGGCTGAGACGGCGAGCGCCCTCCGAGAGCAGCAGGATCGGCCGCAACAGGTTGCGGGCGGCGAAGAAGCTGATGAGCAGGACGATGACCAGCGTCGACAGGCCGACGATCAAGAGCCGCAGGCGCGCCTCGTCGAGCGAGCGGTAGGCGACGCGCGCCGGGACCGTGGCCGCGAGGTACCCGCCGGACGGACCCGCGAGGCGCCGCACTCCATAGACGACGCGGCCGACGGAGGGCAAGGCCGCTTCCACGATCGGCCCCGCTTCTTCAGGGGGCACCGGCCTGACCACCGGCAGCTCCTCCGTCCCCGGGTTGGCGGGCACCTGGCCCGTGCGGAGGAGCACCCGTCCCTCCGCGTCGAGCAGCCAGAACTCGGGGGTCGGATCGCCCACCGCCGGGTTGAGCAGCAGTTGCAGCTCGCGCAGGTCGGGACGCTCCACCAGGAAGCCGACGTTGCGATCGTTGCGGTCCTGGATCGCGTGCAGCGCGAGCAGGGTGGGCCGGCCGAGGAAGGGCGAGCGGTGGAGCGGGCTGACGACACCCGCCTTGGCGGCCTCGGGTCCGGCGAGAAGGCCGTTCGCCCACTCCTCCCACTGCTCGTCACGCGTGGAGGCCAGGATCTTCCCCTGCGCGTCGGTCACGAACAGCGACTCGTACGTCTGGTAGTGGCCGAGGACCGAGGCCAGGTACTCGTTCAGGTCGCGGCGCGCGCGCCCGACGTCGCCGGTCCCGCGGGTCAGCGCTTCCACGCCCTCGAAGACCACGAACGACGCCGACCAGCGCGTCACCTCCCGCGTCCGCTGCCACATCCAGTCGTCGATCTGCCCCGACTTGCGGAAGAGGTGGTTCGCGACGGTCTCGCGGACCTTCCCGGAGAGGATTTCCTCGTTGCGGTCCAGCAGATAGCTGGCCATGAGGACGACGGGGATCCCCACGCAGAGGAGGACGACCAGGAGGAGCTTGGTCCGGAGGGTGAGGCGGAGGGGCTGTAGCTTCAGTCGGCCACCTCAGTCGCTGGGGGTCTGGGGGGCGCGCCCCCCAGCTCGAATAGCGAGCGCCGGATTCACTCCGGCGCGAGCGAAGGATCATACCGCAGGGCGGGAGCGTCGAGAAACAGTCCCCCCACCCATCCGGCGCAGGGATCCCAGGTTCTGCAGGAGCACGCCCCCCAGGATGAGCGCTCCCCCGACCCATTGGCGCGGGCCGATCCGCTCGTGCAGGAACGCCGCCGCCAGCCCGATCGTCACCAGCACCTCGAGCGAGCTGACGACCGCGGCCCGGGCCGGCCCCACGCGCGCGAGCCCGGCCAGGAACGCGCGGATCGGCACGACGGTGCAGAAGACGGCCATGACGGCGACGATGCCCCATGCCGCCGGCACCGCGGGCAGGATCAGACTACCGCGCAAGAGCGCCCAAGGCAGGAAGATCACGGCGCAGGCCTGCGTCACGTGGAGCGACACGGTCTCCGACGGAATGCCGGCGGCGAAGCGGCTGC
>WNFB01003502.1_pt1 | contig 13840 bp, 13 predicted proteins | sample 5400501 | NCBI WGS metagenome assembly WNFB01 (sample SAMN13153341, study PRJNA577476) | soil metagenome | isolation source: 200 cm saprolite under Douglas fir tree site 2 hole 1 | place: USA:California | collected 2015-04-18
CTCCGGGTGCTGGCAGATGCCGAGCTCCACCGGCGGGTCCAGCAGCTGGGTGCGACGTTTCTCGGCCGCCTGCGGGCCCTGCAGCGCCCCGAAATCCGCGAAGTGCGCGGCCGCGGCCTGATGGTGGCCGTCGAGCTGAAGCGACCCGCCACCGCCCTCATCAAAGCCCTCCAGGACCGCGGGGTCCTGACGCTGCCCGCAGGTGCCACGGGCATCCGGTTCCTGCCCTCAGTCCTGATCGATGAGCGGCAGCTCGAGGAAGCTGCCGACGTGCTGGCCGTGTCGATCTCTGACGCCGCTGACCACCGCCACCTATGATGGGCGCGGAGGTGGGATCGCATGCTCAAGAACGCGCGGGTGAATGCGTCGCTGCCGGCGAAAGACCTGGCTCGGGCAAAAGCCTTCTACGCTGACAAGCTGGGGCTCACGCCAGTCCGGGAGGGCCCGCAAGGCCTGGCGTCCTTCCTGTTCTACGAGGTCGCGGGCGGCGACCGGTTCCTGATCTTTCAGAGCGCGGGCACGCCATCGGGGCAGCACACCCAGATGGGCTTCCAGGTTGACGATATCGCCCGCGAGGTCAAGGATCTCCGAGCGGGGGGCGTGGTGTTTGAAGAGTACGATTCGCCGGGCCTCAAGACGGTCGGCGGCATCGCCGAGGGCGGGGGGGCGAAGTCCGCCTGGTTCAAGGACAGTGAGGGCAACATGATCGCCATCGTCCAGCCCGCCGCCGTCCCCGCCGCCCGATAACGGCACACGCACAGTCGAGCCCGCCAGTCCTACACTTTGGAGGGGCAGGATGGCGGGCTCGATGCGTTTCGAGGACTTCTCTTTCGGGTTCCTTCAGATCGACGGCGTGGCGTACGACTATGACGTCGTGATCGACCGGGGCGAACTTCGCAAGCGGAAGAAGAAGGCCTCGAAACCCTTCCGCGATGATTTCGGCCACACCCCGCTCTCCGTCGAGGAGAACATCCCCTGGAAGTGCCGTCGCCTGGTGATCGGCACCGGCGCCCACGGCGCGCTCCCGGTGATGAAAGAGGTCGAGCGCGAGGCCGATCGGCGCGGCATCGAGCTGCTGACGCTCCCGACCCACGAGGCCATCGGGTTGTTGAGTCAACGCCCCAAGAAGACCAACGCCATCCTCCATGTGACGTGCTGACGGCGCCGCTGGCAACCCGCGCCTTCGGATCAACACCATTAACCGTCACCCGGATCGGGGTCGGACTCGCCGCGCTGGGGCGGCCCGGCTACATCACGCTGGGACGGGAGGAGGACCTGGGAGACGACCGGACCATCGGGGCCCTGGAGCACCGGTGCCACGAGGTGCTGACCGCGGCCTATGACGCCGGTGTCCGGTACGTCGACGCGGCCCGCTCCTACGGGCTGGCCGAAGCATTCCTTGCCTCGTGGGTTGCCGCCCGAACCCTGTCGCACGGCGATGTGACCGTCGGGTCGAAGTGGGGATATACCTATGTCGGTGCCTGGCGCGTCGACGCCCCGGTGCACGAGGTGAAGGACCATTCCCTCGAAGCCCTGCGCCGGCAGATCATCGAAACCCGGGCCTGGCTGGATGGCCGGCTCAATCTCTACCAGATCCACTCGGCGACACTCGACAGCGGCGTGCTGGACGACCGAGCCGTCCTGGCCGAACTCGCCCGCCTCCGGCAGGAGGGCCTCATCATAGGCCTCTCGCTGAGCGGACCTCGTCAGGCGGATGCGCTCCGGCATGCGTTCCAGGCCGAGGTAGACGGGGTCCATCCCTTTCAGTCGGTGCAAGCGACCTGGAACCTGCTCGAGCCGTCGGTCGGGCCGGCCCTCGCGGAGGCGCACGACCGGGGCTGGGGCGTGATCGTGAAGGAGGCGCTGGCCAACGGACGCCTCAGCGGGCGCAACCCCGAGCCCGAGAGCCGTCGCCTGCGGGAGGTCGCCGTTCGGCGCGCCGCCGCCATGGACGCGGTGGCCATCGCGGCCGCCCTGGCCAACCCATGGGTGGACGTCGTCCTGTCCGGCGCGGCAACCGTGGACCAGCTGCGCGGCAACCTGGGTGCGCTCGACGTGGGCCTGACACCAGATGACGTCGAGGCCCTGAGCACGTCGGCCGTGCCCGCCGAACAGTACTGGCGGAGCCGCCAGGCACTGGCCTGGAGCTAGCCGGTGCCGAGTCCCCCGGAGCAGCTCGACGCGGCGCGCGACTGGTACTTCGACGCGGTCGACGCGCTCGGTGACGACAGCTGGCAGCAGCCCTCCCGATGTCGGGGCTGGACCGCCGCCGACGTGGTGGCGCATGTCGCGGGGGGCGACTACCTGGTGCGGGCGGCGATTCTGGATGCGACCGGCCGCGACCCCTCGCTGCTGGCTTCGATTCCTGCCGACGCGCGCCAATCGGCGCAGTGGGCCCGGCTGATCACCGTGTCGGATCCCAAGGGCCTTGGCGAGGTAGCCCACCGCGAGTCTCAACACACGTTCGCGGCCCTGCGCGAAGTTCTGCAACAGGCCCCGGAGACCAAGCTCCACATGCCGTACGGCGAGACCCCGACGGCCAATGCGCTGGCCATCCGAACCGCGGAGTACGTCATCCATGGGTACGATCTGCAGCCAGCGACCGGGCGGTTCGTGGCGGCGCCCGCCTGGTTCATTGACGCCACGCTGCCCCGCGGCGCCCAGGGCATGTGGCGCACCCATGCGCTCTCACCGCACAATGGCAAGTTGGCCAGCTTCCATCTGCACCGCACGGACGGCGACGGCGAGTGGACGCTGCGCGCCGAGAGCGGCCAGGGCAGATCCGATCGCGGACACGAGCCCGCCGATGTCGCCTTTCGCGGTCCTGGCGAGGGCCTGTACTGGCTCCTGATGGGGCGCGGAAGTCCCCAGGAACAGGGCGTCGAGGTCCACGGCGACCCGGCGCTGGCGGCGGCGTTTAAGGAGTGGTTTCCGGGGCCCTAGCCCGAATCCACCGAATCGAACTCGCATCTTGGGCGCGGAGGCGAGCGATCCATGCGTTGGCTCCTGCGCGCGTTCGGTCACCCATCTACGGATGCGCTCCCTCTCGTGCTCGTCGCCGCCTCAAGCCCGGGCTTCGGCTCATCTCGCCCCGCATCCCAATCTGCTTCGTCCGTTCGATGGATCCGGGCTTAAGCTGAGGTGAGCAGGCGGCTGGCGAGCCGCGCGGCCCCAGCTACCGGTTCATCGTCGAGGCGAGTCGCCGCCAGCCCGTCGGCGCTCAGCCGAGCTCGTACCGCATGTTCCAGAACTGGTTGATGGAGCAGCAGGCCGCCAGCCAGCACGACTGGCCCCGGCTCGCCCAGCCGCTTGGCCACGCGGATGGCCAGGTCCGCCAGGCTGTCGGCGCCCAGCTCGATGATTGCCTGGGCGCCGGGGTCCTCGGGCGCGGCACGAAATACGGCACCGGCCAGGGCCGCCCATTGCTCAGGCTCCCGGCTGCCATGGAGCTGGGCGGCAAGCGCGAGCGGGTCGCTTACTCTGGCGGCCGCCATCAGGGCCACACCCAGAGGGCCGTTGCGATCTCCTTCATCCTCTCGGCGCAGCAGCGTTCGCAGCGCTTCTCGCACCAGCCAGGCCCCTCCCCCATCGTCGCCCAGCAGCCAGCCCCAGCCACCGGCCCGCGCCTCCTCGCCCCTCTGATTCCGGCCGTAGGCAACCGACCCCGTCCCGGCGATCAGGGCCACGCCTGATACCAGGTTGGCCGCGGCCAGCACCAGCCGCGAATCGTGCGCGACCTGCACCCGAGCGCCGGGGAGGAGCTCGGTGAGCAGGCGTTCCAGCTCGCCGCGGGCCCGCGCGTCCTCGGTCCCGGCCGCGCCAGCACAGCAGGCGTCGACCCTGGGATTCCCAAGGTAATCCAATACGGCCGCCAATCGGCGGCGAACCTCCGCCGATCCCACGGCCGTGATGTTGGTTCCGGCACCGACAGCCTCGATTGGGACATCACGATTGCGCACCAGCCGCGCCCGCGTGCTGGTGCCACCCATGTCGAGGCCCAGGACCGTGGTCACCAGGTCTGCGTCACTTTCTTCAGGGAGCGGGGCCGGTCCGGGTCACGCCCGCGAGCAAGGGCAAGGTGGTACGCAAGCAGCTGCGCCGCGACCGCGAGCGACAGTGGCGTCAGGGCCTCGGGGAGTCGGCTGTCGAACAGGATGGAGGAGGTCGCATCGGGCAACCGGTCTGTCCCGTCCGCCAGCTGCCGCACCTGGCAGCCCGAGTGGTGAAGACGCGCCGCCAGCTGCCGGGTGTCGGCCAGGGTCGGCCCGGGCGATTCCACAAGGATCAGGGGGAAGCGGTCTTCGGCAATCGCGATCGGTCCGTGCAGAAAGTCGGCGGCCGACCACGCCCTGGCCATCACATAGCTGGTTTCAGTGAGCTTTAGCGCGAGCTCTTCGGCTGTCGCCAGGTTGAACCCCCGGCCCAAGACGACCAGGTTTTCCGCGGCGATCGAATACCCCATCCGCTTGGCCTGCTCCTCAGACGCCAGGGCGTCGCCCATTGCGTCGGGCACGTGCTGCAGCGCGTTGTGGAAGTCGGGGTCGGGGTCGATAGCCTGCGAGAGCAAGGCGATCGCCAGCAGGCTGGCCGTGTAGGTCTTGGAGGCCGGCACGCTCTGCTCCTCGCCCGCCTGCAGTGCCACCGCGAAATCGGCGGCGGCCGCCAGGGGCGAGCCGGCCGCGTTGGTCAAGGCCACGGTGACCGCTCCCTGCCGCCGGGCCTCTTCCAGGACGGCCGACACGTCCGGGGCTGCCCCGGACTGCGAAATGCCAATGACACAGAAGCGTTCCAGCCGGGGCGGGGCCGCGTAATGCGTGAACAGCGACGGCGCGGCCAGCGCCACCGGGATCCGATTGCGAGCCTGAAAGAGGTACTTGGCGTAGAGCGCCGCGTGATCGGAGCTGCCCCGGGCTGCCAGCATGATCGCCAACGGGTGCGCGCGCTTGATGGCGGCGGCAATCGGCTCCAGCGCCGCGGCATCGGCCAGCAGCCGCGCTGCCACCGCGGGCTGCTCCCCAATCTCGCTCCGAAAATGGCTCATCGTTCGAACACGATGCGGCCCGCCACCATGGTCAGCCGGACGCGCATCTGGGCATCAAGAATGATGAGGTCGGCATGCGCACCCGGGCAGACCCGACCGAGGTGGGGCTCGCCCAGGACAGCCGCCGGCGACTCAGTCGCCGCGGTCATGGCGCGCTCGCGCGAGCCGTTCGGGAGCGCGGCCATCCGCCGGACCAGTTCGTCCATGGTCGCCACGCTGCCGGCCAGCGTCCCGTCTTCGAGACGGACGGCGGATCCATCACTGACCACATCGCGACCGCCCAATCGGTACCGCCCGGCGGGTGCGCCGGCGGCGGAGGTCTGGTCGGTGGTCAGCGCGACTCGGGTAGGCCGCTTCAGCCGCAGCACCTGCTCCAGTGTCGCGGCATGGAGGTGCTCGCCGTCCCCAATCAGGCCTACGGTCACCCGGTCGTCCATGAGCAGCGCGGCCACAATCCCAGGGCGGCGGTGATGGAACGCGCGCATCGCGTTGTAGAGGTGCGTGCCGAAGCGGACGCCGGCGTCGATGGCCCGCTGGCCCTGCTCGAAATCAGCTCCGGTGTGGCCGGCGGCCACCACCACGCCGGCATCGCGCAGCTGGGCGATCGCTTCCATCCCGCCGGGCAGCTCCGGCGCCAGGGTCATCATCCGCGGCGCCGCGGCCAGTACCTCCGCGATCCGGTCTGGCGTCGGCTCGGCCAGGTTGGCCTTTTCATGCGCACCGCGAAAAGCGGGATTCAGGAACGGTCCCTCCACGTGTGCCCCGAGCACTCGCGCCCCGGGCGACGAGGCGACCTGAACCGCATGTACGAATTCGCGCACCTCGCTCAGCGGGCTGGAGATGATGGTAGGCAAGAAACCGGTCACACCAAAAGCGGGCAGGAGGCCGGAGATGGCGCTGATGGCATCCGCACCCTGGGCCGCATCGTGACCGTTGAAGCCGTTGACCTGAAGGTCGATGAAGCCCGGCGCGATCATCTCGCCGGGTCCGGCAACCAGCTCGCGGTCGGCCGATACCGGCGGCGGTCCCGCTCCGACCCATGTGATCCGGCCGTTGTCCACCAGCACCGCGGCATCCAGGGCGGCGACGCCATGGACCGCGCCGCGGATGAGCGTGCTCATGCGCTCATCGCTCCAGGTCTTCCAGCGCCAGGGCGAGGTCGCCGCCCATCCGAGTCAGCGCCATGCGGGCGGCCTCGGCCGATAGGCCGGCCTGCAGCATGAGGATCGCCAGCTTGGCACTCCCGTCGGCTTGCTCAAGAGCCCGCTCGACCGCCGCCGGCGCGGCTCCGGTCAGGTCCGCGATCATGGCCCGCGCCCGCCGGCGAAGCTTTTCGTTCTGCGGGACGACGTCGACCATGCGGCCACGGTAGACGTGCCCCAGCCGTGCAAAAACGCCCGTGCTCAGCATGTTGAGGACAGTCTTTTGGGCAGTACCCGCCTTCAGCCGGGTCGACCCGGCCACCACCTCGGGACCGGTGGCCACTTCGATCGCCACGTCTGCCGCCCTGGCTAGCTCTGAGCCCGGTACCGAGACCAGCGCCACACTTAAGGCGCCGTCGCGCCTGGCCTGGTCCATGGCGGCCAGTACGTAGGGCGTCTGTCCGCTGGCGCTGACGCCGACCACGGCATCGACCGGTCGCAGGCCGGCCTGGACGGCATCAGCCCGACCCAGTTCCGAATCGTCTTCGGCTGCCCCCTCACCGGCGAGATGGGCGATCACAACGTCATCGCCCAGGCCGAAGGTCGCCGGGCACTCGAGGGCATCGAGCGCCGCCAGCCGTCCGCTGGTGCCGGCCCCGAAGTAATGCAGGCGACCACCCGCCCGCACCCGGTCGGCGATTCTCTCGACGGCCTCCGCGATCCGATCGAGGCTTTGGCCGACTACCTGCACGGCGCGCACATCCTCGGCATGCATCAAAGCCAGGAGCTCGCGGGTGGCCAGCCGGCCGAGCGCATCGGTCTCCCCGTGCGGTTGCTCTGTCGACGCCCCGGTGAGCAGCTCGACCGCCGCCATACCATTGACCCGGCCCGCTCCGTAAGTAGTGACGTAGGCCGCCGCTGCCGCCGGTCGGGAGACCGGAATTCCCATCTCCACGATCACGGCATCGGAACGCCGATCGAGGATGGCCTCGGTGGCGGCCGCCGCCCATGGGTGGCGATGAAGGTCGCGCACCACGATGACGAGTGGGCGTCTCGCGCTCTGCCGGACAATTTCGTGCACGTCGACCGATGGACCGCTGACGCGGAGCACCGTCACAGCCGGATCGCGCTGGGCGAGCAGATCGCCAAGCCCCCAGGGCACAGCCCCGGCGGCCTGCAGCGGAGGAGGACCGAGCTCCAGCACCAGCGGAGCCGACCCGATGCGCGCGTCCCCGTCTGCCCAGACGGCGCGGCGGGCCGCACGCAGCCCGGCACCACGCTGCGGCATGGCAGGCGCGGGCGGCGCCCAGATAGCCAGCGTTTGGACCCGACCGGCGGCTTCGCGCAGCCTTGCTTCCGGTAGCTGGCCCTCGCGAACGGCTTCCACGATGGCGCGCTGCAGCCGGTCGACCACCGATTCGTCCGTGAACCACCCCCCGGTGCAGATGGCGTCGGCTCCGGCAGCAAGGGCCATGACGGTCCCCGCATCGGTGCCTACCGTCCGGCTGATGGCACCCATATCCATCCCGTCGGTGACGATGCACCCAGTGAAGCCCAGCTCCTCCCGCAATAGCCCCGTCAGGATCCGGCGGCTGAGAGTAGCGGGAGTCCCATCGGAAGCCGGCACCACGATGTGGGCGGTCATGATGGCTTGCACATCGGCCGCGATCGCGGCCCGGAACGGAACCAAGGCCGCCTGCGCCGAGGCCGCGTCGGCAATCGTGGGCAGGCTCTCGTGCGAGTCGACCGACGTCGCGCCGTGGCCGGGAAAGTGCTTGGCGCAGGCGGCCACGCCGCGACTCTGCAGGCCATCCACAAATGCCCGGACGTGCCGGGCCACCAGCTCGGGCTCCGCGCCAAACGACCGGGCCCCGATGACGGGATTGTTCGGGTTCGAGTTGACGTCCGCCACCGGCGCCAAGTCCAGATCGATACCGGCCGCCCGCAGGTCGCCGGCTATGGCTTCGGCCACCGCCTGCGTCAGCCGGACCTCGTTTACCCTGCCCAGCGCCAGGTTGCCAGGATATGAGCTCCCCGTGGCGGCCTCCAAGCGAGTCACGTCGCCCCCCTCCTCATCGGTCGCCACCACCAGATCGGCGCCATCCGCCCGAAGCTGCGCGGTGAGCGACGCCACTTGCTCCGGGGTGCGGACATTGCGAGCGTAGAGGACCACGCCACCCAGCCCGTCCGCGATCCGGCGGCGCACCCATTCGGGCGCGACCGTGCCATCGAACCCGGGAAGGAGGCAGCCCAGCGCCAGCCGTTCCAGGTCGTCCATCAGCCCTTGACCGCGCCGGCCGTCATTCCCTGCGTAATCCGCCGCTGCACCAGGATGAAGAACACCATCACGGGCAGGGCAAAGAGCGTGGAGCCAGCCATGATGCCGCCCCAGTCAATCTGGGTCCCCATGGACACAAAGGAGGCGAGCCAGACTGGCAGGGTGGCGTTCTCATTGGTGAGGAGCACGTTGGCAAAGATGTACTCGTTCCAGGCCTGGATGAACGCAAAGATTGAGGTCGCCACCAGCCCGGGCGCGATCAGTGGAAACAGAATCCGGATGAAGGCCTGGGTGCGGGTGCAGCCGTCGGTGAGCGCCGCCTCCTCCAGGTCCACGGGCACCGAGGCGACGAAACCCCGCAGCGTCCAGATCGTGAACGGCAGGGCAAAGGCCAGGTAGGCCAGGATGACCCCGGTCAGGTGGTACACAAGCCCCGCCCGGTTCAGCTCGACAAAGATGGGGATGAGCATCGCCTCGAAGGGGACCATCTGGACCACCAGCAGCAGGACGATGAACAGCTTGCGACCGCGAAAACGGAACCTGGCGAGGGCGGTGGCGGCGAAGAACGCCAGCGCGATCGAGAGGATGACGACCGAGCAGGTGACGATCACACTGCTCCGCGCGTTCGCCCAGAAGTGGTACTTGTGGACGCCGTCGACGAAATGCTGCAAGGTGAACGGGGCGGGGATGAACTTGGGCGTGGGGAGCTGGATGTCACCGCTCGGCTTGAAGGCCGTCACCACCATCCAGTAGACCGGGAACAGGAAGAAGAGGCTGGCCAGGAGCGCAAGGCCATTGGCGACCATCGAGCCGCGCCGCGGGCTGCCCGCGGTCACGATTCGTCTCCGATGCGCACCATGCGCCCCACCAGCACCGCGGTGATCATGAGGAGAATGACCACCCCGATGAAGGCCGTCGCCGCCCCCCGTCCGTAATTCGGCGTCCCGCCGAACGACTGGTGATACGCCCAGATGCCGATCAGGTTGGTGTCCTCCGAGATCCCGCCGCTCTTCTGCAGCACGAAGATCTGGGTGAACACGCGGAAGTCCCAGATGGTGGACAGCAGCGTCAGCACCAAGAGGATGGGGGCGAGGAGCGGCAGACTGACTCGCCGGAAGGTGGCCCACGCGTTCGCCCCGTCCACCCGAGCGGCTTCGTAGAGGTCTTCAGGCACCTGCGACAGACCGGCGTACAGGACCAGCGCCACGAATGGCAGCGCCCCCCATACGACGATCAGGGTGGCCAGTCCCAGGAGTGAGGTCGGGTCCGAGAGCCACGAGTGTTGGGTGAAATTGCCCAGCCGCAGGCTGGTCAGCACCCAGTTGACGACGCCGAAGTCACGGTCGAAGAGCCACTGCCAGACCTGCGTCGCGGTCACCGTGGGCGTGGCCCAGGCCAGCACCATGCTGATCGACAGGAGGAGTCGCATCCGGGTGCCCAGGCGTTGCAGCAGCAGGGCGATGCCCATCCCGACGGCGATGGTGAGAGCCACGTTGACCCCGGCGAAGATGAGCGTTCTGCCCAGCACCGCCCAGAATTCGGGCTTGGCCAGGATGTACCGGTAGTTGGTCAGTCCGACCCAGTGAGTCGGCAGGTCCTGAATCAGCTCCCTGGCGCGAAACTGCTGGAAGGAGATCGCGACCAGGTACACGAAGGGAAAGACCACGGCTGCCCCGAGCGCGAGCGCGGCCGGCGCCAGCAGCACGTAGGGGACGTGCCAGGGCACGGTGGCTGCCCGCCGCCGCCCGAACAGCCGAGAGCGCCGCCCGGCCGGCCCTGTGAGTGGGGTTGCCGGGGCGGCGCTCGTCACGTGCTGCACGATACGGGATGCTACTGGTTGAGTTTGTCCGCGAGGGCCTGGTCCGCTGCCTTGGTCGCGTCCGCCACGCTGGCCCGCCCGGTAAAGATCTTGGCCAGCATGTCCTGCAGGATGTTGTTGCTCTCCACGCTCGCCCAGTTCGGGCTGTTAGGCACGAACCAACTCCGGGCCGCCGCTGCGTCCGCGACCGACAGCACGGGATCGCTCGCGTGCAAGTTCAGCAGGGTTGTCGAGTTCGGAATCACGCCTCCCTGCACGGCCAGCTGGGTCTGGTATTTGCTTCCCGCCAGCAGCTTGATGTAGTCGAGAGCGAGCCCCTGGTGCTTGCTCTTGGCCGCGATGCCAAGGTTGGAGCCACCCAGGAAGACCGGCGCGGCGTTTGACGCTCCGGGAATCGGGAAGACCCCCAGGTTGTCTTTCAGTGCGGGCTTGTCTTTGGCGATCACGCCGTAATGCCAGCCGGCCTCGATCACCATGGCGGCCTTGCCCGACTCGAACACCGAGTCATCTTTCGTCTCGTCACCGTCGCCCGGCGCGGTGCCGACCTTGCTCCGCATGTCCTTCACCCAGCTCAATGCCGACTGGGCAGCCGAATCCTCAAGAGTCCCGGCCCACTTGGTCCCCGATTTGGTGGCGATGTTGCCGCCCGAGTCGAAGACCCAGGAGAAGATGGCGTACCAATCCTTGCCCGGCAGGTACAGCGCCGAGAAGCCCGGCACGCTGGCGTTGGCCGTCATCAGTTTCTGTCCGTCCGCGATCAGCTCGTCACGGTTGGCCGGCGGCGCGGTGATCCCCGCCTTGGCAAACAGGTCCTTGTTGTAGACGACCACGCGGTCACCGGCGTAGTAGGGGACGCCGTAGAGCTTGCCATCGAGCGTGCCGGCCTCTTTCAGGCTCTGCAGCCAGGTGCCCCCGCCCAGGCTGGATTGTTTGCTGGTCAGGTCCGCCAGCCCGCCCGCCGACGCAAACCCCGACACCAGCGTGTTGCCCATCTCCAGGACGTCCGGTGGGCTCTGCGTGCTCAGCGCGGTGTTGGTCTTGTCGCTGATCCCACCCCACTGCTGCAGCTCCACGTTCACGGTGACGCCCGGATGGGCGGCCTGGAACTCCGTGTTGAGGGCGCTGATCACCGCATCCGGGGCGCTCCCATTCATCAGCCACACGGTCAGCGGCCCGGCATCCGCGGTGGGTGTGGTGGCCGCCGTGTTCCCACAGGCAGCGGCGACCAGCGCGACCCCCAGCGCGGCGATTCCGACGACGACGTTCCTTCGCTTCATTGAGTTTCTCCTTCCCTTATCTGTTGAGTCGGCGCCCGGACGTCGAGTTGGTCCCGTGTTCCGCGTTGGTCATCACCCTCCCTTCCCCGTACTCCCTTCCTTCAGATCGGTGTCTCCAGCGTGGTCGCCCCGGCCCGGAGTGGTTGTCCGCGCCGGGCACTGGTGATGGCCCGCCCGTTGCGGCTTCGCGAGGGCAGCAGCTCCGTCACCAGCCGGTACCGGTCGCCGCGATAGATGGAGCGGACGAACTCGACCGTCCGGCCGGATTCCGCGACGGTGGTACGCTCGAAGAGAAAGGCCGGCGAGTGCAGGGGCACCCTCAGCAAGGCCGACTCCTCCTCGTTCGTCACGGTCGGCTCGATCGTCTGGGTGCCCGAGCCGATCACGATCCCGTAGCGCTCTTCCAGCAGGGCGTAGAAAGAGTGGTTCTCGAGGTCCGTTTTCGACAGACCCGGAATGAGGGCCTCGGGGACATGCAGCACCTCGAGGGCCATAGTTTCGCCGTCGGCGAGGCGCAGGCGAGTCACCCTGACGATGCGCTCCTCGGGCGAAACCTGCAGTCGCCGGGCCAGGCGGGCCCCCGCGCTGGTGACGGTCAGGTCCACCGTGCGGCTGCCAGGAACCATCCCCCGCCGGCGCATGTCCTCGGTGAACGACGTGAGGGTGAGGGGCTGCGCAATCTTGGGCTCGGTGACAAAGGTGCCGGCCCCGTGCCGGCGGCTCAGCTGGCCATCCCGGACCAGCTGGTCGATAGCGGCCCGGACCGTCAGGCGGGAGACCCCCAGCTCCTGGCTGAGCAGCCGCTCGGACGGGATGGCCTGGCCGATGGCCAGCGCCTCGATCAGGTCGAGGACCCGCTCGCGGGCCTCGTCTTGCTTTCCCAACGACCCTTCCCTTTCCTAGTGGTATAGCCCTCTTTACGGGGCGACCGCGCAATCTAAGCACACGTGGGGCTAAGTTGTCAATACCACTAACGATCCAGATCGCTGGTGGGCAGCCCAGTCAGCGCCGGCTTAAGTGAGGCGCTCCTTCAGCCAGTCCGCCATCAGCGGCCGGTACTTGTAGGGAATGTTGTTGCAGACGTGGTTGCCATCCGGGTACATCACCAGGGTGGCGTTGGGCGCCTCGCGGGCGATCCGCTCGGCCTGGGCGGGCGGAAAGAGCCGGTCACGGGCTCCGTGGATGACCAGCAGCGGCTGCGTCACCTTGTCGAGGATCCCCTCCAGGTTCAGCGTATGCGCCTTGCGCTTGGCCTCCGCCTCGTCGGCGGACTTCGTGTAGAACACATACCCGCCTTTGGTGAGGGGGTTCAGCGCATCCCAGCAGTCCCCAAGGTTATATGGGCCGGCCAGCCCGACCACCGCCCGAACCCGCTTTTCGTACGCCGCCGCCCGCGGGCCGTAAATGGCCCCCATGCTGATCCCCATCAGCCCGATCCGTCGAAGGTCCACCCCCAGGTCCTGTTGCTCGAGATGGTCAATCAAGGGCGTCACCACGGTTTCCCAGTTGGGTCGGATCGCGAAGAGGACGGAGTTCTCGGACTGGCCAGGGCCATCAATAGTCAGGGTTGCTATCCCGCGCCACAGGAACTCCTCCTCGATCGCAAACAGCTCCTCCTTCGATGAGTCGAGCCCCGGTACGAGCAGGACCAGGGCCGGTCGCCGCGTTTCGCGGGGACGGCGCAGGTGACTGGGGATGACGTGGCCCTCAAACGGAATCTCCAGCCGCTCTCCGGGCGGATGGAGATACGGCAGAGCCCGCCGATAGACGGACACCGAACGGTCGCGAAGCTCGTTATGGAGCTGCCGGTCTTCGAACCAGAGGAACTTCCCCAGGTGATAGCACCAGGCGGCGGCCTGAAAGGCGCGCGTGGCCGACAAGGTGCGGCCGCGCTCCAGCGCCTCGTGACCGAGCGCTTCGTGGACGGCGCCCGTGGCTCTCCAATTGGGACCCCACTCAGCCCACTCCGTGGTCCTGGCCACGGTCTCGTCGAAGTCGTTGACATCGATCCCGTTCGCTGTAAAGCGCGGCCGCCAATGGTGGGCGGCCACCTGCACCCGATTGATCGTCTCCGCGTCCATCACGGCACCGCCGCCCGAGGGTGAATGGCGTCTTCCAGGCTGGAGCCCAGGTCGCTGAGCAGCACGCTGGCGCAGTTCCGTCCCGGGAGACCCGACACCGAGCCGCCGGGATGCGTGCAGGCTCCCGTCTGGTAGAGCGCGGCTACGGGCGTCCGATACGACGACCAGCCCTCGACTGGCCGGAAGTAGCCGCTCTGCTGGG
>WNFB01003504.1_pt1 | contig 13839 bp, 13 predicted proteins | sample 5400501 | NCBI WGS metagenome assembly WNFB01 (sample SAMN13153341, study PRJNA577476) | soil metagenome | isolation source: 200 cm saprolite under Douglas fir tree site 2 hole 1 | place: USA:California | collected 2015-04-18
CGGCTCGGGCTGAGCTCGAGCGCATGCCGGCGCACCAGCTTGGCCAGGCTGGGTGGCAGTTGCGCGGCATGGGGCATCTGCGCCCCGCCAACCAGGATTGGAATGACGCGAACGTTGCGCGTCAAAGCTGCCTCGATCTCTAGCCGTACGAAGTCCTCTGGGTCATCGAGGCATCGCCCGCTCTCGCCAGTGATCGTCAGCCACTGGCTGCCGATGAGTGCCAGCAGCACATCGCACTTCCCGACCGCGGTAGTGATCACCTCGACAAAGTCATCGCCCAGCTGAATCGAGTCCACGTCCTTGAAGACCTGGCCCTGGCCGAAGTGCTCTACCAGCCGGCCGAACAGCCAGCCGGCCGGGTACGCAGTCTCTTCGCGACGGTAGCTGATAAAGATGCGGCTGGCGGCTGCCGGGGTAGATACCGTCATGATCCCGACCTCGTGCTCCGCTCGCTAACTCGCTACCTTCGCACCTCCGGACAGCGAGTGTGGTGCCGCTCGGGAGAGGGCGCTTTCTCGATCCGCGGAGAGCACGCGATAATGTGCTACAAATCGTAACGGCCGGGCACTCGGCAAGGAAGAGCCCGCCAGCTCCTCGCCCTCGTGGCAGAGGCTGAACGAACTCTCCCAGGACCAATCGCCGCAGGCCCGGCGTAGCCTACATGAGCCCTCGTGACCACTCCGCCGACTGTCGCTGGCGATATCAGCCGCCTGGTTACCGAAGCCGGCGCGTGCTCTTCGCACCGATCGACCCAGGCTTCCGCTTTGCCGCTTGTGGTTCATGGCGCCTTGGATCACGGTGGCGGTGACAAGGTTCGCGGGTCGCGGCGAAGCGGATGATCGGCGGGAACCTCGACCAGAACGATCCGGACGCCGTCCGGGTCCTTGATCCACATCTCGATCAGTCCCCAGGGCTCGGTGGCGGGACCCCGCAGAACGCGAACGCCGGCCGCGGCCAGCCGCTCATGCTCAGCGTGAACGTCCCGCACCTGGAGCCAGATCATCACCGACTGTCCCGGCGGGCCGGCCGAGCGCCCGGACACTTCCAGCAATCCCGGGCCGAGAAAGAACACCACCCCGGGATCAGCCGGAGAGCCGAACTCGCGGTAGACCGCCAAGCCCAGCACGTCGCGGTAGAAATGGCGGCTTCGATCGGGGTCGGCTGGGCGCAGCAGAATCCGGCTGCTCAATACGTCCACGCCACGATCCTGGCAGCCAGCGGTGGCCGGTGACGGTAACGCCGCCGCCGAAGCCATGGGCCGATCCCGCCCTCTGCCATGGGCCATTGCTTTCGGCAATGCCTGGCAAACGCACTCTGCCGCGGTCACGGCGGCCCCTGGCCGGCCGTTGAGGTTCAGGCCCACGTGGCGGTTCTGCGGCGTACGCTGCGATGATTACCGGACGCCGGGAGCTGGGCGGGCAACATGGCGGCATTGGGGGTGTCCGGCCGGCTGCGGTTCTCGGCCGCGGTCCGGTCCGGCGGGCGTCTGCCGGGGGCGGCGCCGTGGTGAGCGGGGCGGGCGGTTCGGTGACCCGGGGGATGCGGCGGATGCTGTGGGTCGCCGCCGGGCTGGTGCTGGTGCAGGGCAGCATCCTGCTGGCGGCGCGCAACGACACGTCCCGCTATTTCAGCTGGACGATCGCGGTGCCGGTGACGGCGGCGTTCCTGGGGGCCGGCTACTTGTCCGCGGCGGTGCTCGAAGCCGCGGCGGCTCGCCAGGGCAGCTGGCAGCGGGCCAGGATCGCGGTGCCGGGCGTGCTGGCCTTCACCACGCTGACGCTCGCGGTGACCCTGGTGCACCTGGACAAGTTCCACCTCGGCGCCGCCTCGGCGCTGACCCGGGCCGTCACCTGGGGCTGGCTGGCGATCTACGCCGGTGTCCCGCCGGTGCTGGCGTTCTTGTGGTGGCGCCAGGCGCGGGCCGTGCCCGCCATGGCGCCGGCGGGCCCTGATCTGCCGCCGCTGGTCCGGGCGGCCCTGGGGCTGCAAGGCGCGGTGATGCTGGCCCTGGGCGCCGTGCTGCTTGTCGGGCCGGCCCAGGCGGCGAGGTGGTGGCCGTGGCCGCTGACCGCCCTGACCGGCCGGGCGGTCGGCGCCTGGCTGGCCGGGCTCGGGATCATCGCTGCCCAGTCCTGGCAGGCCGGCCGCCGCGAGGTCGTCGCGGTCGTCTTCCCGGCTACCACGACGTTCGCGGCGTTGCAGCTGGCCGTGCTGGCCGGCTACGCGGGCTCGATGCACTGGAACCAGGCGCCGGCCTGGTGCTACCTGCTGTTCCTGGCCAGCCTGCTCGCTACCGGCGTAGCCGGCCTGACCGGGCGCGGCCCGAGGCGGCTAACTGCGCTGCCGCTGCGCGGTCAGCGCCGTCGCGGCCCAGCACGCTCGGGCGGGCCCAGTTCATAGAACCAGACGCCTAGCCGCGATGACGATGGTTCGCCAGCTGGTCAGGCGGAGCCTCGGTGGGAGCATGCGCGGAGACCCGCGCCAGCCGTTTCATTTTGCCCTGGTCCTGACTTTCCAGAACGGGCCGCCCGCGGGCCGGCGTCAGTGTCCGGGGATGACCGGGAACTCGCCGGTGGACCAGCTGGCCGTGGCCTTCGGGTGGTCAGAGGGCCAGTCGACCTTCAGGTACCTCCGGCCGCGGCCGAGCGATCCCAGGCGTGCCTTTAGATGCTGGCGTCAGCGATGCGGCGGGTGCGGCTGATCGTGCGCGGTGAGCAAATTATCGACCAGCACGCCGATACGCGTGGCCTCGTCTTCTACCTGGCTCATCATGCGGTCAAGCTCACTGGCGCGGAGCTGGCCGCCCTGCTGGTAGTAGTGGGCAACGCCGCGGATGACGCTGAGCGGCCTGCGCAGCTCGCGGGCGGTGTCAGCGATGATGCCGCGCATCCGCGCGCCGGACCTGCGGGCCGTCGCCTCCGACAAGGCACTCGCGTCGAGCGCATGCTCGATTTGGCTCAGCATCGTGTTGACGGACCAGACGAGCCGGCCGGCGTCGCCGCGGGCGTGACGGACAGGTACCCGGCGTGACAGCTCGCCCGCGGCGATCGCTTCTGCCGTCTCCTGCAGATGGGTGAGCGGCCGCAGGATCGTGCGGATCACCACGACGCCCAGGCAGGCAACGACCAGGAACACAGCGCCGCTGATCGTAAGGCAGGTGACAGCGAGCTTGCCGATGGTCTGGCCGATGCTGCCCAGGTCCAGCCCGACAACGAGCGTGCCGGCGACGCCCGGCCGGGCCGGGCTGGTGATGCGGAGGGAGAAGTCCTCAGCGCTGTAGGCGAACGGGATGCGCCGGGCCCGGTAGCGGACCGGCTCGGCGATCACTCGCCAGCTTCCGCCGCCGCTAACCGCGGGAACGGTGACGAGCTGCCCCGCTCGCGCCGCGATCCTCGCCCAGGCCGCCGCGACGGCCGGGCCGGGCTGAGCGCCCAGGCCCGCCCTCATCACCAGCTGACCTCCCGGTCGGCGCACCTCAATGCCGACCACGCCGTCGGCGGAGCCACCGGGGCCGGGGACGCCAGGCGCGAGCCCCGAGCCAGGCGTGGCCATGAAGGGACGGCTGGTCAGGCGATCAGCGTAGCCGCGGAGCTGCTGATCCGCCTGCCGCGTGAAGTACCCCCGGGCCGCCAGGCCGGTGGCCGCGCCGATGATCCCGGCCCCGGCGGCCACCAGGCACAACGCGATGCCTACCAGCTTCGCCTGCAGCGATAGCCGACCCGGCGGCCACGTGATGGCCTGCCCGCTGCGGAAGCCGTCCTGCCCCACGCAACCAGTCTGCCTGCCCCATCCAGGTTCCGGCAGACCCAGATGACACGCAGATCCGCGTCAAGGCAGGCGTGCGTCCCCGAAAGATCAGTGGTAATAGCCGTCGACGGGGATGCGCGCTTCGTCGAACAAGGCGGGGCCTTCCTGGGGCACATGCGGGAAGCCGCCGGACGGTCTGAGGTCTGCGAGCTGTTCGTTGGAGAGCGCGAACACGACGCGGCCAAGGCCGGACCGTTCGATCGCGCCGGTGCACATGCCGCAGGGCTGGCAGCTGGTGTACATGGCGGTGGCAGCCGCGGTGGCGGGGTCGAGTTCGCGGGCCGCCCATCTGGCCAGCTTCAGCTCCGGGTGGGCGGTAATGTCATGGTCGGTGAGGACCGTGTTGTGGTCTTCGGCGAGCACGCCGCCGTCCGGGCCGACCAGCAGCGATCCGAACGGCGCGTCCCCGGCCGCCCGCCCGGCGTCGGCAAGCTCGATAGCCCTGCGGAGAAAGCGTTCGTCGTCGTGTGTCATCGTTGCTCCGTTCGGGTGTGACGGGTGTCCTGGCCCCAGCAGGCGGCCACGGTCGCGAGCGCGAGCCACGCCATCTCGGGGTGATACGTCTCGCGCGGGTCGCCGCTGAACGGGTCGAGCACGACGGTGTCGGCGCCCAGGAGGCGCAGCTGCTCGAGGTCGCCGGCGACCTGGTCGATGGTGCCCTCGCCGGCCAGCCGCCCGGGTTCGGTGATCGGTGACCCGGTGAGTCGCAGGGCGATGCGCGGGGCCAGGGCAGGGGCCGGCCGGTGCTGCTCGGCTGCAACCGTCTTCATCCGGTCCAGCGCCTCGCGTAGCCAGGCGAGAGTGAACCGCAGCGGATGCCATGCTTCGCCGAGGCGCACCGCCCGGCGCAGGCCGGCGTCGCTGTTGCCGCCGACCCAGATCGGTATCTTCCCGCTGCGGTAATCCTCGTCGTTATCCCAGGCGGCACGCACTGCCCGGAGATAGTCGTCGGTCAGCCTCCCGCGCTGCCGGAACGGGACGCCGAGTGCGCCGAACTCCTGCCGCGCCCAGCCGGCGCCCACGCCGAGGACCAGCCGTCCCCCGCTGAGCTGGTTGAGGTTGGCGGCCATGCGAGCGATGAGCAGCGGGTGCCGGTACGGCACGATGAGCACCGTGGTCCCCAGCCGGACCCGGCCGGTGATGCCGGCCAGCCAGGCCAGAGTGGTGAAGGGCTCGTAGAACGGCGCCGGGTACTGCTCGGCGACGTCGGGTGTCACCGCAATGTGGTCGGAGACCATCAGCAGGTCGAAGCCCAGACCCTCCACCGTCTGTGCCCAGCTGCGGAGCACGCCGGGGCCGGTGCCAGGCCCGAAATTCGGGACGTTCACACCTAACCGCACCGGTTCAGGCTATCCAGCCCCGGCTGGAAGAGAGTCCTCCCGGCGTACAGACCCGATGGGCCGGCGACCCGGAACAACGCCCGGAACGGGAAACTTGAGCGCCACCGTTGCCAGGATCGGCCGCGTTTGGCCCCACTCGGCAATCGCCTTGGCCAGCCTGTCACGCAACGCGGGGTCTGAACCGTGCGGTCGTCCAAGCGTGCCAGGCGACCGGGAACAGCCCCCGCTCGGCCAGGGAGCGAGCCCGGCTGGAGCGAACACCCAGGCCGGGCGCGAGCCCGGCTCCTCTCCCACCACGACCCAGACCGCGCATACCTGGGCGTGCAGCGCCGCCCGAAACAGCATCGATCCGTAGCTCATGCTGGCACGCCGCCGCCCGCGGGCCGTCCGACGCTGATCAAGCCGATGAGCGGGCGCCCTGGTTGTCCCGCCGAGCTACCGTCGCGGTTGCAGGTTGCACCTCTTCGGATACCCGCCACTTCCAGCTGAACAGCTCATGGGCCGGAGCTTGCGTCAGAGATCCGGCCAATCGAAGATTGGCAGGTCCTCCGGACCGGATAACGGCGCTTAACCCGAACTTGCGTGATCTTGAACGGTCATATCTGGTCGCTGACCTGGGCGGAAGTCGATGCGGCGTACTTTGGGTTCTGGCTACATGGTGCTGTCCGGCGCGGCGCACACGCCCGCCCGCGAAGATCCACTGACGCCCAAACAGATATCACGTTGCCGATGCCCCTGTGACTTTCTGGCTACATCTTCAGTACCTCCGTACGGCGTTTCCCAGGTCACGAGTCCTTTTCAGGTGACACGCCGACGCAAGTTGGGCTTAACCGGCCAATCGACGCACGATTCCGCACGATTTGAGGTGCGTCACGATTGGCCGGTTAAGCGTGGAGATCCGGGTTCAGAACATGATGATGCGCCGGGCTCCGTCACCCCGGCGCATCGCGTCCAGGGCGTCGTTCGCGTCAGCCAACTCGATCCGGTCGTCAATCAGCCGGTCGATGGGAAGGCGGCCGGCCAGGAAGAGACGGCCGTACCGTGGAAAGTCGACCGCGGGAATCGAGAACCCGTAATTTGATCCGATTATCCGCAGGCTCCGGTCCACCAGATCGAACGCATCGAAGGATGGCCTGGACCCGAATGGCGTCATCCCAACCATGACCGCGGTCCCTCCCGCCCGCAGCGCACCAAGAGCCTGCTCGATCGTCGTCTTCAGCCCGACCGCCTCGAAGGCGAAGTCGGCGCCCCCGCCGGTCCGTTCCCGGACGACCCGGAGCGTGTCTTCCGGATCCGAGGCCGGAACCATCTCGGTCGCGCCGAGATCCGCGGCGAGATCCAGTTTCGACTGGACGCGGTCCACGGCCACGATTGGGAGCGCGCCGGCCAGCGAGAGGCCAAGCACGACCGACAGGCCCACGCCGCCCAGCCCGAACACGACAGCGGAAGCGCCCGCCGGTACCTCCGCCGTGCGCAGCACCGAGCCGACCCCGGTGCTCACGCAGCACCCGATCAGCGCGCCGACCTCCGGCGGGACGCCGTCCGGGATCGGCACGGCCGCGGCCGCCGGGACCACGCCCTCCCGCCCGAACGTTCCCAAGCCCAGGTACGCGCGAACGTCGGTCCCGTCGGACCTGTGCAGCCGCGTCGTGCCGTCCGGCATCAAGTTCTCGAGGGAGCGGGTCCGCCGGCAGATCCAGGGGTGCCCGGACAGGCAGGCAGCGCAGGCAAGGCAGGGGGCGTACCAGTTCAAGACAACACGGGTCCCCACCGCGAGGCCCACGACCCCGTCACCGGCCTCTGCTACCTCAGCGCAGCCCTCGTGCCCGAGGACGATCGGACCCGGGTCGCCCCATTCGCCGTCGACCACGTGCAGATCCGAGTGGCACACCCCGCTCGCCAGCATCCGGACCCGGACCTCGCCCGGCTCCGGCGGATCGAGACGCAGCTCCTCCAGGCGGAGCCGCTCTCCGGCCTGGAGGAGCACAACGGCGTCCACCGCCCGGGAGCCTGCCGGCGAGCCGCCCACCTATGGGTCGACCTCCTTCATGTCGTCGTACCACCGCGCCATGCACGTGACAGGCGCCGGAGGGTCATCCAAGCCTTGCGATGCCGTACGCGTCCCCCCGCCGAGGACCTCGAAGCGCTGGTGCCCTAAGCCGATCTATCTGGTTTTGCCGTCCCGCCGACCGAGTCGGCTCGCGGGCTATTCAGTCGCCGCCATCTTGGCCATAACCGTCGCTCAGGCACCTGCCTTTGACGTGAGCTCGCGCAGCTCCCGCTCGCTGCTCTCGATCGCCGCCTGTTCGCCGGCAACGTCGAGGTCACGGACCAGGAACAGGTAGACGATCGCTGTCACGACGGCACCCACGATCCACGAGATATCCACGCTGTTCAGCTGATTGGCCAGCGGCCCGGTGTAGTAGCTCTTGAAGGTGACCAGGTTCAGCAGCACCATGAACGGGACCTCGGCAGCGAAGCCGGCAAAGTAGGCGATGAGGCCGCGGCGCGACCAGACGCCGTAGATCCCGTTGGGGCGGAAGAGGTCCATGATGGCGTAGTGACCGTGGCGGACGAAGAAGAAGTCGATCAGGTTGGTTACCGTCCATGGCACGAGCAGGTAGAGCATGAGCGTCAGCGCCGTGTCGACGACGCCCACCGCGCTGGTTGTGATCGCCTTCGCGATCACGAACCAGATCACCGTCAGGACCAGGATCGTGACCACCCGCGCCCGCCGCCCAGGCGTGACCTTGCGGAAGGCGTCGACGCCAGCCAAGGTCGTCAGCATGGCGCCGTAGGCATTCATGCCCATGGTCGCGGCCAGCGCGACGGCCGACAGGAACCCAGCCACGCCGCCCAGGTGGCTGACGACGTTGTTGCCCGCCGTCTGCAGCCCGACCAGGCCATCGGTCGCACCCAGTCGTACAGCCAGCCAGGCGCCCAGGGCGATCAGCCAGATCGCAGGCGTCGAAGCGCCGGCGAACACGTACGCGATGATCTTGCGCCGCGGCGTCTCGCGCGGCAGATAACGCGAGTAGTCGGAGACATAGCCCGCGTAGGTGATGTTGTAGGCCGCCGCGGCGGAGAACTGGGCCATGAAGGCCGTCCAGTTGAAGCCGTAGACGGTGTGGCTTGCGATGCCGCCGGCCTGGCCCGCGATCACGCCGATGGTGATCACAGCCACCAGCGGGAGCAGGACTAGCAGGATGCTGCGGAAAATGCGGTGCACCCAGTCGTAGCCGTATATCGCCAGCAGGGCCGCGCCGACCGTGACCACGATCGCGACCGCGTTGGCGTTCCAGCCGAAGGCCCCGTGCAAGCCCTGGGCGAGGAGCACCTGGTCGGCCACGTTGAAAGCCATGTACGTGAACACCATCGCAAAGAGCGCCACGATGACGCCCCGGAAGCCGAACTGGGCACGCGACTGGATCATCTGCGGGAGCCCGAGCGTGGGCCCCTGGGTCGCATGGAACGCCATGAAGACGGTACCTACCAGGATTCCCGTCGTGCCGGCCAGGATCGTCCACCAGAGCGAGAGGCCCAAGGACGGGCCAATGAAGCCGATCGGGATGGTGAAGTACTGGAAGTTACCCAGGAACCACAACGGCGCCTGGTGCCACAGCTTGCCGTGCCGCTCGTTCTCCGGAATCCAGTCGATCGAGCGCACCTCGATACCGCGGATGCCGCTATCCCGCGCATGTACCGGCACAGCCTCGTCTTCAGCAGCCACGGCAAGCTCTTCTTTCGTCTGAAGAAAGCGATCGCGTGTGATCGTTCACCCGGCGCCAGCGACCACAGCCCGCACGTCTGCGCCGCGCCGCATGGGGCCGCGTGACAACCGCGGCAACCCGTTTCTGTCGTGGTATCCCCGCGCCAGCGAAAATGACCACGGACGCGGGTTTCCCCGCGCCTGCTGCCGAGTCAGCAGACCAGGCTCCGGCGACCGGCGCGAGACGGCAGTGCCAGCCGCTGCCCTCCTGGCCACGGAACCCGGTCACCAACTCAGCCCTCTCCTCCCGAAGATCAGGCTGGGCGTAGGCCTGCATCGCCGCCGCCGCCACGCCTGCGGTATGGTCCTCGACCCGGATCACGCCATCCCGCGGCACGATCTCAACGTAGGTTGTGCCGAGCGCCAAAAACAAGAGCTATGTCTGTGGGCAGCACTGTTGCCTCCCCGCGCCGTTTCGCCTGATACTCCTTCAAGGTCCAGCATCCTGTGGAGACCGCCCGCCGCAGATTCCCTGGTTCCCCGCCGCATCGTCGGGCCAGTTTCACCCTCGGCTGCGATTTGCCCGGCCCTGACGAGCGGCGTCGCCAGAACGCGGATCCGCCAGTAGGTCTGCGCAGCATCCTCGACCTGCCATCGTCTGTACCCCAGGTCACGGAGGGCGCTCATGAATCATCTGCGCATCGTCAAGCGCCACCCGCCGGAGGTGCACATGCCGGCCCGGAGTCGCTGCGGCCACGAGGCTGGCGCCCAGGGAGACTGCCCGGACCGAACCTGCGGCCTTACCCCCCCAGATCAAGCCCGGAGGAACATCCACTCAGGGCAAGCGGCAGGTCAGATCCGCAAGGTCGGATGGCTTGGGGGTGGCGGGTGACAGGCACCGAGGGTGATCCCGGCCGGGCGGTGCGCGGACCTATCGACGCGAGCCGGACGCCGCGCTTCGCCGGGCCACCGACGTTCGCGCTGCTACCGCGGCGAGAGGAGGTCGGGCACTGCGACGTGGCCGTCGTCGGAGTGCCGTTTGACAGTGGCACGTCGTACCGTCCAGGCGCGCGTTTCGGCCCGGCTGCAGTTCGCCAGGGATCCCGGTTGCTGCGCCCATGGCATCCTGGACTCCACGTAGCGCCATTTGGCGCCCAGCAAGTCGCAGACGCTGGCGACATCGCGTGCAATCCGTTCGACATCAAAGAAGCCGTGCAGCAGATCGAAGCAGGCGCGACGGAACTGCTCGGTGGAGCCGCTCACCTGCTCGCGATCGGCGGCGATCACACGATCGCCTTCCCCCTCCTCCGCGTGACCAGGCAACATTTCGGGCCGGTCGCACTGGTCCACTTCGATGCCCATCTCGACACCTGGCAAACCTATTTCGGTGCGCCGATAACGCACGGCACACCCTTCCGGCGCGCAGCCGAGGAAGGCCTGTTCCTCCAAGAGCACAGCATGCATGTCGGCATTCGCGGGCCGGTTTACGCCGCGCGTGACTTGGAGGAGGACGCGGAACTGGGTTTCCGGTCGGTAAGCGCGATCGAATTGGAGCACATCGGCGTCGACGGCGTCGCGGGCAGGATCCGTGACCGCATAGGTGACCAGCCGCTGTACCTGTCGATCGACATCGACGTACTCGACCCGGCTCACGCGCCAGGCACCGGGACGCCTGAGGCCGGCGGACTGACCTCCAGGGAGCTGCTCGGCATCTTGCGTCGCCTGGCCGGAAGCCGCCTAGTCGGCGCAGACGTTGTTGAGGTCTCCCCTGCCTATGACCACGCAGAGATAACCAGCGTCGCAGCCGCACACATCTGCTACGAGTTGCTGGCACTAATGGCGCTTGCCAAGGATTAGGCAGCTGCTGGCACTCGGCGTACGCATCAACCGGGATCCGGATGACACCCTGACCCTTGCCGACCCGCCCGCGCGATGACCGGCCCGGAGCACCTGTGCGGAACCTTTCCCCCCGGCCGTTCCGGTGCCGCGGCAGCGCGCGCCCTGCGAGTCTGCGGCAGCCGCACCAAGGTCGTCCTGGTCCGGCTGCCACCAGCGGCTCAATGGTGGCCGTGCGCGTCAGCGCCGCCATCGGCCGCAGCGTGGTGAGCTGCTTCCACAGCCGCTGCCACGGCGCGGGATCCTGGACGATGATGCGGTTCGCGGCGATGTGGATACGCCCGGCGGCTGCCAGGCGCACGAGTTCTGAGCCCATCAGCCCGAAGCCGATCCGCTGTGCGGTGCCGATCCACCCGGCGTCAGGCGTGACCGACAGCAAGACAAGATCTTCGCCGAGCGAATCCAGGTGGGTGCCCGCGTCGGGGTCCATATCGCCACGATAACCGGGTCCGCCCGCATGGCCAGAGAGGCATCCGCACTACCAGCCCCTAATATCCCTGCGGGAACAGCCGTTCCGGGCTATCCAATCTTTCGGCTGCCCGCCGCTGGATCCGATGAGGGCCTTAACGCGTCATTGGCGACCTGAATGCCGAGTTCCTGGCTCATCGCGTGCTCCCGAGATCGCGTCGCGCGGTCTCGGCGATCTCCGCGTTGGTGAAGGCATGCCCGCCGATGCCCCAGCCGCCATCTGGTGCCTCGGAGATCAGCACCCAGGTGCGCGCGGCTAGCCCGGGGTCGCCGGCTGCTTCGGCGATGATGTCGGTCATCTCCTTGACCACCCCGAGTTTCTTCTCGCGGTCGAGAACGCCTTCGGGGGTCAGCACCTCGACGCGCACGTAATCGCTGCGGCCGGCGGCGTTACTCAGCGCGCCGGCGTCCAGGTCGTGCACGAAGGCCGCCGTATTGTCCAGGAACAGGGGTATCGCGGGCACGCCCTCCCAGCGCATCATGGCCTGGGCGAGTGCCTGAGCGAGGCTCTTCTTGTCACCGAACGTCCCGGCCGCGGCGGTCACGTCGATCATGGGCATAGCTGCCTCCTCGGAGAAGGTCAGGGAAACGTCATCCCGGATGAGCACTTTCAGCCTGCACGGCACGTAGCAGTACAGGTATCCGCATGCTGACTGCACTTGCCGGCCGGGCCGGCCTGGTGCGCCGCAGGGACTGCCGGGTGCTGTCAGCCAGTGACGAGGTCGAACTCGTTGCCTTCGGGGTCGGCGAAGGTGGTCCACCGATGCCGGCCGTCTTGCTCGAAGACGCGTAGCTGGATGGCTCCGAGGCTGAGCAGCCGACTGGTCTCTGCCTCGGTCTGCTTGGTGATGAGATCCAGGTGCAGGCGGTTCTTGACCGTCTTGGGTTCGGGGACCTGGTGAAACGAGAGCCGCGGGCCGGTGGCGCCCGGGTCGCTGGCGGCGATGGTGGCCGACTCTGGCGTGGCGCCGGGGTCGACTGGCCGGCCGAGCGCGGTGGCCCAGAAGGCCGCGAGCTTGCCCGCGTCCGCGCAGTCGATGCTCAGGGAGAGCAGTGCGAGAGTCATGGTGTCTCCTGTGGCCGCGAATGGCCGGGATCTGGCTAGCCGTCGAGGAACAGCCGCGCCTGGGTGGTGAACGATTCCGGGTACTGGAAGTGCGCTCCGTGGCCGGAGCCGGGGTAGAGGATCAGCTGTGCGTCGGGCAGGTTCTGCTGCAGGATAAAGGAGTTGATGGTGGCGATGACGATGTCGTCGCTCCCGTTGACGACGAGGGCGGGCTGGGTGATCTTCTTCAGGTAGGCGTAGCCGTCCTCGGCCGGCTGGCCCCATTTGCGGCGCCGCAGGCGCGCATCGTTCCGTCTCGGTTAGATGGCGGTACGGCCGCCGTCTGCGGCCAGGACCGCGCCGGTGATATAACTCGCCTTCGGCGAGGCCAGGAAGCTGACGAGCCCGGCGATCTCCTCCGGGCTGGCGGCACGGCCCATCGGCGTCGTAGCACCAAGCGCAGTGATCCGCTCAGGAACCGACCCGTCGGTATAAACCGGGCCGGGCGCGACCGCGTTGACCCGCACGCCGCTGGGGCTGAACTCCGCCGCCCACGCCCGGGTCAGCGCCTCCAGCGCCCCCTTGGTCGCGCCGTAGGCCGCGGCGGGGGCGAGCCCCACCCGGCCGACCATGCTGCTGATGTTGATGATGCTCCCGCTGCCCCGGGCCGCCATGCCCGGGGCGAGGGCGGCGACCAGGAGATACGGCGCGCGGACGTTGCTGGCGAACAGGGCGTCGAACATGTCGGCCTTCAGGTCGGCCGTGGCGCCGAACCAGGAGAACCCGGCGTTGTTGACCAGCACGTCGACCTGGCCGGCGTCGGCGGCCAGGCGCTCAATGCTGTCGGGGTCGCCCAGGTCGGCCGCGACAAACCGCGCCTGCCCGCCGGACAGCTCGATCTGCTCGACGGCCCGGGCGCCGCGGCCGGCGTCCCGGCCGTGCACGATGACCTCGAAGCCGTCGCGGGCCAGGGCCGTCGCGATGGCGCGGCCCATGCCCGAGGTCGCTCCCGTGACCAGTGCCGTCTGGGCGCCAGGGCCGGAGTTCTCGGTGGCGGTCATGACCCCTCCTTGCGCACGGTTTCGGCAGCTGCGCCCCAGCACGAGCCGTCGGCGAACGCGCCGTGGACAAGAACAATGTTCGGCCGAGCATTCATTTTGCTGGTTCCTTCCCGGTATTCGTCCGCTTACCATCCTGCGGAGCGAGGCGATGACCGGGTATCCGCAACATGACTGCACTTGGCGCGCGGGGCCGGGGCAGCCTGCTCGGGCGCGGAAACGCGCACGGGACGGCAGGCGCCCAGCGCCGGCGCTAGGGCGCCCCAGCGGCGATGAAATCGAGGAGGGCCTGGTTGACCTGGCCGGCGTGGGTCCAGATGATCGCGTTCGGCCCGCCTTCTATGACGACGCGGCGGACGTTCCTGATCAGGGCAGGTAGCCGGTCTCCGGTCGCCTCGGGGGGCAGGATGCGGTCCTGGCTGCCCTGCACGACCAGGACCGGGACGTCGACCCGGGGCAGGTCGCCGCGGAAGTCCTCCAGCCACGCGGCTGCGCAGCCGAGGGTGGCCCTCGCCG
>WNFB01003505.1_pt1 | contig 13838 bp, 16 predicted proteins | sample 5400501 | NCBI WGS metagenome assembly WNFB01 (sample SAMN13153341, study PRJNA577476) | soil metagenome | isolation source: 200 cm saprolite under Douglas fir tree site 2 hole 1 | place: USA:California | collected 2015-04-18
CAATTTGACGGGACCGCGAAACATTCAGTGTACGCCACCGCACAGCGGCGCACAAAGCGCGGCACGTTGGGGAGTCGCGGTTCGAACAACACTTCTTAGACGGTCTGACAGCAAAGAGCGTTGCACCGGAGCAAAAACGGAAGGCCTCGGCTGTTCGAATTGCCGAGGCCCTAGACAAGCGCAATTTCGCCGAGCTACCGCGGCTATCAGCCGCAGGCCGGCGTGTTCGGCGGGCAGCCCGTAGTGGGCACTTTCACCCTCGTACCCCCTCCACGCGTTAACCCAATACCCAAGCCAACTCCGACAACTCCGGTGACGATTCCGATCGTCCCCCAAACACCAAGGTGCGGCCCTACTCCGGGCAGGCCCGACAGGGTTCCCGGATCCGTGTCCTTGCCGGAAGCGACCAGCAGGTCGAGCGTCGCCTGCTGTGGCGGCAGCGGCCCGGAATTATCGCCGCTGCGCACGCTGGTCATCTGTCCGGCCTTGACAAGCACGCAAACTCCCGCCAGGTTGCAGACCTTCACCAGTCCTTCGAAGGCGATCACATTCATCGTGTTCGTGGTGTTGTCGTATGCAACAAAAAAATCGGTTCCTACAACGCCTGCCACGCCTGCCGGTGTGCGCACCTCGAATTTTCCGTCCGGCTTGGCGATCTTTTGCGCCTGCGTCCGGAGCTTCCCGTAGGTCAGCTCCAACTCAGTTTGTTGCGCTCCGGCATCGTGCTTGACCACTTTCATGGCCGATTCCGAACCCACATTCAGCACCGAACCGTCGTCCAGCGCGATGCGCGCGCGCGCATTCACCTGGGTATTCACGAGGTCTTGCCAATCGACCGCGGTCTTCGCCGATGCGGTGATGGTTTTCCCGCTGCGACCTATGCTCACAGCCGGAATCACGCGGGAGACTTCACCGGCGCGGTGTCCCGCCGCCTGCGGCGCGGCCCAAATGTCGCCCGGGGTCGAGATTAGAAACGAAAGCAGCAAGGTCAGCCCGAAGGCATACGGGGACTTCGTCTTCATCGAGGACTCTCCTGGTTTTACACCCTGTATCTATCGTAGTTACTGGAGAGCACCGGACCTGTCAACGCCAAACAGCGAGCCTTTGCCTACTCTCTACATGCTGTTGTGAGCACACGCCGCCGGCATCACTCAACCGCAAAAATGAAACAGGGCCGCAGCCATATCGTCCTGTTGCTCCCGCCCGCAGGAAAAACTCTCGACAGCGGCGAAGACCCGGCCCAAGAACTGTGTGGGCGAATTCGTCCGTTCCGTGTTGCAAATCTCGTGCAGCCGCTCGATCCCGAATTGTTCTCCCTCTCGGTTAAATGCATCCGTGATCCCATCCGTGCAGAAGAGCACCGAATCGCCCGGCTGCAATCGCAGGGTCAACGTCTCGTAGCTCGTGCCGGCGAATAAACCCGGGGGCATCCCGCTGAGTTCCAGGATGCGGCAGCCGTTTGCGCAAAGGTGGAAGGGACCGGGCATGCCGGCGCTGGCAATTTGCAGTTCGTGGCTGGGCGGGTCGAAGACCGCATACTGGATGGCCGTGTGCCGCCGGGGCATGCCGCGAATCATCAGCCGCCGGTTCAGAGTGGCAAGCACATCGTGCGGCGAGGTGCCCGTCTTGTGCACGCCGCGCAATGTTCCTACCGCCAGCGCCGCATACAGGGCGGCCGGTAGCCCCTTGCCGGAAACATCGCCCAGGTACAAGCCGATGCTGCCGTCTGTCAGTTCGAAATAATCCAGGTAATCGCCACCCACGGCGGCGATGGGCTGAAACTCGTGCGAGATCATCACCGCGCCGGCGCGCAGCGGTTCCGAGGGCAGCATCACGCTCTGGATCGCGCGAGCTTCTTCGAGTTCCTCTTCCCTCAGTTTTTCGATCGCATTCAGTTCGAGCGGCGGCGCAGTCGTGTTCATTCGTCTGTCCGAAGGGGCGACGTTACACCGGGGAGGGAAATTCGGTGGTAAGCAGGAGTCTAACAGAGCGTTTGCAGTGCAGGGCGAAAATGGGAGACGTTGTTTCCTAACGCAACTCGCCGCGCGCACCGCTTGAAGTGCGTCACTGGTAGGGCCAGAATTCTCTTATGCGCCCCCTTGTCGGCTTATTGATCGGTGCCGCCCTTCTCTTTGTCGTTTATCACTTCTATTTGCAGAAGATGCCGACCACGGATAGCGGTACCGCTCCGACGCAGGCCATCAGCCTGACCGGCGTTCGAAGCGATCTCCTGCAGATCGCCCAGGCGGAACGCGGCTACATCGCTTCGAACGGACACTGCGCTCCGCTCGACGAACTCGTCTCCTCCAACAATCTTTCCATGACCCGCACCGGGCGCGACGGCTATCTCTACACCGTCGAATGTTCCGGCGGCGAATTCACCGCTTCGGCACGGCATCTTCCCGCGCCGGCTGGCTCCCCCATTCGCTATCCCAATCTCGCCATCGACTCCACCATGGACGTCCACGAAATCGAGTGACCCTCTGACAAACAGCGTGATCAACTGGCGCTCGGCATGCCGAGAGTGACTTCTTTCTGAATTCCGGGAACTTTTTCTGCCGGCTCCGCGTACCTCTTATTGAAAGCGGTTCCCCCAACGAAATGCGCCTTACCGGCGCCTAAGAGAGAGAAGGAGCACATCATGGGCGGAGAATTGATTGGATTAGTGGCCGTGATTCTGGGGATGGGAGTCCCCCTCGGCGCTCTGTACACCTATTACCGGGTCCGCAAGCTGCGCAGCGAAGAGCGGCTCGCGGCGATTGCCCGCGGAGTCGATATTCCGATGGAGCCTGAATTGAACCAGGCGGCGCGTTCCCGCCGCTCGGGAATCTTGCTGGTCAGCGGTGCCATCGGCTACATCGCTACTTTCGGATTGATTGCAAGCATTCAGGCGGATCGTGACATCTGGACGGCCGCCGCGTTTGGCATCATACCTCTCGCGGTCGGCATCGGTTACTTCGTTGACTGGTCCATGATCCGCCGCGACGCCCGCGCCTGAGAAAACAGAAATTCAACCGGCGTTCGAAAGGAAAACGCGAATCGGTCCTCATGCTTCCAGCGAAGGGCCGGTACGCATTTCATTTGATTTCGAGCGGTGTGAACGTTTCTCCGCGCTTCACCGCCAGCCGGATCGGCCGTGGGGGACCTTTTGCCGGAACCGTTAGCTCGACCCACAATTCCTCGCCTGACTTACGCCACGACGGATCGGTAGCGTGCTCCGGCAAGAAGAAATCGACTGGCTCGCTGAGCGCCGCGGCTACGTCTCCGGTGCGCGTCTTCCAACGTGTTACGCGCAGACCCGTCGGCTGTGGCGCCGGATATGCCACCAAATGCCCGCCCTCTGCGCGCAGATAAACATCTTGCTGGTCGCTCCAAGAATTGACAAGGTTGCCCTTTGGCAGTTCCGAACCGCCGTAGACGCGATCTGCATCGACGCGCACTCGCACGCTCAAATACCGGCCGCGAATCGGCAGATCGGGATCGTAGGCCACGGTCTGTGCCCAGACGCGTGGAAAGCGCGCGCGATCGATTGCATACTTGGCGGCCAAGCTCACGACGATCGCCAACTGCAACACCGCCAGGATGATTCCCTTACGCGACGGACTCATTGTGTTCCTCCCCCGACTCGCGCGACCAGTTGCCGCCGCGCTCGCTCTAGCGCCCATCCACCGAGCAGGAACAATGCTCCCAACCCGATCAGGCTCGCCGAGCGGCCCAGCTTGTCCATGACGTTTGAGAAATAGAAAATGATGACCGTCAGCGCAAAGCCCGCAACTCCAAGGTTGATGCGCTCGCGCCGGCGCTCCTGCAATCCCCAACCCACCATCGCGAGTGCTCCAACTCCGCCCCAAAAATACGGGCCGAGCGAATTCCACGTAAATATCGACAGGCTTCCGCCCCCATCTTCGTGCGCGGGGCGGAATGTTCCGATCACCAGAACCCAAACCGCCGCGATTGCGTTTGTCCAGGCCGCACTCTTGCGCAGCGCGAAGGCCAGTGCCAACGGTCCACAGATCGCGATGGCCCAACCGAGGATGTGCAACAGGGGCGAAATGTCCGGGCGGTTCTGCCAGCCCGACCCCCAGACCTCGTGCCCTTCGACAAACGCCGTTACGCTAAGGGGCAGCAACGCGAGTCCGCCAATCCAGGCCAGCGCCCGCCGCGCGGCGGAGTCTTCATTGCCCGTTCTTGCGCTCATGTAAGTAATTGCAATCAGCAGCAGCCCTTCGGTGAGCAACCGGTTGCTGACGGCGAAACCGTCGGTACGCACTTCCCATTCCCCGGCCAGCCACGCTGGCACAAGCAGTGCCAGCAGCGCCGCCTGCGTCCAATGCCGCAATAGAAGCCAGCCCGCGAGCGCGCCGATGGCCCACATCAGAATCCCGCTCGGCCAATGCTCCTGCAGATTGAAGATTTGTGCCGTCAGAAAAATTCCCGCGCCAACACAAATCGTTCCGATGGCGTAGAACGTCGTTGACAGCGCTGGGAACCGTTCCTCTGTCAGAGCCCCCGCAAGGGGAAACACTGCCACGAGGAAAAGGACCAGCGTGAAACGCCAGGCCGGTGAGAGCTCGTCCCAATGCGCGGCCACAAAGAGCAAGACGCCAGCGCAAAGCAGCACTCCGCCCAGCGCCACCGCCAGCAGCACTGGCCAGCGCAAGCGCTCGCTCGATCCTTGCGATTCTTCAAACGTTCGGATGCGGGCGGCCGTGCTTGCATCCACAACTCCGGCGGAAACCCAGCGTTCCAGTTGCTTATCCAGGGGAATTGCCATATGGGGCACTCCTCTCGTCAGCTACTTTTCGCCAACACATCACCAAACCAACGTTTTTTCGAACAAGGGAAGCAAGAAACATCGTACTGCGCGCTGCTCCCTTACGCCGTGCGTTTTTGATCCACCACTAGCACGCCGGCTTCGGCGTAATTTGTCGATGGAACATCGTGGAACGACACGTGAATATTTTCGCGTTTGGCTTTGCCATCTTCGATCAGCACGGTTGTGACGCGTTCCGCAATTTTTCGTTTTTGTTCCGGTGTCCGGCCCTCCACCCAGGTAATTTGCACGTGCGGCATGCTCCCTCCTCCTTAGAACGAGTGGCTCCCGATATCTTGCATGCAAGACGCAGGCATTCTATCCGCCGGCGCGGTTCCCGCAAAGCCCGCTGCGTCCCTGTGCTAGAATTACCTACTCATGCATCCAGCGATTCCTCGCCTTATTGAACTGCAACGAGTTGACCACCAGATTGCCGTCTTGCGCGCGGAATTGGAAGGATTTCCGAAACGTATCCGCGAAGCGGAAACCAAACTTGGCGGCGCACGCGCCGACGTTGCGTCGGCGAAAGAGGTGCACGCCCAGACTGTCGCGGAACGCAAGAAATTCGAATTCGACGGGCAGCAGTGGAAAGACCGTGCGCGAAAATACCGCGACCAGAGCGGCGCCGTGAAAACCAACGAAGCCTACAAAGCATTGCAACACGAAATCGCGAACGCCGAGGCCGAAGTAGCCAAGTCTGATGACCGCCAGCTCGAAGTGATGATGGCCGCGGAAGAAGTCGAGCGCCGCGTGAAGATCGCGGAGTCCAGGCTGAAAGAAGCCGAGCAGGCTGTCGCTGCGGAACGAAAAGAAATTCAGTCGCAAGGGACGGAGAGGAAGAAGCAGCTCGAAGCCGCCACCGTCGAACGCGAAAAAATTATCGCTCCGGTGCCGGAAGATTTGCGCGAGCTGTACGCGCGCATCGCCAAGCGCCACAACGGCACCGCCATGGCCGAAGCCCGCGACGGGCAGTGCCGCGGGTGCGGCATGCGCGTTCTGCCGCATATTCTTCAGGAACTGCGCTCGGAAACGAACGAAGAAGTTTTCCGTTGCGAGAGCTGCGGCCTCATTCTCTACACGCTGGAACCAATTCCGATCGCGAATCCTGCCGCAGATTCAGCGAATACATCCTCGGCGGCCTCGACAAATTCCTGATGCCACGCCGCCCGCCAACTCCCCGTGGAAAAGGCCTCTTCGGCGATGCTCCTGCGGAGCCCAAGCCGGCTGCGGCGGCGTATCGCGCAAATATCGACGGCGGCTCTCGCGGCAATCCCGGGCCGGCTTCCTACGGCGTAGTCATCCGCGATGGACGCGGCGAGATCGTCGCCAAACTGAAGAAATACATCGGCCGCATGACCAACAACGTCGCCGAGTATTACGGCCTAATTGCGGCGATGGATTATGCACAATCTCACGGCATTCGCGCGCTGCGCGTCGAGAGCGATTCCGAACTTCTCGTCAAACAAATGCGCGGACAGTACAAAGTGAAGAGCGAGGATCTGCGCCCGCTCTTCGAACGCGCCCAAAAAATGTCGAAGGCATTCGATTCCCTCCGCATCGAGCATGTTTACCGCGAACAGAACCGCGAAGCCGACGCCCTGGCAAACGAAGCGCTCGATGAAACAGAAGGAAAAGCTCCTGGCGCGGCACCTGCAAAGAAAACCGAAGCGCCCAGCACCAAAACCGAACTGGCCAGTTCCAAACCCGAGCCGCGAAAAATTCAGGCGCGGTTCCGAGGTGGAGTTCTTTATTTGCTGGAAGATGTGGAGTTGCCCGACGGCATGGTCGTCGATGTTTCGATCCACCTGCGCCCAAAGCCTTGATGATTACCTTTCTGCCGGGCATGCCTTCGCAGCCGCTGAAATTATTTGAGCACATAACTGCGGTAAAGAGTGTCGCGCTGGGCGGGGATAAAGCCGGCGTCGGAGATGACGCGGCGGAGTTCGCCTTCGTTGGTGCGGTTCTTCACGCCGGCGGCGAAGACTACGTTTTCCTCGATAAGGATGCTGCCAACGTCGTCGGCGCCGAATTGCAAACCGATTTGGCAGACCTTGATTCCCGGGGTGAGCCAACTGGACTGGATGTGGTCGAAGTTGTCGAGATACAGACGGCTGATGGCCAGCGTCTTCAGATAATCGACCGCCGTGGCTTCCTGCACTTTTTTCCCCAGCGCGGTATTTTCAGTGGCAAACATCCATGGAATGAACGCCGTGAACCCGCCGGTATCCTCCTGAATGCGCCGCAGCCTTTCGAGATGATTGACGCGATGGCGTAGCTCTTCGCCGCAGCCGAACATCATGGTGGCGGTGGTGCGCAGTCCCAGCGAATGGGCCACGCGGTGCATTTCTTCCCAGTCGTCGCTCGTGCACTTCAAGCGCGCAATCTTCGCGCGGACTTCGTCGTCGAGAATTTCCGCGCCGCCGCCGGGGATGGATTGCAGGCCGGCATCCATGAGGCGCTGAATCGTTTCGCGGATATTGATTTCGCTGACCTCCGCGATGCACAGAATTTCGGGGGCCGAAAAGCAATGCAGATGCACTTGCGGATAGTGCGCCTTCAGAGAGCGCAGTAAATTCTCGTAGTAGCCGATCTGCAAGTCGGGGTGCAGCCCCCCTTGGAGCAAAATTCCGGTGCCGCCGAGTTCCAGCATTTCGTCGATTTTCTTGTAGATTTCCTCGAACGACAGGATGTAGCCGTCCTTGGCGCCGAGCGGCCGGTAGAAGGCGCAGAAGGAGCAATACTCGGTGCAGAAATTCGTGTAGTTGATGTTGCGGTCGATCTGGTAGGTGACGACGCGGGGGTCGTTTTTCTTCAGGCGCATTTGGTGCGCGGCCATGCCGATGCCGATGAGGTCATCGGATTCGAGCAGGTCGAGAGCTTGTTCTTTTGTCAGTGCCAAGATTTTTCCTTATTGCGTTGCCAAATCAATTGTCACCAATGCCATTCGCGAACTCGAATGAACGATCTCGCTAACTAGGGCGCAGCATACTGCGCCCCTACAACTTCAGGGCCTCTGCTTTCGCAGCTGCCCATTCGAGCGGTTTCGCTCGCGGGAGCAAGCCGAGTTTTACGGCATGGGCGAAATACAATTCCAGGCCGCGGCGATTTTCTTCATCCAGAGAAAAATCGATGTTGTGACGCAGATAGGATTCGAGCGTGCGCTGCGGAAGTTCCAACTCGCGCGCCGCGTCGAAGCAGATTTCCGGGAGGCGCGACAGACCGAAGTCCCGGGAGGCGAGGAAGTCTGCGGCCACATCAGGAGTGGCAATGTCCCGCCGGGCGGCCCAGACAGCCAGGACGGCAGGCAATCCAGTCAGACTTCGCCATTCGCTCACCGCATCATAAACGTAGAGCAACTCCGAGCCGGTAATCCCGAGTGTTGCCCCTTGGCATAGCGTTTGTCCTTCCGCGCCTTGCCAACTATCCTTCTCCATGCCCAGGGCGATTCGCAAAGCCGGATCACCAATCAGCAGCGCCGCGTCTGCTTGCTTCAGCATTGCGTCCAAGTCCGGCGGAGCTTCAAAGAAGTCCGGCGCGATCTTCCACTTTTCCGCGCAGAGGATGCGGGTCAACGCCTGCGTGCTGCGCGAACTGCAATCCAGCGCAAAGCTCTTCACCTGTTCGATGGGTTTCTTCGCGATGATCAGAAGGCTGCGCACCTGTTTCTTTGAAGCGATGGCCATGTCCGGCAGGATCACCAAATCATCGATGCGCTGGTATTCGATGGCGGGGATAATCGCGACGTCCGCCTTGCCGGTTCGCAACTCTTCGGCGCATTGCGAGGGTACGGTGAACGACAGATCGTACTTTCCGCGCAGCGGGCCGTTGGTGAAACCCCAGACGAGCGGAGCGGTGTTCAGGTATTGAACGATGGAGATGCGAAGTTTGGTCACGGTTCGAGGGCTCACCTTTAAGTTCCAGTATAACAAAGGCGGTTTTTCCGGATGGCAACCTTCTTTTGCGAGGAAGCGTTCGGGAAATCCGGAGGGTTGGAAGAATGTGAAATGTGGGAAAGACGCAGCAGGATGGATCCGATTACAGCCACGCTGAGGGGGTCGGAGTTCCGTGAGGGATGGCTGGTTATCGATGACATCAGCCCCCCGGGGCTCGGATGTGTGGCAAACAAAGGACTTGAAACACCGCATTTTTGGAAGTGTGGCAAATAAAGGAGTTATGGGGGATTTCGCGGAAGTGTGGCAAGCAAAGGGCTTAGAGGGTGCAGACGAGGAATTAGGGGATAGTGCTCTCGCCGGGAGAACCGGTAGGGGGAACATCCCACCTGACGTGCCTCCATTATAGCACTTCCGTTAAGTAAGTCAAGAATTAAGTAGGCACGGACTTTGATAAGTTTCCGGTTGCCCGACTTACCGGGCACAATCGGTAAAGTGGAAGCTACGCGGGCACTCGGAGGCACTGGCCCCATGAATGTGATTCTCGCCTTAAGTTCGATCACTCGATCCGCGGCGAAATCCGGATTCGTTTTTGGCGCTCATGGTTTTTGGCGCTTGGTCCTTGATCCTTGGGTGCTCTGCGCAGGCGTGAGCCGCAAACTCTTTGTCGCGCTGGCGTTCGAAGTTCTCCTTCATCTCGTCTAGCGTGGCACCATGCGGCGGACCCGAAGGGTTAAACGCCCAGGCGCATTCAGAGCAAGCCCAAGACTCGCTGCGTTCGGATTTGACCCAAATCATCTTCCTCATAGCTGCACCTTGGAGGGAGTACTTTCCTCTCGCTTCAGAAATTCAGCTGTGGCTGGAAGCTCTGGTGCCGAGACTGGCGCTGGCGATTTCTCCAGCATTCCTGCCAGCGCTATAGCGTGGCGGAGGACTGTCTCGGCCACTTCAATTGGAACCTGCTCGAAATGTGTCTGCCTGTTTCGCATCGTAGCCGCTCCTATGGCTGCGTGCACCGTAGGAATCTTCAAGTCATACGGGGAAAATCTTTTAAATTTGTTCTGATTAACGCAGCGCTTCTTAAGGGGAATTCGGACGGCGTTAACGCGACCGAACGTCTTCGGATTAACGCAGTGTCTCCTCAGAGGAAGCCGGATGGCGTTAACGCGACCGAGGCAGTTTCCCTTAGGCGACATCGACCAGAGAGGGCAGGTTTATGTCTGCATATTTCTGTTGCACGTCGACCTACGTCTATGATAGTAATACGCAGCGTTAGTTATACGTTTGCAGTGTGGGAGGCGCACAATGAAAACGAACCGAGTGGCAGCCCATTTCAGGACTTTGGACTTGGGGGATGTTCCTCATTCACGAAATGGCAAACACAAGATGATTGTTTCCATGATTCTGCGCGACCTGGACCAACTCAAGGACGGTGCGGCGCTTAGGGTGCCCTTGGCCGAACTGGCCGACACCAAAGAAAACGTCCGTTCCGCGTTGAACCGCGCGACTCGAAAGGCCAAGCTCAACGTCGCGACCGCAACGGACGACAACTTCTTGTACGTTTGGAACGCAAGCAAAGCCTGATAGACGCGCAAACCGTTCAGTTTCACAAAGATCCCAAGCCAATCAGCGTCGCGGCTCCGGCCGAGCCCCCAGACGGTTCACCGATTGGCACGGACGACGATTTGGATCGGTGAGACTGATTTTTCGGCTCGATAGCGCGTGACCAAACACCTCTTCTGTCGTCTATAGCTGCAGGGAGGACCCCCATGCCTCGACGCAGCTACTTTTTTCTGATTTCGTTTTCCGCTCTGCTCACCCTCGGCTTTACCAGCGCACGAGCGAACCGGCATCACCACTCCGTCAGCATTTCCGGCGGCCACAGGCAGCCAGCAACCGATTGCTCCGATGTGCGCATCCGGTTTGACGACCAAGATGCCGTGGTGCGTTCCGAAGAGCGTACCGTGACCAAGGCGGAAGCCACGGTTCTGCAGGTTCATCCGCACAGCAACGGAGGTGTGCAGGTTGTGGGCTGGGGCAAAGATACGTATTCGGTGACGGCATGCAAAGCCGCAGCGGGCTCGGGTGATGCGGCGGAGCGAATCCTGTCCCAGATCAGCATGAACATTGAGCACGGCAAGGTATCGACAAGTGGTCCCGGGGATGAGGACGCGTGGACGGTGGAACTGCTGATTCGCGCGCCGAAATCCGCGTCGATCGAGCTGGACACGATGAACGGTCCGATTTCTCTGTACGATGTGGACGGCAAACTCACGGCCCATGCCAAAAACGGACCAATCAGCTTGAAGAATTTTTCGGGCGACGCGGAGATTACCGCAGTGAATGGTCCGATCACACTGGAAGGCAGCAACGGGAACGTGCGGATTCATACGGAGAATGGACCGATCTCGGTGGCGTTGGAAGGGAAGACGTGGAGCGGAACAGGCCTCACGGCCGATGCGCAGAACGGGCCGTTGACGCTGATGGTCCCGAGCGGGTACCAGTCCAGCTTCGTGGTGGAATCAACGAATTACGCGCCGGTGAGTTGCAAGGCGAGCATTTGCGACAATGCACGGAAGACCTGGGACGACGAACACCGGCGGATCGAATATGGGAACGCCCCGGCAACGATCCGGCTTTCAACCGTGAATGGGCCAGTCTCCGTGCAGGAGTCGAGAGAAAAACTCTGAGGGGCGAAGATTCTGCGTTAAAAGGCCCGGCCTCGAACTCATAAACCATCCGGGATGGACGCGCTCCGGCTGTTGCGGATAAGATTTGGCGCATGCTGCTGGAGGCCCGCGTAGCTCAACCTGTGACCGAAGCAGAAGCGGTTCGCTTGGCGCGCGAACTTTATGGGCTGGAGACCACGGCGCGGGCGCTGCCGGGCGAGTACGACGACAATTTTAATTTGACAACAAACGAAAGCTTGACGCCGACCGGGTCGGGGTCAACCGAAGGGCATGCCTTCGTCCTCAAGGTGATGCATCCGGCGCGGGAGCGTTCCTTCATTGATTTGCAATGCCAGGCGCTGCGGCATCTGGCGCAGCGCGCGCCTCAGTTGGCTTTGCCGCGCGTCACACCGAATCTCAGTGGTGAGCTGTTTACTTCGATTGCCGCGGCGGATGGCTCGACGCGGCTCGTCTGGCTGCTTACGTTTGTTCCTGGCAAAGTTCTCGCCGACGTCCGCCCCCATACGCTGGAGCTGCTTGGTGATCTCGGCCGGTTTCTTGGGGAGATGGACGCGGCACTGCAATCGTTTGCGCATCCCGCGGCGCATCGCGAACTGAAATGGGATTCTTCGCGTGCCGGTTGGATCGGGGACTATATCAAGGATATCGACGATTCGAAGCGGCGCGCCCTGGTGGAAAAATTTCTCGCGCTTTATGAAGCAGAAGTCGTTCCAGTCTTACCACGGCTGCGCCGTAGCGTGATTTACGGCGATGCGAACGACTACAACGTGCTGGTCAGCGAGCCCTTGCCTCAACCGCGGAAGGTCGTGGGAGTGATTGATTTCGGCGACATGCACCACGGGCTCACTGCGTCTGAGCCGGCGATTGCTGCCGCTTACGCCATTCTCGGGAAGGAAGATCCGCTGCAGGCGGCAGCTGCGATCGTCGGGGGGTATCACGGCGCGTTTCCGCTCGATGAGGTAGAGCTGACCGTTCTTTATGCTTTGATCGGCGCGCGGCTGGCCGTCAGCGTCACCAATTCCGCACATCGCAAAACCATCAAGCCGGACGATTCGTACGTCACCGTCAGCGAAACGGCGGCGTGGCAAGCTTTAGCGCGGCTCGAAAAGATCCATCCACGTTTTGCGCACTACACTTTTCGCGAGGCGTGCGGACTTCCGCCTGTTCCGCAGGGTGAAAAGATCAAGCATTGGCTGGAAGCGAACGTCGGTTCCGCGGCTTCGATTTTAGATGCCGACGTGAAGACGGCACCAAGTCTTGTTGTCGACTTGAGCGTTGGCAGCACATTTCTCGGCGCTAAGCCTGACGTAGTCAACAATCCGGACGTGAAAGAGAGACTTTCTGCCGAAATGAAGCAGGCGGGCGCTGCTTTCGGCGTGGGCCGGTACGACGAGCCGCGGCTGGTTTACACGTCCGCGTTGTTCGGCGCGAGCAACAACCCCACGGATGAGCGGCGCACCGTGCACTTGGGCATAGATTTATTCGTCGAGCCGGGGACGCGGTTGCGCGCGCCTCTGGATGGCGTGGTTTGCGTCACAGCGAATAATGTTGCGTCGTTGGACTACGGACCGCTCGTCATTCTGCAACACGAAACCGGCGACGGCGAGATATTTTTCACGCTGTACGGTCATTTGACTAAAGAGACGCTTGTTGGGCTGAAAGCTGGACAGCGCGTTGGGCGCGGGGAAGAATTTGCGCGGATAGGCGCGATGGATGAGAACGGCGGCTGGACGCCGCACGTTCATTTTCAGATCATTGTCGATCTGCTTGAGCTGGGGGCCGATTTTCCGGGTGTTGGTTATGCGTCACAGCGTTGCGTATGGACGAGTCTTTCGCCGGACCCGAATCTGCTGCTGGGAATTCCCGCCGATCGTTTTCCGGTCAAAGAGCCTGCGCTCAGCGAGACACTTGCCGCAAGGCGCGTCTTGTTGGGGAGAAACCTCAGCATCTCTTATCAACGCCCGCTGAAGATCGTTCGAGGGTGGATGCAGTATTTGTACGACGACATGGGGCGAGCGTATCTTGACGTTTATAACAACGTGCCGCTCGTGGGGCACAGCCACCCCCGCGTGGTCGGCGCGGCGCAGGTGCAGCTTGCGCTGCTGAACACCAACACGCGCTATGTTCACGACAATGTCAATCGATATGCGGAGCGGCTGACGCGGCTGCTGCCCGGACGGCTGCGCGTTTGTTTTTTTGTGAACTCCGGTAGTGAGGCCAATGAGCTGGCTTTGCGGCTCGCTCGCGCGCATACAGGGCGAGAAGACATTATCGTGCTGGAACACGCCTACCACGGCCACACCAACACACTCATCGATATCAGCCCGTACAAATTCGACGGCCCCGGAGGCCGCGGGAAAAAACCCTGGGTACACGTTGCTCCGCTCGCGGATGATTACCGCGGAGCGTATCGGCGTGGTGACCGGCAAGCTGGCCCAAAATATG
>WNFB01003506.1_pt1 | contig 13838 bp, 13 predicted proteins | sample 5400501 | NCBI WGS metagenome assembly WNFB01 (sample SAMN13153341, study PRJNA577476) | soil metagenome | isolation source: 200 cm saprolite under Douglas fir tree site 2 hole 1 | place: USA:California | collected 2015-04-18
CGGACCACGGCCGCCTTGCCGAGTTCCACCACGTGGCCGTCGGGCGCGGTCGGCCCCTTGCTCGCGAACAGCCCCTTGTGCTCGAAGAACACCACTGGATCGTCGCTCCGGATCGCGGTGGCCAGCATCCCGATCACGTCGGCCGGGTTCGACGGCGCGGCGATCTTCAGCCCGGGGATGGCCAGCGTCCAGTTCTCCACCGCCTGCGAGTGCTGGGCGCCGAAGCCGAGCCCGCCGCCGTTCGCGGTGCGCACCACCAGCGGGACCGTGACCTGGCCGCCGGTCATGTAACGCATCTTCGGTATCTCGTTGGCCAGGTAGTCCCAGCAGCAGGCGAAGAAGTCGGAGAACATGATCTCGGCGACCGGGCGCATGCCGGTCATCGCGGCGCCCATCGCCACGCCGAGGATGGCCTGTTCGGATATCGGGGTGTCCCACACCCGCTCCCGGCCGAACTCGGCGAAAAGCCCGGACGTCGTCTTGAACACCCCCCCGGCTGCGCCGATGTCCTCGCCCAGGCACACCACCGAAGGGTCGCGGCGCAGCTCCCGCGCCAGGCCCTCGGCGACCGCCTCCCGGTAAGTGATCACGTCCGGCCCGCCAGTCACGTCCGCCATGCCGAGCCTCCGTCTGCCCATACGTCGGTGAACGCATCATCGGGATCGGGCCCTGGCGCCGCCTTCGCCTCGGCCACCGCCTCGGCGACCGTCCGCTCGGCCCGCTCGTCGGCGGCCGCCACCGCGTCCGCCGGCAGGCCGGCTGCCTGCAGCCGTGCCCTGGCCAGCTCCAGCGGATCCCGGCGCAGCCATTCCTCGACTTCCGCCGCGGGCCGGTAGGTGCCCGGGTCGGTCCGGCTGTGGCCGAAGTGCCGGTAGGTCAGCGCCTCGATCACGGTCGGCCCGCCGCCGGACCTGGCGCGCTCGGCGGCCGCCGCGACCGCGTCCCGCACCACCACGACGTCGTTGCCGTCGACGATGTCAGCCGGGATCCCGTAAGCGGGCGCCCGGCCCGCCGCCGGGTTCGGCACCGCGGTCACCTCGCCGATCGGCGTGTACTCCATGTAGAGGTTGTTCTCGCAGATGAACAGGACCGGCAGGGCCCATACCGCGGCGAGGTTGAGCGCCTCGTGGAACGCCCCGATGTTGGTTGCCCCATCGCCGAAGAACGCGACGGCGACCTGGCCGGAGCCGCGCAGCCGCGCGGACCAGGCAGCGCCCGCGGCGATCGGCAGGTGCGCGCCGACGATCGCGTAGGACCCGAGCATCCCGGCCGACGCCTTGGTGAGGTGCATCGAGCCGCCCTTGGCCTTGCACAGCCCGGTGCCCTTGCTCATCAGCTCGGCCAGGCACTCGGCCGGCGTGGCGCCGCGGGCCATCGCGTGATGGTGACCGCGGTACGTGGCGAACACGTAGTCGTCAGGCCGCAGCGCGGCGCTCGCGCCGACCGCTACGGCCTCGTGGCCTGCCGCCAGGTGCGTCGTGCCCTTCACCAGGCCGGCCAGGAACAGGTCGTGTGCCGCCTGCTCGGTGCGGCGGATCACCGCCATCTGCTCATACAGGCCGAGCAGTTCGTCAGCGCCGATCACGCTGGCGCCGGCGTCGACGGCGGTCACCGGGCACGTCCCGCGGCATCGCCGCGGTCTTCCAGCGCGCTGGTCATCGCAGATACCTCGTTCCCGCACATGGCTACCGGGCCCACCCTAGCCAATCGCCACTCGCGAGAAGCGCCGGGAAATACTGAACGGATCCTCGGGTGCCAGTCGCCTGTCCCGCCCGCAGCGGCCTCCCCCGGCTGGGGCGGCAGCTGCCCGCACGGGCTGGTCAGGCTCGGTAGGCGGTCAGGAACACCCGGACACCGGCGTCGGCGCAACGGTCAAGCTCGGCCGCCGTGAACTCGTCGCCGGTGCCGTCTCTCGCCGGTGCCGTCTCTCGCCGGTGCCGTCTCTCGCCGGTCACGGCTCGACGAGCACCAGCTTCGCGTTCGATGCTGCCTGCCGGATGGCCTTTACCGCGCTGTACTCCGGCGAGTTGTACCAGCGCCGGGCGGAATCTGCGTCCGCGAACTCCAGCACCACGAACCGGCTCGTCGGCCATGTCCCTTCGAGCACTTCCACGGATCCGCCGCGCACCGTGTAGCGGCCGCCGTACTGCTCTACCGATGCTGCCGCGGGTGCTTTGTAATCCTCGTACCCCACCGGGTCCGTCACGTCGATATCCGCCAGAATGTAGACCGTCATGCGTACAGTGTGCGCTCTCTGGTCGTGGCTGTCCGGGTCGGCTCCGTGCCCGCCACCTCCGGGTTCGCGCCGCCGACGGTATCCTGATCACCGCGATGACCGGGACCGGGCCGGCGCTCCTGCACTCTGGCCGGTCAGGAACCAGGCGGAGGATGTCCCGCCGATGCCAAGGAGATCCATGACGGTGCCGCACCCTGGATCGGCCGGGGCCGGGCCAAGCCCCGGCCCCGGCGCGGACGGCGGCGGCGCGGACGGCGGCCGGCAGCCCACCGTCGGCGGCGGCGGCGCGGACGGCGGCGGGCAGACCTTCGGCGGCAACGACCCTGACACGGTGGCCGCTTCGGCGATCTGCACGTCCACGCCGACCAGCTGCCAGGCCCGCACCAGGCTCTATCGCCACGGAGTGCTGGAGCTGGAAGGCTTCCCCGTTGCCGACATCAGCGAGCAGTTGCGGGACACCTCAGCCGTGGTCTGGCTGGATCTGCGCGACCCGAACCGCGAAGACCTCGATGTACTGAGCGCCGAGTTCGGCCTGCATCCGGTGGCCATCGAGGACGCGGTACACGAGCACGAGCGCGCGAAACTGGACCGTTACGACGGCTATCTGTTCCTGGCGGCATACGCAGTCAACCTGGACAGCGTGACGGGCGAGCTGGCGACAAGCGAACTGGCTGCCTTCATTACCAAGCGCGCCCTGATCACTATCCGCAAGGACGACGGGTTCGACATCGGCGCCGTGCTTTCCTACTGGGACGCGAGCCCTGACCTGGCAAAGTACGGTGTTGGTTACCTGCTGCACGGCCTGCTCGACCACATCGTGGACGGCCATTTCGCCGCCGTGCGAGATCTGGACGAAGCCATCGAGGCGCTGGAAGACAAGCTTTTCTCAGCCGATTCCGAGGATCGTTACGTGCAGCGCCGCAGCTTCCAGCTGCGGAAGAGCCTGGTTCTGCTTCGCCGGGTGGTACTGCCCATGCGCGAGGTCGTCAATGCCTTGATGCGCCGTGACCTGCAGCTTCTGAGCGACCCGATGCAGCCGTACTACCAGGACGTCTATGACCACGTACTGCGGGCCACCGAATGGACGGAAAGCCTGCGCGACTTGGTGACGACGATCCTTGAGACGAATCTGACCATCCAGGGCAACCGGATGAACGTCATCACCAAGAAGGTGACCAGCTGGGCGGCGATCATCGCGGTGCCGACGTTCGTGACCGGCTTCTATGGCATGAACGTGCCCTATCCGGGTTTCAGTCGGCAGTCCGGCCTGGCCGCGTCGGTTGCCATCATGCTGATCGCGGCGACTGCGCTTTACTTCGTCTTCAAGCGCAAGGACTGGCTGTAGACGGATCGCGGGCGGCTACCCGCCGGGCCCGGCCAGCTCGCTCGGGGCGGCGAACTCGATCCGTACCACGGTGGCGCCGCCGGCCGCTGACCGGAGCGTGATGGACGTGGCCCGGTAGTTTGCCCGCTGGGCCCGCAGGAAGCCGACCAGCCAACGCCGGTATGCCGCGGCGCTGAGCCCGGACGCGTGGTCTGCCCCGCTGAGGTCGGCCGACCGGAGCGGGATCGCGGGACCAGCGCCGGGATTCGCGTCGCCGAACGAGATGATCTGCACGGGATGTCTTGCCGCGAGCGCTGCGAGGGTCGCGAGCAGCCGCGTGTCGACGTGACCGCCGGCCAGCGCTGCCCTGGCCTCCGGCGAGGCGACGATTCGCGGGTTGCCGAGGAGTTGCGCTCCCTGTTTCCTCGCGGCCCTCTCGGCGGAGCCGAGCTGGCGGCGGAAGGCCGCTGCGCCGGCCGGCGGGATGGTGCGGATCTCGATCCTGGCCTGACCGGTGCCGAAGCTCGCGATCACCTGGGGCGCGTAGACCTGGGCGAGGCGGGCGCCGAACTGGTTCCGCAATGCCGCCGTTGCCACGACGAGTTCGGCGCCCAGCGGATCTGACCTGGCTGGCAAGATCGGCACCAGGTTGGTGGCGGGAAAACCCTGGGAGTGCAGGGCGGCGCACATCACCGGATCACACGCCACGAATGCGTCCCGGTTGACCTGCCCGGCAATCCATCCGGCGGCCTGGGCCCGGACGGCGGCCGCCGATGTGACCGCGGCGCCGGGAGCAGCGGCGGGCGGCTGCGAACCGGCTGTGCCCGTCCTGCCATGCCTGGATGCGGCGAGCGCCAGCCCAGCTGCGGCTGTCACCGCCAGTACCAGGATGACCAGCAAGGCTATCCGCCAGCGCCGCCTGCCAGGAGCGCCAAGCCGGCCAGCGCGCCGCCGCGCCCAGAGCCGCGCGGTGTTGCCCAGTATTGCCGCCCAGGATGGCTCGCTCGCCGACGGGACCTCGGGCGATCTCTCCGGGGCGGGAGAGAGATGCGGGCGGTCGCGGCGGGTTGCGGTACCAGCGGGAGCGCCGAGGTTGGCCGGCTGGCCGCGGCGGGTTGCGGTGCCAGCGGGAGCGCCGAGGTTGGCCGGCTGGCCGCGGCGGGTTGCGGTGCCAGCGGGAGCGCCGAAGTTCGCCGGCTGGTCCCGGCGGGCTGCGGCTCCGGGGCCGGCCGGACTCTCCGGGGCGGGGGACAGGTGAGAGCGTCCTCGAATCGCCGTGACCTTAGCCGCGGGCTCAAAGGCGCCGCGGTTACGCGCGGCAGGGTCAGCAGCGGTGCCGGGCGCGCGCGGCGCCTCCGCGGCGCTGCGTTCCTGACCCCGGTCCGGATCAGGAACGGCCGCAGGGCCTTTGCGCACCGGTTCAAAAGCGCCCCGGCTCCGTACGCCGGGGTCAGGAACCGCTCTAGGCAGGCGCACGGGCTGGCCAGCACTGCGAATCTTGGGCGTAGGTTCGGCGGCGCGCTTTGGCACCCGCCTGGGCAAGGGCGCTGGCCCCGACGCGGGCGCTGGTTCGGGCCCGGTCCGCGTCCCCGGCGCGGATCTTGGCCGTGGCCTGTCGGCTGCCGCTGGCAGCGGGACCGGTGCCGGGGCGTCGCCGGAGCCGGGTGCCGGCTGAAAGGCATTCCAGGAACTGGGCGAGGGTGCCGATCCGGGGGGGTTGCCGGGAAGGCTGGAGTCCTGAATGCCGGAGTCTCGCTGCCTTCGGGCCCGAAGCCTGGCGCCAAGCGCCGACGAGAGATCCCGTCTATCTTCCGTCATCCTGAACCCCCACGAACCGAGCAAGCGGACAAACCCGGTCCGACGTGTACAGCGCAGCACAAGATGGCCGTTGGATTCAGCCGAATGAGGGAAAAGTTGTCCCGCCGCACGGATTCAGCTGAGCTGCGGCAGCGGCGGAAGGGCAGCGTGGCGGAAGCCAGCGTGGCGGCCTTCTATCCGGCGCTTTCGACACCGGGAGCGCTGGCGGGCCGGCCGTCAGGCGTCTATGAACAGAATCACGATGGTGGCAAGCGTCAGTCCGACCATGAACGCCGTCACGACGAGTACCACGACCTGGTCCAGGCTCGCGAAGCGCCCTTCGTCAAGGGCACGGGTGACGGCGCGCTGGCGCAGCGTGCCAAAGACGATCAGCGTCAGCGCAAGGATGCCGAAGCCCGTGCCCAGCCACAGGTACGGCGTTCTCGGCACCCTGGCGACCGCGGGCAGCAGCCGCCCGATGGCCAGCGCGACCGCCACGGTGGCGAGCCCGGTCCGCCACCAGGCCAGCAGAGTCCGCTCTTCGGCGAGGTAGGTACGACGCAGCGCGGCACCGAACTGGCGGTCGGCTGGCGTTTCGGACCGGCTCGGTTCCACCTGGCCATCGTACGGTCGGTGCCCATGGCGATGGCCGGGTACGGTAGCCGGCGGCGCGGTCGTGCTGGCGCGCGCCGTCGCCGATCGCGCGGTTGCGGCTGGCCGACGCCGGTCAGCCCCGCAGGACTGGCTGGCCCAGCGGGATGGCTTTACCGCCAGTGGCCTGGGACGCCGAGCCGAAGTAGATGTAAACCCCGAGTGCGGCGAACAGCAGCACCACGTAACCCCCGGTCTTCGCCAGACCGGTGGATGCGTTGGCGGTGGAGAGCAGTAGCAGGAGTAGCGCGAGGTCGATCAGCGCGAACAGGGCGGTGAAGGCCAGCGGCAGCCGCAGGGTGGCCAGGGTGAGCATGACAATGATGACTAGCCATGTGGTCAGGAACAACTCCTGGGTGGATGTCGCCGCGGTCGCGCTGATGCCGAACCAGTTATGGGTGAGCCCGAGTACAAGGACCGCATAGCTCAGCCAGAAGCCCGCGAAGATGCCGAAGATGCTCGCCACCGCGCTCTGGCCGATGGCCGCGCTCCAGATCGTCGCAAGGAACAGGCCCGCCGACGTGGCCGCCAGGATGATGGGCAAAGCGGCACCCGCTGTGCCGGCCGGAACCACGCCGACCAGGGCAAGCCCGAGTGCCACCGAGCCCACGACGAAGCTTGGCAGTCCCAGCATGGCAGGGTCGCCGACCATCGGTCCGGCTGTCGCCGCCGGCGCAGCGGCGGCTTCTTCCGGTTGTGCGCCAGGTTCGGTAGATCCATCAGCGGTTGAATCGAGTGCGGTCATGGCTGCCCCTTCGCCGAGAGCTCCAGGAACCCAACCAACTGGTGTGGGCTATGTCACATCTGTACCTCCTGCCTGCTGCGCGGCTGGTCTCAATTTGAGCTAACCGAGCGGTGCAGCCAACCGCTACGTCAGGCCACGTCAATTACCCAGCCGGCCGGGCACGCCCGGCAGCAGGCGTAATTCGCGCGAGTGCGGGTCTATGCGGCGACCCTCACACCACACGCGGAACCGGGAGGTCTGCTCCCGGCGGTGCCTGCCGCCATGGCCGTTGATGGCCAGTTGCGGCAGGTCATTCACGGGATTCTGCTTATCTGCCCGGATGACGGGTCAGGCCGGGGTTTTCCTGCTGGCTTGCTGGCGGGCGGCGGTGATCTGGCTGTGGAGTGCTTTGAGGGCGGCGACGTAGATCTCTGAGAAGGTGGGGAAGGGCTGGATGACATCGCGTAGCACCTGCAGCGGCACCCGGGCGCGGATGGCCAGCGTGGCCTGCTGCAGCCACTCGCCGGCCTCGGGGCCGAGGGCGTAGCCGCCGGTCAGCCGCTCGCCGTCGCTGAGCAGCGTCAAAAAGCCGTTGGACGTTGCGTAGGCGCGCGTGTAGGTGGCGGTCTTGGCCACCTCCGACAGTGCGGTGGTGGCGCTGAACGGGGCCTCGGTGGCGCCCACCGAGGCCGCTTGCGGGTCGGTGTAGACGACGTCCGGCACGGCCTGGTAGCTGGCCTCGCGGGGCTCGCCGAGGATGTTCGCGGCGACGACCTCGGCCTGGTACTTGCCGACGTGGGTCAGCAGCCGCACGCCGGTGACGTCGCCGATGGCCCATAGGCGCTCACCGGCGCGCAGGTGCGCGTCGACCGGGATGCCGTGCTCGCCGGCGGTGACGCCGACCGTGTCCAGGCCGAGCCCGCCGGTGCGCGGGCGCCGGCCGGTGGCGATGAGCAGCCGGTCGCCGCGCAGCTCGCGGCCGTTGTCGAGCGCCAGGACGTAGTCCTCACCGTCGCGCCGGGCGGCGGTCGCGTGCACGCCGAGGACGAGCTCGGCGCCGTCGGCTCTCAGGACCTCGCCGAGCGCCTCGCCCAGCGGCGCGGGCTCGCGGGCGAGCACGTGCCCGGCGGCCTCGGCGAGGGCCACTTCGCCGCCCAGGCGGCGCACGGCCTGGGTCATCTCGGCGCCGACCGGCCCGCCGCCGAGGATGAGCAGGCGTCGCGGGATGGCCTTCATGCCGGTCACCTCGCGGTTGGTCCACACGCCCGCCAGCTCGTGCAGGCCCGGGACGGGCGGCAGGACCGGATCCGAGCCGGTCGCCACGACGACGTGTTCGGCGGTGTGGCGCACGCCATCGACCTCGACCACGCCTGCCCCGGCGAGTCGGCCGGTGCCGCGCAGCAGGTCGATGCCCTGGCCCGCCAGCCAGCGCTGCTGGCCGGCGTCGGAGTAGCCCGAGACCATGAAGTCACGCCAGGCCAGCGCCGCCCCGGCGTCGACCTGCGCGCTGCCCGCCGCCTCGCATGCCTGGCGCACCGCCTCGCCGGGGCGCAGCAGCGTCTTGGACGGGATGCACGCCCAGTACGAGCACTCGCCCCCGACCAGCTCGCGCTCGACCAGGGCCACCCGCAGCCCGCCGTCGGCCAGCTCGCCGGCGCAGTGCTCGCCCGGTGCGCCGCCGCCCACCACGATGACGTCGTAGTCGCTGTTCATGTGCTCGCTCCCGGCCAGGCCTGGCCGGGGCGCCCGGCCTGCTCTTGCATCATGTACTGCGCGTACCAGTCCGGCCAGTCCGGGTCGGGGTGCCCGGTCTGCTCCTCGTGCCGGCCATGCGCAGCCGCCGCACGGCGCAGCGCCCGGGCCAGATCGTCCGCGGAATCAAAGGTCACTTGCATCGGGGTACTCCTCCTGGTCAAGAACTGCCGGCCCGGCAATCATCCGCTCCGGGCCCAGGTCACCGGCCCGGAAGGCGGGTGGTGATCTCCTCTAGCCGGGCAGGCCGGCCGGCACGCCCGGCCACGATCATCACGAAGCCGGGGCCCAGACAGCCGCCGCGACGACCAGGGCATGTTTGCAGTGGCGGGCGAATGCGTGCTCAATGCCGTGTTTGAGGCGGGTCGTCGCTGCATGCCCGGCCGGGCTAGGCACCACCGGCGAGGCGGCGGTCGCGCTGCTGCACACCCAGCTCGCCGTATGGATAGTCGGTGGGCTGCGGGTCGCTCGCGGCGTTGAGCGCGGCGGTTTCGGCGGGGCTGAGATGCAGGTCAGCGGCGCGAAGGTTGGTCTCGAGCTGCCCGGCCGTGCGGGCGCCGAGGATTGTCGAGGCCACCGCTGGCCGATCGCTCGCCCACGCCAGCGCGATCTCGGCCATGGACACGCCGCGCTCGTCAGCGATCTTCTGCACCGCGTCGATGACGTCCCAGGTGCGCCGCGTGCCCCGCCGGTCGTAGGCCTCCATGCCGCGGTTCGGGTCCTCGCCCAGGCGAGTGGCGCCAGACGGCCGCTGGCCGCGCTTGTACTTGCCCGACAGCCAGCCGCCGCCGAGCGGACTCCAGGGCAGCAGCCCCAGGCCCGCGTCCATCGCCGCAGGCACGATCTCCCACTCGATCTCCCGCACCAGCAGGCTGTACTGCGCCTGAAGCGTCACCGGCCCGGCGGCATTCAGCGCGCGGGCCAGGTGCACCGCCTTCGTCAACTGCCAGCCGGTGAAGTTCGACAGCCCGTAGTAGCGGATCTTGCCAGCGCGGGCAAACCCGTCGAGGGCACGCGCTGTTTCCTCCAGCGGCGTCCACGGATCAAACGCATGAACCTGATACAGGTCAACCGCCTCGACGCCCAGCCGGCGCAACGACGCGTCAAGCGCCCGGGTCAGATGCCGCGCGGACAACCCAGCACCGTTGGGAGAATCATCCAGCGGGAAGCGGCCCTTCGTGGCCAGCACCACCGGCTCAGTGATCTCGGCCGGCCGGCTGGCGAGCCAGCGGCCGATGATCTCCTCCGACCTCCCGTCGCCGTACGTATCGGCCGTGTCGACCAACGTGCCGCCCGCCGCAGCGAAACGGTCGAGCTGCTCATGCGCGCCCTGCTCGTCAGTCTCCACGCCGAAGGTCATGGTCCCAAGGCAAAGGGTGGACACCGCGCAGCCGCTATGCCCCAAAGTGCGATAGTCCATGGTTCAACCTACGCCCGTCGAGTGTGGCGCCTGCCCCAGCAGGACTGCGGGGAGCACCTCCGGCGTGCCGTCTTCGCAGTCCCCGGCAACGGGGCGGCTGCGATGCCGGCTGCAGTCCCCGGACTCCTGCTGGCCGGTAGCGGAGCTGGATGCTGGCTGCTGTTCACCGACCTCGACAAGCTCGTCCTCGACTACGCGGTCGGCATGAGCCGCACTCCCGTGGAGGTGTCCGACGCGGGCCGACGATTCAGCTGGCCCGGGCGGCGGCGGCTTCAGCTGGCCGGGATGACGATTCCGTACTCGTGGATCTTGCGGTAGATCGTCGCCCGGGACATGCCCAGCGACTCAGCCGCCTTGACCTTATTGCCCTCGAAGTCGAGCAGGCTCTGCACAATGGCATCGCGTTCCATCGACTCCAGCGGGCTGAGCAGCCGGCGGCTTACCGTCCAGCATTCCGGCGGCAGATCACTCGGGCGGATCGAGCCGCTGCGCCGGTGCTGCGCGACCCTTCTCAGCACCTGCCAGAGCTGCTCGGTATTGCCCGGCCAGTTTGACCGCAGCAGAAGCTGCATCGCCTCGGGCGAGCAGGTCAGCCGGTCCTGGAGGTTGAGCCTGGCGAGCAGGAACGGAACGAGCTCGTGCAGGTCTTCGATGTGATGGCGGAGCGGCGGTAGCTCCACGGTGCTGGGGAAGTATCGCAGCAGCTCGGACAGATCGTCGCTGACCTGGGTCGCACTCACGGTGACCGCGACCCATAGCGAGTCCTGCTGCCTGGTGGCCTGTGCGCCCTGCAGCGCGGCGGACAGCGCGTGCAGCCGCTGGGTGCTGAGCCGGTCGACATGCTGGATCACCAGGCTGCCCACGCTCTCCAGCAGCTCACGGCTCGTTCCGGCCAGCCATTCCTGGCCGTCCGCATCCGCGGCGTCAAGCACCCGGAAGCGGCCAGCCGGATTTCGCCGCTGGTGCACCGCCCGGATCACGGCCAGCTTGCCGGTTCCCGGTTCGCCCTGCAGCGCGAGCCACTCGGCCGAGCCGTAGATCGCGTCCACCTGGTGGCAGCCGCGCAGCCACAGCGCCCCGGAGCCAACCAGGCCCGGCAGGAAGAGCCGGGTCAGCGCGCTGGCGCTGGACCCCGCCTCCGTGGCCGGCCGGCTTTCCGGCTCGAGTAGCTTCACGTGCACCACGCCGCCGGCGCCCCGGCCGTCGCTCGGAACAGGCCGGCAGTGGATCCGCGCCCTGACGCCGGTGGGCAGCTCGACAACCACCCCGCCGGGATGCCGGCTGGCCAGCGCCTCGGCGGCCTGGCCGAGCAGCACGACCTGGTCGCCAGGATCGAGCACCTGCCGGGCGTAGTCGTTCATCATCACGACGTTGTTGTTGAGCGCCAGCACGATTCCGGCAGTCCGCCTGCAGGCCCGCAGGTATTCCTGTAGCAGCTCGAACTCCCGCTCGCCGCTGCCGGTGAGCAGCGCCTGGGTGATCTGGTCAGCCGTGGTCTTGGCCAGCGCGATCAGCAGCGCGTCGGCGTCCTTGCGCCAGCAGGTCAGGTCGACGGCGCCCACCGTCTTGCCGGAGATGGGGTGATGGATCGGGACCCCGGCGCAGGCGAGATCCTCGAGATTCTCCGCATAGTGCTCGTGGCCGAACACGTGCATCGGCCGGCCGCCCTCCAGCGCCGTGCCGATGCCGTTGGTGCCGACGGACTCCTCGGCGTAGCTGAAGCCGGGCGCGAGCTGGACGCTGTCCAGGTGCCGGTCAAGATCGTGATCGGCCGCCAGCCTGGTGAGCACCACTCCGGCGGCGTCCGTCAGGATGACGCTGATCGGCTGGCCGTCCAGGTGCTCGCGCAGATTCCGCAGCACCGGCAGGGCGCTGCGGGTCAGCGGCGTGTCCAGGTCGGGGTCGCGCACATAGGACAGGTCGATGTGATCGGCGGCGACGTTCCACCGCCGGGAGCGCCACCAGGACGCCAGGATCGTGTCGCGTACCTGGTCCGGCTCGACCGGCTCCGCGGTCAGGAACCGTTCCCTGGCCTTGGCCAGCCGGTCACCGCCGGTCAGGACCCGCTCTCGGGTCCTGACCAGCCGGCCACGGCCAGTCACGTCGGGTGGCTGGGACGCTGCTGGTGACACGGGCGCCTCCCTGCTTCCCGGTACCGCTCTCGCAGGCCGGGCCCAGCCCACGGGGTGGCTCATGAGGGTTGCGTCGTTCTCTCAAGATAAGCACGACTTTGCCGGCATGTGTCTCATGTTGAGACCGTTTTCTTCCTGCAGCCGCCGTTTGATGCCGTACGTCCGCGTCGATGCCCCAGTTAGGAGGTACCCAGATGGACAATCCGGACAACAACGATGAGACCTATAACCCGTGGAGCATCGTCAATCTGGTGTTTCATCATCTGGCTGATGAGGGCATGCATCCGGTCCTCGGCGACGCTGGCGATCCTGGCGTCCCTGCGGCGCAGCTGCTCACGGCGCTGGGTATCCGGCCGGCGCCGGAGGGTAACCGACAGGTCTCCCGGGATGTCCAGCAGCAGCTGGCCCAGATCAGGACTGCCGTCTTCGGCGACAGCTGACCGGCTGCGGCCGGCTGCTGGCCGACTACCGGCCGGCTGCTGGCCGACGGCCGGCTGCTGGCAGGCCCGTTGAACCAGTCACTGACCGGTGCTCGCCAGATCGGCCCGGGTTGTCTCATGTTGAGAGCACCGGACCCCGCAAAAAGGGTTCTCATCAGGCCAGGAGGAGTTTCGGGCGTGCGGGTACGTGCGTTCGCCGGTGAGGTGAGGGGCCCTTTGCCGGAAAAACGATCAAGGGCTGCAGGCGGGCTGTCTCAGCCGACCCGAGTGAAGGGTAAGGGAGTGGAATGAGTCGCCAGAGCGTGGCCAAGGCACACCAGAAGATCCAGGAGCTGTCCTGGGAACCGCTCTACCACGAGCCGGTAGCGCAGTACGGCACGGATTACACCTTCGAGAAGTCCCAGAAGAAGGACCCGCTGAAGCAGGTCCTGCGGTCGTACTTCCCGATGCAGGAAGAGAAGGACCACCGCGTCTACGGAGCCTCCGACGGCGCGATCCGCGGCAATATGTTCCGCCAGGTGCAGGAGCGCTGGATGGAGTGGCAGAAGCTGTTCCTGTCCATCATCCCGCTGCCCGAGATCTCCGCGGCGCGGGCGATGCCGCTGCTGTTCCGCACGGTTCCGAACCCTGAGCTGCACAACGGCCAGGCGATCCAGATGATCGACGAGGTACGGCACTCGACGATCCAGCAGAACCTCAAGCGCCTGTACATGAACAACTACATCGACCCGGCTGGCTTCAACAGCAGCCTGCGGAACTTCCAGAACGACTACTGCGGCACGATCGGGCGGCAGTTCGCCGAGGGCTTCATCACCGGCGACGCGATCACCGCGGCGAGCATCTACCTGACGATCGTGGCCGAGACGGCGTTCACGAACACGCTGTTCGTGGCCATGCCGGCCGAGGCGGCGGCGAACGGTGACTACCTGCTGCCGACGGTGTTCCACTCGGTCCAGTCCGATGAGTCCAGGCACATCAGCAACGGGTACGCGACGCTGCTGATGGCGCTGGCCGATGAGGGCAACCACCAGCTGCTGCAGCGCGACCTGCGCTACGCGTGGTGGAACAACCACCGGGTGGTGGACGCGGCCATCGGCACGTTCATCGAGTACGGCACGAAGGACCGCCGCAAGGACCGGGAGAGCTACGCGGAGATGTGGCGGCGGTGGATCTACGACGACTACTACCGCAGCTACCTGGTGCCGCTGGAGAAGTACGGCCTGGTCATCCCGCACGACCTCATCGAGGAGGCGTGGAACCAGATCTGGAACAAGGGCTACGTGCACGAGGTGGCCCAGTTCTTCGCCACCGGGTGGGAGGTCAACTACTGGCGGATCGACGGGATGACCGACGAGGACTTCG
>WNFB01003510.1_pt1 | contig 13828 bp, 13 predicted proteins | sample 5400501 | NCBI WGS metagenome assembly WNFB01 (sample SAMN13153341, study PRJNA577476) | soil metagenome | isolation source: 200 cm saprolite under Douglas fir tree site 2 hole 1 | place: USA:California | collected 2015-04-18
GTCGGCCGACACCTTCGCGGACGGCATCGCCACCCGCAAGCCGCCCGCGCTGACCTTCCCGGTCCTGAAGGACGGCCTGGCCGGCTTCGTGACCGTCGATGACGGCCAGATCGCCGCGGCCCTCCGGCTGCTCCTGCGCACGACGCACAACCTGCCGGAAGGCGCGGGAGCGGCGGGCCTCGCCGGCGTCTTCGCCCTGCGTGAGGAGCTCGCCGGCAAGACCGTGGCCGTCGTGATCTCGGGCGGGAACATCGATCAGGAAACGCTGCGCCGCGTGCTCAACCGCGAGATCGCCTGATGTGCCTGCATGCTAGAGTCCCCTTCGAGGTGGGACGGGCGTGATCATCGTGATGAAGGCCGACGTGGCCGCGGACGCGCCGGACCTGAAGCGTGTGATCGCCCTGGCCGAGAGCTATCCCGGCATCAGCACGCAGCTGCACCGGATCCAGGGCGCGACGCGGTCGGTGACCGAGGTGTACCTGCTGGGGCCGACGGGCGTGGTGCCGGCGGCGCCCTTCGAGGAGTTCGAGTCGGTGGAGAAGGTCGTGCGGGTGACCCAGAGCTTCCGCGCGATCGGCCGTCACGATGGGGGCCTGGAGGCGGTCGGCTTCCAGTACAACGGCGTCCACATCTCGCAGGACACCTTCCACGTCTTCGCCGGACTCTGCGCGGTGGACACGCGCGAGCACGTCGAGAAGACGTTCGGGGTCCTGAAGGCGCTGGGGATCGCGACCACGCGCGCCGGGGCTTACAAGCCGCGGTCGAGCCCCTACGACTTCCAGGGCCTGGGCGCCGCCTGTCTCCCGTGGGTCTTCGAGCTGGCCGGGAAGTACGGCATCCGCATCGTCGCGATGGAGGTGACCCACGAGGCGCACATCGGCGAGATCCTGCGCGCGCTCGAGGCCTCCGGCCGCGCCACCGGCGTGATGCTCCAGATCGGCACGCGGAACGCCCAGAACTTCGAGCTCTTGAAGGCGGTGGGCCAGCAGACGGAGCTGCCCGTCCTGTTCAAGCGGGGGATGGGGATCACGCTCGAGGAGTCGCTCAACGCCTGTGAGTACGTGGCCTCGGGCGGCAACCGGAAGATCGTCTTCTGCCTGCGGGGAGTGAAGACCAACCTCGGCGATCCCCACCGCAACTTCGTGGACTTCGCCCACGTGCCGGTGGTGAAGCGGCTGACCCGGCTGCCGGTGGGTGTCGACCCGTCCCATTCCGTCGGACGGCGCACGGTGGGGCCGGACGGCCTCCTCGACATCTTCCACGTCACCGCGCAAGGCGTCATCGGCGGCGCCAACATGGTGCTGGTCGACGTCCACCCGAAGCCCGACCGCGCGCTGTGCGACGGGCCGCAGGCGCTGCTGCTCGAGGAGCTGCCCGCTTTCATCGAGGACGTGGCGATCGCCCGCCGCGCCTACGAGGAGCGGCGCCGGAGACGGCAAGGCTAGGAGCCGCAGGCTGCGCGCGGAGCGGGATTGCTGCGCGCCTCCACTGCGTGGAGCCGCGCCAGCGGGACCTCGCTGACGCTCGGTCCACACTCCCGCGCAGCGCGCGGGGGGTCAGGGGGGGTGCGCCGCAGCACCCCCCCGCTCGATGACTACCGGACCTCGTAGATGTAATCGTCGTAGGGGTGGAACCGGCCGTCGCGGTCGTAGTACCCGTCCCGGTCGTCGTTGCGGTAACGACCGTCGTTCCGATAGCGGCCATCGTAACGATCGCGGCCGGAGTAGCCGTCGTTGCGGTAGCGGCCGTTCCCGTAGTACCCGCGGCCGTACTCGGCGTAGCCGCGGCGATAGCCCTCCTGGTACCCGTCGCGGTAGCCCGTGGAGTACTCGTAACGCGGCCCGAACTCCCGGTGATACCCGTTGTCGGCGTCCCTGAAGTCACCGTCGCGAGCGATGTAGAAGCTCCGGCCCTTGTCGCCGTCCTTCCGGCCGTGCTTCAGCCCGTCCCGGTACCCCCGATCGTAGCCCGCGCTGCGGGCGTACTGGCTACGCTGGTACCCGTAGTCGCGGTAACGGCCATCGTAGCCGCCGCGCCCCAAGATCACGTCGATGACCCCGGCCTGGGCCGGGATCGCCGTCAGGGCGGCCGCGACGACCGCGCCGGCCGCGATCCATCTCACCTTCATTGTTCTCCCCCCGGGGCCCCTCCGCCTGGGAGGACATGGACCCCTGACGTCAGCGAAAAGCAACCGCCATGCCGGCCCCCCCTCACCCGAAGTCACTGATCCGCCGAGGCATCCACTCCGATGCCAAACCCGGGATGTCGTCGCCCGAGGACAGCGGTTGACCTCGAAACTCAGCCTATACTGCGCCCATGTCCGAAGGCCTGTACCTGGGCAAGGAAGTCGACCCCCGCACCGGCGCCGTGGGGGCCCGCCTGGTCCTCGATCCGACGGACTTGCTCACCCACGGCCTGATCGTCGGCATGACCGGCTCGGGCAAGACCGGCCTCGCCATCGCGCTCATCGAAGAGGCCCTGAAGCAGGGGGTGCCGGTCATCGCCATCGACCCGAAGGGCGACCTCGGCAACCTGCTCCTGCTGTTCGACAACCTCGATGCGGCCTCGTTCGCCCCCTGGATCGATCCCGACGCGGCGCGCCGGGAGGGCAAGGATCTTCAGGCCGCCGCGACGGAGGTCGCGGCCGCCTGGAACAAGGGCCTCGCCGAGTGGGGCCTCTCGGGGGCCGACGTGGCCGCGCAGAGGAAGTGCCGCGAGGCGACGATCTACACTCCTGGCTCCACCGCGGGCGTGCCGCTCAACATCCTCCAGTCTCTCGAGGCGCCGCCTCTGCCCTTCGAGTCCGCCGAAGAGGACCTGCGCGGCGAGATCGCGGGGATCGTCTCCGGCCTGCTGGGCCTGCTGCGGATCGAGGCCGATCCGCTCCGCTCGCGCGAGTACATCCTGCTCACCACGCTCATCGAGCGGGCGTGGAGGGCGGGGAAGGGCCTGAGCCTGGAGACGCTGATCCCGGCGGTGGCCGATCCCCCCTTCGAGAAGCTGGGCGCCCTGTCGCTCGAGAGCGTGTACCCGCGCAAGGAGCGGACCGAGCTGGCCATGGCGCTCAACAACCTGCTCGCTTCGCCCGGCTTCGAGACGTGGCGGGAGGGTGAGCCGCTCGACGTCGCCCGCCTGCTGCACGCCGCCGACGGCCGGCCCCGTCTTTCCATCGTCTACACCGCGCATCTCTCCGACGAGGAACGGCTCTTCGTCACCGCCCTCCTCCTCGACAAGGTGAAGACGTGGATGCGCCAGCAGGGGGGCACGACGCAGCTCCGAGCGCTCATCTACATGGACGAGATCTACGGCTACTTCCCGCCCCATCCGGCCAACCCGCCGACCAAGCGGCCGCTGCTGACCCTGCTGAAGCAGGCGCGGGCGCAGGGCGTGAGCGTGGTGCTCGCGACGCAGAACCCGGTCGACCTCGATTACAAGGGCTTGGCCAACATGGGCGTGTGGATGGTGGGGCGGCTGCAGACCTCCCAGGACCGCGCGCGGCTGCAGGAGGGCCTGCTCGACGCGGGCATGGACGCGGGCCGCCTCGACACACTGCTCGACGCCACGCGCAAGCGCGTGTTCCTCCTCCACGACGTCCATCGCTCCGCGCCGGTCCTCCTCCAATCGCGGTGGGCGCTGTCGTACCTGCGCGGGCCGCTCACCCGCGAGGAGATCGGGCGTCTCATGTCGGGAGAGGAAGCAAGGGCCACCCGGCGAGCGCCCGCGGCGGAGGGCGCCGAGGCCGGCCCGCCGGTGCTGCCCGCGCCGTTCCATCACAGCTACTTCTCGCGCTACGGCGGTGAGCTGGCCGACCCGTACCTGCTCGTCAAGTACGCCGTGCGCTACAAGGATGCGGGGGAGAGCGTCGGCGTGCGGGCCTATCCCCTCGGTGGCTCCTCCGCCCGCGAGGTGCTGGAATCGGAGCCGGTCGCCGTGGAGGAGTCGGCCCTCACGCCGCAGCCGGCCAGGCCGGTCCGCCACGCGGAGCTGCCCGGCTGGTTCGCGGCGACGGGGGCCCGCGGCATCGAGAAGGCCCTCAAGGAACGGCTGCCCGACAAGCTCGCGCTGAGCCTGTGGTACGACCCGGTGACCAAGGCGGCGTCGCAGGCGGGCGAAGACAAGGCGGCCTTTGCGGCTCGGCTGCAGACCGGCGGCGGCGCGGGAGCGAAGATCCAGGAGAAGCTGGAGAGGAAGCGGAGAGAGCTGGCCACCGCCGAGCAGGGGCTGGCGGGGCGGAAGACGGAGAAGTGGGCGGCGCTCGGCACGGCCATCCTCTCCAACATCGGCCTCGTCACCGGCCGCAAGCGGACGATCACGGGAGCGGGCAGCGTCCTCACCAAGAACCGCATGGAGAACACGGCGGAGTCGCGGGTGGAGGCGCTGCGCGCCGAGGTGGCGGAGCTGGAGGGTGAGCTCGGCGGACCCGGCGGAATCGATCCCGAGCGCCTGCAGCCACGGGCGGTGGTGCCCGGCCGGAACGACGTCAAGGTCCTGCGGTACGATCTGGTCTGGGTGTACTGACGCTGTCCTCCGTCCTCCTCTTCCTGTTCCTGCTCGCGCCCGGCCCGGTGCCGGCGCCTTCTCCCGGCCCCTTCGCTGACGGGAAGCACAAGGGCATGTCCTACGCGCACGCCATGCGTCCCGGAGCCGGCTATGGCTCCGACGCCTGCGAGCAGTCGCTCCGGCGTCTCAAGGACCTTGGCGTTACGTGGGTCTCGATCACGCCCTTCGGCTTCCAACGCCGGCCGCAGGACACGACCTTCCGCTGGTTCCGGGGTTCCACGGCGAGCTTCGGGGAGAGCGACGAGCGGCTCGTGGGCGTGACGAGTCAGGCCCACGCGCTCGGCCTCAGGGTCCTGCTGAAGCCTCACCTCTGGCTGCGGCCTCCCGACTGGCCGGGCTCCATCGAGCCGCAGGGGGAAGAGGGCTGGAAGGAGTGGTTCCGCACCTATCGCGAGTTCATCCTCCACTATGCGATCCTCGCCCGCCTCACCGGGATGGACGCCTTCTGCCTCGGCAACGAGCTCGAGAAGACGACCGGCCACGAGCGCGATTGGCGCTCCGTCATCGACGCGGTGCGCGCCGCATATCCGGGCCCGCTCACCTACGGCGCCGCCTTCGAGGAGGTGTTCCGCGTCCCGTTCTGGGACGCGCTCGACTTCATCGGCGTGAGCGCCTACTACCCGCTGGTGCGGGAGCGCTCTCCCGGCCGCGCCCTCCTCGCGGCCGCGTGGAAGCCGCTCACGGAGAAGCTCGCCGGCCTGGCGGCCGCGCGCGGCCGCAAGATCGTCTTCACCGAGCTGGGTTATCGCAGCGCCGACTTCGGGGCGTGGAAGCACTGGGAGATCCCGCGGTCGGCGCCGGTGAACCTCTCGCTACAGGCCGACGCCTACGCCGCCTTCTTCGATGCGGTGTGGCCGCAGGACTGGATGGCGGGCGTGTACTGGTGGAAGTGGTTCTCGCATCCCGGCCACAGCGGACCCGACAGCAACGACTACGAGCTGGAGAACAAGCCGGCCGAAAACATCGTAAGAAGGTATTACCGGACGGGAGGATAATCGCCACCTTCGATGCCCCGCGATCCAAACCATTGGAACAGCGACGAGCGTTTCGAGACGTTTGCCGCGCGCTTCGCCGAGAAGGGGCGGCCGGGTCCCGCCGACTCGACTCCCCCTGCCGATGACTACTGGAAGAGCCTGCAGGACCTGTTCACCCGCGACGTCACCGCTCGCGACTTCCAGGACCTGGTCCGCCGGGACGGCGAGGATACCTGGCGATTCTTCACCCGCGAGATCGATTTCTCGGGGCTGGAGCGCAAGCCGTGGTACCGGCGCTATCCCGCCGCGCTGTGGAAGGTCTTCCTCGCCCTCGCCTTCCGCCTCAGCCCCGCCCGGCGGGTGGTCTTCGCGACGTCGGTCCTTCTGCTTCTCGGGGCCTGGGTGAAGTTCATCCTCACCCACGCGGACATGTCCGGTTGGGGACTGCTCGCCATCCAGAGCTCCCTCGTCGCCGCCACCCTCCTCTTCGCCCTGCTGATGGTCGAGCTACGCGACAAGCTCGCCCTCAAGGGCGACCTCGAGATCGCGCGCCAGATCCAGTTCGGGCTGCTGCCCTTCGCGCCGTTCTCCCGCGGGGGGACGTCGATCCACACCGCCATGCGTCCCGCCAACACGGTGGGCGGGGACTACTTCGACATCATCGACCTGCCCGACGGCCGCATCGCCCTCGCGATGGGCGACGTGGCCGGCAAGGGAATCCCTGCCGCGCTGCTGATGGCTCTTCTCCAGGGCAGCCTGCGCACGCTCATCACCGCAGGCTTTCGCGGCGCCGAGCTGGTCCGCACGCTGAACGACCACCTCTGCGCGAACATCCCCCGCAACCGGCTGGTGACGCTCTTCTATGCCGAGTTCGATCCGGCCACGGGAGCGTTCCACTACGTCAACGGCGGCCACAACGCGCCGTTTCTCCTGCGGCCCACCGGCGCGGCCCGGCTGGGGAGCACCGGGGTGGCTCTGGGGGTGATGGGAGGGTCGGCCTTCGAAGAGCGAGGCGAGACGCTGGCCGTCGGAGAGCGCCTGTTCCTCTTCACCGACGGCATCACGGAGGCATTCGACCCCGAGGACCGCGAGTACGGCGAGGACCGGCTGGAGGGCTATCTCCTCTCGCACCACCACCTGCGCAGCCCCGAGCTGATCGACGCCGTGCGCGCGGACGTGCTGGCCTTCTGCGGATCAGTCCGGCCGCACGACGACATGACCATGATGCTGGTGGAGCGCAACTGAGCCGGCGCATGATAGTAGACTGCGAAATGGAAGCGAAGGAGGAAGGATGGCCAAGGCGAACGGCACCGTGAAGGCGGCCCTCGATCATCTCGAGGGCCACTTCGGCGACTTCCAGAGGACCCTCGTCGAGCTTTCACGCGTCCCCAGCGTCTCCGCCGAGGGGTTCCCCCCTTCCGAGGTCCGCCGCTCGGCCGACGCGGTGGCGGACGCGATGCGGCGGTCGGGCATCGAGAACGTCGAGGTGCTCGAGATCCCCGGCGTGCATCCCTACGTCTACGGCGACTGGGGGCACCGGCCCGGTGCCCCCACCATCCTTCTTTATGGGCACCACGACGTACAGCCGCCGGGGCGTCCCGAGAAATGGCTGAGCCCCGCCTTCGAGCCCACCGAGCGCAAGGGCCGCCTCTACGGCCGCGGCACCGCCGACGACAAGGCCGGGGTGATGGCCCACGTGGCCGCGGTCGCCTCGTACCTGAAGTCCTCGGGAGACGTCCCCTGCAACGTGAAGTTCGTCATCGAGGGCGAAGAGGAGATCGGCTCCGAGAACCTCGGCAAGTTCCTCGAGAAATACAAGGACAAGCTGAGCGCGGACTTCATCGTGCTCTCGGACACCGCCAACTTCGACACCGGCGTGCCCGCGCTCACGTACCAGCTCCGCGGCATCTGCCAGGTCGACGTGGAGGTGCAGTGCCTCGACCATCCCGTCCACAGCGGGATGTGGGGCGGACCCGTGCCCGACCCGGTCCAGATCCTGTGCGCGCTCATCGCCGGCCTGCAGAACAAGGACGGCTCGCTCAACATCCCCGGCCTCTACAAGGACGTGGCCAAGCCGTCCAAGAAGCAGCTCCAGCGCATCCGCAAGCTCCCCTTCGACGAGAAGAAGTTCAAGAGGGACGCGGGGCTCGTCGACGGCATGAAGCTGGCGGGGGAGAAGGGCTACTCGGTGTACGAGAGGATATGGACGCGGCCTTCGCTGACCGTGATCGCGATGGAGTCCCATCCCATCCAGGGCTCGTCGAACCAGATCGTGGACTCGGCCCGCGCGCGCCTGTCGCTGCGGACGGTGCCGAACATGGACGGCCGCAAGGCGGGCGGGCTCCTCATCAGGAAGCTCACGGCCAACCCGCCCTACAACGCCAGGGTGACCGCCAAGCTCAACGGCACGACGCCGTGGTGGACGACCGATCCCGAGGGACCCGCCTTCGAGGCCGCCCGCCGGGCGCTGAAGGCGGGCTTCGGCAAGGACACCGCCATGATCGGGGCCGGGGGATCGATCGGCTTCGTCCAGCCTTTCGCCGATCTCCTCGGCGGCGCACCCTGCCTCTTGATGGGCGTGGAGGATCCCCCGTGCAACGCGCACTCGGAGAACGAGAGCTTGCATCTGGACGACTGGCGCAAGGTGATGCGGTCGGCCATCCACCTCTACGACGAGCTGTCGCGGGTCGAGGTGAACAGGCGGCGCTGAGCGCGAGCGGGCCGCACCCGACGCTATAATCCCGTCCGGATGGAACTGCACGCGAATCGCTTCGCAGGGGCGGCGGCGCTGGTGCTCGGCGCGGCCGTCGGCGCGTCCGCGCAGGTGCGCGAGACGCAGCGGCTGGCGGCCTGCCGCGGCGTGCTCGAGGCGATCGCCCGCATGCCCGAGGGCATCCCGCGCGACCTGCTCAACAAGGCGGAGTGTGTGGCGGTCGTGCCGGGAGTCAAGAAGCTCGCCCTCGGCGTCGGCGGCCGCTACGGCAAGGGAGCGGTCACCTGCCGGCAGGACGGCGGCCGGGGGCCCTGGGGCCCGCCCGCGATGATCACGATGGGGGGCCCGAGCGTGGGCCTGCAGATCGGCGGGCAGTCGGCCGACTACGTGTTCCTGATCATGAACCCGAAGGGGATCGACCACCTCCTCCGCAGCCAGTTCACCCTGGGGGCCGACGCTTCGGTGGCGGCGGGGCCAAAGGGCCGGAGCGCGGAGGCGGCCACCGACCTCCAGCTCCATGCCGAGATCCTCACCTATTCCCGCAGCCGCGGCCTCTTCGCCGGCGTGTCGCTGGAAGGGGCGGTCGTCAAGCAGGACCGCGACGCCAACGAGCAGGTCTACGGCGAGCGCGTGGAGGCGCGCGACCTGCTGCTCGAGCGCCGTCGCCGTGTCCCCGCCGCGGCGCGAGAGCTGGTCGACCTGTTGCGCGAGCTGTCACCCCCGGGACAAGACCGCTGATCGTCCTCACCCGCCGCGCCGTCCCGGGAGCGCTGGCGGCGGTGCTCGTGGCGGGCGCTCGTCTGGCCTCCGCCCAGGCCACGTCTTCGGCCTTCACCGGCCGCGGCCCGCTCGAGACCCGCGAGGAGTGGCTCCTCGCCCAGCCCCACCTCACGCTCCCGGCGCTCTCTCCCGATCCGCTGCCCGCCGGGACCACGCGGATCCGGCTCGACGGCGACTGGGGGAGCGACTTCGGATGGAAGTGGCGGTTTCCCGGCGATCTGGAAGACCTGAAGTTCATCGTGGATGGGGAGCACGTCACGATGGGGCTGGAGGTCCGCCGCGGCCTCACGCCCTCGCTGACGCTAGGGCTCCGGCTGGGGATGCAGTGGCGCGGGGGCGGGATCCTCGACGGCGTGATCGACTGGTGGCACCACCTCGTGCACCTGCCGGGCAACGACCGCGCGGTGTTTCCCCGCGGGCAATTCCGGGTCGAGGCGGAGCACGGCGGCGAGCCCGCGGTGAGCTGGGACACGCGCGCGGGGACGGGGTTCGGGCGTGCCGAGCTGAGCGCGCAGTGGGCGTTGTCGCGGCGCGCGTCAGGCTGGCGGACCGCCGTCGCCCTTCGCGCGGCGATGCCGAGTGGAACCGGACCGTTCGCGGCGGGTGGAGTGGACGCGGGCGCGCAGCTCATCGCCGCGCACCGGCTCGGCTCGGCCTTCGACGTGTACCTCGGGGCCGGGGGGACGCGGCTGGGCCGGAAGTTCCTCGACGGCGTCGACTACGTCCGGCTCCGGCCGCACGGGTTCCTCGTCCTGGAGTGGAGGCCGGGCTGGCGATGGAGCCTCCTCGCCGAGGCCAGCGGCGCGGGACGGCTGGCTCGGAACCTCGACGGATATCCCGACCTGCACGCCTATTTGAAGCTGGGGTCCAAGGTCGACTTGTCCCGCGGCTGGCGGATCGAGGGCGGGTTCCTGGAAGGGATCAAGAACCTGCAGGCGACGACCGACTTCGGCATCTTCGTGGGCGTGAGCCGGGAGTTCTGACCCGAGTGCGCTATCGCCGTCTGGCCGAGCTGCTGAAGAGCGAGCTTTCGACAGGTGAAGCCGAGCCCACCGCCGCCCTCCTTCGGGAGCTGCGGCACGTCAAACGGGCGAAGCAGTTCTCCCGGTCCGAGTTCATCAAGATGTGCCGCTGGAAGAGCTCACGCGCGATACACCATTACCGGCGCAACACCTCGGCCGCCGTGCGCCGGACATCGCGGGAGGTGCTTGACACGCGCAACGAGCGGCGGCGCCTGGAGCTGCTGACCCGCTTGAGAGGCGTCAGCATTCCGACCGCCTCCGCGATCCTCACGCTCATCGACCCGGAGCGGTACGGCGTCATCGACATTCGCGCGTGGCAACTGCTGTTCCAGATCGGCGCGGTCGACAAGAAGCCTGGCGGCGTGGGCTTCGTTTTCGCCGACTGGGACCGGTACCTGTCCATCCTGAGAGTGCACGCGCGCTCTCTGCGCGTGCCGGTGCGGCGGGTGGAGCTCACCCTGTTCGAGTACCACCGGAAGACGCGGAAGGGCCGGCTGTACAATCAACGGGCCTCACGTTCTGGGAAAGGATGAAGGAAACCGCCATGCGCAAGTCCCTCTTGATGCTGGCCAGCTTCGTTGGCCTTGCCGCCACCGCCTCGGCTCAGGACGGCCCGAAGATCTCCGTGGGCTACGCCTACCTCAGGTACCTCGAGACGGGCGGCGGGAGCGCCACCGTCGGCGCCTTCCTATCGCTGGCCGGCGGCGGCGCGACGGCGCTGGAGCTGGACGGCGGATATCACCGGGATTCGCGGGCGGGAAGCACGTTCGAGACCTTCACGGTGACGGCGGGGCCGCGCTTCGCGTTCAGCTCGAGGCGGAACTCCGCTCCCTTCATGCATCTGCTCGGCGGGTTGCGACGCGACCGCTTCCAAGGCGCGTCCAGCACGTCCTGGGGGGGCATGGCCGGCCTGGGCATCGACGTCAACACCGCGACCAGGGTCGCCCTGCGTCTGGGGGCGGATTTCCAGATCTTCTTCGACCACGGCGAGAACGTGAAGACGCTGCGGCTCGGCGTCGGCCTCACGTTCTAGGCGTGCCCGTCACGATCCGCGAGGCCACGCCCGCCGACCTCGACGTGGTGATGCGCCACCGGCGGAGCATGTTCGCCGACATGGGGAATCGCGAGCGCGCGGCCCTCGACGCGATGGACGCCAGCTCGCGGCCGCTTTTCGCGCGGGCCCTGGGGGACGGAAGCTACCGTGGGTGGCTGGTCCAGGAGCACGACGGGCGAGTCGTGGCCGGCGGCGGCATCATCATGCTGCCCTACCACTCCAGCCCCCGCGACCCGAGCCCGCAGCGGGCGTGGATCGTCAACATGTACACGGAGCCGGAGCACCGGCGGCAGGGGCTGGCGCGCCGGCTCATGAACGTCATGGTCGAGTGGTGCCGCGGCCAGCGGATGGGGGACGTCTACCTGCACGCCAGCGACGAAGGACGCCCGCTGTACGACTCCCTCGGCTTCACGCCGACGAACGAGATGCGCCTGCATCTGTGAGGGCGGCGTCCGCCTCCCGGGCCACGCGCTGGCCTTCCTCCACGTCGACGAGCGCGAGGATCGCGGCCCCCACCGCGAAGAACAGGATGAGGGTGAGGATCGCGCTGCGGCCGGAGCCGGTGGCGGCGATGACGGCTCCGAACAGGGCGGGGCCGAGGATCCCCGCGAACTTGTCGAACACGCCGAAGAAGCCGAAGAACTCCGACGACTTGTGGCGGGGAATCATGGTCGAGAAGAGCGACCGGCTGAGGGCCTGCGCCCCCCCCATGACCGTCCCGACCAGGATGCAGAGCACGAAGAAGTGCAGCGCCGTCTTCATGTAGTAAGCGGCCACGGTGATGCCCACATACACGACGAGCGCGCCCAATACGCTGCGCTTGGCTCCGATCTTCCCGGCCACCATCCCGAACAGGAAGGAGAAGGGGATCCCGACGAACTGGACCGCGAGCACGGATCCGATGAGCGCGCCCTGCGAGATCCCCAGCTCGGTGCCGTAGCCCGAGGCCATGCGGATGATCGTGTTGATCCCGTCGTTGTAGACGAGGAAGGCCAGCAGGAGCAGGAACGCCTGCCGGTACCGGCGCAGCTCGCGCAGCGTCTCGCCGAGGCGCCTGAATCCCACGACCACCGGGTTCTGGAGACCGGTCTCGTCGGCCTCCAGCCGCCGCGGCGGCTCGGGCACCGTTCGGAAGAGCGGGATCGAGAAGACGAGCCACCAGACCGCCACGCTCAGGAACGAGAGCCGCATGGCGATCTCCGGCCCGGACAGGCCGAAGAGCCCCGGCCTCTGGATCATGAGGAGGTTCACGGCCATCAGCATCCCCGAGCCGAGATAGCCCAGCGCGTAGCCGGCGGTGGAGACCCGGTCCACCTCGTCGGGCCGGGCCACGTGGGGAAGGAGCGAGTCGTAGAAGGCGAGGGTGCCCGAGACGCCGATGTTGCCGAGCACGAACAGGATCGCGGCGAGCCGCCACTCGCCGCGATGGATGAAGTACATGCCCGCGGTGGCGGCCACGCCCACGGCGAGGAACGCTCCGAGCATCTTCTTCTTGATTCCGGCGTAGTCCGCGATGGCCCCCAGAGCCGGGGAAACAAGGGCCACGATGGTCATGGCGATGGCGGTGGCGGTGGCGAAGCGGGTTTCGGCGACGGCGACGGGCACGCCCTCCGCCGCCACCTTGATGAAGTAGATGGGGAAGATCAGGATGATGGTGGCCCAGAAAGCGGAATTGGCCCAGTCGTACATCGCCCACGCGCGCAGCTCCGGGCGGTGCAATCCGAGGCGCTCCCGCAGGGAAACCTGGGCCATGCTCGCCTCCTTCGGTCGCGCAAGCCTACCCCAGCCGCGGCCGCTTGTCGGTGGGCTTGAATCCCGCTACGCTCGCGGCTTTGGCAGGAGAGCGAAATGCATCATGTGACGGTCACTCGAGTGACCCTCGTCGTGCTTATACTCCTGGGCCTGTGCCGTCTCGCTTCCGCGCAGACGATCGACCTCAAGACCGCGCGGGTCGTCGACCTCACGCATCCCTTCGACGAGAAGACGCCCTACTGGCCGACGTCGCCGTCCGGGTTCGAGCTGAAGCGGCTGCATTACGGCCCCACCGACGGCGGCTACTTCTATTCGGCCAACAGCTTCTGCGCGCCCGAGCACGGCGGCACGCATCTCGACGCGCCGATCCACTTCGCGGAGGGCAAGCCGGCGGTGGATCAGATCCCGCTCGCGAGACTCATCGGCCCCGCGGCCGTCATCGACGTCTCGCGTCCGGCCGCCGCCGACCCCGACTACCGCCTGAGCCTCGAGGACGTGCGCGCCTGGGAGGGACGCAACGGCGCGATCCCGTCCGGCGCCATCGTGCTCCTTCGCACGGGGTGGAGCGCGCGTTGGCCCGACAAGAAGCGATACCTCGGCGACGACACGCCGGGCGAAGCCTCGCGCCTGCACTTCCCGTCGTACGGCGAGCAGGCGGCACGCTTCCTGGTGGAGACGCGGAAGGTGTCGGCGCTCGGAATCGACACGGCGAGCATCGACTACGGGCCGTCGAAGGACTTCATCGTCCACCGCGTCGCGATGGGCGCGAGCGTTCCCAGCCTCGAGAACCTGGACCGCCTCGACGCGCTGCCGGAGCGGGGGGCGTGGGTCGTCGCGCTGCCCATGAAGATCGCGGGGGGCTCGGGGGCTCCGCTGCGCGCGGTGGCTCTGTTACCGCGGCGGTAGCTGTAGCGCCCCGATGAACGGCAGCGCCTCTGCGAAGGTCCTGGAACTCATCGAGCAGCTCAAGTCG
>WNFB01003511.1_pt1 | contig 13825 bp, 11 predicted proteins | sample 5400501 | NCBI WGS metagenome assembly WNFB01 (sample SAMN13153341, study PRJNA577476) | soil metagenome | isolation source: 200 cm saprolite under Douglas fir tree site 2 hole 1 | place: USA:California | collected 2015-04-18
TAGGCCGATTGGGATCGCGAAGACACGCTCTTCCGGCAGCCGGTAGCTGGCCACCAGGTCGCGCCGGCAGAACTCGCTCAGGGTCATCACCGCCCGGGCCCGCCGCGCCAGCAGCGGCACCAGCAGGTTGAGGCGCAGGCTGGTGGCCGGCGCGAACCAGCGGGGGTGATGCCGGAAGGAGAGGTCGGTGACCTGGAGCGCGAGCGGAGCCGGCGCCCGGAGCGGGGCGAAGGTCAGGCAGTGCAGGACGTCGACCGGTTCCTCCTTCAACGCGCGCGGCAGTTCCCGGGAGTAGCGGACGAGCTCGGAGGAGGGTCCCAGCGGGCGCACCGGGAAGCGCCGGTCCCCCTCGACCGCCGCCGGCGGCCGGCGGCCGGCGGGCAGGTACAGGGGGAACAGGTCGTCCTCCTCGGCGACCTCGGCCAGCCCGGCCAGCAGGGCCGTGGTGTAGGTCTCGTCGCCGCCGCGGCCGGAGCCGATCGCGCGCCCGTCGATGGCGACCTTCATGTGGACTCCTGGCCGGAGCGGTGGCGAACGACGCGGGCCGGAGCGCCGGCCACCACCACGCGATCGGGGATCGACTTCATCACCACCGCGCCGGTGGCGATGACGACTCCCTCGCCGACCGTGATCGGGCCGAAGACCTTGCAGCCGTCCAGCAGCCAGCAGCCGTCGCCGATCACGGGCATACCGTCCAGCTCCGGGTCCTCGGTGGCGCCGCCGCCCAGCCGGACCAGCCCCATCACGCGCACGTGCGCGCCCAGGCGCACGTCCTTCCCCATGCCTACCCCCACCGGATGCGGCATCACGAAGCCGGGTCCGATCGTGACCCCGGGCGCGATGTCGACGCTGAACAGGACCATGTTCCAGATGTAGAGCAGCCGCGACAGGGGGCGCAGGCCGGCTCGGTGGAACGCGTGCGCGAAGCGGAACGTGATGGTCGCCATCACCCCCGGCATCAGAAGGACGTCGACGACCCCGCCCAGCGAGGGGAACCGGCTCCCCTTCAGCTCGGCGAAGGCGGCCATGTCCTGCCAGATGGTCCGGAAGAGACCCGGCCCTCGCGGGGACCGCTCCGAGGCGGCCGGAGCCGCCCCCGGCCCCGCGCGCAGCGCCTGCCGGCGCGAGCTCACCGGAAGCACCCCGCCCAGAGCCGCATCCGGCGTCCCAGCTCCGCCAGCGCCCGCCGGTAGTGGGCGGGCCCGCGGCTGGCCTCGACAGAGCTGAGATACCCGTCGCAGAACTGGGCGAACATGTCGGGGTAGGGGCCGGGCGGGATCCCTTCCGCGACCTCGTCCACGACCTCGTAGAAAGGCCGCGCCAGCAGGTGCATGTAGTGCTCGACCGCGATCACCCGCTGCAGGTTGGACTGCCGCGTGTGCTCCACCACCGGGCCGCCGAAGGAGACCAGGTCGCCCCGGCGGTCCATCAGCTTCTTCAGGATGTAGCCGCCCCAGATGTCGTCGTGCCGGCTCAGCTGCCAGCCGTCCACCCAGACGTCGGGCAGGAAGAAGTAGGCGGGGGTCAGCTCGGCCAGGAAGGCCGTGTTCATCCCGCAGAGCGGCAGGTTGCCGAGGGCGACGTGGTTGCCGCCCGGCAGCAGCCCGGGCTCCCGGGGCGGCTCGGACTGCAGCTTGTCGATGCCGTTGAGGTCGAGCACGTTGTCCCAGACCCCGAGGTTCAGCTTCACCTCGCCGCTGGCCTGGGTCTTGACCGGCCGCTGGTCGCGGTCGCGGTACTCGTAGGGGAATCCGCGCGCGTAGAACCCCTCGGCTTGGATGGAGTTGATCCAGCGCCCGGCCAGGGCGGGCGCCTGCTCTTTCGGACCCAGCGCCGCCAGGTGCTCCTCCAGCCAGCCGGGCCGGGTCCGGCAGTCGTAGTCGAGGGCGACGATGACCTCGTAGCCCTCCCGGTAGGCCAGGTAGTGGCCGAAGTTGCGCGAGGCCGAGCTCCGGTGGGGGATGGCGTCGTAGTGGCGGCCCATCACGCGCTTCTGCTCCTCGTAGTCGAAGAAGCGGACGTTTCGCCGGGGCGCGGGGGAGAGCTTCCCGCCGCTATCGTCGGCGACGACGATCGGGACCTCCTCGGAGAGCTCTTCGAAGATCGACCAGTCGGGGTCGCCGACCATCGGCATCACGACCACCACGGACTTCTGGGTGGGCGCCGGGCGGGCCGTCTCGAGGGGCGTTCGGGGTTCGGTCAGCACGTCGGGTTGCTCTCCTTGGTGGTCGGGTCCGGGCAGAGTTCGAAGACGGCGTAGCGGCAGGCGCGGCGGCAGGGCGGGACCCGCTTCAACAGGAAGCGGTCGACCCGCGACAGCCGCCCGAAGCCGGCGTCGCCGAGGGGCCGGAAGTTGGCGATCCGGGTCAGCAGCTGGAAGGGGTGCAGCCGCAGCTCGGGGAAGGTGCCGCGGACCACTTCCACGTCACCAGGCGAGATCGAGCGCTCGGTGGGCGTGTCGACCAGGCGGGGCAGGAAGCGGGTGACCGCGCGGCTGTCCCGGATCCGGCGCAGCCAGTCGGGTACCAGCAGGACCGGCTCGCAGAAGACGGCCTGCCCGCCCGGGCGCAGCAGCCGGCGCAGGTTGGGCATCGCCTCCCCCAGCTCGAAGTGGTGGAGGACCTGGTTGCCGATGATGGCGTCGTAGCTGGCGTCGGCATCGTCCAGCAGCTCGACCGCGACCGCGCGGAAGTCGACCTCCGCCCCGGAGACGGCCGCGCGGCGGCGGGCCAGGGCGATGTTCTCGGCCGAGACGTCGACCCCGGTCACCCGCGCCCCGCGCAGGGCCAGGTACACGCTGAGCGCGCCGGTTCCGCAGCCCGCCTCCAGCACCCGCTTTGTGGCCAGCGGCTGCAGGCGGTCGAGCGCGAAGCCGAGGAAGTCCACGTGGTCGCGGTTGGGGAAGGGCGGCCGGGCGGCGTCCACCACCAGGCCGGCGTCGGTGAGGGCCGCGAAGTGCTCGCGGGTGCGGGCGTCGTAGACCGCCGCCTCGACCCGTTGCCGGTGGCTGAGCAGGGTGGAGTCAGGCACGCTGCCCGCGCTCCAGCGCCAGCTTGAAGTAGGTCCAGTGAGCCCGGGCCCGGTCGGAGAGGCCGGGATCGCGGCGGACGAGCTGCGCCAGCCTGAAGGCGGCCGCGCGGCCCCCGAACCCGACCGCCTCGATGGCCCGCAGGCCGGCCAGGGCGGCGCGCCCGTGCCGGCGGCGGAAGTAGTCGTGGAAGCTGCGCACCGCGGCCGGGGAGACGTTTCCGGTCAGGCGCCGGACGCTCTGCCCCATGTAGTGGACGGCCTGCGCCGCCGGCCAGTACCAGACGCTCCAGCCCGCGGCGCGGAGCCGCCGGCAGGCGTCGACGTCGTCCATGTAGGTGAAGATCCGCTCGTCCAGCAGCCCGATCTCATCCAGGGCCGAACGCCGGACCAGCAGGCAGGCGCTGGAGACCCAGTCCACCCGGACGGCCTCCTTCAGGTCCCGCCCCAGGTAGAGCCCCCGGCGCGCGAAGCCGGGCAGCAGCCGGTCCAGCGCCAGGTGATGCACGAGGGCCGGGCCCAGGCCGGGCTCGCGGCCCGCCGTCCAGCGCTGGAAGGCGCCGTCCGCGTAGGCCAGCCGGGGGCCGGCCACCGCCGCCCGCGGATCGGCGTCCAGGCACCCGAGCAGCCCGTCCAGGCAGCCGGGGGTCACCATGGCGTCGGCGTTGATCAGGAGCAGGTAGCGGGCCCGGCTCTGCCGGATGGCCCGGTTGTTGGCGCGCGTGAAGCCCTCGTTGACCTGGTTCCGGATCAGCCGGACCTGCGGCCAGTCCCGGCGCACCAGCTCGGACTCGCCGTCGGCGGAGCCGTTGTCCACCACGGTGACCTGGAAGCTGCGGCCTGGAGGGTTCGCGAAGAGGCTGCGCAGGCACTCGGCCATTAGCTCGCGCGTGTTCCAGGTCACCACCACCGCCTCCAGCTCGGGGGCCTGGCTAGCGCCAGTCAACGTATTCCTCCTTGCTCAGGATGGTCAGCTGGAGGGGCCGGGCCCGGCCGCCGCCGGCCGGGACGACATAGATGTCGGGCGCCAGCGTCCGCCCGATCGTGATGTAGGCGATCGAGGAGCCGTCGGGCGACCACACCGGCCGCAGCGGCGGCGAGTCCTCGGCCCGGGTGAGGACGGTCTGGGCCCGGCTGGCGACGTCCATCCGGACCAGGTACCAGCTGTCCAGCCGGAGCTGGCCGGCGACCAGTTCGCGCTCCAGGCTGTCGGTCTCGACCTGGGGCAGGCCGCCCCCGCGGTAGCTCGAGAACGCGAGCGCGCTGCCGTCGGGGGACCAGGTCGGAAACGCGCTGTACCAGTCGTCGTCGGTCAGCAGCTGGACGTTCTGGCCGTCCGCGTCCATCACGTAGATCCGCGCGTCGCCACCGACCACCGAGGCGAACGCGATGTGCCGGCCGTCGGGGGACCAGCGGGCCTGGGAGTCCGCCGTCGGCGTGGCTCCGGCGGTGACGTTGGTCAGGTTGGTGACCTCGCCGGTGCGCAGGTCGAGCCGCAGGATGAAGCTCTCGTAGCGCAGCGTGGAGACGTTGGTGAAGATCACGTAGCGGCCGTCCGGCGAGACGTCCGGCTCCGCGTTCCCGCGCGCGTCGCCCCCCCGGATGGCGTCCATGTAGTCCTCGGTCCAGGGCGTCGACAGCTGGCGGACGTGGCTCCCGTCGGAGTCCATCATGAACACCTGCTCCTCGGCCACCTGGGGCGGCTGGGGGGGCGCGACGAAGACGTTGTTGAGCTCGTCGAGGGTGAAATGCTCGCGCCGGTGCTGCCCGGCCGGCGGCTCCGGGCCGTAGGCGGGCTGGTTGCCGTCGTAGGGCACGCGGGCGGTGAAGATGATGTGGCGGCGGTCGGGGAACCAGCGCGCGAAGGTGGGCGCCAGCGAGCTGTCCTCCAGCTCGATGCGGTCAGGGTTCCAGCGGTCGGGGCCGCTCCTGAAGATGCTGGGCGGTGGGATCCGGCCAGAGTCGAAGACAGAACCGCCGAAGAGCAGGCGGTCGCTCGGCATGGCCCTGCCGATCCGGTCCAGCGCGCCCGCCGGCGGGTTCGCCGGCCGCGTCCAGTCCCAGTACCCGATCGCGAACCGGCTGCCCTCCAGGATCGGCTTCGCGGACCCCGCGGCGGCGTCGAAGTCCGTCACGTAGATGCCCGAGACCACCGGGCTGACGATCGACTGGTAGCCGATCCGGCTGCCGTCGGGCGACCAGACCGGCACCCAGGCCGGACCCTCGTCGGGCCGGCAGGGCCGGGTGGGATCGACCCTGGTGCAGTCCTTGCCCCCGGTCAGGGAGCGGGTGGCGCCGGTGCTCAGGTCGAGCACCATCAGGTGCCAGTCCGCGACCGGGAAAACGAAGCCGTTGTTGGGCTTGCCGGGCACCGGCTGGTCGGGGCCCTGGTAGCTCGAGTAGGCGACGAAGCGCCCGTCGGGCGAGAGCGCCGGGTCGGTGTCGAAGAACGCGTCGTGCGTCAGGCGGACCCGGCCGGTGCCGTCGGCGTTCATCAGGTAGATCTGGGTGTTGGAGGGGCCGCCAGCGGGGCCGGCGGCGGTGAAGGAGCTGGCGAAGACGACCTGCCGGCCGTCGGCGGAGAAGCGCGGGTCGCCGTCGAGCCCGGCGCCGAAGGACTCGGCGCTCAGGTTCTGGACCTGCAGGGTGGCCAGGTCGGCGCGGTAGACGCCGACCTTCGGGTACTCGCTCCACTGCGAGGAGAAGAGCAGCGTCCGGCCGTCGGGCGAGATCTTGGGCTGGGCGCTCTGCCAGGGCGCGTTGACCAGCGGGCGGCGCCCGCTCCCGTCGGGCGCGGCCAGGTAGATCCGCTGTTCGACGGAGTCTGAGCGCCCAGCCGAGAAGACCAGCGCGTTGCCGTTCATGGCCCAGACCGGCCAGTCGTAGAAGAGCCCGTCGTCGGGGCTGATCCGGCTGAGGCCGGAGCCGTCGCCGGCCGCCGTGTAGAGGGCCTGGCTCCCGACCGGCTTGCCGTCCGCCCCCCGGGTGAAGGCGGCGAAGACGATCCGCTCGGCCGCGTTCGGGCTGCCGGTCGCCGCCAGCGCGGGTCCGGCCAGCCCGGGCGTGCCGACCAGGCCCAGGGCGGCCGCCACCACCCAGGCGGCGAGCCTAGTTCGCACGGCGGGGAGCCTCCGGGGCATTGCTCACGCGGTGGGGGAGCGTCTGCGCGCAGCCCGCGGCCAGGCCGCCCAGCATCCAGAAGAGCGCCAGCGGCCCGTCGGCCCGGAGCGAGAAGCTGAAGAGCTCCTCCAGCAGGTAGAAGAGGACCATGGCCGCCACGCCCAGCCCGAGGCCGGAGAGCAGCCGGTCCCCGGCGCGGGCCAGCCTGAGGCCGAGCAGGAGCACCCCGGCCAGGACCGCGAGCAGGGCGAGCAGGCCCAGGGCGCCGGTCTCGGCGAAGACGATCAGGTAGAGGTCGTGGGCAGGATAGCCGGGGTAGAGCACCCCGTAGGGGTTGTACTGCTCGAAGACCGCCATGAAGTTGTTCAGGCCGACTCCGGCGATGGGGTGCTCGTGCACCATCCGGAAGGCCACGTCGTTCAGCTGCAGGCGGGCGGTGATCTCCTGCTGGAACTGGGTGGTCTGGAAGTTGTCGATCACCTTCCGCTGGATCAGCGGCCAGAAGTACCAGACGGCCAGGCCGAGGAAGGGGAGTGGGACCAGCACGAAGCTCCAGCGCAGCCGCCCCGCGGCCAGCGCGATGCCGACCAGGAGCAGGCCCGCGATCCCGGTGGCGGCGATGGCACCTCGGGTCTCCGAGAGGACCAGCGGCACGAAGGCCGCGGCGGCCGCCGCCAGGCAGGCCAGCCGGGCCCGGGTGTCCTTGAGGTTCAGCGCCAACGCCAGCGCCACCAGGCCGATGGGGCCGGTCAGCGCGGCCAGGATGTCGGGGTGGATGGCGGTCCCGGCCGGGCGGCGGAGCACGCCCTCGTTCAGGTTGCGGACGTAGAGCCCGGGATCCTCGCCCAGGAAGCTGAGCCCGAGGTGCCCGTGGGTCAGCCACTGCAGGACGACGATCACGCCCTGCACCAGGGCGACCGCCGCCAGCCCCGCCAGCACCGCGATCACGTCCCGGCGGGTGGTGACCCGGACCGCCAGGTAGAGGAAGAGCGCGGCCATCCAGGCCATCCGCAGAATCTCGGCGAAGGCGTCGCCCACGTTCTCGGCCGCGGGCAGGCTGAGGAGCGAGCCCGCGATCGGGAGCAGGGGCAGCAGCAGGAGCGGCCGGTAGGCCCGGCGGACGTCGCGGACCAACCCGCCTTCCCACCACCAGTGCGCGTAGAGGAGCACGACGAAGAGGTCCAGGCTGGTCACGTAGAGCGCCGGGGCGCCGCTGGAGATGGCGCCGTCGATCGGCCCGAAGGTCTTGTGAAGCATGAACTGGAGGCCGGCGACGGTCAGGAACATCAGCCAGAGCGCGCGGTCGCGGAAGGCGAACAGCCCGGCCACGATCACGGCGGCGGCGACCACCACCGCCAGCCCCTTCATCCCCAGGTTCGCAAGGGGGGCGGCGGCCAGCCCGGCGGCGATCGTGAGCCCGCCGGCGACCAGGGCCTGGTTGCGGCGCTGGGCGGTCATCCCCGTGGTCGCCGCCATCAGCCCGCCCCCACCGCGCCGGCGGCGTCCTGGACCCGAGCCGGCAGGAAGATGCGGAGCTCGGCCGGGGTGGCGACCCGGCAGGCCAGCAGCCAGGCCGGGTAGAGGACGGCGGCCGCCGCCAGGGCGGCCGGCCAGGGCAGGCCGAGCCAGAGGAGCAGCGCGACCGACGCCGCCAGCAGGGCGCCGGCCGCCAGGACCCGAAGCAGGCGGCGGGGGTCGGGCCAGACCCCCATCAGCCGGCCCGGGGCCGCCACCGAGAGCGCGGCCATGAATATGCTCGAGGCCACCGCGGCCGCCGTGGCGCCCAGGAAGCCGAAGCGAAGGATCAGGACCACGTTCAGCACGGCGTTCACCGCCAGGCTGGCCAGGTTGTAGGCCAGGGCCACCCGCTGCAGCCCGCCCACCAGCAGCACGAAGCTCTGCCAGGCGCTGAAGACCATGAAGACCATGGACACGGCCAGTAGGGCCAGGGGCAGGGCCGAAGGCGCGAAGCTGGGCGCGTAGACGACGGCCACCATGGGGCCGGCGGTGAGGGCGAGCAGGATGGGGAAGGGGAGGGCGTAGGCGACCAGCGCCTCGGTCCCCCGCTGGTAGACGACCCGGAAGCGGGCGGGGTCCACGCGCCACCACCGGGAGAGCAGCGGGAAGAGCGTATTGATGGGCACGGCCGCCGCCAGCAGGAGGTACTCGACCGGCTTGTAGGCGGCGCCGTAGACACCCACCTCCCAGTGCGGCCGGAGGAGGCCGAGAAGCACGCTGTCCAGCTTCAGATAGGCGACCGAGACCAGCAGGCTGAGGCCGACCGGCAGGGCTTCCACCAGCAGCCGCCGGACCCAGGCGAGGTCGAAGCGGAAGCGCGCCCGGAAGCGCATGCGCGCCAGGCCCAGGGCCAGCGCGACCGCCAGCAGCGAGCTGGCGACCGGGGCGGCGATCAGCGCCAGGAGCACCGCGTGGGCCGCGATCAGCCAGAGCACCAGCGCGGTGTCCAGGATCTGGGCGGCGAGGTCGACCAGCGCCTCGTACTGGAGGGCCAGCCGGACCTGGAAGAGGATCACGACCGAGGCCAGCGCCTGGCTCAGGTAGAGCAGCGACGCCACGGCCACGGCCATCCGGACCGAAGGCCGGGCGCCCAGCGCGAGCAGGATCACCTGGGCCGCGGCCCATGTCAGTACGGCCAGGCCGAGGCGGGTCGCGATGGACGTGCCGAGCACGGCCGGCAGGTCCTCCTCGCGGCTCGCCATCTCGCGCACCGCCACCCGGCTCAGGCCCAGGTCGCTGGCCAGGCCGATCACGGCCGCGAAGCTGAAGACGAACACGTAGTCGCCGTAGCCGGCCGGCCCCAGGTAGCGGATCAGGGCCAGGCTGACGACCACGTTGAGACCGAGGTGCACGACCTTGGCGGCGACCTGCGAGAAGGTGCTGACCGCCACGGCCCTGGCCACGGTCTCGGTCGGAAGTGCGCCTGAGGTCATCGAGCCCGGCGGCGCCTCCTGGCCTGGGGCTCGAGGCCGGTGTTCCCGGTCTGGATCATGTAGAGGGGCTGGGGGATCAGCCGGCGCTTGGTGGGCGACGGCACCAGTGCGGGCGCGGATTCCCGGCCGCGGCGGTCGCGGTACCAGCCCAGGCCGGTGCCCATCAGGGCGCCGATCAGGAGGCCGATCAGCAGGTAGAGGTAGCGCAGCGGGCTGTCCGGGTAGAGCGGAGGCGCCGCCGTGTCCAGCTGGGTCATCTCGATCGGCCGGTCCTGGCTGTTGACCAGGGCGGCCTCATAGGCGTTGCGGACGGCGGTGTAGGCGCCGTTGGCCGTCTGCAGCTTCAGCTCGAGGTCGCGCAGCTCGGCCTCCTTCTGCGGAAGGGTGGTCCCCTGCGAGTTGAGCAGCGCGGTCAGGGAGTCGTGCTGCGCCTGCAGGGCGGCGATCGCGGCGGCCGTCTCCGCCAGCTCGGTGCGCAGCTGTGTGTAGATGGGGCTGCTGGCGGTGTTGGTGAGCGTGGTCGTGCTGCGTCCGGTGGTGACGGTGCTGGTGGTGGCGTCGGTGGCGGCGACGCTGTTCAGGCTCGCCTGCAGGGCGTCGTACTTGGCCCGATTGGCGGCCAGGTCGATGTCGGTGTCCCGAAGCTTGTTCCTCACCTGCTGGTCCGACTGGGCGTCCAGCTTCAGCTGCTCGGAGATGTCGGTGAGGTCGTTCGCCTGCTTGTACTCCCGGACCGCCTGGCTGGCCTTGGTCACCTCGATCGCGGCCCGGTCCACCTGCTGCTTCATGAAGTCGCGGTAGGCGGCCGCCTCGGCCTGATCGCGCTCGGTGATCATGGCGATGACCTTGGCGGTAGCCGTGTTGGCGATCGCGGCCGCCAGCCGGGGATCGTCGGCGCCCGCCTTGACCTCGATCGTGTAGGAGTCCTGGACCGGGGTGGCGGTCAGGTTCCGCTGGATGGCCATGACCGCCCCCTCGTGGGCGGGTGGCTCGGCATAGTAGCCGTGGACGAGGATGTCCCTGACGACGTTGTAGGCGTGCTTGACGGCATGCCGGGCCTGGCCCATGAAGGAGGTGTCGGCCGGGCGCCGGTCGAGGGCGAGCTCGTCCACGACCACCTCGGCCAGCGAGCGGCTGGTGATCATCTGGCCGTAGGTCTGGCCGAGCGACTTGGCCAGGCTGGCGTCCATCACCCCCGACTGCTGGTTCAGGTTCTGGCCGTTGGTGCTCAGGAAGCGGGCCTCCCGTCCACGCACGAGCACGTGGGTGGCGGAGACGTAGCGGGGGGTCCACAGGTAGGACGCCGCGAACGCCACGGCGGCCGCGGCCAGCCCTACGATCGCGATCATCCGCCAGTGGCGGGCAATCAGCTCACGGCCGGGGTTCGCATCCATTCTTCTACCTCGCTTGCTTGGCCCAGGGCCGCGTCAGGGTCGGGAGCCTGGGTATCGAGCTGGACAGGATCAGCAGGGCCGCGCGGGCGGCCAGGGCGGCCGCCACCGGCGGCCTCAGCGGGTTCCACCACCCCCTCGCGTGGTGCTTGGCGTAATACCGGAAGACGCTCTTGTGGAAGATCCAGACCTGCGCCGGCGGCCAGCCCCGGCGGCTCCGGCCTTCCTGGTGGACGACGCGCGCCTCGGGCACGCAGTAGACGCGGTAGCCGGCCGCCTTGACGCGGCGGCACCAGTCGGCGTCCTCCCAGTAGAGGTAGAAGCCCTCGTCGAGCCCGCCGACGTCCTCCAGGACCTGGCGCCGCAGCATCAGGCAGGCGCCCGACACCCAGTCCACCTCGAATGGCTCGGGGGTCTGCCGGTCGCGGCCGCTCAGGTAGCGGCGCGACCAGCGGTTGCGCGGGAAGATCCGGGTCAGGGCGGAGCGGCGCCCGAAGAGGGCCGCGGCGGCGGTCGGGAACGAGCGCGCGGTGGCCTGGTCGCTGAGGTCCGGGTTGAGCAGCCTGGGCGCGGCCACCCCGGCTCGGGGGTTGGCGTCCAGGAAGCGGACCAGGACGTCCAGGGCGCCGGGCGCCACCACGGTGTCGCAGTTGAGCAGGAGCAGCACCCGGCCCCGGCTCTGGGCCAGCCCCAGGTTGTTGGCGCGGGCGAAGCCGGCGTTCTCGCCCGACTCGATCACGCGCACCCAGGGGAAGGCCTGGCGGACGTGCTCCGCGCTGCCGTCGCGGGAGGCGTTGTCGACCAGGATGGCCTCGTGGGTGTGGTCGCGCAGGCCCTCGGTCAGGGACGCCAGGCACTCGCCGACGAAGCCGCTGGAGTTGTAGCTGACCAGCACGACGGAGACGTCGGGCGCGGTCACCGCCGGCTCCCCGGAGCCGCGACCTCGGCCGCGCCGGCGACGTATTCGCGGTACCAGTCGACGGTCCGCCGCAGTCCGGTCTCGAAGCTGGTCGCCGGCCGCCAGCCGAGGACCTGCTCGGCCTTGGCGCTGTCGGCGTACTGGGCGTCGATCTCGTCGCCGGCCCGGACCCGGTTCTCGATCACCGGCTCCAGGTCTGGCCGCCCGGCCATCTCCAGGACGGCCCGCACCACCTCGAGCACGGTCCGCGGAACGCCGGTCCCGAAGTTGAAGGCCTCGCCCGCCACCTCCGGGTCGGCCGCGCGCGATCCCAGCCGCAGGTAGGCGTCGACCGCGTCCTCCACGTAGAGGTAGTCGCGGCGCAGGCTGCCGTCGCTGCGGACGACCGGCCGCCGCCCGGCCAGCGCGGCCAGCACGATGTCCGGCACCAGCCGGGAGGGGTTGAGGTCCCCGCCGCCGTATATGTTCGCGCAGCGCGTGACCGCGACCGGCAGCCCGTAGGTGCGGTGGAAGGTGCGGGCGAGGATGTCGGCGCAGGCCTTGGAGGCGTCGTAGGGGCGCAGCGCCAGCAGGGGGTGCGACTCGCGGTAGGGCAGGTCGGTGGAGGGCCCGTAGGCCTTGTCGCTGGAGGCCACGACCACCGCCTCGACCCCCGCCAGCCGGCAGGCCTCCAGCACGGTCCAGGTCCCGCGCAGGTTGCTGTCGAAGGTGTCGCTGGGCGAGGACTGGGCGGCGCCCACCAGCGCCTGCGCGGCCAGGTGGAAGCAGTGGGTCACGCGGTACTGGCGGAGCGCGCGACCCACCACCTCGGCGTCGGTCACCGAGCCGGAGACGACCACGACCTCCTCCTCCAGGCCGAGCACGCGGAGCCCGCCCTGGGGGGTGGCGTCGCGGACCAGCGCGACCACGCCGGCGCCAGCCTTCAGCAACCCGCCGGCCAGCCAGGAGCCGACGAAGCCGTTGGCCCCGGTCACCAGCGCGACGCGGTCGCGCCAGCTCCCGGCCCTCATGCCCATGACCTCCACCTGGCGCCGCCGCCGGCCCACAGAGTGTTCAGGGTCTCCAGGTCCTTGTAGGTGTCCATGCAGGCCCAGAAGCCCTGGTGGCGGTACGCCATCAGCTGACTGTCGGCGGCCAGCCCGCGCAGGGGCGCCTCCTCGAGCACCTGGTCGCCGTCCAGGTAGGCGAAGACGCCCGGCTCGAAGACGAAGAAGCCGCCGTTGATCCAGGTCCGCAGCCGCGGCTTCTCGCGGAAGCGCTTGACGCGGCCGCCGTCCTCCAGGGCCAGGAGCCCGAACTGGCTCCAGGGCCGAACCGCGGTCAGCGTCGCCAGCCGGCCGTGGTCGCGGTGAAAGCCGGTCAGCTCGGCCAGGTCGAGGTCCGCGAGGCCGTCCCCGTAGGTGGCGATGAAGCTGGCGCCGCCTACGAAGGGGGCGATCCGGCGCAGGCGCCCGCCGGTGTTGGTGTCCGCCCCGGTGTCGACCATGGTCACCGTCCAGTCCTCCACCGGGTCCTCGCAGCAGACCACGGTCTCGGGCGTCGAGGCGCCGTCCAGGAAGTAGGCCTGGACGCTGGCCGCCCGGTGCCCCAGGCAGAGGACGAAGTCGCGCAGTCCCTGGGCGCGGAAGCTCTTCATGAGGTGCCAGAGGATCGGCTTGCCGCCGATCTCGAAGAGCGCCTTGGGCGTCTCCACCAGCGAGCCGCCGATGCGCGTGCCCTTGCCCCCGCACAGGATCACGACCTTCATCCGGCCGCCTCCGCGGGCCGCAGCCCGCCGCGCCTTTTGGGGCGCGCGTCCCGGAAGCCCTTGTTGGTGTGGTAGGTGAGCAGCTTCCAGTACAGCGCCCGCCGCAGCCAGGACTCCCGGTCTCGCTCCAGCCAGCGCTTCCAGGCCGGCGCCGTGAGGTCGTTGAAGAGCGCCGCGCGGGCCAGGCCGCGCGCCACGGCCCGGGGCCTCGACCGCCAGGAGAAGATCCCCAGGCTTTCGCGGAAGACGGCGTCGGGGACCTTGCTGCGGAGCACGTGGTAGGTCTCGCCGCGGCGGTAGAGGAGGCGGCAGGCGGAGTCCAGCGTGTAGCGGTGGTGGTGGTATCCGACCAGCCGGTCGCGGTAGTGCAGCCTCATCCCCCGCCGGTGGAGCCGGTAGCCGAGCTCGATGTCCTCGTGGTTGGCGTCCGGGAACTCCTCGTCGAAGCGGCCGTGCGTCCGCAGGAACGCGGTCTTGAGCGAGACGTTGTTGGTCCAGAAGTAGCGGGGGCCCAGCTCCTGGTCGCCTCGCAGCCGGCTGAAGCCGAAGGGGTCGAAGAACCGCTGGAAGGGCGTGCCCAGGAGCTCCGGGTCCGTCTCCAGCCGGCAGAGGCAGGCCGCGCTGTCGGGAGTCCGCCGGTGAACGGCCAGGTGCTCCTCGAGGAGGTTCG
>WNFB01006230.1_pt1 | contig 13820 bp, 13 predicted proteins | sample 5400501 | NCBI WGS metagenome assembly WNFB01 (sample SAMN13153341, study PRJNA577476) | soil metagenome | isolation source: 200 cm saprolite under Douglas fir tree site 2 hole 1 | place: USA:California | collected 2015-04-18
GAACCCATTCCATCGTGGCAACGGGCAATCCAAAGCCCGGCGCCACCCTGTGCAAGGTGGAGCGCTACGAATCCTTCCTGAGCGGCTTCGCAGACCCCGAGGCCACCAAGACCTTCTACGCGCAAAGCTACCCCGACAGCTGGACCCCCGAAGTCCTCTTCCTCGTTCGTACGGCGTCTCGCGCGCAATCAATCAATCGCGCCGTTCACCAATGGCGGGAAGAAAGGGGCGGTGTTGATTTTGCCGTCCGAGCCTTGACGTTCAAGGAGGCGGGCCTGGAGCTAAACGCGGCCCTTCGCCAGGTCGCTTCGCCCTCGCCGAACCAGAGCGCGTCCACCGCAAGCTCGCCTCGCATGTCGCTGACGGCGCAAGAGCTCACCGCGCTACGACGGTTCTACAACGGGGCTGTCCTCACCTTGAAGACGGCCAGGAGCAAGGCGCGCGCCCGCAACGAAGCCCCTCCCGACTACCCCCCTCACACCGAGGACGTCCAAGCACTGATCGAGCGGCTTCAGTCCGCCGCTGCTCGTTAGCACACTTTTCCCAGCTCTCTTCCGATGAACGGACAAACTGCCACCGGCCGGCCGCGCCAAACTTTTCCGATTCTCCCGCGCCTGGCAGCGCTCTTCCTCTTGGTCGCCGCCGTCGGCGAGGCGAGCCTCTACATTCTCTCCGAGCACCTCTTGACTCGGGAACTCGCAAGAAGCTCCCTGCGCCCGACGATTATCCAAGTGGCCCTGCACTATTGGCCCATCCGCAGTTGGGCCATCAGTCATCCTGGACTTGCCGCGGCGACCCTTCTTGCAGTCGCAGCCTTTCTCCTCGCGCTTGCCCGCGCCTCGCTTCTCATCTGGCACAACCAAATCGTCGCCCGACTTTCAGGAACGCACTTTTCTCCGGAGGTTCAAGGCTTTCCCACGCGCAAAGTTGACTTGATCTCCCAAGTCGCCCGCCGTCCCGAGGGCATGCACTTCGTCGGCCTCACCCCGCGGCGAAGCTTCTTCGGCTGGCGGTGGCGACCCCTCTACATCTCCCAGCGTCAAAGGACGATGCACCGGCATGTCATCGGCAAGACGGGCTCCGGGAAGACGCTCAGCGTCGTCTGGCCGAGCGTTCTGCAGGATGCCCTCGATGGAAAGGGCATCCTCGTGATGGATGCCAAGGGCTCCCAGGAAAACATCTCCATCATGAAAGCCATCGCCGTTGCGACCGGGAGGGAAAAACAGCTTAGAGTATTTTCCCTGCCCGCCTGGAATCAGCCTCACCTCTTTTCTCATACATACAACATGGTGCGGGTCCGGCCGCGCACTCCGAGCAATCCGGGTGGCGATCCTGTCCCGGTGGCCGAGAGGGTCTTCTCGGTCCTGAATTTGGGTGACAACGAATATTACAACACGCAGGCCCAAATCCTCTTTGTCAATCTCTGCAAGCTCCTCCACGGAATGGTCGACGAGCGCGGGTTCGGCTTGCCGTTCAACATGAGCGACCTGGCGGTCTGTTTCAAAGGCGTGGGGAACAACGGTCGCTGGGGCAAGGCATTAACCTACTGTCGAAGGCAGTCCGTAGACCGCGACGTTGCTCGAGAGATTGCATCTCAGATTTCACGTCTCGGCAAGGACGTTCACAAATGCTTCTCCGGCATCGTGGGTGCTATCGACAAGTTCCAATCCCCGCTGGTCAATGCCAACGACCCGGACATCGTCCTCGAAGACGTCTTCCAGCAGAATGGCATCGTCTACGTCCAGCTCCCGGCGAATCTCTTCAAGATTCAGGCGCCGGCGATCGGCAAGGTTGTCCTGATGGACGTTCAGCAAGAGGGCGGCTTGCGCCAAGTCTTCCGCACCAGGAACCAAACCCCCTTCTCGATCGTCGTCGACGAGTTCTACAACTTTGCCGACCTGTCCATTATCGACAGTCTCAACAAGCTACGCGACGCGAACCTTGAATTCACGCTGGCGCATCAGTCCTTGGCGGATCTGGAACTCGTTTCCAAGGAGTTCGCTACCGCCGTTTGGGACAACACTCGGACCAAGGACATTCTCAACCAGGATAACCCAGAGCTGTGCGAAAAATTGGCGAAGAGCATCGGCACCCACCAGGTCGTGGAGAAAACGGTGCGCATGCAGCAAGGAGCGCTCTTCACATCTCTCTCGACCGGCGACGCCTCCTCAAAGCTCGTCGAGGCGTACAAGCTGCACCCGAACGCCATTAAGAGCCTCGCGCGCTGTGGCCAGGGGTATCTGTTCAACGACGAGGGTTTGCGGCCTGTCTCGTATGGAATGCTCCCCCCACTCTCGTCCGACTTCCCCTTGCAGAGGAAAGAACAAACCAGTGCTCGCGGTTTGCGACTCTACGAAAGATTCATCGCGCGCAAGCCCGTTCGAGCGCCTATCGTACCTTGATTGCCGAAGCCAAGGCCGAGTTCAACGGCGCCTCCTCGCCCCGCGATTCTTCAAATTACAAGAACTGATGGTCAACCAGCCGCCTCGTCACCATAAAGGCTGTCAATTGCCATCGTCCCCGGTCCGCCATACCCTTGCCTCTGGATCAAAAACGATGGGGCGAAGATAGTTGCCGGGGTCGGAGATGAACCACAGCCTGGGTCTGGTCTCTTCAGGCAGCCTCGCCACGGCGTCTTCGAGGTCCTTCTTGGAAAAATAGCCGCACGCATCGTGGTGAAGAGGGATGAAGAGCTTCTCGCGGATCGCCCTGTTGTGTTCGGCCAGCACGCTGCGGCCGGAAACCGCGATCGACCCCAGCCGCACGTCCGTTTTGGGAAGGCTGGCGAACGCGTCAGGAACCCTGTCGCATCCGACCTCTCCCCGCACCTGACAAGCGCCGGTAATTCGGCCGGTCGTGTCCTGCCACATCAGCGCGAAATCACCGACGCGGATCTGCCACGCGATGGAGATGATGCCGCTCGGCGGCCCGAACGTCGCGAAGCCCCACGAGAGCGGCTCGCCGGGCTGGACGGGGAACTGATCGAATGCCAGACCGGGGACGGTTCTGCACGCCGGGACCGGAAACGGGAAGGGCGGGTCGGCCACCGGATCGGGAGGTCGGCTCGAATGCGGCTGCTTCACCGCCGTGAACCTCACGCCCGGCAGCAGATCCTCTGGCAGCTCCCGGATCGTTCCCAAATCGGCGCCGGCCTCGAAGATCGAGAGGCAACGGAACGAGACATCTCTGACTTCCGCCCTGATGTCCCTGCAGTGCTCTGCCGTGCCGACAACAAGAGCATCAGGATTGGCTCTGACAACTGTCGGCAGATCTCCCATGTGGTCGAAGTGCGCATGCCCGAAGAGGATGAGCTCGGGTTTGAGGGCGGCCAACTCTTCCGGCGTCGAGCCGATGTATCGCATCGACGGCCAGGCCCCGATCCCAGGGACGCCTCCCTCACGGACGATGTAGGCATCCAGGAAGACCACGTGGCCCTTGAAGGACGAGACGAAGCTACTGACCCCCGTCCAGGAGAGGATGACCCGATCGCTGCGCACGGCTCCGGTCCTCGGGTTGACGTTGTCGAGACCGAAGAATTTCTGGCGTGCCGCGATCGTCCTGGCGGGGAGCGGTCGAGGCTCGTCTGCCCTTACCCGGGCCGTCAACGAGAACAACAGGCCCAATATTGTCACTGATAATGTTAGATTTCGCATTTTCTTCCTCCTCTTCCTTATCTACCGCGGGTTTCACGGATTTCGCCGGGTTTTGTAGGTTTGGGCTGCGCGAAGGGTCTCAGCCCGTGTACGTCGGGAGCCAAGCGACATAAACGGCATTCTTCGACGCGCGCGCCGAACGAGCGGCCCACGAAGGTGGGCGACTGCACGACGGTCACGCGGATGGCGCCGACCGGTCCCGCGGCGGCGAGCACCGCCATGCCAGAGGCCACAGCGAGACGCTGCATGCTTCGCTTCATGACTTCCCCCCTTCTCCGAGGCGCTAGGATTGGCGGTTCGCCGTGCCACCGGGCGCTGCACCACCTAGGAACACTATATTCAAACCAGAGATCTTCCGCACTCTTGGCCGCTGTTATCAAATGTTGACCAAACGCCACGTGTCCCATCGAGGACCATCTCGGCGTGCACGCGCACCTGAAGTCGCTCGCTCGTGGCCATGGTCGATGCTGTACGGTCACAGAATCTCTCGGCCCGCCTTGCGGTTCACGAGATCGCGCAGCTTCACAAGATCGCTTTTTGTAGGTTTCCACCGACTCAAGTGCTCAAGGCGACGCTCCGCGAACCTATGCTCCGCGGCAACTACGCCGGGGGCGGCTTGGAGAGCTGCAGCCACCCGAACGCCGCTTCGGGGACCACGGCCATGATCTCGCTGAAATGCGCGCGGTCGATCGTACCGTCTGCGAGAGAACGGTACTGGAAGAAGCCAACGCGCAACACCTCCACGGCGCGACGATCATGGAGGTTCGCGATCACCTGCGCGCAACGCACGAAGCCCTCCGCGTCAGCGGGGAGCTGACCACGGCCGGAGGCGAAGCCTTCGACCGCTCTCTGTGCGAGTGGACGCAGCTCGCCGCGTCGCCGTCGCAGGAAGAACCACGCGCTCGCCCATGACGGATAAGAATCGCCGATCTCCACGCGCGCCACCACCGTTCCCGGCGGCAGTCATCGCTTTGGCAATTCCTCGCCCGCAAGCACTTCGAGTGCTCGCGTCAGTTGCGCGTCGTTTCCGGCTGCGTAGCGAAAATCGAAGGGAACTTCGATATCGGGTGCGACGCCCACCCCCTCGAGTCGCTCTCGCCGTCTACCCTTCCGTCGGACTGCGCGAGCAAGAGAGGCGATCCGTCGCTGAGACAGAAGGGCCCCCCGAAAAGAGCCGCGCCGGCAGTCCGCTCTCCAACGAGCCGTGCCAGGCGATGTTTCTTCGCGCCGTAGGCGATGGTCTCCTTGCCGCTACGAGTACCTCCGTTTATCAGCAACACCGCCGGCTTGCGGATTTGTTCATCGAACGGCTGCCTGAACGACTCGAAGTACGCTACGTGACTTTAGGGACGGGATCGACAAACGAGGCCCCCGACTCTGGCAGGAGAAGCCATGACCGGAGCAGGCCGTGATCTCCGGTCGATCTCACCGCTCTCAGAAGCTCGGTCGTACGCGCGCCAGGTTGGCTCTTCAGAACGGCGGACGCAGAGTATCCATGGAGCAGCCCGTCACTGATCCGCCTTCTTCTCCAGGACGAGCCAGGCCTCTCCGCAGTTGGAGCACCTCACTTTCCAGCCACCGGGGAAGGTATTTTCGGTCTGAAAGCTGCCGCCTTCATTGTTCGGCCTTTGTTTGCAGCGACCACAGTGGGACTGAGCGCTGCGCACTGAGTAGGCATTCTCATACGGCGGCAGCTGCAGAATTTTGAACCACTCAACGACGAGAGCTTCGGACCAGTGAACGTCCACTTCGCTTCTGCCGGGGGTCGCCAATCCTCGCCGCAGCGCGACGTGGTAGATGCGCAGTTTCGCTGCGTGAGCGTGCATCTCTCGCCGAACGAATTCGCGTCCCAGTGTCCCCACCATTTTCACCAGTCCTGGACGCCGCATGATTGGCATCTGAACCGATGTTTAGTATGAGCACAAGCCTCAGTCGCAGCTATCTTCTGCCTCCTGATCGCTTCCCAACTCGGGCGCGAACGCCGCCTCCGACTGATGCACCCGCCCGCGCCAGTCCAAAACTGCCTGGCCTGTCACGGTCGCTGCCGGCTTCCAGCCGAGATCTGTCGTTGGCAGCGCCCGAGCTGAGTCGCTCCGAAGGCGTGCTCGCGCCGCTCGAGGGGGCCAGTGAGAGCGGCGCTCCAGCCGCCTCAAAACATGGAGTCAGAAAATGGCAGCGACAAACAAGAAGGGCATTACGTACAACCTGGCAACTTCGGACGTCGTCGACGGCAACAAGGTTTGGACCAACTGGGGAACCCTGTTCATCCGCGAAAGTGGTGAGGGCGGCGTTCTCTACCTCAAGCAGGGCGAGAATGAAGTGCAGATCGGCGTCTTCAGACGGCAGCCGCGGACTGGCTCCCCTGGCGCCTCCGCATAGCACTGGGCGCATCTAAAGTGAGTCCCAACGACGAGGGCGGCCTAACGGCCGCCCTTCTCTTCGTCGATGATGATTGGCCGATCCACATGAAAACAGGCGCTCCGAATGTATTCCGCAGCAGACTTGCGAAACAGGAAAAGCCACGATAAACGGGAACGGTCTTCGGCGAATGCTAACTTGAGTTTCTCTTGAGATTGACTTGAGCCTTAACCGGTGCTAGAAGAGCACCGCATGCGAAAGGAAACGGACTCCGATGCCCAAAACGCCCGCGAGAGACGACTACTTCGCTCAGTCTTTCCGCTTCACGCCCGAGCAAGCCGCGACCATCAAAGAAGAGGCGAAGCGCCTAGGCAGCACGACCGCCTTTGTCCGCGAGCTAATAGACGATTACCGCACTATGTTCGGCCTGCCGCGAATTCAGGTGGAAGTGTTGGAAGCCGACATGAAGAATCTGAAACTTCCGACGCACCGCGAATACATTCGCCATCTGCTTGCCCTGCGGTACCAAACGCTCCTCGAGGAGCGAGCCGCGGGCGCAAAGAGCTCGAAGCGCTAACTTTACAGTTCGAGTGGGAAGGGCCGTGGGTTCGCTGGTGCGCGCGATTCCGCCTGCTCCGTCGACGTGCTCAGCAATACCTCGTAGCTCCGCTCCGGTGCATGAGCGCGCTCGCGATCGTCGCCCTTCGCTCTGCACCTCTCGATCCGCTCTGCACCACGCGCGTCTCGAGAAGAAGCGATTGCCGTGACTTGATCAGGATTCTGGCGTTTCCCGCCGGGCTGACCTGCCTCTTCCGCATTGAGGGACCCAACTCTCTGCGGCTGCGCTCGTATCTGGCCACGCTCTCGCCCCGCGTCGCGGAAGAACAAGTTCCATTACCAAGCCGCCCCGCGGCAACTGCCAGGAGAAGTTAACCATGTCCGTGCCCATTCATCGCAACTCTGAATTCACCGCCGTCAACGTTCTTAGACGGACAACGTGGTCGCTGTGCGTTGCTTTGGTCTTCACCGCGCAATCGGCCCACGCCTACGTCGGAGAAAACCTCCTCAGATGGGCGTCCGACAACATCGTCCTGCCACTTGGGCTCGTGGCGGTGATCGCATGCGCGATCGCGGCGATCATCAAACCCGAATTCGCCAAGACAGCCCTCTGGACGGGCTTCGCCGTTTGCGTCGTCGTGTTTCTCATCAAGTCCGGCACGGCCCTGATGAGTGCACTCCAGTAGCTAAGGAACGCTGATGCGAGCACCGGTGTATCGCAACATCGAAGCGACCAGTACGGTTCTCGGCCTCGCATTTCCGACCGAGGCACTCGTGATGATGGCGTTTGGATCGCTGGCAGTGCTGATCCTTCCTCCACTTCTTTCGGCGATCACCACCCTCGCCGCCTACGCGGCCATTCGCCTGGTGAACCGCGGCCGGGCGCCAGCCTTCGTGCAGCACTTGATAGCGTGGAAAGTCCGGCAGCTCCGGGCACGAGGACATCTGAGCGCAGCCGCTCGCGCTCGCTGCCCGAAGTTTCCCTTTGGCCTCTACGAGTTCCGAGACGCTCATCGGAAGGATGGCCGATGAGCAGCATCCCCTTGGCGAACCTGGTGCCGCTGTGGCGGACGTTGCGCGAGGAAGGGGTGACTGCCCTCATCACGCCGGCCCTCGACTACGTAGGTGGGCTGGAGCTTCAACCTATCGACATCCGATTTGCCCACGAAGAGCACATCGCCAGCCTCGGCGAGGCCCTCCGCAGCTTCGTGGGTGCGCTCGAAGATGGATGTTCTCTTCTCTTTCTGTATCGGGTTGACGCCAATTGCACCGAGGAGGTGAACGAGTACGAAGGCGCTTGTGCGCAAGCTCAGCCATCCACTCTGAAACAATACGTCGCCGCCCGCGCGGCGTGGCTGCGACAACAACACATCCGCCGAGCGCGGCTTTATCTCTTTTTTTCGTCCGGGGCCGCGGTTGGGAGTGTCTTCACGCGCGGCCAACTTGGGACGAGACTCCTATTCGCCAATCCATCCAAGCTCTCCGAGGAAGAGCACCAAAGGCGCCTCAAACAGCTGTCCATTCTGAGGGATCGAATTGCGGCAAGACTGTCGCAGCTTCACATCCGTTCACTCGAGCTTCGCGCCAAAGACTTCTGGACGCTGCACTACCAGCTTCTCAACCCTAACCGATCCGCGTCCTGCCTCACGTCGCCGATCATCTCGTTAAGAGATTGTCTCTGGAGCCCAGAAACAATCCGCCAGCAGGGCGATCACCTCTTGGAGTACACCGAAGCTGAACAGCTCTGCTTCGAAGAGCTCGAAGAGGCGCGGGGCTATTTCCGGCAGGGAAACTTCTACCGCAGGGTCGCGACGCTCAAAGTCTTGCCCGAAACCGGAACCGACTACTTTTCAGCAGAACCTCTTCTTTCTCTGTCGCTTCCCAGTGCATCCGCCGAGCCCGAGCCATTCGGCTACACGCTGGCCGTTGCCGTGAACATCAAGGCTCAAGGCAAAGCGCGCTGGTGGCTCGACAAGCAGCACGGTCTGGTGGACGCCCTGAGCCATGCCATCCCGTTTCTTCAAGGGAGAAGCGTGGCACAGGAGGAAGCAGATCTCGCCAAGCAGCAGTCCATTGGCGCTTTGTTTCAAGAACTCAATTCAATGAGCTCCAAAATTGTCTCGCTATCATCCAGCGTCCTGCTCGAAGCAAATACTCTGGAACAGCTCGATGCACAGACCGAGGCGGCCAAGGCGGCCTTCAATGCCGCCGGCAACTCCGAGTTGCTCGTTGAAGACGTTGCTCAGCTTCCCGCCTTCTTGTCCATGCTGCCCGGGAGCGGTCCCTACCAGCTTCGCAAGAAAGCGTGTACCTCGCGCAATGCGGCCGATTTCCTCCCAATTTTTGCCGCCTGGCCAGGCTGTGCCCGAACATCCAGCATCATGTCCACACCAGCGGGCGACCGCTTTCGCTTTGACCTCTTCGACAAGAGCCTCGCGACCGCGCATCACGGACTCGTCATCGCCGATACGGGTTCCGGAAAGTCCGCCAGCTTAGGCGCATTGACACTCGATGCGCTCGCCTCCGGCCTAGATGCGATTCTCATCGACAATGGGAACAGCTGGAGGCCACTCACCGAGCTGGTTGGGGGCATTCACGTTCCGGTCGACATCAAAACGAGCATCAGCCCCTTCGTCGAATACGGGCAGATGCTCGACGACAAAGCCCAGCTGGACAATGACGCCATTGCCGACGTGGTCAACTTCATCGGAGTTTGTATTCAAGACAGAAGCAGGCCCGCTTTCGACGACTTGGAGGTGGATTTCATCTCAAAGGCCATTCGCCACTGCTACGAGAGCAAATTCAGGGAAAGGCCTTCCGAGCGACCGCTCATTTCCGACTTTCGGGACGCCATTGCCCGCCACCCGTCCACGCATCCAGATGACAAACGCATTTCCGAGGATGTTTCTCGGCGTCTCGCGATTTACTGCGACGGGATCTATTCCGAATTCCTCAATCGTCCGTCCACTCTCCGGTTCGACGCACGACTGTTGACGTTTGACTTGCAGAACGTGTCAAAGAGTCCCAAGACGAAGATGGTGGCGATGGCCACCATCATCAAGGTCATCTCCGACCGTGCCGCCAAGCGACGAAGGCGCACGCTCGTTGAGATTGACGAGGGACACGAACTCCTGGGCGCCGATGACGTCGGCGAACGGTTTCTTGGCGGGTGTTGGCGCAAAATGCGCAAGTTCGATTTCGCAATGTGGATGATTTCCCAGAGCTTCAACGACTTCCTAAAATGCAAAGCCGTCGACGCCATCGTCAATAATTCCAAAATCAAAATCTTCCTGCGTCATGACGGGAACCACGACACCATTGTCAATTACTTCAAGCTTTCCACACGAGCAGCAAATGCCTTTCGCCAGCTCGCCATGCGCCCGGGCCACTATTCGGACTTCCTCCTCCTCTACGGACAGATGGTAACCACGGTGAGACTTGCACTGCATCCACTCGCGTATTGGATTCTGACCACCGATCCGGACGACCGCCGCCTGATTGAACGCGCTGCCGAGAAGAATTCCGGGATGGAACTGCTCGAGCTTCTGACTGGACTGGCTAGCCACTACCCTCATGGAGCACACGGCCGCACGCAGAAAGCTAAAACTGCGTAGCTTTGGAGATTTCATGTCGCAGAAGAAAGGCTCGCTTTCGTTTCTCGCAGGAGCTCTTGTGTTCTGCTTGGGGGTACAAACGGCTTACGCCGATCTGTTTGGAGGCGACTTGCCACTGCTCTCTGCAATTGTGACGAACACTGCCCAGCAACTAACGAAGCTGTCAGAGACGCTCTCTACTCTGCGCAAAACGTACGAGGACGCCAAGCGAGTCGCGTCGTACGCAGACGATGCATACAAGGCTTACCAGCATTTCTCGCGCTACAGCTCCCAGATGTTCAGGGACGATGTCACGCGCTCATTCGAGAACGCGTACCCGGACATTGCCTATTTCCGGCGCGAAGCGGCCAGCGGCCCGCAAATCGATGGCTCGGGTGGCTTGGGTCGCCTACTCAGTTACTGCCTCGCGGGAAGGAGCGGAAGTCAATGCGTCGAACTTCAGCAAGCCCTCTCGCTGCAGCAGGCTCGAAACAACATCGCCGCGGTCTTTGGGTCGGCGACTGCCGTCGCGCTCGTCACAGATTGGGCGAGATCAGATTGCTCGCGCCCAGGCGGAGAATCTGCAAGAGCAGTGCACCGGCGACGCGGACGACGGCAACCTCGCCGCATGCCAGGCGGCGGGGAGCCTTGCGCAAATTCAAGCCCTCAAACAGTCGACCGAGTTGACGGACCAGGTCGCAGAGTTGAACCGACTGCAAGCGCTGCGGCTCGCGCAAGAGAACGCGAAGCGAAAAAGAGAAATAGGAGAATCCATCGAGCGCAGGGAAATAATCCTCGAAGCGGCGCAGAACATGACACCGCGTCCTCCGCAGCTCAGGGCGGAAGGGCTCGATGTTTTCGAGGCCGAGGGGACTTAAGCATGCGTAGGCTTGCGTTTCTTTGCACCCTCCTCGCCCCACCGGTCGCATTCGCGGCCAATGGCCCCGCTGTTTTGGACCTCAGGTCGGGAGTGCCCAAGGAGCTTCTGGCGAACACGCTGGGGGTTGCAATGGCTCTGGTGGTCCCTTCTTTTTTGTTCGGGCTGCTTCTTGAGGTCTTCGGTCAGTCGCCCACCAAACCGCGCGACTATGCAGGGTACGGCTTCCGTCTCCTCGTCGTTGTCGTGCTCTTGAAATTCTACGGAACTGTTTTCGGCAGCGTTGTCAACTTCGCCGAAGGGCTCGCGACGCGAGTGACGCCTCCGAGCGTGTGGAGCAGCTTCTCGGCGGCGCACGCTCAACATTTTCAGAAGCTATGGAAGCAGAAATCCGCGGCCGATGAATCCGCGGAGAACGCCGCCGCCAAGGGCGACAACGACGCGGCCATGAGGCATGCGCTGGACAGTGCGAGCATCGGTGGCAGCATTCTGGGGGGAGTAGTCTTCGATAGCTTGATCGGCGCGCTTGTGCTGATCGGCCAGGCCGCCCACTGGGTAATGGGCTTTCTGGCCCGTGTGCTCGGCATTCTCTTCTATGTCCTCGGGCCGTTGGCTCTGGTCTTTTCCATTCCCAGAGCGTCGGACCTCGCAGGGCGCTGGTTCCGGATGTTCGTCACCATCTTGAGTTGGCCGATTTTCTCTGGCCTTATCCTGAGCATCGGGCTCTCCGTCGGTGCTCAAGGTATGGCCTTGGAAGGCGTTGGAACGGCCTTTGCCTCTGTCGTTACCGCTCTACTGCTGATCGCCACTGCTGTGGTCACACCCTGGCTCGCGGCCGCATTGGTTGGAGGTACCATCAAAAACATTGCCCAGCAGGGACTCGATGCCGCAACCGCTCGTCTCCGATCCATCCACCGGGTAATTGCTCCGAGCCGTGGCGCTCGGAAATTTCAGATGACGTCATCTCCCGACACTTCAGCGGGAGAGTGAAGCGAAGGCTCTGGAGATTATGGGAGGGCAAGCCGATCGCCATCTTGCTGATTCACGCTCGAATCTCGGTCCCCCCGCAATCTGGGTCGCGTTTGCTCGCCAAGGCGCCTGGAAGAGTTGGGTCCTCATTCTTCAGTTCTTCGTAATAGCGCTACTCATCCTGGCGAACCTCCGGCTCTCGCAAAAGCCGGCGGACATCGTGGTCGTCGCCCCCGACGGAAAAAGCACCTACCTGACGCCAACCATTGCCGGCGGACCGCTCCTGCGCTTCTTGGCGGATCAGAAGCAAGAGCCAAGCGACCTGACCGTGCTCCACTTCACTCGCGACTTTCTTGACGTGGCGTTGGCGGTGAATTCGTCAACGATTGAAACAGCGTGGCCAAAGGCACTCGCAATGATGTCGGCGCCCTTACGCGCGCGAGTAGCCAGGGAAAGTGCTGAGCAAAAACTGATTGAAACGTACAAGCTCGCGCGCGTCCGGACGGAGTTGCTGATCCAAGACGTCTCGGTTCTGGAACGCGTGGATTCACTCGTTCATTTGAAAGCGATCGTCTCGCGCGTGAAGTCCGAGATTCTGGACGGTACTGAAGTCTCTCGGGATCGCCTTGAGGTGGATATAGTCGAGCGCATTGTTCCCCGTAGCATTGACAAACCCGATGGTCTGGAGTTGTGTGATTTCAATGTGAGGGCCGTCGAAGACGGCGACAGCGTCAAGGGGGAGAGGAACGCTGCTGGCGGCCCGAAGGCGGGCAATGCTCCGTGAATTGACAGTAGCCATACCGCTGCTCCTGCTCGGGCAAGAAACTCTCGGTGCACCGAATCCGTCCGCACCTCCAAAGCGAGAACTGCGTCGCCGCACTCTCATCATCAACGACGCAAATGCGAACTCTGTGGCTGAAATTCACGTGGCCGGCGGAGTTCCTACCACGCTCGTGTTCGAGATTCCGGTCAAAGAGAACGGAGCATTGTTAGCCGATGTTTCGAAAAATTTCTTTCCTCCTCAGCTCGCAGATAACGCAATTCTCCTGGTTCCCAGGGCAGACGTCGCGCCAAGGCGTCTCACCACGCTGACCGTCACACTCAGCGACGGAACTGTTCTCCCCTTTAAGCTCATCTCAAATCCAAAGGACGCCGATATTCAGGTCGACGTCACACTGGCGCTCGAGAAGCATGCCGCACCTGGCTCTAGTCAGGCTCTTCGAGCAACGCTTACGCAGGTCCGATCAGAACTTGACGAGTGCCAGGCCAACGCGGGCAAGGCTGGAATCTCCAAGGTCGCCTCACTCATCCTCGGTCAAGACTTGGACAGGCCGCACTCGTTCACCGTCTCTCAATACACGGCTCACCATCTCGATAAGCAAAACCGCCTACTCGTCGAGGTGAAGCGCGTCTACCGGCTCTTCGAGCTCACATACGTTGTCCTTACCGTTGAAAATCGCGACCCGTCTAGAGTCTGGGTGCTGGACCGTCCCGAAGTCGGTGTGACAGGTCAGCCGCAAGCCTCTGATGTAAAAGTCATGTTACACGCGGCAGAGCTTTCCGCGTTGCCGCCAGGTGAGACAGAAAAAGTAATCATCGTATTCAACACGCCCAAGCAAGACGTTCAGAACCGATTCAACGTCTCGCTTATCGAAAAAAACGGCAATCGGCATGTGCGGCTGGAGGACTTGAACCTCTAGCAAGTGGAGTCGGTTTATGACCGACGAAATCAATCCTGTCTATCTTCAGCCGGGAACGCCGATCGGCTTCTACGAAGTCGTGACGCTTGTCGGTAAGGGCGGATTCGGCGCG
>WNFB01003515.1_pt1 | contig 13818 bp, 9 predicted proteins | sample 5400501 | NCBI WGS metagenome assembly WNFB01 (sample SAMN13153341, study PRJNA577476) | soil metagenome | isolation source: 200 cm saprolite under Douglas fir tree site 2 hole 1 | place: USA:California | collected 2015-04-18
CGCGCTCCTTCTTGCCGGGGTCAAATCGGTGGTCGTGGGATACGGGTGGGTCGGGAAGGGGGTGGCGATGAGGGCGCGGGGGATGGGAGCGAACGTGACGGTGATAGAAGTCGACCCCATCAGGGCCCTGGAGGCGCACCTGGATGGATTCGAGGTTTCGAGCATCGAGAATGCGGCAGCTCGGGGGGAGCTTTTCATCACGACGACCGGTCAGAAGAACGTGATACCCTACGGGGCGATCGAGAAGATGAAGGAAGGGGCAATCCTCGCCAACGCCGGGCACTTCGACGTGGAGATTGATGTGAGCACATTGATGGCGAAAGCCAAGGGGGTCAAGGAGGTCAGGCCCAACGTTGACGAGGTCTTACTCCCATCGGGGAGGAGGGTGTACCTCATCGGCAAGGGGAGGATCGCGAACCTGGTGGCGGCGGAAGGACACCCTCCCGAGGTGATGCAGATGTCGTTCGCGAACCAGATGCTCGCGGCAATCCGGATACACCGGGAACACTCGAAGATGGAGAAGAAGGTGTACGGGGTGCCGGCTGAAATCGAAGATGAAGTGGCCCGCGCTGCTTTAGATTCCATGGGAGTCTCTATCGGGGAGCAGACGAAGGAACAGAGGGACTACGCCAAGAGCTGGAAGACCTAGTCCGCACAAAAGTTAAAACCGCGCAGAGTGGAGTTTTCTTAGGTGGATGAACTCAGTACACAAGACGTCATAATAACGGCCGCTCTCCCGTATGCCTACGACGACCTCCACCTGGGCCATGTTGCGAGCACTCATCTCCCACCGGACATTCTCTACAGATATCTCAAGCTGAAGGGGAGGAAGGTCACGCAGGTCTGCGCCTCGGACGACTTCGGGACGCCAATACTGATCGCTGCTGAGAAGCAGGGCAAGAATCCGAGTGAGTATGTCGCGGGTTGGAATGCCAGGTTCAAGGAGGACCTTGGGCGGCTCGGCATTGTCTACGACCTCTTCGACCGGACGAGCTCTCCCGAGAACGTGGAATTGGTGCAGAGGTTCTTCACGAAACTGAATGAAAACGGATACATTTTCGTCTCCGAAATCAACCAGTTCTACTGCGAGTACGACCTGAAGTTCCTCCCTGACAGGTACGTGAAGGGGAAGTGTCCCTATTGCGGGACCGAGGACCAGTATTCGGATGTCTGCGAGAACTGCGGGCGGACTATCCCGCCGGGACAGATACTCAACCCCCACTGTGCAATCTGCGGGAGGCCCCCTGTCCTGAAGAAAAGTACGCACTACTTCTTCAAGCTCTCCGCCCTTTCCAAGAAGCTGGAAGAGTGGCTCCAGAACAATCAGGGCCTGCAGTCGGACGTGAAGAACTACGTGCTCAACTGGATCAAGGACGGGCTGCAGGACTGGGACATCACCAGAGACATCACTTGGGGAGTGCCGATTCCCCTGAAGGAGGCCCAAGGGAAGGTGCTCTACGGGTGGTTCGACAACCACCTCTGCTACATTTCTACGGCACTCAAGGCCCTGGGGAAGACGGGAGAAGAGGGGCGGGAGGCGTGGAACAGGTCCAAGATCTACCACTTCATCGGAAAGGACATCGTTTACCACCACTACCTTTTCCTCCCGAGCATGAGGATTGGGGAGGGGGAGTACAAGCTCCCGGACTACATCCCTACGAGGGGGCATCTCCTGCTGCTCGGGAAGAAAGTGTCGAGGAGCAAGCATTGGATGATTACCATCAGAGAGTTCCTGGACCACTTCCCTCCTGACTACCTGAGGTTCTATCTCACGAGAATCGTCCCTCAGAACCAGTCCGACGCGAATTTCGACTTGAAAGAGTTCGAGGAGAAAATCAACAACGAGTTGGTTGCCAATGTCGGGAACTTCGTTTACAGGGCGCTGTCATTCGCCCAGAGAAAGCATGCCGGTGCCGTGCCAGACCCCGGGAAGGCGGGGGAGGCCGAGGAAGATGCCATTCAGGAGTTGGAAGGCGCCGTCAGAGAGACGGGGGATTTGATCGAGCAGGGGCACTTCGACAGAGCCTTGAGGAGGATCCTCGACTTCTCTGCGAAATGCAACCAGTACTTCCAGCACAAGGCCCCCTGGGAAAAGGACGCGGACGAGCCAACCACTGTGTACTACGCCTGCAATCTTGTGGCTGGTCTTGCGACTCTGCTGAGCCCCTTCCTCCCATTCACCTCCGAGGAGATTTGGGACCAGCTCGGGTTCGACGCGCCCATTGCCAAACTAGGGTGGGATTCAGCCTCAAAGCTGAGGGTCGAGGCTGGGAGAAAGCTTAGGGAACCCAGGCCGCTCTTCAAGAAAATCGAGGATGCGGACTTGAGCAGCGTCAGCGTCTTGCTGGGATGATTAGTCGCAGGGCTGCAGCAGCTCGAGGCCTTCGGGGAGGGAGGCATCCATCTCATCGTCGAGGATGCGGTCTCCAAGAATCTTGTTAAGCGGGTCGTAGTCATCGTACTTCGTCGACCTGAAACCCGAGGCCAGAACGCTCACCTGCAGCTGGGCGGAGCCGGAGTAGTCAACACCGTACTCGACGTCCACGGCCTGGTTGTCGATAATCGAGCCGAGTCGGCCCACCGCAAGTCCCACCTCCTGTCCTGAGAGGGTTGCGTCCCCGTTTAGTATTACGACGGCATGGTTGGCCTCCTTCGCTTCGGCCAGTTTGCTTAGCGATACCACTGCACCGGCGAGCGCGTCTTCAGCCTTGTCAACGGCGCCGCTGCTGGAGACTCCGAGTAGAGAGTAGCCATCCTGGAGGACGGTCCCGAACAGCTTGTTGAGGCCGATGGGCTTCGAACTCTCCGATGACTTGGACAGCAGGGAGCCTAGGGCTTTGACTGCGGCCTTGTTGGCGGAATCGTAGAGGGTCGTAAGAGTGGAATCGGGAGGAGATGACCTCATCAGGGTGTCGTTGTCAATGACTATCACTCCTCTGGAGGAGGCACGGAGACGCCTGAGCGATACACCGGCGTAGAACTTCATTTTCTTCTCGAACTCGAATGGCATCACTGCGACGCCTACGGTTGTAGCTCCGCATCCCTGGGCCACAGACGCGACAAGAGGCGCCAGTCCGCTGCCAGTTGCACCGCCAAGACCGGCGACGATGAACACGACCTTTGAACCATTGACCGCATCTCTGATCCTGCCGTGAGAACCGAGGGCAAGGCCTCGCGCCATGGCTGGTGTCAGCTTCTGGTCTACGCGTGACTCCACCAGCACCGTGTCCCTGGGTTCGACCGTCGAGAAGTCTCCTTCGTCGCATGAGATGTAGGCGAACCTGTCGACCTGGAGCGACTTCCTGCTCAGGAGTGAAACAATTTTGATTCCCGCACTACCTATTCCGACAACTGTGACTCCGCCCTTATTTTTCTCAAACAACTCTGGAGGTCACACCTAGAAGATTGTTCGAATAAACAAACCCATCACTCAATATTGTTGACGAGGGAGTAGTTTTTGTTTACCACTTGCCACGTGATATGTTTTTGGCTTTTTCTTGTTATGTTGAAGGCTTTGGGCCCGCGTCCTCTTGGTTGACCAATCTATTGACCAAGTCGTCCATCATGTGCCCGGAGCATTCAACCCGGACTGTCTTGACTCCGTCGACGGAAAGAGAGGCGTCTCTTATGCTCCTCCCGGTGTTCACTGCGGTCGGGCTATAGGCGGATAAGGGCTGGAACTTCACCTTGATTGATCCTGTCGCCATCTCCGAAACCTCGGTGACGATGTTCAGCTCGCCGAGCCTTCTCTTCGTCTCTTCGTCGACTACTTCATTGAGGCGCTCGGTGACGCGCTTCGAGAGTTCGCTGGGCACCGCGAGTCTCCGCGAATTTGTCCAGCCTATATGTCCTTTGGGTTACCAGTGGACCCGAAGAGTCATGGGGTGCGAGGCCTTCACCTCGTCGACCTTCCCCACGCTGGTGTTCTTCGGCACCTCGCCCAATGAGCCTTTCTTCATGGCCCCGTAGATCTCGTTGAGAGCGCGGGCATAGTCGTCGAGCATCTCGACGGGCTCGGACTCGGTCGGTTCGATCATCAAGGCCTCGTGGACGATCAGCGGGAAGTAGACGGTGGGTGCGTGCATCCCGTAGTCAAGAATCGCCTTGGCCATCGTCATGGCGGCCCCCGGAAGTTCACTTTTGACTGAGACCACGGCCTCGTGCTTCCTTCGCAGGTCTTTTCCGTGGGTGACCGGGAAGGCCTCGGGGTCGAGAGACTTCCAAAGGTAGTTGGCAGCAAGTACCGCAAGGGAAGAAACGTTGTCGAGTCCCGAGGCGCCGAGTAGGCGGATGTACACGTAGGCCCTGAGCAGGACGGCCGAGTTGCCCACGAACCCCTTGAGTTGCCCGATGGTGTGGTCGAGGCCGTAGTCCAGGGTGTAGGCGCCACGTTTGCGCACGATGACTGGTACCGGTAGGTAATCCTCGAGCTTCCGGGTGACACCGACAGGGCCTGCGCCGGGGCCTCCCCCTCCGTGTGGGGTCGCGAATGTCTTGTGAAGATTCAGGTGGACTATGTCAAAGCCCATGTCTCCCGGACGTGCCTTCCCGAGGAGGGCGTTCATGTTGGCACCATCGTAGTACATCAGGCCTCCGACCGAGTGCACGGCGTCGCAGACCTCCGATACTTCGCTTTCGAAGAGGCCGAGGGTGTTGGGGACCGTGAACATCATCCCTGCGGTCTTTTCAGTGCAGAGTTCCTTGACGGCGGAGGCCCGGACCTGCCCTGTTGAGTCCGAAGGGACCTTCACCACTTTGAATCCTGCCATGGCCGCGCTTGCTGGATTCGTCCCGTGGGCCGAGTCGGGAACGATTATCTCGTCCTTTTTCGACCCGCCGTGCTCCCGCAGGTACTTGCGAATCACCAGCACTCCCGCCAACTCCCCCTGGGCGCCTGCGGCAGTGGATAGGGAAAACCTGGACATGCCGGTGATCTCGCTTAGATAGCGCTCGAGCTCGTAAAGAATTGAGAGGAGGCCCTGGACTGTTTCTGGAGGCTGCAGAGGATGTGCCTGCTTGACCGTATCGGACGACGCTATGAACTCTGAGACTTTCGGGTTGTACTTCATCGTGCAGCTCCCAAGAGGGTACATCCCGAGCTCGACGGAATAGTTCATCTGCGAAAGACGGTTGAAGTGTCTGAGGACCTGGAGCTCGGAGAGCTCGGGGAGGTCCAAGGAATCGCGCCTCATCCCAGCGGGGATGAACGAATCTGGGTCCTTGGTTCTGGCCATCACCTTTGGGTCCGAAGGCGCGAGCATTCCGACCCTTCCCTGCCTGCTCATTTCCTTGAGCAGGGGTTCGTCCCAGACAGCCTGCCTGAACCTAGGCACGCTTGAGCGCCCCCTCGAGTGCGTCTGCCAGCTTCTCGATATCGTCTGATGTGTGGACTTCCGTGACACAGAAGAGGCCGGCCTGCTCCTTAATCCCGAATTTCTTGTCCAAGGGGTAGCCGGCGAGTATTCCCTTCTTCGCCATCTTTCCGAAGACAGTGTCGGCCCTGGCCTTCTTGTATGAAACTACGAACTCCTTGAAGAACGAACCCCGGAAGTGCGGGGACTGCACCCCCGCTACTTTGGAAAGCCGTCGGGCAGCGTAGTGGGAATTCGAAATCACCGATTCGCCCAGCTTTCGAAATCCTTCCTTCCCGAGGAGGGAGAGGTAGCTCGCCGCGGCCACGGCCATCAAGGACTGATTGGTGCAAACGTTCGAGGTCGCGGCTTCCCTACGAATGTGCTGCTCCCTCGCCTGGAGGACCATCGCGAAGGCCTTCCTTGATGGGTCGGCTACTGTCGTGGTGATTCCGATCAGCCTTCCGGGCATGCTCCTGGCCAGCTTCACGTCCTTGACTGCAAAGATGCCGAGATGCGGCCCGCCGTAGTTCATGGCAATCCCGAGAGGTTGTCCCTCCCCGACTACGACGTCGGCACCGTAGGCACCGGGCTGCTTGATCAGGGAAAGCGAAATGGGGTCGACACCCACCATGGCGAGGGCGCCAGAATTGTGGGCGACGGAGGCAATTTCGTGGGCCCGATCCTCGATGACTCCGAAGTAGTTCGGGTTCTCGAAGTAGAAGCAGGCTGCGTCCTCCTTCGATTTCCGTTTGAGGTCGTCAACGTCGACGGTTCCTTTGACAGGGTCGAACCCTATGGTGTCAAATTCCATACCCATGGGCTCGGCGTAGGTGCGCATGACCGCGAGCCTGGCAGGGCCAATGTTTCCGGCAACCAGGGCCTTCTTTCTGCCCGTGACCCTGCCTGCCATCCGGACGGCCTCCCCAGCGGCCGAGGCCCAATCATAGAGAGAACTGTTGCAGGCCTCCATCCCGAGGAGGTCGCACATCAGGCTCTGGTACTCGAACAGGGCCTGGAGCATCCCTTGGCTCACCTCAGCCTGATACGGAGTGTAGCTGGTGTAGAATTCCTGCCTTGAGACTATTGACTCGACGGCGGCGGGGACATAATGAGGCCACACCCCTCCCCCGAGGAAGCAAAGGGAAGCTGGCGGTGTCTTGTTGAGGCTCAGCCGCGAAGTGACGTCCCGCCTGACTGTATACTCCGACCCCCCTTCCGGAATCTTCAGCTTGCGCCCGAGTCTGACCTTGGTGGGTATGTCACCAAAGAGCTCGTCCACAGAAGCAGCTCCCACTTTTCGGAGCATCTCGGAGACAAGAGAATCGCCGAGGTTAGGAAGAAATGGATGGCGAGCCTCTTGACCTTTCATCTTTCATCGGCCGAAAAACGCTTAAAATAAGAACCTAGCGGCGCTGGGATAATCACTTGAGGCGTTTAGTTTCAACGGTTCTGTTGCTCTTGCTTCTCACGGCTCTGGTCCCGGCCATGCTTCCGGCTCACGCGCAGACGTCCCCCAGAATCGACGTCAAAAGCCAGTACATTATTGACAGGTATGGTTTCGCGACAATCAACGAAACCGTCAAGTTCACGAATAACGGTACGTCCGCCGTCCAGGTACCCAGCCTGAGTTTCGGAGTAGGGAACCTGTCGGGCAAGGTCGCAGGCTACAATCTTACCGGAAGGGGATTCTCCCTAGGAACTCCGGCATCGCCGGGTGGGCCCTTCAGCGTCAGCGGAGGTTCGCTGCAGGCGGGCAACTCGACAAGTTTCGTGCTTAGTGTTCTAATCAACGGGGTGGTCTCGACCGCGAAGAACGGGAGTCTTCAGGTCCTCACGCTCTCGTCCCCCGCGATAAGCAACACGGTGGACAGGCTGGTCGAGGTCGTGAATATGCCCGCTTCGACGGCGTTCAGGTCTGCGCCTGTAGGGCTGAAGGCGAACCTTGGCGGGACCAACAACACATACTCTGCCAGCTTCACCAACGTCGCGTCCCAGTCGGCTCAGACCTCGGTAAGGGCCATCGCGAAATCTACCAATCAGGACTTCCATCCATTGCGGGTGTACGGCGCCTCCAGAGTGATCTCTGCAAGTTCCACCGGGAGCCCGCTTTTGACCGACACAATCAAGTTCGGGAACCAGGGGACCACGGCACTCACAGGCCTCTATGTGTACGCCCTGGCGCCGTCGAACGCGAGGGTGACCATTCTCGCTTCGGCTGATCCACGGCTCATCAATCCGTACACAATCCCATTGACGAACGGAGCCATCGACCTCTCCCTGGTGGCAGTTGGATACCCGACCAGCGGAGTCCCGGCCGGGGCCAACTATACCATCTCCTACCAGTACGCGCTCGGTTCGAGCTACTTCTCCGTCTCAGGCGGCCAGGTCAAGATATCCATGCCCGAGAGGCCCCCGATCAAGGCCTTCGTCGACTCATACACTATCTCGCTCGCGCTACCGCAGGGGGCGAGCGTGCTTCAGGGGGCGCCGGGCCACTCGACCAACGTGTCGCCCTGGCAGAGTGGGCACGCCCAGGTTGCTTACGCGCTGACGATAGGGTGGGCGATTGACTCCGCGGTCCCCGCGGCATCGGCAATATTCGTCCTCTTGCTCCTGGGATTTTTCGTTGCAAGGACGACCACAGCAGAGGAGGAAGTGGCGGAAGAAGAAGAGTCATCGGGCGAACTCGCGTCGACGATGATAAAGACCTTCGACGAGAAGACGAACCTGATCAACAGTCTCTGGCCGGAGATCGAGGCCAAGGACCCCAACGAGTTGGAAAAGGCATACTTCGACGAGCTCAGGGGAAGGCTGGACACGTTCCGGAGCCGGGCCCTGCAGCGGCTGAACGAAGTGAGGCAGAAGGCTGCAAGCCAGAGGTTTGCCGAGGTCGTGAACCAGATACAGGCGACCGAAAGGGAGGTCGACAGGGCGGCCAAGGACAAACTGAACCTCTACCAGCAATTCTACCTCAGGCAGATGCGTAAGGAAGTGTACGATAGGTTGCTCCCGCAGTACACCAAGAGACTGGAGAGAGCCCTCAACCAGCTCTCAGATGAGCTCCACACCGTGCAGAGAGAAGCGAAACTCCTCTAGTAACCTGGCGGCAGGCGGGGGCAGATTTATGAGGCGGGAAGGGATGAAATGAAATATGGAAGAAAAAGTGGAGAAATTAGTGATAATCGGATCGGGGCCCGCCGGGCTGACAGCTGCCATTTACGGGTGCAGGGCAGACCTCGAGCCTCTGGTCTACATGGGGACGAAGTATGGGGGCCAGTTGATGCTGACCAGCGATGTGGAGAACTTCCCTGGGTTCCCGGACCCTGTGCTGGGGCCCGACCTGATTGCCAGGATGAAAGGCCAGGCAGAGAGGCTGGGGGCCAGACTCGTCCAGGACGATGTTGTAAGGGTCAACTTCAAGAAATATCCGTTCGAGGTCTACACCGAGAGTGGGGCTGTCAAGGCTCTCACTGTCATTGTAGCGACGGGAGCCACCCCCAAGCGGCTTAACCTTGAGTCCGAGCTCAAGCTGATGGGGAAGGGTGTATCCAATTGTGCGGTCTGCGACGGATTCTTCTTCAGAGGAAAGAACGTCGCCGTGGTGGGCGGTGGCGACACTGCCATGGAGGAGGCCACGTTCCTGACCAAGTTCGCTGACAATGTGAAGGTAATACATCGAAGAGATGACCTCAGAGCGAGCGCGGCGCTGAAGAAAGAGGCTTTCTCCAACCCCAAGATCGGTTTCGTCTGGGACACAGTCGTAACGGATGTGCTCGGCGACAATAAAGTCAAGGGGATAAAGACGAAGAACCTGAAGACAGGAAGGGAGGGGGAGATGCAGGCGGACGGTCTCTTCGTGGCCATCGGCTACGATCCCAACACAGGGATATTCAGGGGCCAGCTGGAATTGGACCCAAAGGGGTACGTCGTCGTGAAGAATGGGACTGAAAGCAGCGTCCCCGGGGTGTTCGTTGCTGGTGATGTTCACGACTTCCGCTACAGGCAGGCCGTCACCGCTGCTGCCGACGGATGCAAGGCCCTGCTCGACGCCGAGAAGTTCGTAAAACAGAAGCTCGAAGTAAAACTCGTCAGTTGATTACAGAGACGAAGCGGTCCTCGGCGAAGGACTTGCTGAGCGGGCCCACTATCGGGGTTTTGTTGCCGCAGAACTTGCACCTGTTCTTTGCGTCGAGGTTGTACTCAAGGATTTCGTAGCCGTACCTCTTGATCAGGACCTTCTTGCACCCTGGGCAGTAAGTGCTCTCGTCGGGGTGGCCTGGGACGTTGCCTATGTAGACGTATTCGAGGCCCGATTTCCTCCCGATCTGGACATGTTTCTCGAGGGTTTCGACCGGGGTCCAGGGGAAGTCCATCATCTTGTAGTCGGGATGGAACCTGAGGAAGTGGATCGGGGTCTCGGGGCCGAGGTTGTCATAGACCCAGCGGCAGAGATGCTCCGCAGCCTCCAGTGAGTCCCCGACCCCGGGGACGATGAGGTCGGTGATTTCCGTGTGGACTTTGCCTCGACGTTTTACCTCCAACATGGTCTGAAAAATCGGGTCGGCGTCGGGGATTCCGATGTAGCTGCGGACGAACTTGGTCTCCCCGCTCCCCTTGAAGTCGACGGTGATGCAGTCTAGGAAGTCGTCCATCATCGCGACCGCCTCCGGCGTGTCATAGCCGTTCGAGACGAAGATGTTGAAGAGGCCCTTGGACCTCGCTATCTTCCCGACGTCTCGGGCGTACTCCATGAAGATTGTAGGCTGGTTGTAGGTGTAGGCCAGCCCTTCGCAGTTGTAGGCGAGTGCTTGGGCGACCATGTCATCGGGGGTGGCCTCCACCCCTTCGATTTTCCTCCTTTGGCTGATGTCGTAGTTCTGACAGTTGCTGACTGCTGCGAAGCTGGCGCAATACGAGTGGTCTCCCTCAATCTCGAGATTGTAGACGTTGCCAGAGTATGACTCGAAATCGATTGCGCGGATTGGAACCAAATTGAACTGCTCTAACTGGATGACTTTGGTTGCTGGGATGTCCGAACTGCCTCCAGTTCTTAGCATGATCCGCGTCATGTAGTCATTGTGGCGCCGCACCGTCCTCCCTTCGATGACGTAGGTGGGATTGTTCTGTGCAGTGTAGAAGCGTGGAAGCAGACCTAGGCGAGATTCGACGTACCAGACACCCAGAGTCAACTCTCGAGAGACTGAAGTTGTTCCATGCCATGACTGCTCTTCATGGCCTGTGGTGTAACCGCCACCTCGCATGTATCCTTCCAGGAAGGCTCTGAGAACATCCTCGGACGATTGGTGTAGGAGGAATTTCGGAACTTTCTTTGAATATTTGTCGGGACCTGCGACTGCCTTGAAGAAGACAGCAAGGGGGCTGTTGCCAATGCTTAGTCTCGTCTCTGGGCCTTGGTGAACGTAAGACACCACGGCACCAAACTTTGTCCGCAAAAGATATTCAGTTCTGTATATCAATTCGTGCTCGTGGGCTCCGAAGCTGAAAGTGACCACCCAGCTGTTGGCTCTATTCTTGAAACGGGTGGCGGAGCCTTCGGCGCAATAGATTCCAAGCAGTTCGGCAAATTCAGAGTCCAGGATTATGTTCTTGGGGATGCCCTCGCTCCTCGACATCCCGAATCTCAACATTCCGCCTTCCTCCTTGATGGCCCACACTGAATCGCGTTTGCTCTTTGTCTTAATCGCCAAAGCCTCCTCCTTTAGAATCTGCATTGTGTCAATGTGCCTTGTCGTCAAAGGCTCCACAAGTTTCGGAATGGCCAGCAAATCGTCAGGTTTCAGCTCGTCGGCTCTCTTCTTGGATAGTACACCCTTCAGCTTATCGTAGACGAAAATGTTGTGATTTGGAGTGCATCTGATCTCGGGCAAATAGAAAGGACGAATCCGGATCATGTTACCTGCGTATGGGTGACTGAAGACCTTCAAAATCCTCCTAAACGTGCCACTATGGGCCAGTGCCTGAATCTCCCGTCTGGGCAGTCCAATTTCACCGGTATGAGCTGAGTTGTCGTAGATTTCTCCGATGGTCTTGATCCCTTCATTGGTCACTATGGGGGTTTCAGGCGAAAAACAATATTTGCAGAGCCAGTTGCAGCCGCTCGTAGCCAGGGAGAATATCTTGGAGCCTGGCCGGTAGTGCACCACCGGCTTCTTTTCGATGGGGTCGATGTGACCTGCCATTACTCTGCCGTAGACCAAAAGGTACAGCTTTCCGCCGACTACTCCCCTTACACCGCAGAGGCCGACCTGACCCTCGCCAATCTGGCAGAGCCTAGCGCACGCGGTGCACTGGACCTTCCCGCTCGGCAGGTCGCGGTAGAGCTCAGCTACTTTTCCCGTTGGCTCGGTCAGTCTAGGAGCGACAGACAAGTCTTTGAACGAAACACGCATCTTGCCATTTAAGTTTGCAGAAGACTTGAGGTTGGTTTTGCCGCCATGAGAACGATGGTTTCTGTAAATAGTTATAACATATGTTATGATGACGCCGAATTGAGGGTCGATTCATGGTAGATTTGCTTGAACTTGTGCTCCTGGGGAGCGTTGCCGGCTTTACGATCTTCTTCGGTTTGCCTGTTGCCCTTCTTGGAATCGGGGACAAGATTAGGGGATTCCTAAATGCCTTCGCTGTCGGGATACTCCTCTTCCTGATTGTCGACGTTTTCAGTCACGCCTGGAATGTAACGACCGCCTCCGCAGTCGCAGCGTTCCATGGTGGGGGGTCCATCGGGCCCGCCGTAACCTACCTAGCCCTAATGTTCGGAGGAATCACCGTGGGCCTGCTCGGTCTTGTCGTCTACGAGAGAAGATACATGGGGAAGGTCCCGGACGCAGCCTCGCCGACCAAGCTCGCCACTATGACTGCGTTGGGTATCGGAGCGCACAACCTCAGCGAGGGTCTTGCCATTGGCCAGGCCTACCTCGGAGGGCTCATAGGCCTCAACACTGGTCTTGCATTCGTCTTGGTTGTGGGCTTCGCGGTTCACAACGCCACGGAAGGATTCGGAATAACGGCACCCCTCACAGGCCTCAATCCCAAACCCAAGGTCTCGTTTCTAGCGAAGGTCCTTTTCATCGGGGGAGTGCCCACGCTTCTGGGGACGCTATTGGGGAGCGTTTCGTTCTCGCTTGAGGCTTACATCTTCTTCCTGGCGCTGGCCGGCGGAGCGTTGGTCTATGTCACCATGCTCTTGTTCAACACTGGACGAAGGAAGTACAGCAGCGGCCTGATGATGGGGGGCATATTCCTCGGGCTGTGCCTCGGGTTCCTGACAGACCTGATTGTGAGCCTCGGTGGAGTCTAGGGCAGGTAAGTCTGCCCTAAACACTCAAAAAGGGCGCGCGCCAGGAGACTGTGAAGAGGTTATGTCCCGCCGATATATCGGATGACGATAAGGCAGGAATCGCACGTCCCATAGCGAAAGCACTAAACCAAAACCAACGGCTGATTCTCGAGCGTCTTTCAGAGTCTGACGGCAGGCCTAAGCCTATTTCGAAGAATATTTTTGTGATAGCCCGGCTAGGATTCGAACCTAGGTCGCCGGCTCCAAAGGCCAGCATCCTTGACCAACTAGACGACCGGGCTGCAGGTTCACGCGTGCCTCGATGATGATTTAGCCTTGCTCGGCGGTTTTCCTTACGAACCCTGCTATCTTGGGAACCGGGTCCTCCATAGAGTCCAAGATGCGTTTTGCTTTTCTGGCGTGCCCGGCCTTGTATGATTCGGTTGCAAATCGCTTGGCGTGCACGACTACTGATGTCGCTTCGCGCGCCCTCATCAGAAGGCCCACAGATTCGAGGTAGGCATCGGTGTACAAGGACCCCTGAAAGGCCGAGATTGCAGGGATACCCATAAGCGCCGCCTCGGCGGTCATGGTCCCCCCCATGCCGATGAAGAGGTCGGTTGTTGCAAGCAGGTCGTGGCCGCTGACGATTTCGTCTGGGACGATGCACCTGGAGCCAAATTTGCTCTTGACCTCGTCGACCTGATAGTCATATCTGCAGAGGGCGACCAGGTTGGCGTCTGGGAAGGCGCTGAGCAGGGAACCCAAGAGTTTGTCTGTCCAGCCCATGTCGGCCTTCGCAAGGTAAGGCGCGTCGCTTTCCTGAACTCTGACTGTAATCGTCTTCTTCTTCGAATCGAGCTTTGGGACAGGGCCCCTTAGCGGGTCTCTCTTCAGCCAGGCGGCAGGGTCAAGTGCGCGGTAGGTTGTGACCTGCTTCTTCTGTATCCCAAACATCTCCCAGGCCTTGTACGGGATGACCCAGGGGCAGAGCAGGTGGTAGCTAAGGGGTAGCGACAGCCTCCCTGCGACCTCTGAATGAGGCGAATCATTGACCGCAACGTGCTTGATTCCGAGGCCGAAGGCCACCCGGGCGCATACGGCTGAGGCGATTGAGACTGCGACCGAAGGACCAAACTCCTTGATGATGGGTATCATCTCGGC
>WNFB01003516.1_pt1 | contig 13817 bp, 18 predicted proteins | sample 5400501 | NCBI WGS metagenome assembly WNFB01 (sample SAMN13153341, study PRJNA577476) | soil metagenome | isolation source: 200 cm saprolite under Douglas fir tree site 2 hole 1 | place: USA:California | collected 2015-04-18
TTGCAGAAGGAAAATCCACCAAAGATGCCGCCTCCCTCCTTGGTATCAGCGTGAAGACGGCCGAATCTCACCGCATGAGGCTCATGCAGAAGCTGGACATTCATGAGACAGCAAGTCTTGTGCGCTACGCGGTACGCCGTGGCTTGATACAGCCCTGAGCGGAAGATTTTCCAATAGCTGGGGCCAAGGTTCGAGGCTTGCTCTTCTCGATGCTGCCCTTAGAAGTATTCGCTCCTGAGCCCGATTCGTTCGACAACGGCATTCTACATCCCCTCTGAGTGATGCCTTTTGTCACCAGCGATGGATCTTGATCGAGGCTGTGGGCTTGCTCCCGGTCCGCGCAATGCAAATGGAGCGGATTCATGAGGATCAAGAATTGATGTTAGATCGTCTCCTGCACCATGCCCTTGACTAATCGGGTCTTTACCGCAGGGGGAAGGGAGGAAACTACCCGATTGCCTAGGTTGGAGCGATTCCCTAACCTGTCCACGAATGATGCCTCCACGTGTCTTGCTAGCTGACGATCATGCCCTGATCCGGCAGGGGCTGAAGGCTTTGCTGGAAAGTCAAGGATTCCAAGTCGTTGGAGAGGCCTCGGATGGACAAGCAACGCTGCGCTCGGCAGAGAAGACCCACCCCGATGTCGCCATCCTCGACATCAGCATGCCAGTTCTGAACGGTATGGACGCCGCTCGCGAGCTGAAGAAGTCGTCGCCGAAGACTAAGATCATACTTCTCACGCAACACGACGAAGATCAGTACGTCACCGAAGCTCTTCGCGCCGGCGCGAAAGGATACGTGTTAAAAAGCCAGGCAGCGGAGGATCTGGTCCAAGCTATACGAGAAGTTTGCCGCGGATCCGTCTATCTGAGTCCAAGCATCTCGCGCAGTGTTGTCGACGCTTATATTTCCAAGACGTACGTTTCAACCGACCCTCTGTCAGGACGGGAGCGCCAGGTTCTCCAATTAGTAGGTGAAGGAAAGTCCACCAAGGACATCGCTATCCAACTAGGGATCAGCGTGAAGACTGCCGAATCCCACAGAGCGAGACTCATGAAGAAGCTGGATATTCATGAAACCGCAAGTTTGGTTCGTTACGCCATCCGGCGCGGTTTGATCCAAGCCTGACTGTGTCTTGGGAGGGTTTATCCCTAGTTCGATCTAGGTCATATCACTGAGTTGAATTAGGTGATTCACCGGATTGAGATCATCTGGCAACAGGCTATTTTGAAGCGTGGAGGGCGGGCCGCCTCCGTGCACAGGGCCCCACCTAACCACCCCAACATCCATCTGCCCTGACACGGAGGCGGACCGGACTCACGGTAGTGGAGGTTCAGGTAAAGGGACAGAGAGCTCGACACCGACTTTTAGAAGACGATGATCGTGGCTGTGGAACAAGAAGCCGTGGCCATCGCGCAGGCATAGGGGGGAGGTTATGAACAATCAAGTTCCGAAATATGTCACACAGGCAAGAGCTTCCTTCATGCTCGGCATCCCGGAAGCGGAGCTCAGCCGTATCTCGAAGGAATCGGGATTGGGGCAGGTAGAACGAGCCGGCAACCAGGAAGAGAGGTACTTCACCTACGAGGAATTGCAGCGGATTTGCATGCTCACGGCGCATCAGATGCAGGTAGTGCACTAAATCGTTGTCCGGAGCACTTTGGCGTGCAGGCAAGGAAAACAAAGGATGTTTCGAGATGCGCAGAAAGGTCAGTTCGGATGGCGGCATACGAATGCGCCGCCGCTCGATGACTGCAATTTTTGCGTGTCGCTACTTGTTCCTGGGAGACGCACGGATGCTACAAGCAGAACTGAGAATTCGGACCGCCATGACCCCACCCGTGCGGAAGACATTGTCAAAAGTGAGGGAGATCGAAGCGGAGGACCGACCGCAGATCAAGGATGCCCACATATGCCGATGAGCTCAAACAAGTTCACCAGCTGCTTGCAGAAGCGACAGGCAGGCTTCAAATCCGTAAACAATCCGTCTGATGGCGCGATCCTGAGCATGGCAGTTGATTCCCAATCATTTTTTCGTCGCGATGTCCCGCGCTTGTTACCTCGCAGAGAGAACGAACGTATTGACGACGTTTTCCACGGTCTCCGTTCGGAAGCAAATCGAGAACTCGCCAGTTTGTTGCGCGACGTGCGCATTGGGTCTCACGGCTCGGCGTCCGGTGACACTCGGAGTCAGCCGGTCAGCGAGCTTCTGCTGCGCGCGGTCCGCTGTGCCGCGAAACAGTACATGTTGCAAGCAGAACTGGGCAATCTTGCGCTCACGGACGAACTGACAGGCTTGTATAACCGTCGCGGCTTCATGGCGATTGCAGAACGCCAATTGAAAGTCGGGCGCCGGTCGGGGAGGGGGATGCTGCTCTTTTTCATCGACGTGGACCGCTTAAAGCAAATCAACGATTCGTTCGGGCACGCCGAGGGTGACCGGGTTTTGAAGCACATAACTGAAGCATTGCAAAAGACATTTCGAGACTCCGATGTGATCGCACGAATGGGAGGAGACGAATTCGTAGTCCTGGCGATCGAGGCCTCCGACTTCAGCGAGGGCACCATCAGGGCCCGCCTCTGCAAATATTTCAAGTCAATCGCCGGCCGAGAGTCTCGTTATTCGATTTCTATAAGCTTGGGAGCGGCGCGGTTCGATCCACGGGGCAACGCCTCGTTGGGAGAATTGATAGTCCAGGCCGACCGTGCCATGTACCAGGAGAAGCGACATTCAGCGACACCCAGCATCGCTTCGGGGGCGAAGTATCGATCTCAGTAGATTTCGTGGCACTTATGGGATTATCCCCGCTGATGTTCCCAAAGGTTTCGGCGGTCTTTCTGCGCTGTCCAGCCCAGTACGAGCTAACTGAAGCAAATTGGAAGGTCATTTCCGAAATGCCTACGAGGTCTGGACGACTTGAGAAACGGACCCGGCTGACTGTCCCGGTGCAGATTTCCAGCCTGCAGGACTCGACCGGGGCGGAGCAGACGACCACTGAGAACGTATGCCCTTCGGGAATACGCGTTTTGACCCAACGGGCCAGAGAATTGAATGGACGAGTGTGGGTCAGGTCGCTCGACGGGGACCTGCGAACCCTTGCCCGCGTTGTCTATTGCCAGGAGCTCCCAGACGGCCGCTTCGGTATAGGGTTACAGTTCCAAGGACAGGCTGTCAATTGGTCAAAAGGCTCGTTGGCTGGCGCCACCGGTTAAATGGGACGACAAGGGGGAGAATCTCCGCGCCTCCAATAGCGTAGCTTCGAGGTCAAACTAAAGATTCATCTGCACAACTGCTCCTGGCACTTTATAGGTTCATCCCGGCACTGTGAAAAGGGGATCGCTCAGGAATCGTTTCAGGCTGTTTGGTTGACCTTGGTGCTGGTGGCTTCAGCTGTTGATTGCCAAGATAGCGTTGGAAAAGGAACCGGGACAGCCAGAAGTTGCGTTTCCGCTGTCCCGTTCCGCGAGGGTAGAGAAAGGGGTCAGAATCCCAAATCATCGCCTGTCTGCCCGCCGCACGCGTCGGTGATCTGAGCATCGGTCAGGCTCGGCCCCGTGGTGGAATTGTTGGGTTTGTGCAACTGCATGTTACCGCCCCTCAGGAAGCGCGTGGAAACAACCACGGCATGGGCACCAGTGTATGGGGGACTGATACCCGTAAGTTCTATCCCGAACCTGTCGGGCCCGTTCGGCCCGGAGCCTGGCTCCGCGACGTCCAAAGTCCTGACGCGAAAATATACATTCCCAAACAGGTTCGTATCGGCTATGCCGCAGATATCGCGGTACCTGGAAGGTGGGGAAGGATCCACATACGCCGTAATTTGGTCGCTGCTCACGTGCAGACCGGCGAACATCCCGGTTGTGTCATGGTCCACGAAGTTCACATGACCGAAGAACCCGTCGTGCTTGCATCCTGCCACGAGACCAAAGTTCGCGTGGTTGCCACCGTCGGTGAGCGTCTTATCCGTGATGACGAATCCTCCGCCGGTCGTGAAGTCGCATGGGATTGGAACTTGGTGGGCGTAAACGGTGGTGCTCCTGAACGACAGCAAGCCCACCAACAGTCCACCTGACAAGAGCGCGAGTATTGCTAGCTGACCAATCTTTCTTTCTTCTTTGCTCATTTTTGTTTCTCCCTCTGTCTCAAGTCACTCGATGGTGGGTTAAGAAATGCCTGCGGTTGCAGACGCGATCACAACATCCGCCACCCCAGTGATAGTTACGTGCAGGGCATTCACTATGGCGGTGCCGGTAGATGAAATCGTTTGTTCGTTGATAATGACCTGACCGCCGGGAATCCAAATCGCTTGGTTCGGGGCCCCCGTCACATCGATCGGAGTCCCGTTGATCGAAAGATTGCTGAGGGTGGAGCTGCCACTGCCGGCAGCACCCAACACCTGCGATGCCTGTGCCAATACCGAATCGGCGGTAATGCCGACTCCGGCTACGGTCAGATTCAAGTTCGCAAGTGAAGCAAAGGAGTCAACCTGATCGACCCAACTGATGGTGGCGGCGCTTAGGGTTTCCGCTCCGAGCGTTGAGGGGACGCTGCCTGTAACCATGGAAGCATCTCTGGAGTCATTGACGCCGCTGAGAGTCCCGGTAGCGGCGAGAGCGGTTGTCGTTGCCGTTCCGAGAATTCCGAGAACGACTACTTGCACGCCTGCTGCTTGCCCGGTGACTGTCGGCGTCGTGCTGCTCGTGGGCGGTGACAACAGCCCGCCCAGCTGCGCATCGCTGATCGCGGGCCATGCCAGCAAAGCCATCGCCAGAGCGATTGCGATTGAGCAGCGTCTGAGAGATCTTGTCTGATGCATGCAAACCTCCTTGAATTGAAAGCTGACACACACTTCTAGTGACGAACGGAAGGAAGCGAACACCGCGGAAGCACTCACTCACTTCCGGACTGTGGAGCGCGCTCTACCGCTCATCGTCGCAAAGCTATTTGAAGTGCTGCCGGATAACAATCCAGTAAACCAGGTAATTCGGCGGAGAAAATTCCCTATTTGAGGGCGCGTAAAAGCTCTATTCAAGCCCAAGGGAGGACACCCGTCGCGCTCGAGCTGCTTAAGTTCGGCGAGAAGAGAGGTTTGGAGGGGCTGAACACTACTGTTCGAAGATCAAGACTGCGGGATCCGCATCGTTCAGTGTAATCACTACCAATTTCGATGGGGACACGATGTACATGATATAGCTCCCGTTTTCGATGGAGCCTCTTCCATTTGTTGGTACTGACGATACGGAATATGGGGCGCTGACCGGAACGCCCAAACTGGGTCCGCTGGACGCGCCGATATCCCTGGTGCCGGTGATGGTGCCGGTCGGGCTGACACCGTCCGCCGTGAACTCGCCCGAGAAGATGACCGTCCCAAGCGAAGCGGCGTAGCTCGTGGAGCCAGCATACCTGCCCATCACGGAGCCATTGGTAAACGTCCCCGCTGCTTGGGGGTCAGCGAACCCGAAGAAAGCCAAGAACTCACTTGGTCAGAACAAGAGAAAGTAAACTGGAAATCATGGCGCGCATGTTCGACTCCGCGTAGGACGCAGGAAAGCGCGAGCTACGAGCCAGCATGTGGTCACGGAGCATACCTTCGATGGCTCCCATCAGGGCTGAGCGAAAAGCTTGGGGGTGGATGTTTGGTACCAATTCGCCTTGCGCGGCCAATTCATTCAGAATTCCATCCAGCATCTTTATGAATTCCATAAACCCGGGGACCAGGACGATCAGGTGTCCGTCGCCGCGCATGCGCCGGCCCTCGAGCAAGAACAGAGTCCGTATCGCCCGGTCTTTCTCCAAAAAGCCGAGCACCATGTCAATCAGAACTCTGAGCTTCTCGCGAGGGGAGGCGATATTTTCGGTAGCGAGACGCACAGCCGGGTTAATCTGCTCCCAGGCGTACTCGAATATAGCCTCGAGGACACCCTGTTTGTTCGTGAAGTGCTTGATGAGCTGGGACTGGCTGGTACCCGCCAGCCGGCAGATCGCCGCAGTCGAAGTGCTCTCGTAGCCGCGGTCGGCGAAGAGCTCTTTGGCAGCCTCCCGCAATCGGTCATGGCTCGATGTCAATACCGATGTCTTGTGAAGCGGCACTATCTACCCTCATGCGACTGTGACTACTAAGCTGCAGCGTTATGCAGCTACCAAGTTCGCTTCGCTAACGACCCGCACGAAAGCAGGCCCGGTCTTTCCGCACGCTGGCCTGCCCTTTGTTGCCCTCGGGCCCACGAAAAAAGACTTGACACGCCTAGATAGTAGTAGCACTATCCGCAGTCGTTATGCAACCCTTTCTAGGTGGAGTAATACTTTGAGACACTGTCGTGGTGTCAGGGTTTTGATTCTCCCCAGACCCGGATCGGCCGAAGAGGCAAGAAGAGAGAAACAATGAAAAAACTACGGATGCTGTTCTTCTTGGGAGGTATGTTGCTGCTTGGCGTCGCTCCCCTCGCCGCCCAGAATAGCGTTGTTGTCCTGGGAGGAGGGCCACAACCGTCGAACACGACCGGCTGCTCCCTCCTTCCAAATTGTATTCTAACGAGCTTTGACGGGAGCTCCAACAGTCATCACGGAGACATCACCGCGCCGATTACGATGAACGGGGTGAACTTCTACTACGCCGGCGGTGCGCAGGTCGCTGTTGTTCCCCCCGCGGCGGCGGGCACAATCTGCCTGGCCGATAGCCGTATGTTCACCGGGTTGTTCGCCACGGAGGTCGCCAACTGCCAGGCAGGGGGCACCCCCATGAACCCGGTCCTTGCTGTCCTGATCATTCGCGACAGTGGAGTTCTCACCGAGGGGACTATCCCTGTATTTCAAATATCCACGAAGGATGGCGACTTCTTGATAAATACGGTCCGGTTCAATGCGAGCAACAACCTCTCGGACTTCCCGATTCGAATCAATGTGGCCTTGGCCCCCCCGAACCCCACAAATCAGCACAACTGTGCGACCAATCAGGCCGGCCCGGCATTCGTTGGTCCCGGAACCGCGAATTACACCCCCAATGAGAGTCTGTGTCTGCCCGCCGGGGCGGGTCAGGCCGTCGAGCCCAGCATGACCGTGGACTCGCAGGGCACGATCTACGTCGAGTCCATCCGCGGAGTCCCAGGGGGCCTTGACCTATGGCGCTGGTTTAAAACTGAAGACGGTGGACCGAACGCCGACGGAACCCTGCCGTTCAAGTACGAAGGTCAGCCTGATTGCGGCATCTTCGTTACTACTTTTTGCACTACGAGCGGGTTGGCGCCGGGAGGAGGCGATGGTGACGTCGCCGTGAACGGTCCGGACTCCTCGAACATGAACACTCCAAATCTGGCTGTGGTCAGCCTAACGGCGGCGGAAGTTACAGGCAGCCAATCCACCAACCGTGCGGATACCTTCAGCACTCCGAACCCAGCCACGGCGGGCGTTCCCTTCGACGATCGCATGTGGTTAGACGCCCTGGACGATCCGAATCACGTCTACATGGAGTACCACGATTTTGGAACAACTTCGCAAATCTTTGTGCAACGCTCGAACAATGGAGGCTTCACCTATACGGATGCCCTGGGGACCGCGATTGACGCTGCAACCGAGCCGAGCGTCGGTCCTCCTACCGGCAATATCGCAGGCCAGATCAAGGTGGACCGCAGTAGCTGCGCGAGCCACGGCAACCTGTACCAGATCTTTGTGGGCCCCGACAACCCGGTGGACAACGCGCAGAACAGCAGCAGCTTTTTTAACGCTGCCTACGTGGGCGTGGCGTCGAACGTGAGTCTCACGAGTCCCACACTATCGTTCACTGACACCAAGATCTTCAGCTGCGGGGCGGGTTCGACGTGTCCCTCTGGCGCCGGCCTCGGCAATCTGTTTCCCGCGCTCGCGGTAGACAACTTCGGGTTCCTGTACGCCACCTGGTCGGATAACACCAACATCTATTACTCGTTCTCCCCCACTCACGGGACGCGCTGGTCTCCGGCCGTCAAGGTAACTCAGAACACGCCCCAAGCCGGAAAGTCGAACGTGTTCCCCTGGATCGCTGCCGATGCCAACGGTCATGTGGCCGTGGCGTGGTATGGTGCCGACCAGGCCGGCAACTCGAACACGGTCCCGTTGACCACAAACTGGAACGTCTTCGTTGCGGAGACCGTCAACGGCCATGCGATCACGCCGGTTTTCACCCTGAGCCAGGCCACTGACCACGTGAACCACACGGGGCAGATCTCGACCGGTGGCCTCCTTGGCAGCTCCGACCGCAGCCTTGCCGACTTCTTCCAGATCGCGATTGACCCGACGAGCCATTTGGTCAACATTGCCTATGCCGATAACCATGCGGGTACCTCTGTCTCGTACTTCACGCGGCAAAAGACGGCAACCTCGGGCATCTCCACCAAGGGGAAATGTGCGGGCATCACTCACCAAGCAGGCGGAAAGGGCGACGAACCCGGCAAGCACGGCGGCAGTGCCAATTTCGCCTTTAATTACGACGATTCCAACCCGCAGTCGAACAGCGCGGCCTTCAGCGACTCCGGTTCAGGGGTCAGCTTCCAGGCCACGCAGTTCACTTCGGCGACTTTTGACGAGGTTGCGCACAGTGTCACCCTTACCGGATTGGGAACCGATAACGGCGTGTCGGTAGGGTTCACTATCGTTGCTGTGGATAGCTCCCTGGTGGCGCCAGGGATGTTCAGCATCACCCTTAGCGACGGTTACAGCAACAGCGGGCATCTGCTCGACGGGAGCATTACCGTCTACTAGCCCGGAGTTCGAATGCTGGCTGGGAGGCCGACGAGGAGCCGGTCTCCCAGCCGACGAGCAGCCGGAATCACCCCGCTCGAGCGGGATGCCCGGGGAGGTTGAAGGACAGCGTCACCACGTCAGCGGACCGCTAGAAAAGATGTGGTTTCGGCACATGGCTTTCATCCAGCGGCAGCGACTGAAACTCCATCACTTATCTGGTGTGAAGCCTAGGAGGTTTCGACGCAGGCCTTGAGTGGGTGGATAGTTGCTGATTAACCTCCCTATCATCAGTACTCGGCCTTGCCGCGGCGGGCTAACTCCTGCTAAGTCGCGTTACCGGACATCTGGCGTAGCAGGACTCGACTTGTCCGATTACCGCGTTAATCAGGCATGTGGATTATTTCCGATTGCACCGTTACCCATGCACAACCGCCAAAGCCTGCGAAATAGTTCCATCCTGACGTGTCAGGCGTCCAAATCAATGCGAACCGTGAGCAGTTGAGTACCGAAGAAGCGGACTGCGGCGGCATTGCTGGCGCTGCTCGGCAACTGGTTCCCGAGCCACCGTTGGCGTTCGCGTGGATCATCGTCGGAAAGCAAGTGGGCTGTGCCGGTGTACCAGCGAGCCCGCAGCCCATCGCGCAGTTTCAGCCGTACGCGCGGATTACCCACAATATTGCGAACGTAACCAGCTTTCTGGCCGTGCTCTGCCACGATCCAAAACTGCCTGCCCACGAGTCCGTTGCCCACGGGGGTACGGCGCGGCTTTCCGGTCTTGCGGCCGGTCGTTTCCAGGAGTCCATATCCTGGCGGGACTAGGCCGATCGCAAACAGAAACATGATAGGCGGGTTGAGCAGGTATTTCTGAAGAAAGTGGACGATGCGATGTTTCATTGTCTCGTGCTCATGGACGAGAATTATATCTTCACCTTGGGGTGCAGGGGACCCGAAGTGAGAGCAAGAGCCCAGCCCAAGTCCCGGTTAGTCGGATTACCAGACAAGTGCCGCTAGCTCTAGGTTGGGGTTCTGAAAACAATTAGTCCGAAATGCTTGAATGAATGGCGGGGACGGCGGGACTCGGAACGTCTCCCCGGATTGATTCTTCGTAAGTTATTCATTCCACGTATCGCTAGAATTGGCAAAACGGCAGAGCATCCGCTGCTCGACAAGTTAAACATCCAACGCTGCGGACTGCACGCTTTTCGGCACTTCGCGGCATCGATGATGGACAGGCTCAACGCGCCCCTGAAACTGCGGCAGCAGCGACTTGGACATAGCGATGCGGAAATGACGCTAGGCGTTTACAGTCACGTAGCGAGGGAAGATGATCTACGAACAGCGGCCCAGTTGGGAGAAATTCTGAACCCTTCTGGACCTTTTCAGAAAAGTAAAGGGGCTGCCGTGGATCAGCAACCCCTTGTGAATTAGAAAATTAAATTGGTTGCGGGGGTCAGATTTGAACTGACGACCTTCGGGTTATGAGCACGTACTAAATCAAGTGGCCCGTTGATTCCGTGCAATTTAGCTCTCGTTTTGCGGTTTCGACTTCTTTCCCAAGTCTTTCCCACGAAGAACCTGCAACCGCGCAGAGCACAAGGTGTCTGCCTGTCTGGTAAGAGCGATAATGGTCCAAATGAACCGGCCGTTGCTATCAGCTTCCAAGAAGCCCGTTTCCGGATGGTTTCCGGATTGCCGACAATCCAGGAGTTGGGCAGACCACTCAATACAAGGGCGTTTATGGGGACTAATCCATAGCTGCCAGCTTGACGCGAGCTCAATGACTACATTGGGCTGTTCGCAACAGTTGAAACAGCCGTCTTTTGGACAACTGGGCAATTCAGGGTTAAGCGGCAGTGATCGCCACGACTTTACCGTCTCGCAAGGCCTTGATATCGCGAATTGGGGGCTGGCCAAAGAAACGCCGGTACTCGCGATTGAACTGGCTGGCGCTTTCATAGCCGACCTCGAACGCTGCACTTGCCGCATCCAGGTCATTCGTGAGCATATGCTGTCGCGCCGCACGCAGGCGAAGCTGCTTCTGAAACTGAAGAGGACTCATCGCAGTAAGGGCACGAAAATGGTGATGCAGCGTAGATCGGCTCATGCCTGCGACCGTTGCCAGTTGTTCCACACGCAGAGGTTTCTGGTAGTTCGCACGTAACCATGCAACCGCCTTCGCCGTCCGATGGCTCTGGTCTCCCAACGTGCCCATTGCTCGAAGGCGTTGTCCCTGCGTTCCCTGCAGCAAGCGATATATGATCTCGCGTTGAATGAGTTTGCCGAAGAATGGAATATCCTGCGGAGCATCAAGAAGATCCATCAACCGAGAACATGCGTTGACCAGTTCAACCGTGGTCTCGCCGATAGCCATTCCGCGCGCGCCAGACGACGTCTCAGGCACATGGACTTCCTCTGTGTTCAGAATGTCCCGAACAGTTGATATATCCAGCTTTAGGAAGAAGGCAAGGTAGGGTGCATCTTCGCTGGCCGTGATCACCTTGCTCACAACCGGCAGTTCGAGCGACGTCAGGAGAAATCACGATTGGCCGAAAACGTAGTTCGTGCTGCCGAGATCCACTCGCTTTCTCCCTTGCGCGATAAGAAGAAGGCTCGGCTCGTAGGTGCATGGACTGGGGACAGTCGGAGCAGTGCAGCGATAGAGCATTAGCCCCGGCACCTCCGTTGCACGTTCGCCTGAGCCACCGAGCGAATTGCTAATCTTGCTTCCAAGCTCCATGAGAGCTTGGGCGAGCTTAGACGCATTTACATCGTGAGGTTTTCGGCGCTATTCCACCTTTCAGGTCCCCTCCACCGTCTCTAAGCATAATCCGTGATTCGCAGAGATGTCCCGAAAAATCGTGACGATATGACGAATAGGCAATGATTAGGGAAGATCGGGCTACCGCTCAATCATCGAAACTCGCTAGGGTTGAAGTGAAAGAGATGGACTGAACGGAAGCACTAGAGGAGAGACAAATGAAGACCCGAAAACTCGGAACATTGGAAGTCTCAGAAATGGGATTTGGCTGCATGAGTATCAGTGCCAACTACGGACCTGCCGCTGACAAACATCAAGGCATTGAGGTCATTCGTGCAGCCCATGAAAAAGGCGTCACCTTCTTCGATACAGCCGAAGTTTACGGCCCATATACAAACGAAGAACTTGTGGGAGAAGCGCTCGCGCCTTTCCGCGACAAAGTCGTTATCGCAAGCAAATTTGGCTTCGACAACGAGAATGGTGGCACTCTTAATAGTCAACCAAAGCACATCAGGAAAGTGGTTGAGGAATCACTGAAGCGTCTCAGAACCGACCGCATCGATCTCTACTACCAGCACCGGGTCGGTCCAAAAGTGCCAATCGAAGACGTAGCCGGTGCCATTAAAGATCTGATGTCAGCAGGAAAAGTCTTGCACTTAGGTCTCTCTGAGGCGAGTGCCAAAACAATCCGCCGAGCGCATGTGGTTCAACCGGTGACTGCAGTTCAGACCGAATACTCGCTGATGCAAAGAGACCCGGAAAAGAATGGCGTGCTCGCGACTTGTGAGGAGCTAGGAATCGGCTTCGTCGCATGGGGCCCAGTTGGACAAGGGTATCTTACTCAGAAAATAGATGCTGGTACGAAGTTCGACCCCAAAATGGACATGCGATCTGGCTTCCCCCGCTTTTCTCCGGAAAACATAGCGGCAAATATGCCGATCGTTGACCTGATCAGACGGTTTGCTGAGAAGAAGAATGCAACCCCGGCTCAAACTTCACTGGCTTGGTTGCTTGCGCAAAAGCCGTTCATTGTTCCGATTCCCGGCACACGCAACATCGGTCACCTAAACGAGAACTTAGGGGCCATCAATATTCAGCTCACGCCTGCTGATCTTCGTGAGATCGACACGGCTGTCTCTAAAATCAAGGTGCACGGTGGCCGGATGAATGAACAACAAATGAAGGTGGTTGACCAAACAGCGTGACCAGTGGTCTGGAAAGTGGTGGTTGTATTCGGATTCCAATGGCTTGCATTTGCTGTCATTCGGAAACATATCTTGTTTTGAAAGGGGATCAGCGTGACCATCGAAACGAACAAGCGCACAATGCACCGTTTCACGGAGTTCATCAACACCGCCAGTGAGAAATTAGCCGCGGAGCTTATTTCGCCGAACGCGGTATTCCATGTTCCGGGACGACCTGAGCCCCTGCAGGGTCCGACTGGGTATCTCGAAATCATTGGAATGATGCGAGGCGGGTTCCCGGACATCCAATGGACCCTGGAAGAGATGATTGCCGAAGGTGAGAAGGTCGCTGCACGCTTCACAATGCGTGGCACGCACCAAGGCACCTTCTTTGGAGTTCCGGCAACAGGTAAGAAGATCGCCGTATCGGCGATGAATTTCTATCGGCTATCCGGTGGGCAATTCGTCGAGGAGCGTGGGCAACCTGATCTCCTTGGGCTATTACAGCAGATTGGCGCGGTACCGGAGTAACCCTTTTTGTTCGCTCGGCTATGCACGGGAAAGATGTCCACTCTCAAGGGATCAGGACGTGGTGCAACAAGCGCCGACCCGAATGGCTGTCACGGCAGAGGCCGCCTGCAGATCGACGGCCCACACATCGTGAAGCCGAAGGCTGGCAAGAAAGTCGTGAACCCGCAGTGGCAGCCGTTTCGAACTCTTGTGTGGAGACCTGGGCATCAAGCCTCCTTCGTCGTGTTGCTCTTGCTGTTTTTCGCTCTCTCCCGAATAACAGGCTAACCGGAAGTTGTTCCGGCACAGGAGTCCCGCTGGAGGATCAGCTATCTCAAAAAACCGCGAGGAAATCTGACTTCTTTCCCATATAGGAAATAGAAATTGGGGACGCAGCCCACAAGCCTTTTTGAATCAGTAGAATTTGCAGACCAGAACTCTCGATGACTATCGGGCTCGAAAATCCCTCCGACTTTGCGGAACTTGCAAAAAAGACGACAGCCCAGTTCTCATAACTTGCACAAAAGAAAAGGCCGGAATCCTGGGTTCCGGCCTTGTGGATCACAAATTGGTTGCGGGGGTCAGATTTGAACTGACGACCTTCGGGTTATGAGCCCGACGAGCTACCAGGCTGCTCCACCCCGCGCCT
>WNFB01003518.1_pt1 | contig 13815 bp, 12 predicted proteins | sample 5400501 | NCBI WGS metagenome assembly WNFB01 (sample SAMN13153341, study PRJNA577476) | soil metagenome | isolation source: 200 cm saprolite under Douglas fir tree site 2 hole 1 | place: USA:California | collected 2015-04-18
GCGCGCGAAGCGTCGGCAAGCTCTCGCCGAGGGTCTGGCCCAGATGCTCGAAACGAGCGCTCTTGAGATGAGCTGCAGTCCCCGCCACCGCCGCCCGGCAAAGACCTAGCGCGACCGCCGATGTTCCGAGGTTAAACAGTGGTAGCACGATCTCCAGCATCGCCTTGAAGCCGGCGCCGTCGTCAGTCAGCTGGAGACCAGGCGCAACTTCGCACTCCTCGAGGCTCATCGGCGCGGAAGCATTGGCGCGCATCCCGAGACCGTCCCATGGGCCGGCGACAGACAGTCCGGGCGTACCGCTGGCGACAAGATAAAGGGTCGAATCCGTTGGACTCTTTCCTTCCGGAGCTAGCGCCGAGACAACATAGCTTTGCGCGTGACCGGCGCTCGTCACCCATGATTTCTTGGCCGTGAGGTGCACGTTTACAGCGTTGCGCTTCGCTCGCGAGACAGGCGCCCAGAAGTGGCTGCGCGATCCGGCTTCGCTGAAGGCCAGGGTGGTCAGGTGTTTTCCGGCCGAAATATCCTTTAGCGCCTGCGCGACCGTCGCACCCGGACGGGCCGCCGCGATCGTCGCGGTGGCGCTCATGTGCATCAAGTAAACCATGGCAGCCGACGCGTCCGCTTCTGCGAGCGTCGCGATGACGGCAGCGAAGGTTCGCGGCCCCAGGGCCGAGCCGCCCACCTCGGTGGGCAGCATGATCCCCAGCAATCCGGCCGGACCGAGCGCCGCGACTGCCTCGGACGAAAATCGAGCTTCCTTGTCGTTTTGTCTGGCCGCCGGCGCAAGGATGCGATCGGCGATCTCCTTGGCATTCGAAACTGCGGTCTCGTGATTCATAACGGTCCTCCACACCAGGCGCTGCGGCGGTCGGATATGATGCTACGCGATCAGCACTATCGGATCAACACGACCAGCCTCAAGCATCGCAAGCTTTCGCCGTATCAGAAGCCGGTGAGATCCGTGGTCATTACGAAATTCAAAGCCATCATGTTACATCACACCAAGTCTATTTTTTGATGACGTCGGACACCTTGCCCTCTTCCGGCCGCGACCCGTAAAGCCGCAGCGGGCTTGCGGCGCTTGCCCGCTGTCGAGGAGAACGCTACCAATGAGCAGCCACGGCACAACGAGGTTTGTCTGGTGATGGCGGTCAATGACGGCGGGATCCCGCCCATCCTCGCGCAAAAACACTACACGCAGCCGTCCGCATTTACGCCGGAAAATCTGCTGCGCGAGGCACGCAGGCAAAAGCAGATTGCGGGCTCCAGCATCCCGAACATCTGTGTCCTCGACCCTGACGGCGACATTTTGCGTAGCCTGCTTGCCCGTAACGAGGCCAGGCTTGAATCGGGATGGGCCTGCTATCACACACAGCTCTACTCTTTCAGCCGCGGCGGGATTGATTTTGGAATTGTCGGCTGCGCCGTCGGCGCCTCGTTCGCGGTGCTGATTGCCGAGGAAATGTTCGCATCAGGCTGCAGGCTGCTGATCAGCGTCACGTCCTCCGGACAGATTGTGCCGATACGCCCGCCGCCTTATTTCATCCTCATCGAACGCGCGCTGCGCGACGAAGGCACCAGCTATCACTACATGGCGGTATCCGACTATTCGCATGCTGACGTCAGGTTGATCTCGGCGCTCAACGGCGCATTCGGCGGATTTCCCGTGCCGGTCCTCACGGGCGCGACCTGGACAACCGACGCGCCGTTCCGTGAAACCCAGCCGGCGATCGACGCAATGGTCGAAAGGAACCTGATGGCGGTCGAAATGGAAGCCGCTGCGCTTTACGCATTCGCACAGGTCCGACAAAAGCCCGTCCTGTGTTTTGCCCATGTGACAAATCAAATGGGGCGGGTCGACGGCGATTTTGAGAAGGGCGAAGCGGACGGAAGCCATGACGCGCTGCAATTGATCGCAATCGCCGCCGATCGCCTGCGGTCCCGGCTCCTCCTGTGAGCGTCGCGGCGATCGGGATCATTTGCAAGGCGCCGCAGCCCGGCCGCGCAAAGACGCGGCTTGCGACGGCCATCGGCGCGATTGCTGCCTCGGAGCTTTCGGCCTGCTTTCTGCGTGACGTCGCCGCAGCCATCGAGGCGGTCCCGGAGACCCTCGGCAGGCTCGGGTATGGCGTCTATGCGCCCGCAGGAGTCGAGCACATCATGCGGGAGCTGCTTCCGGCAACGTTTGGGCTTCAGCTGCAGGTTGGCGACGATCTCGGCGATGTGCTGTTGGGCGCTGCGCGTGATTTCCTGCTCGACGGACATGACTGCGTCCTGCTCGTCAATGGCGACAGCCCAACCCTTCCTGCCCGTTTCCTGGTGCAGGCCATTGAAACTCTTCGCGAACCAGGCGACCGGATGGTGCTTGGGCCAGCGAGCGATGGCGGCTACTATCTCATCGGCTTGAAACACCCGCACAAGCAGCTGTTCACGCGCATCGCATGGGGAACGGACACCGTGGCGCGCAGCACATGCGAGCGCGCTGCCGAAATCGGGCTTGCCACGATGCTGCTTCCAGAATGGTACGATATCGACGACGTTGAAACGCTGGGTTGGCTTAAGGACGAACTGGCCGGCCATTCGACCCGCTTTCGTGGCGGTGGCCTTGCCAAGGCGAGCCGCGCCTTCCTCAAGGCCGCGTGGCAGACAAATCCATGAAGCCGATGCCGGGGGCTATCGTAAGTCAGGTCGGTCGATTGGTGAGCACGGTCAACAACGTGCCTCCACTTCATCTGTTGGCCAGCATCGGTTTCGTCCTGGTCGCTCTGACCCTGGCGACCCCCTTTGCCTTCGAGGCTCTCGGTGACAATGCCTTCATGGCACTGACCATGTCAGCGGGTCTACTGACGATCGTCGCGACCCGCCTGGCCGCGCGTACACCGACATACCGCGCTCTCTGGCTCATCTTCGGCCTTGGGATCGTGCTGAGAGCCTGTGTGCTGCTATTCGATCCGCTTCTGTCCAGTGACATTTATCGCTATGTCTGGGATGGAAGGGTTCAGGCCGCCGGCATCAACCCTTACCGCTATATTCCGGCCGACGAGACACTGGCGTTTCTGCGCGACGGGACGATCTTTCCCCACATCAACCGGGCCGATACTGCGGTCACCATCTATCCTCCGGTGGCGCAATTTTTCTTCCTCATTGTCACGCGGATCGATGAAAGCGTGACTATGATGCGTCTCGCACTGCTGGGGTGCGAGTCCGTCACCGTTACAGTGATCGTGCTCCTGTTGCGGCGTATGAACCGCCCGGTGACGCGCGTGATCGCCTATCTCTGGCATCCGCTACCCCTGTGGGAGATTGCCAATAGCGGCCATATCGACGCGCTGATGGTTGCACTGATGATGCTGGGCCTGTGGATTGCGCTGACCGGCCGTGCTCTGCGCGGAGCCGTCTTCATCGCGTTTTCGGTGCTGGTCAAACCCTATGCAGCAACGGTGCTGGCCGGGATCTGGCGCCCATGGGATCTCAAAATGCTGCTGGTCGTGATCGCCGCCGTCGCGCTCTGTTATATTCCCTATATGTCGGTCGGTTGGGGCGTTCTCGGATTCCTGACCACAGGCTATCTGACGGAAGAGGGGATCAGTGCCGGCAACGATCTCTGGCTGTTGTCGCTCTGGCGGCTGGTGTTTGGCGAGCATCACGGAGATGTTGTCGCTTATGTCGTGCTGGCCGCGCTGGTCCTCATGTTCAAGGGGCACTCCGTGGCCCGCAGCTCTCATCGCACCATCGCCTCAAGTCTTGCCGACATCAACATGCTGTTACTCATCGCCCTCCTGTTGTTGTCGCCCAACTACCCTTGGTACTTTCTCATCGTCATGCCGTTTGCCGCCCTATGTGGCTCCGCACCAACGTGGGTCATTTCGATCGGAGCGCTCTTGCTGTCCGAACAACTCGACTGGGATTTCTACATTCCGAGAATGGTGACCAAATCATTTCTGTTCGGAGGTCTTTTGCTGGCTTGGGCCTTGGTCACCTGGAGCACCCGCATGCAGCGGACCGCGGACGCAGGGTTATCGCGATGAGTCAATCAGGCGAGGCGCCAAGCACTCACGCGCCCTTCGATCCGCGCCGCTATCACGAGTCGGTTGCGGGCGAGCGCACCGAGGTCGCCCATCGTCCGCCAGTCTGCCTTTATCTGGAAGTGACCAACCGCTGCAATCTGCTGTGCACGACTTGTCCTCGCACCTACGAGGAGCTTGAGCCGCCGGCAGACATGAGCTGGGACCTGTTCGCGTCGATTGTCGACCAGGTTCCCGATCTCGCGCGGGCGGTTCTGCACGGCGTCGGCGAACCGATGTTGGTCGCGAGCCTGCCGCGGATGGTGAGATACCTGAAGGATCGCGGCGTCTACGTCCTGTTCAACACCAATGGAACGGTGCTCAGCGAGCGCAACGGCCGCGCGCTGATCGACGCCGGGCTTGATGAGCTGCGTGTGTCGCTCGACGCGTCAAACCGCGAGAGCTTCAAGGCGGTTCGTGGCAGGGATTATTTCGGCCGCATCATCCGCAACGTGCGCGCGTTTCGCGAGCTGCAGGAGCGGGAGGGACACACCAGGCCGCAGGTTTCGGTTTGGCTTACTGGCCTGAGAGAGACCGTCGAGGAACTTCCGGCATTTGTGAAAGTTGCAGCTGAGATCGGTGTCAAGGAGGTTTACCTGCAACGGCTCGTGTTTTTCGCCGAATCCGCCATCGGCAAGGCACAGCCGGATCAGGCGCTGTTCGAACGCCTGACGCACGAAGAAGCCGTCTATCTGAAACAGGCCGAGGATCTGGCGCATTCCCTTGGCGTGACCTTCAGCGCGTCGGGCGCAGCGACCGAGCCGGGGTTGAGTCTCAAGGGCAGTGGAGACGGTTCGCCGTGGTCGCTCTGCCGGCGGCCGTGGTCGTTGATGTATTTCACAGCGAATGGCCGGGCCCTGCCGTGCTGTATCGCGCCGTTTTCGCAACATGGCTACGACAACTATACGCTTGGCCATGCAGGGCAGCAGTCCTTGCCGGAGATCTGGAACGGGCCCGCGTATCGGGACTTTCGTGCGGCGCTGCTTTCGGACAAGCCGCCTGAAAGCTGCGCCAATTGCGGCCTGCGCTGGAGCCTGTGAACGAAGTGCCCGTCGTCTCGGCGATCATTCCGTGCCTCGACGAGGAGACGGCGATCGGTAAGGTCGTGACCACGGTGCTGGCGCAGAATGTGAGCGAAGTCATCGTTGTCGACAGCGCCTCGCGGGATCGTACGGCCGAGCGGGCAGGGGCCGCCGGGGCTCGCGTGATTGTCGAGCCACGACGCGGCTATGGTCGTGCCATCCAGGCCGGCATCGCCGCGGTGCGCGATGATGCCGACATTCTGGTCTTCCTTGACGGCGACGGCAGCGATCCTGCCGAATTCATTCCTGCCCTGGTGTCGCCGATCATCGCCGGGCAGGCTGTTTTCGTTCTCGGCTCGCGCGTTCGCGGTTCGCGCGAGCCCGGCAGCCTGGCGCCACAGCAGCTCGTCGCGGCCCATGTCGGCGGGCTTCTGCTGCGCCTCGTCTATGGCGCAAGCTTCACCGACCTGTCGCCGTTTCGCGCCATCCGGCGGGATGAACTCCGGCGTCTCGGCATGAAGGAGGAGACATTTGGCTGGAACCTGGAAATGCTGATGCGGATCGCGGCCGCCGGTCTGCCGGCACGGGAGATCGCTGTCGGGCAGCGGCGCCGGATCGGCGGCGTATCAAAGGTCTCCGGCAATCTCATCGCCGGCATCAAGGCGGCCTGGTCGATTTCGACCACGTTTGTTCGTCTCGCGCTTGAGCTGCGACGCCTGAGACAATAGTTGCTGGGGCACCGACCTCCATCAGGGATCAGCGAGTGCTGGCACGATCCGCACAAGCAACGATATCCCGGGGCGATTTTCGACCCGCTTGCTCCGGTGCAGAGAACACCGCCAGGTATCCGCCATCGCCGGCGAGCTGATATGTGGCGATCTCGCGATAGCCGACGGCGGTCACCTCGCAATGCAAGAGCGCACTTGGCGTGCCATGCTCCGAGGTCGGACGCTCGAGGTCGACTATTCCGACGCGCGCGCCCGGCTTCAAGGCGGGCGCGAGATTGTAGAGGAAGGCATAGGGTTGGGCTACCTCGTGATACATGTGCACGAGGATTGCGGCATCCAGCGAGGAAGCGGGCAGGCGCGGGTCGTGCGGTTCGCCCAGCGCGAACATGACGTTTGTCAGCTTCAAGCGTTCCGTTCGCTTGGCGAGCTCGACGAGGTAATCCCGCGTGACGTCCTGGGCGACGACGGAGCCCGTGGGGCCGACGAGGCGCGAGAGACGAACTGTGTGGTAGCCACTGCCGGCACCAACGTCGCCGACCGTCATGCCAGACTTCAGTGCAAGAAGACGGGCGATCTCGCCGGCCTCATTCAGCGAATCGCGGTGCTCCTCGGCGGAGCGGCTCGGACTGACGATCGACGCTACCGGGCGCCGAGGTGAGGGAAACTCCTTTGCAGGGACTCCTGGCGGAGCCAGATAACCAATGTCAGCGGCTCGTGCGCAAGCTGCGCCCACCGCGACAAGAAGCGTCACCGTGCGGGCCAGTGCCATCATGTGCTCGTCTCTCACACAAAAAGATGATGACTAACCCGCGATGTTGAAGAACCAGCCGATAAGGCCCGTCCCGTCGCGCACGGCGGGGACTTTGTGGCGCAACCAGGCATCCAATCCGAGACTGCGGCCGGCAGCCTCGATCACAAACAGGAACATCAGCATGGCCAGGAACATGTACGTCCACGGCCACTCGGACGGATTGCCATAGAGGCCGAGCCAGAGTTGCAGCACATAGGCGATGGCCAGCACGCCCGCCAAGCGCACCGCAAGTCCGAGGATCATCGATACCGCGAACGCCAGCTCGGCAAGAAAGACAATTGGCCCAAAGATCGTCATGTGAGGCAACACGACATCCTTCATGAATGCGCGGTGAAATTCGAAAGCGGCGCTGGTCGTTTCCTGTTCGGTCCAGTACTGCAGACCGTCGGACACCGGTAGCGGCAGTTTCCACAACATTCCCTGGAACCACAGGCAGCCGATGAGGACTCGGACCAGCCAGATTCCAAGATGTCGGCCGGAACGTTGCGCCGAATCCTCCTGCCAACTCCGAAAGGCAACCGCGATGCTGGCGAGCAGCAGTGCCCAGAACAGCGCCAGGATCAGATAGCGCCAGTTTCCCTGATGGAGATAATCACCCGTCGTCGCGGTCAGGAACTGCCAGACATCGGTGAAGGGATTCTTGGGCATGCGAGCGTGCTCCAGAGTATTGAACAGCTACCCTACGTATCGGTCGATTGAATCGTTACTCTGCGCATCGGTTAACTGACAAGGCGCACCGCCACGCAGGCGATCGAGCGATGCGCCTTAGCCTTCCTCATCGGCAGCCCGAACGAACCCTTCCGAATGTCATTGCGCGTTGATCCAGTTGTCCGATCCCGTCAGTTTAACCGACACATCCGAAAGGGAAAGATGAAGGGGCTTTCCGTCCACGGTGCCGCGGTGATCCGTCGAGATCAGGAGCGGGCCGGCCTTCTTGTAGTCCGCATAGGTCGCCATCACGAGGTGGGGCGGGTTGGGAGCGCCCCGGCGGTAGACCATCTCCTGGACCCGTTTGTCGGCGCCAATATAGAGTTCCCAAGTGTCGCCTGGCTGGTAACCACCCTCCGAGGGGTATTTCATCACGACCCGTTGAGCGGAAGCGTCACCCAGGGGGAGCTTTTGCATGCCATCATCGGTCACAGCCGCGCCGTCCCATACGAGGTGGAACGGGAGCAGCAACCAATACTGATCGTTGGCGAACGCGGGATCGATGTCCTTCTTGATGGCATCGCTTTGGCTAGAGAGCTGCGAGCGCTGATAGCTCGCCTTGACGGGTTGGCCTTCCTTGTCCTTCCCCTCGTAGGAGACGGTGTCGGTCTTCGGGCTCCATTCCCATGTGCGAGAAACTTTGCCGCCAGGAAACTCCGCATTCCAGGTGTAGCGGATTGCCTCGATTTGCCCAAACGAATCAAGGCCGTAGGCTTTGGCTATCTGTTCGGCAACCGGTGGGCTCTGTTGAGCCACTGCAGTCGCAGGGAGAAGCAATAGCATGCTGACGGCTAAAAGGCCGATCACATCGAGTCGGCTCATTTCGCTGCGCGCCTGAGTACTGCTCATGTCGAACTCCTTAGGCTCGGGTGCAATTGCGTTGACCGAGTTGAGGCTCGGTTGCCAGATACTAGCGCAGAAGCCTGGAAATTGCTTGTTATGCATTGCTAGAGACAGTTAGCGATTGCGAACACCCGAGGGCTTCGACACCGCCGATCAGATGGCCGTCGAAAATCTGCTGGCGACCTTAAGCCGACCGCCATTGGGCCCTGCAAGGGTTCCCAACCCGGACGGTCTTTTGGCCGAAACCAGGCACGATGATTACCACTGTCGTGCCATGACAACCTGTGTGTGTACCGAAAACCATATCGGAGTTTATCAGGTAACAGAATCGGCTAAGTTGGCGCAATGGTAGCGCTGATCTGCTTCGTTCTGGCCGTGCTGGCCTCGCCATTCAAGTCGAAGAGCCGGCTTGAGCTGAGAATGCGGTACTTCGACATCAGCTGATCGTTTTGCAGCGGAAGGTGAGAGGCAGAGCCCATCTTACGAACAACGATCGCGGGTTCTTCGTTCAGATGTATCGCTGGTTTCCCTCGATCCTGAAGGTCGTGACGATTATCGAGCCTGAAACGCTCGTGCGTTGGCATCAGGCCGGCTTTCGCTGTTATTGGCGCTGGAAATCGCGCTCGCGGGGAGGGCGCCCACAAATCGAGATAGAACTGCGCGCGCTGATCCGGCAGATGAGCGCGGATAACCAGCTCTGGGGTGCGCCGCGTATCCACGGCGAACTGCTCAAGCTTGGGTTTAGCGTCGCGCAATCAACGGTCGCCACGTACATGGTCAAGCGACGCGGGCCGCCCAGTCAGGGGTGGCGGACCCTTCTGCGCAATCACGCGCCCGACATTGCCGCCATAGATTTGTTCGTGGTCCCGACCATTGGCTTCAAACTACTTTACGGCTTCATGATTGTGCGGCTTGACCGCAGAGATCTGGTCTGGATCAGCGTCACAACCAATCCGACAGCGGAGCGGGTTGCACGCCAGATAACAGAAGCATTCCCCTGGAATGAGTGTCCGCGCTATGTGATCCGGGACCGCGATCGGATTTACGGCACCGTTGTCACACGCCGACTTCGCGCCATGGGCATCCGAGATAAGCCAATTGCACCATCCTCACCTTGGCAGAATGGCTTTGCCGAACGGTTGATCGGATCGATCCGGCGCGAGTGCTTGGACCACGTTATTGTTTCGGGTGAGGCACATCTGCGCCGGATTCTAAAATCATACGCCGATTACTACAACTCCGTCAGAACGCATCGGTCTTTGCACAAGGATGCGCCGATTTCTCGTCCGATTCATCAGACCGGAAGCATTCGTTCACACCCGATCCTTGGTGGACTTCATCACCATTACTTCCGAATCTAGGTTTTCGGTACACACAATGGTGAATATTGGCGATCGCCCTGGCGATGCGCGGCTGCAGCAGTGCGCTTGGCCGCGCCAAGCCAACGCACGTTTGCATCACAAGCCTCGCAAAAAATAAATCGAGCGCTCGCTCGATTTTTCTTTTCAGCCATACCGCCATGTGATCTAGTTTTGACACCTGGAACACAGCTGCGGCGGCGAAATTTGCACGGCTGGAAATTGTTCACGGGAAACAAATCTCAGGGAGGAGACCACCATGGAAAGTCTAGATCGCCGCACGTTCGTGCAGGCGGCTGTCGGCGGTGCGCTGACTGCCGCCGTCCTCGCCGTACCGTCCGCCCAGGCCGCAGGCCCGGGCGACTACTTCGTAATCGCGGAGATTGTCGCCAAACCCGGAAGCGCGGACGCGCTCCGTGCGCTGCTGGTTCCGTTCGCCGAAAAATCGCGCACCGAACCGGGTTGCAAGCTTTATACATTGCTCGAAGTTGAATCGGAGCCTGGCCGCTTCCTGACCTACGAAAGATGGACCGATAAGGCTGCGCTCCAGGTCCACATGACCACGCCGCATATCAAGGAAATCGTCCCGAAGCTCGAGCCTGTGCTGGCCAAGCCTTTCACCCAGATCTTCCTGGGCGCGGTCAGCGGCGCATAGGCCGGGCGATCATTGACGGCATCGCCGTCAAGGAACGCCGGCGATGTCCGACGTAATTTCTTGCTTCCAGCAATACAAATGAGGAGGACGAGATGGGTGATTTACGATGTGCGTTGCTAGGTTCGTTCGTGGCGTTTGCGGTGGCGGTCCCTGCCTGGGCCGGCGACGTCTACGTCATGGAATACAGTCAAGGCAAGAAGCCGGTCATCGTGAAAAAGGATAGTTTCACGCCCGCGGACGTACCGAATATGGGTGAGGGAAAGCCGAACAAGGGATTTTCCTACACCACAGCTTTCGAATTGCCCGGGGCAGCAATTCAGATCGCCCGCGGACACGTCGATGCAAAAGGCACGATCGCGGTTCACGACGGAAAGCAGCAATACATCCTCTATGTCATCGGCGGCACCGGGAAGCTGACCCTGAATGACAGTAAAGGCGAAACGATCGGTGATATTACCTATAAGCCAGACGATATCATCGTTTTTCAACCTAACACCAACCATGGGTGGGTTAACGGCGATACACCGTTTGATTTTCTCGGTGTCGATCTTCCCGTACTGCGAAAATAGCTGCGCACGTCGACTGTCGCTCGAATTCGGCACGAGATATCCAAGGGCCATGATGGCACCTTGACCAACACATAAACATGATCGGCGGATGACGTCTCATTTCGAGGCGTCATCCCGCACGGAACAAGGCGGACAGCTGGAATCCTGTCAGCCGGTGCCGGAACAGTCTTCGTCTCATCAGAACCAGTGTCCTTCATCAGCACCCAGCGTGCGTGCTTGATTCGCTGGACCTGCGTCACCGTGTTGGCGATGCGATCGTTCCTGGAGGACCGGTCGGCGGCGAACTGAAGATTTGCCCTCATTGCCATGCGTCACGCTTTTCCGGCGCCCCATCATTTCCTCGACATCAGTGCGAGGGAATCGTTGCGATGACGAGTTTCCCTCTGCCCGGCTCGCCTTCAGGTCAAATCCATTTTTTCCATGTGACGGGATCTACCCATTCCTGCGGGAATCGAGGATCGCAGGTCCGGTAGGCCGGCTCGTTTGCAAGCCGGAACTTCCCTGTTATATCGGTTGCTTAGCGAGGAAACGTGCAATGCCGCCTGCGAGCGTACGAAAGTCCAATCAGACGGGATCCGACCCAGCCATATCTCTGTCCGGTGCCTTTTCCAATGAAATGCTGTGTGCACGAATTTTCGAACGGCATCGCGCCACGATCAAGATTCAGAAGCCGCAAGTGGCCGTCGCCAATCTGGTACGCATCATCGAGGCCACGCTGACGCTATCGAACCGCCATGGCTTCCACGCCATGACCCTGCGCGAACTGGCCAAGACGTCCGGCCTCAGCATGGGTAGCCTCTACTCGTATTTCGACAATAAGGAAACGCTGCTCTCGATGATCCTGGGCGAGGTCTCGGCGACTGTGACCGAAGTGCTGAATGCGCTGCCCGAAGAGGTCCCCGGGGGCGCAGGCCGTCATCTGGACTGGCTGATCGGGACGCACATACGGCTGACGGACGAGATGCGTCCATGGTTTACTTTCGTCTTCATGGAGGCGAAGGAGTTTCCGCCTAAGGCCCGGCGCATGGCAATCGAGAGCGAAGCATCTACTGAGCGAATTTTTGCTGCGGTGCTTGAGCGAGGCAAGAAGAGCGGCGAGTTCCAGATCGTCGATGTCGGCCTTACCGCAGCGCTGATCAAGCCGGTTGTGCAGGATTGGTATGTCAAGCATGCCAAATACCGCAAACGCGGCATAGGCGTCGATCAGTTCGTGGCGGCGGCAACGAGATTTCTGACTGGCGCAACGGGCAGGCGCACGAGACGTTAAGGGCCGCGTCTCATCATGCTGGAAGCCATCACGGCGGCGCGATGAAGCGAAGCGATACTGCTAACCTCTCACTGCTTTTCGGTCAGTCTCCGGGGTCGCGCGCCTTGCCGAAATACATCAGTTCCCAGATGGCGCGATCTTCGAAACGCTCCACGCGCACATCCCGCTCGAACTTCTCGATCGTGATCTTGCCTGTGAAGCGGTGATAGGCGCCGTCGAAGCCGATCAGTTGGGCGATGATCCGTTTGAGCCGAGGGGCACGCTCGGTAAGGATGGCTTGCAGGATGGTCTCCTCGCGCTCGAATGACACAACATAGCGCGTATCTGCGTCTTGATAGGTGTAGCGCGTGACATCCGCCACCGGCTTGCCGGTCTTGCCGTCGCTCGCGATGCGCTGCCGTTCGAAGGATACTCTTGTATCGTCGTCCGCGATGATCTTGCCGTCCCGGGCGAGCATGTAAACGATCTGCGTATCATAGCCGTAGGCTTCGGTGGCGGTGATGTAGGAGGCGATGACCGTGTAGGGTCCGACGCTGCCACGTGCCCAGTACCAGTTGTGCATGAGTGTCTGCATGGGAACGTCGCCCCAGTTGTGATCGTGATATCCGCTGCCGGAGGCTCGGTGTTCCTCGGCGCCGATCGTGTAGCGGACGTTTGCCAGCCCGTGAGGCACCGCGGGAAGCCACGCAAAGAGCTTCTCTCGTCCTTCAGTGCCGAAATAGAGATGACCGGATTTGGGGCGCCAGGCGGGGACGTCTCCCGTCAATTCGATGTCGACCGTTATCTCCTCGATGGTTGCCGTGATATGGTAGCGATTGAGATCGCCGACGAAGCGGTTGGAGCCGATCCTGACGTCGCAGCCCGACTTCGATGCGCTGAACAGCTCCGCCTTGGTGTCGAGAAACTTCACGAAGGTGCGGCCGTCAGGCAGGGTGAGGTTGATGGTGATCCTCGGCGCGAGGGGACCGTTCGGGCTGACATTGGGCTTGGTGTAGAAAACCACGACGACGGTCGCACCATCATCGAGATGAGCGTCGAAATACCACCACTCATACCGGCCCTTTTCCGTGCCGATGCGTTGACCATCCTCAAACTCCGCTACTTCAACGGGCGAGATGCCAAGCCTGTTGTAATCGGCGGGACGATCCGCCAGCCGAAGATGGCGCTGCTTGCGATGCATAAGAAAAGATGGACGACTAGCCACTGCGAACACTTTGAATAATTGATAGCGCGTCACTGGCAGGAAAGGTGTGTTTGAGAGCTTCGTCGAGCAGCTCATCTGTAAGTTCCCGTTCAACATCTCGCAAACTCGGCTTCGCTGAACGACTCTTTCCTCGATCCTTGGCGGATCGCTTGACAATTGGTCGGTCGCTCTTGGTCTTCATTGGCATCTCCTTTTACTGGGCCTTGAGTCGCGAACTAACGATGACAGCGTCTACTCGGCTGCGGGGTGCGGTCGGGCTTCGTCTTGGCCGATCATCAGCAGGATTCCCATCGCAATGATGCCGAACGCCGCCAGCAACAGCAGGCCGCCGGCATAGCTGCCGGTTTGGTCCTTGATCCACCCCATCGCAAAAGGCCCCGCGAATCCCGCGAGGTTGCCGATCGAATTAATCACGGCGATTCCGGCCGCGGCGCCGGAGAGGAAGGCGGTGGGCAACGTCCAGAACACCGGCAGGTTGGCAAAGATGCCGAAGCCAGCCACGCAAAGCGAGATCATCTTCAGCGTTGGGTTATCGAGCGCCGTGGAGACAGCGATTCCGACCGCCGCACTGAACAGAGGGAAT